>Ga0308171_1002210_pt1 | contig 21497 bp, 19 predicted proteins | sample PhyGR1_FD_202135 | JGI IMG/M metagenome (GOLD analysis project Ga0308171, IMG submission 202135) | Phyllosphere microbial communities from UC Gill Tract Community Farm, Albany, California, United States - DLSLSG.R1 | ecosystem: Host-associated > Plants > Phyllosphere > Unclassified | place: USA... | reverse complement strand
CAACACCACGATCCAGGGCGCCTACACGCGTTTTCTCGAAGCCAAGAGCTTGAAACCGCGCTACGGCCAACGCCTGATGATCGCCGAAGTGGCAAAAGTCCTCGGGGATATCGACACCGACGACGAAGGCCGCCGCGAAGGCGAGCCAGCGGTCGTGGCCGTCGAGGCCGGCACCGGCACCGGCAAGACCGTGGCCTACAGCTTGGCCGCGATCCCAACTGCCAAGGCCGCCGGTAAACGCCTGGTAATCGCCACCGCCACGGTCGCCCTGCAAGAGCAAATCGTCTACAAGGACTTGCCCGACCTGATGCGCAACAGCGGCCTGAACTTCACGTTCGCCCTGGCCAAAGGGCGTGGCCGCTATATGTGCCTGTCCAAGCTAGACGTGCTGTTGCAGGAAGGTCACGCGCAAACCGCCACCGCGCAGCTGTTCGAAGAAGAAGGCTTCAAGATCGAAGTCGATGAGGCCAGCCAGAAGCTTTTTACCAGCATGATCGAAAAACTGGCCGGCAATAAGTGGGACGGCGACCGCGACAGTTGGCCCACTGCCCTGGAGGATGCCGACTGGGCACGCCTGACCACCGACCACAGCCAGTGCACCAACCGTCATTGCCCGAACTTCGGTCAATGCGCCTTCTATAAGGCTCGCGAAGGCATGGGCAAGGTCGACGTGATCGTCACCAACCACGACATGGTGCTTGCCGACCTGGCGCTGGGCGGCGGTGCGGTGTTGCCCGATCCGCGCGACACACTGTACGTCTTCGACGAAGGCCACCACCTGCCCGACAAGGCCATCGGCCACTTCGCCCATTACACGCGGCTGCGTTCCACTGCCGATTGGCTGGAATCCACCGCCAAGAACCTCACCAAGCTGCTGGCCCAACACCCGCTGCCCGGCGACCTGGGCAAGCTGATCGAACAGGTGCCGGAGCTGGCGCGGGAGATCAAGACCCAGCAGCAGTTCATGTTCAGCGCCTGCGAGCAGGTGGCCGACTTCAAGCCCGGCGAAGACGTGGAAGGCCGCGAGCGGCCACGTCACCGCTTCGTCGGCGGTCTGATTCCCGAGCACATGCGCGAAATGGGCATCGAGTTGAAGAAGGGCTTTTCACGCCTGACCGATCTGTTCACCCGACTCACCGACCTGCTCAAGGAGGGCATGGATGGCGAGGTCAATATCGGCATCGCCAGCAACCAGGCCGAGGAGTGGTACCCGTTGTTCGGCAGCCTGCTGTCCCGTGCCCAGGGCAACTGGGAGTTGTGGACCGCCTTCACCGTAGAAGACCCGGAAGACAACCCGCCCATGGCGCGTTGGCTGACCCTGGCCGAAAGCGGCGCCCTGTTCGATATCGAGGTCAACGCCAGCCCGATTCTGGCCGCCGAGATGCTGCGGCGCAACCTGTGGAATGTGGCCTACGGTGCCTTGGTGACATCGGCCACCCTGACCGCGTTGGGCACGTTCGATCGTTTCCGCATGCGCGCCGGGTTGCCGAAAAAGGCCGTGACTGCCGTGGTGCCGAGCCCGTTCCACCATGCCGATGCCGGCGTGCTACGGGTGCCGGACCTCAGGGCCGACCCACGGGACGCGGCGGCCCACACCGCGGCGATCATCCGCGACCTGCCGGAGCTGGTCGAAGGCTCCCGGGGCACCCTGGTGCTGTTTTCCTCGCGCAAGCAGATGCAGGACGTGTTCGACGGCCTGGACCGCGACTGGCGCAAGCAGGTGTTTATCCAGGGCAACCTGTCCAAGCAGGAAACCCTCAACAAACACAAGGCGCGGGTGGACGGTGGTGATTCCAGCGTGTTGTTCGGCCTGGCGAGTTTCGCCGAGGGTGTGGATTTGCCGGGGGCCTATTGCGAGCACGTCGTGATCGCCAAGATCCCGTTCTCGGTGCCGGATGATCCGGTCGAAGCGGCGCTGGCCGAGTGGATCGAAGCGCGGGGCGGCAACCCGTTCATGGAGATCTCGGTGCCGGATGCCTCGCTGAAGCTGGTGCAGGCCTGCGGTCGCCTACTGCGAACCGAACAGGACCGGGGCACCATCACCTTGCTTGACCGGCGTCTGGTCACCCAACGCTATGGCAAGGCTATCCTTAATGCGTTGCCGCCGTTCCGGCGCGAAATTTCTTAAGCCACCGTGGGCGAATTCGCCCACTTTGTGGTCTATCTCGTCACCGTCATCACAGGCCATCCATCGGCCGTCAGGGAGATCCTTGCTCGTATGATTCGCACGCTGCCCGCTCTTTTTGCCTTGCTGTTCGCGGCGCCTTTAATGGCCGCGCCAGATGGGCAACAAACACTGTTCAACTTCGTCCGACCTGCCGATGTGGTCAAGGTGGCGACCCAGGACGCCAGCCTGCCCCAATACAATGCCGAGCAAACGCCCGAAGGCGAGGTGCTGCGCCGCGTCACCTTCAACCCGGCGGCCGAACCGAGCCTGGTGCTCAGCCCGCAAAGCGGAGCGTGGGACTGGTCGCAGTCCGCAGCCGTGAGCCTGCGTATCCAGAGCGCCATGGACTGGGCGTTGACCCTGTACGTCAAGGTGCAAAGCAATGACGGCCGCACGTTGACCAGCCGCATCGACCTGCCGGCCGGCCCTGCCCAGACCTTGCTGATCCCGCTGCAAGCCAATTCCCCACTGAGCCAGGGCATGAAGGCCGGCCCACCGATGCCGATCAGTGTGAACGGCCAACGTGTGCTGCTGGCCAGCAGCGCCGGCGAGATCGACCGCAGCCAGGTGGTCTCGGTGACCGTGTCGATGCACAAGCCCAACGTGGCCCAGAGCATCCTGGTGGAGCGCTTCGGCGTGCAGGATGTGGAGCCGGTGATCAAAGCGGCCTACAGCGAACTGGTGGATGCCTATGGTCAATCCACCCGTGCGCGCTGGCCGGAAAAGGTCAGCAGCGACGAACAGCTCAAGGCTGCCGCCGTCAAGGAGCAGCAACAATTGCAGGGTTGGCTGGCCACCCGGGACAAATCCGCACTGGACCCTTACGGCGGCTGGAACAAAGGCCCGGCTTTCACCGCCAGCGGCTTTTTCCGCACCGAAAAACGCGACGGCCGCTGGTACCTGGTGACGCCCCAGGGGCATCCGTTCTATTCCCTCGGTGTGAACACCGTAGCCCCGGATAACAGCCAGACTTACGTGGCCGGCCGCGAATGGATGTTCGCCGCCTTGCCCAAGGCCGGCGAGCCTTTCGACAAGTATTACGGCAGCGCGGATCACCGCACCGGCAACGGCTCGGGCGAGGGTCGCAGTTTCGGCGCTGGGCGTTGGTACGATTTTTATGGCGCCAACCTGGAACGCGCCTACGGCACGGCAGGGTTCGACCAGAAACGCTGGGTCAGCCATACCCTCGATCGCCTGCAGGCTTGGGGCTTTAACACCGTAGGCAATTGGAGCGACCCGGACCTGGCCACCGCCGACCGTGTGCCGTACACCTTGCCGCTGTCCATCGTCGGCGACTACACCAGTATCAGTACTGGCACCGACTGGTGGGGTGGCATGCCCGATCCGTTTGACCCGCGCTTTGCCATGGCCACCGAACGTGCCGTGGCCATCGCAGCCCGCGACCATCGCGACGACCCCTGGCTGATTGGCTTCTTCGCCGATAACGAACTGGCCTGGGCCGGCCCCGGTGACGATCCGAAGGCCCGCTATGCCCTGGCCTACGGCACCTTACGCATGACCACCGATGTGCCGGCCAAGCGGGCGTTCCTCAAGCAATTGCGCGACAAATACCGCAACGAGCAAGGCCTATCGAAAGCCTGGGGGATCGAACTGGCCGGTTGGGAGCTGATGGAAGACCCTGGCTTCGAGCCGCCGATGCCCAACCCAGCGCATCCCGAAATCGAGGCCGACTTTAAATATTTCCAGAAAACCTTCGCCGATGCGTACTTCAAGACCATCTCCGACTCGCTGAAATGGCACGCCCCCAATCAACTGCTGCTGGGCGGGCGTTTTGCGGTCAGTACGCCAGAGGCCGTGGCGTCCTGCGCCCAGTATTGCGATGTGTTGAGTTTCAATATGTACACCCTCAAACCCCAGGACGGTTACGACTTCGCCGCCTTGCGTGTGCTGGATAAACCGGTGCTGATCACCGAATTCAACTTCGGCTCGGCCGATCGCGGGCCGTTCTGGGGCGGTGTGACGCAACTTACCAGGGAAGAGGATCGTGGCGCGGCATATGCCAACTTCCTCAAGCAAGCCATGGCCGAGCCGTCGATTGTCGGCGTGCATTGGTTTCAGTATCTGGACCAACCCGTGACCGGGCGTTTGCTGGACGGTGAAAACGGTCATTTCGGTCTGGTGGGCATCACCGATATGCCGTTCCAGGGCTTTGTCGAGAGCGTGCGCAAGAGCAACCTGGCGGCGGTCGAGCAACTGGGCAAGGAAGCGGAAAAGGCCTCTGCCGCCGCAAGTGCTCAGGAGAAGGGGGGCGGGCGCTCGGGGCATGAAGGCAAAGGCCCGGGGCAGGGCGCCGGGCATGCCGGCGGTCATGCTGGAAACGGTCATTGATTCGAGGCTGACGGGTTCACAAACCCCACAAGGGCTGGAACAATGTCGGCCACTTTTTATGGCGCTTTACGAGGGGACTTAGGTGCAGATTCAGGGTCATTACGAGCTCCAGTTCGAAGCGGTACGTGAAGCCTTTGCCGCACTGTTCGATGACCCGCAAGAGCGTGGCGCGGCGCTGTGCATTCAGATCGGCGGTGAGAGCGTCGTCGACCTGTGGGCCGGTACCGCCGACAAGGATGGGGCTGAGGCCTGGCACAGCGACACGCTCGTCAACCTGTTCTCCTGCACCAAAACCTTTACCGCCGTCACGGCCCTGCAATTGGTGGCCGAGGGCAAGTTGCAATTGGACGTACCGGTCGCCCGGTACTGGCCGGAGTTCGCGGCGGCCGGCAAAGAAAGCATCACCCTGCGCCAACTGCTCTGCCATCAGGCCGGGCTGCCGGCGATCCGCGACATGCTGCCGGCCGAAGCGCTGTATGACTGGAACCTGATGGTCGACACCCTGGCCGCCGAGGCCCCTTGGTGGACACCGGGCCAGGGCCATGGCTATGCGGCAATTACGTACGGCTGGCTGGTGGGCGAACTGCTGCGCCGTGCCGATGGCCGTGGGCCGGGCGAGTCCATTGTGGCGCGGGTCGCGCAGCCGCTGGGGCTGGACTTTCATGTGGGGCTGGCCGATGACCAGTTTCACCGTGTTGCTCATATAGCGCGTAGCAAAGGCAATATGGGCGATGAAGCCGCGCAACGTTTACTGCAAGTAATGATGCGTGAACCTACCTCCATGACCGCGCGGGCATTTGCCAACCCACCGTCTATTCTGACCAGCACTAATAAACCCGAATGGCGGCGAATGCAGCAACCAGCGGCAAATGGTCACGGTAATGCACGTAGCCTGGCTGGTTTTTATAGTGGTTTGTTGGACGGTAGTTTGTTGGAAGCCGACATGCTCGAACAATTGACTCGCGAACACAGTATCGGGCCGGATAAAACTTTATTGACCCAAACCCGCTTCGGCCTGGGCTGCATGTTGGATCAACCCCAACTGCCCAACGCTACATTCGGCCTTGGCGCTCATGCTTTTGGCCATCCTGGGGCTGGCGGCTCGGTGGGTTTTGCCGATCCGGAACATGATGTAGCGTTTGGTTTCGTGACTAATACACTCGGCCCTTATGTACTTATGGACCCGCGTGCCCAGAAGTTGGTCAGAATATTGGCCGGTTGTCTGTAAAACCCTTGCCGTTTCACAATTTTTTGTTACAAAGGCAACTATAAAAGGCGCTGAACGAAATCATGTAACTTTAATGTTCTGTAAGCGTCTGTTTAACGGGTCACCCAGACCCCCGTTTCTTTTCTCATTTTGTGGATATCTCATGTTATCGAACAAGTCCTTGGCTCTGGCGCTCTGCCTCACTATTACCGGATGTGCACAAACTCCACAAAATGATGCCGAAGGCGGGCATTGGTGGTCATTTGGATCGGATAAGACGGCTGCCAAGGACGCAGTAAGCCAGACCGATGCCAAACCGGATGCTAAACCCGCCGCCGGCGCCAAGCCTGCCGCCCCGGCTACCGCGGCTGCCGCTGCGCCTGCACCTGCCACTGCGGCACCGGTTGCCAAGGCCGACACCGGTTCCAGCTGGTGGCCATTTTCGTCGAAGAACGCTGATGCCAAGGCCGCCGATGCCAAGGCCGCCGATGCCAAGGCCGACTTGAAAGCCGATCTCAAAGCCGCAGATCCGGCCCCGACCGTCGCCAAGGCCGACACCGAAACTCACTGGTGGTGGCCGTTCGAAAGCAAACCCAAGCCACTGGCCAAGGTCGATGTGACCAACGTGCAGATGCCCGATCCGAAAATCACCCAGGCTTGGTTGGACGATTATGAGCCGCGCCTGCGTGCCGCCATCAAGGACAGCAACCTGCAACTGGAACGCCGCGACAACGTGCTGGTGGTCATTGCCCCTGTGGATGGTTCCTACAATCCCAAGCGCCCGGCGATGTTGTTGCCGGTGACCCTGGGTCCTTTTACCCGTGTGGCCAAAGCGGTTGAATCCGATCCCAAAACCGCCGTGCTGGTGCTGGGTCACGTTGATGCCACCGGCAGTGCCCCGGCCAGCCAGGCGTTGACCAAGGAGCGTGCGCAGTCCATCGCCTCGATCTTCAGCCTCAGCGGCCTCAAGCAGGACCGCCTGATGCTGCGTGGCATGGGCGACCTGATGCCGCGCGCCGCCAACGACAGCACCCAGGGCCGCGCTCTGAACCGTCGCATGGAAATCATGTTTACCCAGCGCACCACCATGCTGGCACTGTTGAGCAAGTACAACTCGGGCAAAACCCCGCCTGTGGCTGAAATGGTCGCAGTGCAGAACGCGCCAGCCCCGGCTGCTCCTGCTGCCAAGGCTCCGGCCAAGAAAGCACCAGCTGCCAAGAAAGCCGCCGCCAAGCCGGCTGCCAAAAAGGCTCCCGCCAAGCCTGCCGCGAAGAAGCCTGCGCCAGCCAAAGCCAAGGCCGCTGCCCCGGCTACCAACGACCAGGCAAAAAACTGATCCGCTGAACCAGAAGGATAAAGCCGCATGACCCAGGCACTGGCCGATATGCGTCGTGACTACACACGGGACGGTTTGAGCGAGGCCCAGGCCCCGATTGAGCCGTTTGCGCTGTTTCACCAGTGGTTTGCCGATGCGGTGAAGACCGAGCAGCCGCCGGTAGAGGCCAATGCCATGACCCTGGCCACGGTCGATCAGGACGGGCGGCCGCACTGCCGTATCCTGTTGCTCAAGGGCTTGGATACCCAGGGCTTTACCTTCTTTACCAACTACGAAAGCGCCAAGGGTCAGCAGCTCGCGGCGCGGCCGTTTGCGGCCATGACGTTCTTCTGGCCGAGCCTGGAGCGCCAGGTGCGTATCGAAGGGCGGGTGGTCAAGGTCACGCCGCAAGAGTCGGACGCGTACTTCCAGGTCCGCCCTCTGGGCAGCCGCTTGGGTGCCTGGGCCTCGCCCCAGAGCCGGGTGATCCGTGACCGTGAAGAACTGCAAGAACTGCTCAAGGTCACCGAGCAGCGCTTCAGCGATACCCAGCCCGATTGCCCCGAGCATTGGGGCGGCTATCGCCTGCTGCCCGAGCGCATCGAGTTCTGGCAGGGCCGCGCCAGCCGCCTGCATGACCGCCTGAACTACCGCCTGCAAGATACTCAGTGGATCCGCGAGCGTCTGGCGCCCTGAGCTTCACCTTTCGTCACTTACGCTGAATGATGCCCTTCACCCCGCAGTCTCTGTTAAAGAGGCTTCGGGCGTGTAGTGCTGGGCGGCGTTCTTCAACCAGTCAGCCAAGTCGCGGCGTTTGATCTTCAGCTGGCGGGCGCTTTCCAGCTGCTGCAGCATAAAACTGCGTTTGTGCGGATCGTCACCGGCCATCGACAGCGCCAGGTCGCGGTCAGTCCAGCGCCTGATTCGCACGTAGAGCCAGGCGTGGAAATACAGGCCGGCAAGGGTTGTGACTAGAATGATGAAATAGTCCATGGATGTCCTGAGACGGAGGGCAGTGCTACCGTTCGTCGAGTTGTCTGGTGCGGGCTGTCTGTACTCAGGCTGAATGAAAGCAGTTTTTTGCCGGGCTTGCCGTGACAGGCGTCAAGCGGCAGCGTTTAATGAATACCTGTCCTTTGGAGTTGATGCTATGCGTAAGTCTGTTTTACTGGTTGCCTGCTTTACCACCTTGTCTCTGCTGTTGGGTGGCTGCGCCTCGAGTCTGACCGGCGACTCGTACTCCCGTGATGAAGCGCGTCGTGTACAGACCGTTCGCATGGGTACCATCGAATCCCTGCGTCCGGTGAAAATCGAAGGGACCAAAACCCCTATCGGCGGCGCTGCTGGCGCGGTCATCGGCGGCGTGGGTGGCAGCGCCATCGGCGGCGGTCGCGGCAGTATCGTCACGGCGGTGATCGGTGCTGTGGCCGGCGGCCTGTTGGGTTCGGCCACCGAAGAAGGTCTGACCCGTACCCAAGGTGTCGAAATCACCGTGCGCGAAGACGATGGCAGCATGCGCGCCTACGTCCAGGCCGTGCAGGAAAATGAAATCTTCCGCATCGGCGACCGTGTGCGCATCATGACTGTTGACGGTACCAGCCGCGTTACCCGCTAAGGGTTAATCAGGCGGTAAAGAAAAACCCCAACCGGGTCACCGGTTGGGGTTTTTTGTGCGCCGTGTACTTGGGTAATCAGGCTTTCTTGCGGCTCGCCATCGCGGTCACGGCATAGCCGATACAGGCCGCCAGGATCGACCCGGTCAGAATGCCCATGCGGTCTTCACCGGCAAACTCGCTGGCCCCTGGTACGAACGCCAGGGAGCCGACGAACAGGCTCATGGTGAAGCCGATACCGCACAGGATCGCCACACCGAATACCTGGCCCCAGTTGGCCCCTTCCGGCAGCGCGGCCAGGCCGGTTTTGATGGCCAGCCAGGTCAAGCCGAACACGCCGACGGTCTTACCGATCAACAGCCCGGTGGCGATGCCCATCGGCACATGGTGGGTAAAGCTTTCCAGGCTGACACCTGTGAGGGAGACGCCGGCGTTGGCAAAGGCGAACAGCGGCAGAATGCCGTAGGCCACCCACGGGTGCAGGGCGTGTTCCAGGGTCAGCAACGGCGAAGGCTCGGCGTTCTTGGTGCGCATCGGAATGCAGAATGCCAGGGTCACACCGGCCAGCGTGGCGTGCACGCCGCTCTTGAGTACGCATACCCATAGGATCAGCCCGACGATCAGGTAAGGCGCGAGCTTGATCACGCCCAGACGGTTCATCGCAATCAACGCCAACAGGCATGCGCCCGCACCGGCCAGGGCGGCACCGGACAGGTCGGTGGAATAGAACACGGCGATCACAATGATCGCACCCAGGTCATCAATGATGGCCAAGGTCATCAAAAACAGTTTCAACGACACCGGTACACGCTTGCCGAGCAGGGCCAGTACGCCGAGGGCGAAGGCAATGTCGGTGGCCATCGGGATCGCCCAGCCAGAAAGTGCCGCGGGGTAGTCCTTGTTAATGGCCCAGTAAATCAGCGCCGGCACCACCATGCCACCAATCGCCGCGGCGCCCGGCAGCACCACTTGGGAGGGCTTGGACAGGTGGCCGTCGAGCAGCTCGCGCTTGACCTCAAGGCCGATCAGCAGGAAGAACAGGGCCATCAGGCCGTCGTTGATCCACAGCAGGGCTGGCTTGGCGATTTGCAAGGCGCCGACCTGCGCCACCACGGGCACGTCGAGAAACGCGGCGTAAAGGTGCGACAACGGCGAGTTGTTGACGATCAGCGCCAACGCCGCAGCGGCGATCAGCAGCAGGCCACTGGCGGCTTCAAGCTGAAAGAAACGGGTAAACGTGCTACGCAGAGCCAAGGGATGCTCTCCAATCCAAGTTCAATAGGTGGCTACCCTAACCCGTACCGATAGTTGTTAAAACAAAAGTTATATTCTTATTTGTTATAAGCAGCGGTCGACAAAGTTATTGCGCCAAACACTAGCAATTGTGTGTCTGATTGAGTCCCCACTGTATCTGTGTGGAGTGTAGGAAACATCCTAAGATTGCGTTCAAAATCCTTGAGAGATCACCCCCGATGAGTGACCACCGCCCCTGGGCCCGCGAAGCCATTCGCATCATTGAAGCGGATTTCCAGCGCAGCGCCGACACCCACCTGATTCCCCTGCCGTTACCGGGCCTGCCGGGGATCGAGTTGTACTTCAAGGATGAGTCCAGCCACCCCACCGGCAGCCTGAAACATCGTTTGGCGCGCTCGTTGTTTCTGTATGCGTTGTGTAACGGCTGGCTCAAACCGGGCGCGCCGGTGATCGAAGCGTCCAGCGGCTCCACGGCGATTTCGGAGGCGTACTTTGCGCGGCTGCTCGGCTTGCCGTTCATTGCGGTCATGCCCGCCACCACCTCCCAGGAAAAAATCGCGCAGATCGCGTTCTACGGTGGCAAGAGCCATTTGGTGCAGGATCCGACCCAGATTTACGCCGAGTCCGAACGCCTGGCGCAGGAAAGCGGCGGTCACTTCATGGACCAGTTCACCTATGCCGAACGTGCCACCGACTGGCGCGCGAACAACAATATTGCCGAGTCGATCTTCCAGCAGATGCGCTTCGAGCAGCACCCCGAGCCGAGCTGGCTGATTTCCAGCCCCGGCACCGGCGGCACCACCGCCACCCTGGGGCGTTATGTGCGCTATCGCCAGCATTGCACCCGCGTGTTATGCGCCGATGCCGAACGCTCGGTGTTCTTCGACTTCTATCAGAGCGGCGACGCTAGCCTGCGCCTGGATTGCGGTTCGCGCATCGAAGGCATCGGCCGGCCACGAGTGGAGGCGTCGTTTCTACCGAAAGTCATCGACGCGATGGTCAAGGTGCCGGATGCGCTGTCCTTGGCCGCCATGCATTACCTGGCCGAGCGCCTGGGACGACGCGTCGGCGGGTCCAGCGGGACCAATCTGATCGGCGCGCTGATGGCCGCGCAGCAGATGAAAGCGGCGGGGGAGTCGGGCTCGATCGTAGCGATCCTATGTGACGGTGGCGAGCGCTATGCCACCACCTATTACGATCAGGCGTGGCTCGCGGGGCAGGGGTATGAACTGGGTGCTTTGATATCGGCCGTTGCCGCCAGTGTGGAGCGCGGCGAACCGCTGCCCGCCAGCGTACTGCGGGCGAATATTTAAGAGAGCAGCGGCAAGTCAGAGCAGACGCACTTGCCGCTTGCCGCTTCAGCCCCATCTGGCCAACATATCCCGCGCCAATGCCTCGGCAATCCGGATCCCGTCCACGCCCGCCGACAGAATCCCACCGGCATAACCCGCGCCTTCGCCGGCCGGAAACAGACCTTTTACGTTCAAGCTCTGCATCGATTCGTTACGAGTAATCCGCAGCGGCGATGAGGTGCGGGTCTCGATACCGGTCAACACGGCATCGTGCAGCGAGTAGCCCTTGATCTGCTTCTCGAACGCCGGCAACGCTTCCCGAATCGCTTCGATGGCGAAGTCCGGCAGTGCCAAGGCCAGATCGCCCAGGGACACCCCCGGTTTGTAGGACGGTTCCACGCTGCCCAGGGCGGTGGACGGCTTGCCCGCAATGAAGTCGCCGACCAGTTGCGCCGGTGCCTCGTAGTTGCTGCCACCGAGAACATAAGCGTGGGATTCCAGGCGCTCCTGCAGCTCGATACCGGCCAGCGGGCCGCCGGGGTAATCCACTTCCGGCGTGATGCCGACCACGATGCCGGAGTTGGCATTGCGTTCGTTACGCGAGTACTGGCTCATGCCGTTGGTCACCACGCGGTGCGGCTCGGACGTAGCGGCGACCACCGTACCGCCCGGGCACATGCAGAAGCTGTAGACCGAACGGCCGTTCTTGGCGTGGTGCACCAATTTGTAGTCGGCGGCGCCGAGTTTCGGGTGACCGGCGTACTTACCCAGGCGTGCGGCGTCGATCAACGACTGCGGGTGTTCGATACGAAAGCCCACCGAAAACGGCTTGGCTTCCATGTACACACCACGGCTGTGCAGCATGCGGAACGTATCGCGGGCGCTGTGGCCGAGGGCGAGGATCACATGCTTGGACAAAATCTGCTCGCCGCCATCGAGCACCACGCCGTTCAGTTGGCCGTCTTCGATCAGCACGTCGGTCACCCGTTGCTCGAAGCGCACTTCACCGCCGAGGGCGATGATCTGCTGACGCATATTTTCCACCACGCCGGTCAGGCGGAAGGTGCCGATATGGGGCTTGCTGACGTAGAGGATCTCTTCCGGCGCACCGGCCTTGACGAACTCGTGCAGCACTTTGCGGCCGTGGAACTGCGGGTCTTTGATCTGGCTGTACAGCTTGCCGTCGGAAAACGTCCCGGCACCGCCTTCACCGAACTGCACGTTGGACTCGGGGTTGAGCACGCTTTTGCGCCATAGGCCCCAGGTGTCCTTGGTGCGTTGGCGCACTTCCTTGCCGCGTTCGAGGATGATCGGCTTGAAGCCCATCTGCGCCAGCAATAGCCCGGCAAAGATGCCGCATGGGCCGAACCCGACCACCACTGGCCGCTCCACCAGATCGGCTGGGGCATGGCCGACCACTTTGTAGCTGACGTCCGGCGCCGGGTTGACGTTGCGGTCATCGGCAAACTTGCGCAGTAGCGCGGTTTCGTCACCTTTGACGGTCAGGTCGATGGTGTAAATAAAGCACAGTTCCGACGATTTCTTGCGCGCATCGTAGCTGCGTTTGAAGAGGGTGAAATCGAGCAGGTCATCACTGGCGATGCCCAGGCGCTGCACGATGGCAGGCCGCAGGTCTTCTTCGGGATGGTCGATGGGCAGCTTGAGTTCGGTGATTCGTAACATGACGGGATCCGGTGTGCGGCGTCTGGTAAGGCCGGCGGTTTTGCAAACCGGCGATTATAAGCCCCAACCTGGGTATCCCGTCATGCTAAAACAGCGCGGGCGCCGATCAATCGTCCCGCGAACCGCCGAAAGCCGCGCAGCCACGCTGGACTTTACCGTTGATCCGCAATTCGGCGCTCATGTGCTGCAGGCTGCCGCTGACGCTGTCCACGCAGCGTTGCGGGGCCACCCACAGTTCGATGTGTTCGTTATTGGCTTCGGTCATCAGGTTGAAACGGCCGTCGCCCAACTGTTCTTCCACATAGGGCACCGCCAGCGGTGGTTGGCCTTCGCGTTCGAGCACCATGCCCTTGGCCGCCACGTTCAGGGCCCAGGCCGGCTTGTGGCCGTTGGCGCGCAGGATCATGCGTTTAAAGTCCGGGTCGTTGCAGGCGTCGGTGGAACGTTCCACGCGGTACAGCTGCTGCAGCTCCACTTCGCCCTGGGCGCCGGCCGCCACGCCGGAAAACTTGCCACGCAAGTCGGCAAACAACGCCCCTTGCTGCCCGGCCAGCGCTGCCGCTTCCTGCAGGATACTGGTACCGCCGGTGTCCTTGACCACGTAGTTGCGCTTGTCGTTGCACGGCTGGAACAGCAGTTTGCCGCCATCGGCCGTGAGTTCGCCCTGCATGCGGGTCAACCCGGCGAGGGAGGGTTTGGCTGGCTCGCTTTCAAACATCTGGCAAGCGGCGAACAAAGGAAGCAAGGCGAACAGGGCAAAGGTACGGGCGGCACGCATAAAGGGTCTCCAGGCAAGTGCCGCCACGTTACGCAGGCTGGCGTTGCATCACAAGCCCACTCGCCAGCTTCAGGCAGTTCTGACAGACACTACAGTCAACCCACGATAAAGGTCTGGCCGGTCTGCAAGCCTTCGACACTTTTTGCGTAGGCCAATGCCACGTCGGCACCGGTGACCGGCTTGTAGCCACGGAAGTACGGCGCATAGCTGCCCATGGCTTCCACCAGCACCGTCGGGCTCACGGAGTTGACGCGCAGACCGCGCGGCAATTCGATCGCGGCGGCTTTGACAAACCCATCGATTGCGCCGTTGACCAAGGCCGCCGAAGCGCCGGTACGAATCGGGTCGCGGTTGAGAATGCCGCTGGTGAACGTAAAGGAGGCGCCATCGTTGGCGTACTCGCGGCCGATCAGCAGCAGATTGACCTGGCCCATGAGCTTGTCACGCAGGCCCAGTTCGAAGTCGCTGTCCTGCATCTCGCCCAGCGCCACGAAGTTCACGCTGCCGGCGGCGCAGATCAGGGCGTCGAAGTTGCCGGTCTGTTCGAACAACTTGCGGATGGAAGCGCTGTCGCTGATGTCCACCTGGAAATCGCCGCTGTTGCGGCCGATGCTGATCACCTCGTGACGCTGAGCCAGCTCCGCCTTGACGGCTGAACCGACGGTGCCGTTGGCGCCAATCAATAGGATTTTCATGTTGCTATTCCTTCAAGGGCTGATTGAAGGGCCAGTCTAGGCTGGCTTTTGCATGGGATAAACGCGCTAATAGGCAACCTTTGGTTTTCAAATGGAAACAATCCATGAGCGAAATGGATGACCTGGCGGCCTTCGCCGTGTTGATCGAAGCGGGCAGTTTTACGTTGGCTGCCGAACAACTGGGTTGCAGTAAGGGGCAACTGTCCAAGCGCATCAGCCAGCTGGAAGGGCAGTTCAGCGTGGTGTTGCTGCACCGCACCACCCGCCGGCTCAGCCTGACTGCCGCCGGCGCGGCGTTGCTACCCCAGGCCCAAGCCTTGGTGGTGCAGGTGGAGCGGGCGCGTCAGGCCCTGGCGCGACTCAAGGACGACCTGGCGGGGCCGGTGCGCATGACGGTGCCGGTTTCCCTGGGGAAAACCTTTTTCGATGGCGTGCTGCTGGAGTTCACTGAGCGCTATCCGCAGGTCCAGATTGAGCTGGAGCTGAACAACCGCTACCGGGACCTGGCCCGGGACGGTTTCGATCTGGGGGTGCGCTCGGGGGCGATTGAAGATGAGCGCCTTGTCGCCAAACCGTTGCTGGCCTGGCACGAAGTGACCTGCGCCAGCCCGGCCTACCTGGAACGGCACGGCGAACCGCGAACTCCGGCGGACTTGGCCACGCACCGTTGCCTGCTCAACAGCCACTACAGCGGCCGCGAAGAGTGGCTGTACCACCAGCAACACGAATTGCTGCGAGTGCGGGTCAGTGGCACCTTCGCCTCCAATCACTACAACCTGCTGAAAAAAGCCGCGCTGGTGGGGGCGGGGATCGCCCGTCTGCCGTCCTACGTGCTGCCGGCAGAGCTGGCTGACGGACGTTTACGCTGGCTGTTGCGCGATTATCAAACGCGAAGCCAGCCGATGTACCTGGTCCACCCTTACCAGGGCGGCCTGCCGCGCCGCACCCAGGTGCTGGCCGATTACCTGGTGGAGTGGTTCAGGCGCAGCGGCGAGGCTCTGGACCGGCTTTAACGGTAGCGCCGTGCGATCAGGTGATCGATGGATAGACGCCCCGGCCCCTTGGCAACCAGCAGCAAAAGTACGGTGAGCCAGGTGCCGTGGGTTGGATACGCGTCCGGGTAGACGAACAGTTGAATTACCAGGGTCATGCCGATCAGGGCCAGTGCGGAGAACCGCGTGGCCAATCCCAGCAGGATCAGCAGTGGGAAAAAATGCTCGGCGAAGGCGGCCAGGTGCGCGGCCACTTCCGGCGACAGCAATGGCACCTTGTATTCGCTGCGAAACAGCGGCAGCGTCGAAGCCGCCAGGCGCGGCTCTCCCAGCTCGAAGGTGCCGTTGATCAGGTCAATGGCAAAACCCTGGACCTTGGTCTGCCCGGATTTCCAGAACACGGCGGCGATGGAAAAACGCGCAAGGAAGGCGATCAGGCTGTAAGGGATTTGTTCAAAAAGCTGGATGGCCCGTTTGATCAGGCACTGTGTGCGAGTGTTCATGGCGATACCTTTGAGTCCAGGTGTAAATGAGTGATGGCGTGATGGCTGATCAACAGCGTCAGGCATTGGTGCAGGTCGAAGTCATTGCTGGCCTCCAGGGCCCGTTCTACGGCGGTCTGCAAGGCTTCGCCCTGGGCAAGGCGCTGGATAAAGGCCACTGAACCTGCGTCGATGGCGAACACTTTGACTTCCAGGCCCTGGCGCAGGACCAGTGCGCTTTGGGCATGCCCGGGATCAAGTGCGGCCAGGCCGCATTCGGTCTGATGCGCCGCCCACACCGCGACCACGGCATACGCCGAAGCCAGGGTGGCGACGCTGGGGTGCAGCCGTAGGCGCACCGTGCCGAGGTCGGCGCGGGCCTGCAGGGCAGCAAGTACGGTGTGCGGCTCCAGCGGGCGGTCATCGGCGGCGTGGTACGCGCGGACCCGCAGGCGTTCCAAGCGTGCGATATCCGCCAGGTAAGGCACGCTCGCCGCCGGTTCGAAGCCCTGGATAAAGTCGGCGAATGTGCTGCCGTATTCGCTGATCAGCGGGCTGGTGGGCGGGCACGCCTGCACGTAAAGACCGGCCATGGCTCGAAAGAACGCTTCGCCCACCAGGAGCTGCGTCACCGGGTACGCCACTGCCAGCGCGTTGATCAACCCGTTGTGCACTGTGTTGCGATGCACCGCGAAACGGCTGGCCGGGTCGGCGCCGTTGCCACTGAACAGGCCGTCTGGGCAGGGTTGATCGGGCGCGAGCAAGGCCTTGGCTAAGGTGGCTTGATGGCTCATGGGCGCACCTGCGTTAACAGCCAATCGGCATGCCGGGCTTCAGCCAGCAGCACCGACAATGCGGGCACCTGATTGTCGCGTTCGATCAGTGTCGGTATCGGGCCGATGCGCGCCAGCACCTGTTCATACAACTGCCACACGGCGTTATCGACGGGCGCGCCGTGATCGTCGATCAGCAGGCGATCGCCGAGGCTGTCGCTGTCTTCGGCAAACCCGGCCAGATGAATCTCGCCCACGGCCTGTAATGGCAGTGCATCGATGTAGGCAGACGGATCACGTTGGTGGTTGATGCATGAGACGTAGACATTGTTGACGTCCAACAGCAGCCCACAACCGGTGCGACGGATGACCTCGGTGATGAAGGCGGTTTCGTCCAGGGTGGAACGCTCCAATTGCAGATAAGTCGACGGGTTCTCCAGCAGCATGGGCCGCTTGAGTGTGCTTTGTACCTGGTCGATATGTTCACAGACGCGGTGCAGGGTGGCGCTGTCGTAAGCCAGTGGCAGCAGGTCATTGAGAAACACCGGGCCATGGCTGGACCAAGCCAGGTGTTCGGAAAAGGCTTGAGGTTGATAGCGCTCGATCAGCGCGGCCAAGCGCGCCAGGTGCGCGCGATTGAGCGAACCTTCGCCGCCGATGGACAGGCCCACGCCGTGCAAGGACAGCGGGTACCGGTCACGGATCAGCCCTAAATAGTGATGAAACGGGCCGCCGGCCATCATGTAGTTCTCGGCGTGTACTTCAAAAAAACCGAGGTCGGGGGAGGTTTCGAGCACTTCGATGAAGTGCTCGTGTTTCAGCCCCAGCCCGGCTCGGTCAGGCAGGCCGGGCGCCTGAGCCGGTGAGGACGTGTGCGCGAATATAGGTGTCATCGTCAGTACTCAGGCGCGGCCGGGTTTCAGGACTTGGCGGCGAACGCGGCTTCCTGGCCGAAACCGGTCGGCGAGGTGGTGCTAGGGGTTTGGGTACAGGTGCCGGCAGGTACCAGTTTCCAGGCATTGGCCTGATCCTTGGTTTTCGAAGTGCCGGCGCAGGAAGTGCCGGGGCCTGCGGCGCAATCGTTCTTGCCGGCTTCCGCGATGCCATAGCATTTCACGTCGTCGGCGGCGTGGGCGGTGGTGGTCAGGGCGGACAGGCTCAGGGACGAGCCCAGGGCGAGGATCAGGGCGGTGGCGGACAGTTTGGTGGTCATTGAATTATCTCCAGCAGTGGGTTGAGGAGCGGGCTTGAATGCCTGCTTGCACCACTAGAGGCGGGAGGACGCAGTTCGTTACAGGGGCGGGAGAATTAACTTCAAATAATGCAAAAAAAAAATGTGGGAGGGGTTGCCCCTCCCACATTGATAGCCCGGTTCATGTAGTAACCGGGTGTTAACCGCCCAGGTACGCCTCGCGTACTTTCGGATCGGTCAACAACTGCTCGCCCGAGCCCTCCATCACCACCCGGCCGTTTTCCAGCACATAGGCACGGTCGGCGATTTTCAGTGCCTGGTTGGCGTTCTGTTCCACCAGGAACACGGTCACACCGTCCTTGCGCAGTTGTTCGATGATGTCGAAGATCTGCTGGATGATAATCGGTGCCAGGCCCAGGGACGGTTCGTCCAACAGCAGCAACTTGGGCTTGCTCATCAGCGCCCGACCGATGGCAAGCATTTGTTGCTCGCCGCCGGACATGGTGCCGCCGCGCTGGCTGAAGCGCTCCTTGAGCCGGGGGAACAGGTGCAGCACCTTGTCCATCTGCTCTTGGTAGTCGCCCTTGTCGGTGAAGAACCCGCCCATGGCCAGGTTTTCTTCCACGGTCAGGCGCGAAAACACCCGGCGGCCTTCCGGCACCACGGCAATGCTCTTGCGCATTATCTGCGACGACGGCTGGCCCACCAGTTCCTCACCCATGTAGCGGATGCTGCCGCTGTAGGCCTGTGGCGAACCGCACAAGGTCATCAACAGGGTAGATTTGCCGGCACCGTTGGCGCCGATCAGGGTGACGATCTCGCCCTGGCGTACTTCCACATTGACGCCGTGCAGGGCCTGGATCTTGCCGTAGAAAGTGGAAACGTTTTCGAATTGCAGCATTTTACGCTTCCCCCAAATAGGCTTTGATCACTTCGGGATTGTCGCGGATCTGCTCCGGGGTCCCGTCGGCCAGCGGCGTACCCTGGTTGATCACCACGATATGGTCGGAAATGCTCATGACCAGTTTCATGTCGTGCTCGATCAGCAGCACCGTCACGTTGTTTTCCTCGCGCAGCACGCTGATCAGCGCCTTGAGGTCTTCGGTCTCCTTGGGGTTCAGGCCGGCGGCTGGTTCATCGAGCATGAGAATCCGCGGGCGGGTCATCATGCAGCGGGCGATTTCCAGGCGACGTTGCTGACCGTAGGCCAGGGTGCCGGCGGGACGGTTGGCAAACTCGGTGAGGTTGACCTTGTCCAGCCAGTACGCGGCGTATTCCATGGCCTCGCGTTCGCTTTTGCGGAACCCCGGGGTCTTGAACAGGCCGGCAAAGAAGTTGGTGTTCAGGTGACGGTGCTGGGCAATCAACAGGTTCTCGACGGCGGTCATGTCCTTGAACAGCCGCACGTTCTGGAACGTGCGCACCACGCCTTTGCGCGCAATCTCGTGGCCGGCCAGGCCCTGGATCGGTTGGCCGTCCAGCAGGATGCTGCCGCCGCTCGGTTTGTAGAAACCGGTAAGGCAGTTGAACACCGTGGTCTTGCCGGCGCCGTTGGGGCCGATCAAGGCCACGACCTGTTTCTCTTTCACGGTCAGGGCTACGCCGTTGACCGCCAGCAAGCCGCCGAAGCGCATGCTCAAGTTTTCGACTTTCAGGATCTCGCGGCTCATTTGCGCAGCTCCATGTGTGGACGTTGCATGGGCAGCAGGCCTTGAGGTCGCCAGATCATCATCAGCACCATCAGGGCGCCGAACATCAACATGCGGTATTCGCTGAACTCACGCATCATTTCCGGCAGCAGGATCATCACGATCGCCGCCAGTATCACGCCCAACTGCGAGCCCATGCCACCCAGTACCACAATGGCGAGAATGATCGCCGACTCGATAAAGGTGAACGACTCCGGCGTCACCAAGCCTTGGCGCGCGGCGAAGAAGCTGCCGGCGAAACCGGCGAACGCAGCACCCAGAGTAAACGCGGAGAGCTTGATGATGGTCGGGTTCAGGCCGAGGGCACGGCAGGCGATTTCATCTTCGCGCAGCGCTTCCCAGGCACGACCGATCGGCATGCGCAACAGGCGGTTGATCACGAACAGCGCAGCCAGAGCCAGCAGCAGGGCGACCAGGTAGAGGAACACCACTTTGCTCACCGGGTTGTAGTCGATCCCGAAGTATTCGTGGAACGTCTGCAGGCCTTCGGCGGCGTTACGGTCGAACGACAGCCCGAAGAACGTCGGCTTGGGGATGCTGCTGATGCCGTTGGGGCCGCCGGTGATGTCGGTGAGGTTACGCAGGAACAAGCGGATGATTTCACCGAAGCCCAGGGTCACGATGGCCAGGTAGTCACCGCGCAGGCGCAGCACCGGGAAGCCCAGCAGGAAGCCGAACGTCGCCGCCGCCATGCCCGCCAACGGCAGGCAGATCCAGAAGCTCCAGCCCAGATAGTGCGACAGCAGAGCATAGGTGTAGGCACCCACCGCGTAGAAGCCCACATAACCCAGGTCGAGCAGGCCAGCCAGGCCCACCACGATGTTCAGGCCCAGGCCCAGCAACACGTAGATCAGGATCAGGGTGGCGATGTCCACCGCGCCGCGCGAGCCGAAGAATGGCCAGATCAATGCGGCCACGATCAGGCCGACGATGATGTAGCGCTGGGTACGCGGCAAGGTCAGGAATTGGCTGACCTTGGGCGATACCAGTGGGCGACGGTTGCCTTTGAACAAGGCGCCGACCTGCTGGGTGAACAGCACGCGCAGGAACATCAGCACCGAGCACAGGGCAATGATGGTCAAGGTCACGGGACCGGTGCCATGCACTTCCAGGTTGATGCCGACAATGCTCAGCTTGAGGCCGAGGACCGGGAATGCCACGGCCCATACCAACAGGGCGCTGAAAAACGCCGATTTAAGATATCTGCTCATACTTTCTCAACCTCCGGACGGCCCAGGATGCCGGTCGGACGGAACAACAACACCAGGACCAACAGGCCGAACGCCACGACGTCCTTGTACTGGTCGCCGAAGATATCGGCGCCAAACGCTTCGGCCACACCCAGCACCAACCCGCCGAGCATCGCGCCCGGGATACTGCCGATGCCGCCCAATACCGCCGCAGTGAAGGCCTTGAGGCCCACCAGGAATCCGGCGTTGGGGTTGATCACGCCGTACTGCATGCTTAGCAGCACCGCCGCGACGGCAGCCAGCGCGGCACCGATCACGAAGGTCAGGGCGATGATGTTGTTGGTATTGATGCCCAACAGGTTGGCCATCTTGATGTCTTCGGCGCAGGCCCGGCAGGCGCGCCCCAGACGGGAGCGAGAGATAAACACGGTCAAGCCCAGCATGGCCACCAGCGTGACCACGAAGACCAGAATCTGCATGTAGGAAATCAGGACTTCTTCCGCGCCGCCCGGGCCGAAGGAAATGCTCCCCGGGATCAGGTTGGGGATGGATTTATCCTTGGAGTCCTGGGACAGCAATACAGTGTTCTGCAGGAAAATCGACATGCCGATGGCGGAAATCAGCGGGATCAAACGGTTGCTGCCGCGCAAGGGGCGGTACGCGACGCGTTCGATACTGTAGCCATAGGCACTGGTTACGACGATCGATGCAATAAAGGCAGCGGTCATCAACAGCGGCAGGGAGTGGATACCCATCATGGCCAGCCCGGCAAGGGCGATGAAGGCCACGTAGGAACCAATCATGTA
>Ga0308171_1002209_pt1 | contig 21503 bp, 22 predicted proteins | sample PhyGR1_FD_202135 | JGI IMG/M metagenome (GOLD analysis project Ga0308171, IMG submission 202135) | Phyllosphere microbial communities from UC Gill Tract Community Farm, Albany, California, United States - DLSLSG.R1 | ecosystem: Host-associated > Plants > Phyllosphere > Unclassified | place: USA... | reverse complement strand
AAGAAAGGCCCAAAAGAGCGCTTGGCGGACTAACACCCGCCCAGCACGCCGCGCAGTTGGCGGCGAAGAAAGATACCATCAGCACTGGATTCTAAACCCGCCCACTACTCAGGTCGGGGGGACGTCGATTCGACGCTTATCTAAACCAGATGCTGAAGTGGATACATCTGCACTGAAGGTTGAGCTGTTGAGAGATCGACTGGCGCGTGAAAAGGAAAAAGCCGCCATGCTTGCAACGCTTTGTGGCGAGCTCGCAGCCGCGCTTCACGACGCACGCGACGACTTGGCTCATGCTCAAGCTGCGATAGCTCGCTATCAGCGCAAGTAGGTCCAAAATCGCATGCGAGGTATAGCGTTGGACCAGCTAATGCCCCGCGGCGTATTAAGCGGGCCTGACTATTGCGCACCAGGGACTGCTGCCTCAGCGGCGGCTAGCAGGCCACTCGCGGTCAATCCGAGGGATTCCGCTATGCGAACGATGGTCGAGAGCCTGCAATCCTTCCTGCCTTGCTCAATATGACCTAGCTGCGTTCGGTGCATTCCTAGAAGATCAGCGAAGCCCTCTTGGCTATAGCCCAAGCGCAATCGGCCCTGCCTCACGGCTAAGCCCAAAGCGGCAGTGGCACTGAGTCTCTTCACAACGAGGAGACTCGGCTTCCGAGCACTTTCAGTCTACAGTATTTTCGATAGCATTCGTCCGAAGGATGCCTTCCCCCTGACTGGCTGGACAACACACGGCGAGGTTGCTTGATGGCGCTCTATCTAGTGGAAACGGATAGCGGAATGACCTTGGAGCTGGAGGTTCCTCCTTGCATCTTGGAGGCGCTGCAGGCTCAGTTTCGCCTTTCGGAGCATGATGGAGACGGAGGCGAGTTCTGCCGGCGGCTGTCTGCTGAGATCGAGAAGCTGCTACCCCAGGCGCTAAGCTGGAGGCTCAAAGAGCCGACAGATGCGCAACTCGCTTTTGCGATTTCGATTTGCCGGCAGCTGAGGATTGAGCTTCCCGATTCCGTAACTAAGTCCCGGGGGGAGATGCATAAATTCCTCGCCGTACAGTCGCTGAAGCTAAGTGCTAAGTAGCTCACGGCTCAGCACTTAGCTTCTGAAAGGGTCTACTACGATTGGGGCGGGATCTGTCGAGACCTCACGCGACCGCTATGTGGCGAGATGCGTCCTGCTTGTATGCAATTTGCTCAGGCGTGATGCAGACTGGACTTTGCTGGGATTTGCGGATAGAGGGCAAACATGCCGCCAGTGAAGGCATGCTCAGGATCCAGGTCTCTGACTTTGGGGCTAATCGCCAATGGCAGAACCTGCATCTCCCTTGTCTGTGCGCAGCCACCTAAGCCGCCGGCGGTATCGCTTCTCAAGCGCATGAGGGCCCATCGCTCGCTGAGGCTAAGCGTGGCATGCCTGACGCGATATGGCGCATCGACCTCATTGCCCCGTCAGGGCTTCGTCATCACCCAGAATAGCGTTGCGAACGCACTGTTAGCGATCAGGTTTCAGCGCGCCAGATCCAGAGAACATGACAGGCGACTGCAGGTCTACGGCACCGAATCGATATAGCGGCAACTGGCTCGCGAGGGGCGCGGGCCGCTCGCAGCAGGATCGAATGGACGGTGCGCTGCCTCGGAGAACGCGGCGTAACCAGATGAACAGTTGCTCGCACGATCATCTGCGAAGACAGGGCTGCGTCTCCGCTGGACAAATTCCACTGGCAACTCTGGGCAGGCGTCCCGACCAGCTCTTGGTCTCAGACTTCACCCACGTTCGGGCCTCGGGCGTGCCTGCATTGCCGGCGCATTGGAGGCTCTTGGGGTAACTGATGACTGGATCCCCTTCTACAGCCAGCAATGCCTCCATCACACGGTGAAGATGATGACCCGTGATGCGGTCTATGTTGCTAGATTGAACACGCGACTTGGGCAGAAATCGGTGAGTCATCACGAACGTGTGTGCACATTCATACATATGCACGCCCAACTTCAATCATTGCTGCTTCGCCGCTAGGGGCAGAGGGGGCGCCGTAATGCAACCATTCGTCCGCCCAGACTATCACGGGGGCTCAGGGCGAGCAGAGTTGTCCCGCAGGCATGGCTGTAACGTAGCACTTGATAAAGCGACCGCTGTTGTTGTGCAATCAGCTTCGTCTGCAACGATTCTCTCAGCGTCGAGGCAGCGCTGAGGATTGAAAAGAAATAGGCTTAAATCCCCCATCCAAAAAAGATGGCTTGAAATGACCTTATCCCCAATTGCCTGGGTGCTGAAGTCGGCGCCTTAACGGACTAAACGCACTGGAGCCAGAATGCCCGCAATTCATGCTTTTATCGATACGAACGTACTCCTGAACTTCTACTCTTTCACAGAGGACAGGTCGTCGGATCTCGAGGCGTTGACCGAGTTGCTCAGCCCCGATCAGATTAATGTTCACCTTCCGAAACAGGTCGAGGATGAGTTCTGGCGGAATCGCGAATCAAAGATCCACACCGCTGTCTCTGAGTTTAGCAGCGCCAAGCTCCCGCCTGGGATCCCGAACCATATGCGAGAGACTGACACTGCAAAGCAGTATAAGGAGGCGATCGATGCTGCTGACAATGCTCGAAAGAAGCTCGCCGCCCATGTGATTGGATTGGCGGTTCTGGAGGATCTCGAGATCGATACCAGAGTGCGAGCATTGTTCTCCGCCGCGGTGAAGCATGATGATTGTGAGGATGCCCTCACTCGCGCTATCACTAGGATGCACAAGGGCAATCCGCCAGGGAAACCGGGCAACGTCGGCGATCGATACAACTGGGAGACGCTTCTCGCGAACTTGCCCAACGAGGATCTGCATATCGTCACTAACGATGGGGACTTTACGACTCCGCTGGGCGCCGCTGCAAAGGCGCAGCGGCCAATGGCTTTCTTGGTCAATGAATGGGCAACGAAGACCACTGGCCGAAGCCTATACGTCTATTCGTCAATCCGGGCACTCCTAAGCTATTACGAGAAGCTGGCCGCTCAACCCCAGGCTCAGGCCCAGGTGGAGCCCGTACACGAAGCGGCTGTCGAGCCGCCAGTGGCCCACCCTGTCGCAGGCGAAGAAGCGCCAGCTGTGGATCCAGAGGTTGAATTGATCAAACAGCAGACCATCCAACAGCTAGTCAATAGCGAGAGTTTCCAGCAGACTCACCGAGCAGTCGCGAAACTGAGCCAGCTGATTCCCACGATTACAGTGGATGACGCAGATCGATTGTTCAATGCGGCAACGACTAATCAGCAGATTGGTTGGATCATCTCGGACCCAGACGTACGAAGCTTCTACGTTGCTGTGCTCAACATGCACTTCGTAGATGCTGACAGTGATCTGGTGGACCTGATGATCGAAATGTTGGGTTTGGAAGCTGACGAAGAGCAGGAGGAGGGCGAGTAACACTGGCCCCGTCAGCCGGTAGCCGTAGCCGTAAGGGTCCAGCAGCAGCGAGTTACCAGTTCGGAGCGCCAGTTCTCTTCGCTTCGAACTACATGGATTGTTCGTGGTCCGGCCGTTGCGCAAGATTATGGCAAGGTTCGATCCGTCAGCTTAAACACGCTAGTTGTCAATCTGCGTGCGTATCGAGCCATCTGACAGGCGCCGCCGAAAGCGACGCTCCTAACCACGGTCCGAATTGGGAATCCAACGCATGCGTCTATGAAGCTAGAGCCACGGTAGTACTAAGCGTGCCAGCGTTCAGAACTGCTTGGGGAGGGGCACTTCCGTGCTGCGTCCTGCGGTCCTATTTTATCCAGCGACGAATGTCGTCGCTCAATATTGCCGCAAAGAAGACAAGTCGATGGAGGGTCGCCATCGGATTCTGGGGCCGGTCGTCAGTTCAGAAGGGGGTTAGCGGTCGGCGGGGTATAGTCGATCACCTTCACAATCCCATTCGTGGGCGGAAGCACCAGCAATGTCCCGGTTGCGTTCCGATGCGGACATGGCGCCAGCTGAGCAATTCGCTCAGCGAGGACTGGAGAGGCGCCGATGCACAAAAGACTCGGGATGGCCGAAAGTGCGAGCAGCGCATCCACCACCAGGGGTGAGGGGAACTTGGATGTTTCGCCGCGACCGGAGAACACGATCCACTCCGAAGCAGTTGCCTGAACGATGTCATGGGCAAGGCTACGTGTCTGCTCATCCGAACCAGCCCTCCCGCCGTGATGGGGAAAGACTAGTACTGGCGCGGGCTGCCAGGTAGCATTTTTGCTGGCATCGCTGAACCCTAGGTGATCTAGATCGCCTGGAAGTAGAATCCATCCAGCTCCTCCGCAGGCTACATGAATCACAGCACTCAGCGAATTGGCGCTCTGCTTGCGGCGCCCTTGGTATTTGCCTCCAATGGCTCGTAGTCGCATGTATTTACTCGGGCCGAGTACGCTAATTGAACATCCGCCCAGATCAAGCGGATGCTCGAAAATATCGGGGCCTAGCTGCGGAGAATAAGTGGTGACGTTTCGTCTCTCCATCTCTTGAAGCTGATAGGCGATGTCAGCCCAAACGTCACTATCACGGGAGTCGGGGTTCACGTAGATGTGATCAATCTTGAAGGACGCATCGGTATCCGCTTTGGCCAGTACCGCGAGCAGACCGCCGAGGTGATCCTTGTCGGCATGTGAAATGAATATCGCGCTAAGTCTAGTGATGTTGTGGCTTTCTAAGAACTTCAGTACGGTGGTTTTTCCAGGTCCAGCGTCGACTAGCACAACGCCGGAGTTTCCTTCGATCAATGTTGCGTTCCCCTGGCCCACGTCCAGCACGTAACACCCCATCCGACTCATGATTCAACCTCCGAGATAAAAAGTTCATCTCGTGATTGTGCGCCGATATTAACCTCTGCCATGAAGCGCATCCCTGCCGCGACGTTCTTCTTTAAGCGAGATTCCAGTGCCCTTGTTGACACGGTTATCCATTCGCTCGGGCTGAATGCAGGTACGATTAGTAGCGCCTTTTGCGCGTCAACGTCGTCGACCCGGATTACCGTCCTATACGCTTTGCGCTCGTCTGCAACTTGGCCATGCACCTCGGCAGTTGCTCGCTGCATTTCTTTTTCAACATTCTCAAGCCGCGCTTTTGAAAGGAAGGCGGGGAGGTATCGTCTGTACCAAATTCCATCCTGCAGGTCTGCGATCTGGTGCATTGTCGTCAGAACCGTGGGGCAGCGCCGCTTAAAGAGTTCAGCAGCAATCTCCATCCCGCTAGAGGGGCTGAAATTTCCCTTTCGGAGATCTTGATCGATCAGCACGCCGTCGATCTTAGCGTCCTTGACCCACCGACTGACACTGTCTGGCGTTGCGGGCGTCCTATCGAAGGGGACCGCCTGGGCTTCCAAGTAGTCTTCTATGGCAGTCGAGAGCATTTGCACACTCGCTGCCTGATCATCGATTGCCGCAATCCTTAGCTGTGACATTCTTCAGTCCTTGAGGATAAGAGGTAGCACCACTGTAAAACGTGCACCACCGAGCAGTGAGGTGGCTTCTGCACTGATGCGGCCGTTGAGGTCACGAATCGAGGAGCGAACGATCGTAAGTCCGAGCCCGGTACCTTCATCACGAGTCGTTTCGCCAGGCAGCCAAATGTCGTTGAGCGAAATGTCTTTTATCCCTGGGCCGTTATCCATGATGCTCAAATAGGCACGCTTACCTTTAACCTCCCCTTCCAAGCGGATGGTCGGGGAACTAGTATTTGCCAAATCCATTGCCTGCATCGCGTTGGTAATTAAGTTGACGACTATGCACTCCACCGCTGAGCGAGAGCCCAAGATGTAGGCATCTTTCGGAAGGGGCTGGTGCTCGACGGTCACCTCATTTAGATCCAAGTATGGACGGAAGACATCAAGGACGCTGGACACAACCTCCGCCACCGCGATACGTTGCCGCTTTCGATGCTTGGCCTTGACGAGAGAGAGCGTAATCTCAGAGACGGCAAGCAGTCCGTCGACGTCCTCAGTGACACGCACAACTAGTGGTGACGTCTGCTCGGCCAACAACTTGTCCTTCTTCTTGACTCGGAATTGGACAGCGGTCGCATTGTTTCGTATTCGAGCCAAGGAATTGTTGGCAGACTCATGAGCGAAGACACTTGCTGCAATGCCCGCAGTCCCGAGTGATCGGTACAGTTCAATCTCGCGGGAAAGCACTGCTTCCTGGCGACTGGAGACGTCGCCAAGGCGTTTGACAAGGGCATGAGCTTTGTCCTTGGCGGTACCTTGAAGGCCGAGGAACAACGCATTGAGTTGCGCTGAAATTTGTTCGCGCTCTACCTTGCCGGTTTGGCGAACCTGTTGTTCGGTATTGTCTCGGAACCCGATACGCACTGACGACTGCCATGACAGAGCTGCGCGCACAAACGCTCTAAGTGCTTCGGTAGCTGGCGACTCCAAAAACCCGGAGCGGTCGGTTTTCTGTTTTAGCCCTGGCTGGTCTTCGAGCGTCACGTAGCCCATAGCAGTTCTCGGCTGTGGCATGTACTCGGGGTTAGACGCCCGCATTCCCGCCATCCCTGCCCAATCGTCATTCGGATCGCCATAGGGCGCCACCCTCACGCCATCGAGGAAGACGTGTACGCCGCCAAACTCTTGGAGCAGACCTCGAACCGCATTGAGGTCCTTTAATCCACCGGGAAATTCGCTGGTCACCAGGAGGAAGATCCAGAGCTTGAACCTTGCGGGCATTCGTGCTTCGGGCTGCGCGTCTTGTCCATAGCGGGAAAAACGGGTTTCTAGGTCCTCTGGCTTGGCGGTCGCCAGCAGCGCCCCCCCCCCGTCCCGTAGGCTTGCAGCCATGGTGCCATCGGTGGCCACGCTTCCTTCTAAGATGAATGCAGCTGACTTCATCAGATCAGGCACTTTCGGCAGCAAGCGACGCGGAGGCGGATCGATCGTAAGGTCCACCACAAACGGTTCTTTCGCCGCTTCAAACGGGTTGGCGACTAGAAGCACACCACGGTTAAGGCGCTCAATCTCGCTCGCTTCAAGTCTGCGCTCAATGCCATCAACGCGGATAGTAGTTCCCGGGTGTGTGCTGCGCGGGACTGACGCAGTTTTGATGTTGAGGTTGACCTCGTTTGGCGTGCGACTACGATCAAACCGTGCCCAATCAATAACCAGCTGAAGCTCCGTGCCGCGCGCCTTCTTTGGCCGAGAGGTGACAGTCACCTTACGGCCCATGCGGAGCGCAGACAAACGACCTAACCCCTTGTCGCCTACCGGTCGGCGCCCCAGCCTCGTGGGCACGCTGCTTGACTTCCGCGATCGACCTAGGATAAGCCAGCCGTCACGGAAGTCCTTTTCAGTCATGCCGTCCCCTAGGTCATCAATGATGAGGTGACCAGGGACAATCTTTCCGCCGACGGTCCGGGGTTGGACAATGGTGACAGAGCATCGCGGCGCATCCGCATCGTAGCTATTCTTGACGAGCTCAATGATGCCGTTGACGGGGGAGGGATTGAGCTCTTCACCAAGTCGCCGCAGAAGATCCGACGCAAATTTGAGCGATGCGCGGGCCATGGGTTTAGGTCCCCTGCCATATCGGAAGCTGGCGCATGACGCGCACGGTAAGATGACGGCATCGCAGCATCTCGTTCAGCCAGCTCGTGGTGCGCGGATCTGACAAGGAGCTCATGATCTCCTTGCAGGCCTTTAGGGTTTTTTTGGCAGGAAGGAGAACCAGTAAGTGGTTCTCCACCATTACCGCCTCCTTTCCCTTGATCAAGGTACCCCTGGCTCGCTCCCTATCGCTGGGACTGGACGTTCGCCTGACTACTACGAAGGGTGGTCTGAACGCGGTCCCGCCGTAACGTGCTCGCCGGTGGACCTCGACCTGCTGCCATATGGGTGCGCCGTCGACATCGAGGAAAGGACGGGATGTCAGCGTCTTCGGGTCACGATGAGGCACTACGGTGCCCACTCGAATCGTGGCCAAGTCTGACAAGGTTGGCTCCTTATTCTCAACCGCGGCACTGTTCGAGGATGAGGCGGGGACCGGACCGACCGTGATCGAGACGATCGCTACGTCGATGTCGGCTTCAGCACTAAAGCGACCGCAGGCAGTGAATTGGTGAATGCTCCCGCGGGAGCGCATGAAGTCGCGTAGCCTGGCGAAGCGACTGCCGCTACGAATTGCTTCGGGCACCAAAGCGACGATGGTTGCGCCGTCCGGCGCGTCGGTTAATGCGCGCTCGAGAAAGAGCGCTGCTGCGCTGACCCGGCCGCCGCAGTACTGTGACCAGCCGGGGCTCAGGACCGCTTGGAAAGGCGGGTTCATCAGTACGCAGTCGCCGGCACGCAAGTCCCAGGGTCCCAGCAGTGCGTCCTGAGAGGCAAACTGCTTAACAAGCTGGGGGTCGAGGTAAGCAGGAGCTTGGACGTCATGGCGGCGCATGGCCAGCGCCTGTAGCCGATAGCCGGCCAGCTGTGCTAACGGCATGTGGAGGTCCATACCAAAGAACTGTTTGGACCAACTCTCCAGTGTCAGATCCAGACTTGTGCTCAACGGAAGGGACCGGGCCATCTCAATGAGCAGGTCGCCAATGCCGCAACTTGGATCCACAAATCGTCCGAACGGACCGTGGGGCATGGCCTCTCTAAGTCTGCTGGACCAAGCGGGGCCAGAGAAGAAGATGCCGTCGGCGCGTCTGAGTTCACGGCCTAGCAGCGCATTGATCGTATCGGTGGTCGTGCATCCAAGCAGAGCTTCAAGAGATGCCTCTGCACCTTCGCCCTCCTCGTTCATCAGGGACCAATGCGATTGGTGAGCCAAGTCACGGAGTAGTTCATGGTGTTCCGGGCTCATCGCTGAATCTCCCTGAGATATGTGTATTCTGCAGAACATCGGCGGTCCGTCAATCCGGCATGGTGAGCATAAGCCACGTAGCGCCGGCAGCAGCATAGCGCGTGCAATTTTCGAGCATTGCCCAGGCTCTGTTTCTAGCCAGAAAACTGCGGGAGCCTGATCGGCTTGGTCCAGCAACGGTGAGACTGGCCGTGGGTTGTCCCATGGTTGACCAGTGTCCGCGCCGTCCACCGGCTGTGAGCTCTAACGGGGTGCGCTAGCAAAAGGGGGCGCCCCGGTAGCTGGGGAGTCTCGTCAGTCGTCAATCCAGCAGACAGCCAACGTTAGAGATTGCATGCCTGAATTCATTCAGGAAGCTCGGTTCAGCGGGGCGGCTATTGGCAAGTTGGTGGCGAGGTGGGGGGCGGCTAGGAGTCAGGAAGGAAGGCGGGAGGCAGTCGCCGCCGCTTGAGAAAGTGAACTCCGATGCGCCCGAACGAATTCCACGGCTCGATCCACAGCAAGTACGTAGTCTTGAGCTGCTGCCACTGTTGGCTGGGCCACATTGTGGGCGACACTGTTTCGAAGCTCATGAAGTTGCATGACCAAATTCTGGACCTGCGGGGGAAGGGCGCCAGATGACAATAGAGATTGGTATACCCGGTACTGGCTCTCAACAGGTGAAAATCCCAAACCGATCTGTTCCCCAAGGAGGAAGAGCTCTGCATCAAGTTTTGCCCATCCCCGGAGCACTGAACCTGTGGGATCCCCACGAGTTTCCCGCAGCTTGTCGATCACGTGTTCAACATAGATCCCAACTCCTGCTTCCGTGCTCTCCCGGGACGAGCTGGCAGCAGTGAAGACTTTTGCCTCTTCAGAATCCGCTAGCGCTTGCTTAGCTGCCAGATCAAATTCCGCCTCCAACGGGCCGGCCTTTAACCTTCGCAATGCTGTTAAAAGCTCAAGGAGTTTTTGCCGAAAAGTAAGTCCCAAGATCAACGCAACCAGCGGCCACGCAGCAAACTCAACAAGCTTAGAGATGAAGGTCAACGAATCCATGGTGTTGGGCTCTGGCTGCTACTGATAAGTAATGAGCTATCTGGTGGCTTCCATCGTTCAGGCTGGGTTGGTTGAGGGGCAGTTCATCTTCAAGAACACTAGGTGCATATTCTCAATCTTCTGCCGCTCTTTGCCAAGCCACTTCCCGACCTTATGATCGTCGTTTCGCGGGTCATGTTGGGCGAAAAGTGCGGCTGTTTCCTTGGCCGCCCGCGCTCTAGAGCCTCTGCGTTCAATGCCGCCAAATTCCATCATTTTGTCATATGCTGTAAGGCCTGCAAGCACCGGGGCGATCTGGGTAATTAATGAAATTGGCTCTTCGACAGATTCTTGAGTTTGGCCCATAGCCCAGTCTGAAAAAATCTTGTTCGCATATTCACCCGCCAAGCCATGATTGTGCTGGGCCTGTGAAAAATGAAATCGAAAATCACTGATGGCGGCCTCGATGTCAGAATCATTCATGCCCAACTCGAGAATAAGGGCGATGTGCGGAGTCTGAAGCGAGCTTGCTCTCTGTGCTTGATAAGCCCCCGGAACAACAGGAGTTGGCCGCCTGACTGCTATGAAGTCACTAAGGCTTATCGCATCTAGGGAAGTTGAGCTTGGACCATTTCCAAGCCTTGTTCCTCGATTGATGTATGCCTTAAGTGTATCCTCGATATTGATTGAGTTCAGGAGGTCGCAGACCCTATACCTTTTTATAAATGGAAACCTTCCCAGATCTAAATTCGAAAGGACCTCGTTGGAAATCGGCTCAATACCCTGTTGGATAATATTGAATGTGTGGGTATCGTAAACCTCAAGCGGGTACCTCCTCTCAGACCATCCAAGCTGTTTGAGGTCCCAAATCAGCTCGGTCAGTCCATTTGCCTTGACTTCGTCAGCGGTGAATCCACGTTCAATCCATGCCTGCTTTAGCTCATTTTCGAGGAGTTGAAGTTCCTGAAAAAGGTCCGGCCAGATCCTCTTAATGACACGAACTGTGTAGGCAAGTTTCAGCGCCGCGTTGAGGTCGTTGAAGAACACGGTGTACTGGAGGGTGTTCACGGATTTGCTAGTCATAGGCGATGCTGTCCCAATAGGGAGAGGTGGGCTGGCTCGGGTCTCCCTATTATGAGAGTTGCTCAGCGTCATAGCATTCAACCAGCCGCGGGTGTTCCGCTGGCATTGCCTAGGAGCTGGACATGAGTGATCTAACGTTCGATCCCCAGAAAGGGGATCGGTACCGGTTGCAGGAGCTTGAGCGCAAGCTCAAAGGGGTGCAGCGTGAGCAGACTTACCTTCGCGCCGTCCAGGAGAGGGAGATGAAAGACGCTCTGAGGCGAATCCGTGATCTGGAGTTGAGGGACGCACGGAACCGTCGCGTCCCCGTTAGCGTCATATCGACTGTCACGGGGCTCTCTCGGTCTAGCATCTATAGGGTGACTGGCGTCAGCCGCATGCGGTAGCTCCCTAACGATCGAGAACGCCCTAGGCGGACGAAACGTGCTTTGTTGTCAGACAACTTGACGACCTAACTTGTAGCTCGTCCAGAAACAGCACGCCGTTATGCGCCAGCGAAATCTCGCCAGGGCGCGGATGCGACCCACCGCCAATCAGCGCGACGGCGCTGGCGGTATGGTGTGGCGCTCGGTAGGGCCGCTCTCTCCAGCGCCCCGCATCAATGCCCTGGCCGCTGCACGAGGCGATGGTGGCCGCTTCCAGCGCCTCCAGCTCGCTGGCAGCGGGCAGGATGCCGGGCAGGCGCGAGGCCAAGAGGGTCTTGCCGCAGCCGGGCGTGCCGAGCAGCAACAGGTGATGACCGCCGGCCGCCGCGACCTCCAGCGCCCGGCGGGCCTGCAGCTGGCCGCGCACGTCGCGCAGGTCGGGAATGCTGGCCGGCAGTGGGTCAGCCGCCACGGCCGGAGGCAGCGTGCCGCTCTCAAGGGCGCTGCAGACCTCCAGCAGGGTGCGGGCAACGCGAACGTCAGCGTGCCGGGCCAGTGCGGCTTCTTCGCTGTTGGCGGCGGCCACGATGAGGCTGCGGCCGTCCCGGGCGGCAGCGATCGCCGCTGGAAGGACGCCGTCGACACCGCGCAGCTCGCCGGTCAGGGCCAGTTCGCCGAGGAACTCGTACCTGTCCAGGGACTGCGCATCGATCTGACCGCTGGCGGCGAGGATGCCCAGCGCGATGGCCAGATCAAATCGCCCGCCCTCCTTGGGCAGATCGGCCGGGGCCAGGTTGATGGTGATCCGCCGCTGCGGAAACTCGAACCGCGCGCAGATCAGCGCGGCACGTACGCGGTCACGCGATTCCCGTACGGCGGCGGCCGGCAGCCCCACGATCTGGGTATGCGGCAGCCCACCTGAGAGGAATACCTCGATCCGCACGGCGGGCGCTTTGACACCGGCACGGGCACGGCTGTGCACCAGCGCAAGGCTCATGCGGTTGTTTCCGGGGTCTGCGGCATGCCGTGCACAGTGGCAGCACACGGAGCACCCGATCCATCAGCACTTGCCGCGCCGTGGGGTAGGCAATCGCCGCCACCGTATCCAGCGCTGCGGCTAGACTGGATGCCCCACGCTCCACGCCGTCGAACACCATGGATATGCACCACCGCTCCGGCCCCATCGAACTGGTCGCCATCGATATGGACGGGACCCTGCTCGATCCGTCCCACACGCTCACGCCCCGGGTGATGCAGGCCATCGCCCGCGCCCGCGCGCAGGGCGTGCAGGTGGTGCTGGCCAGTGGCCGCCCGGTGTCGGGGATGGCACCGTTCCTGCAGCAGTTGGGGATCGCGAGCGAGCAGGACTATTGCATCGCCTGCAATGGCGCGGTGGTGCAGAACATCGGCAGCGGCCAGCGCGTCATCGAGTTTCCGCTGAGATTCGAGGACTTTGTGTTCTGCGAGCGGATCTCACGCGAACTCGGTATCCACTTCCAGGCGCTCGATGGTCGGCGCATGTACACGCCCAACCAGGACATAAGCCACTACACCGTGGCCGATTCGCACCTGTCGAACGTGCCACTGTCGTATCGCCGGGTGGCGGACATGGACCCGGCGATGCAGTTCATCAAGCTGATGATGATCGATGAGCCGGAGGTGCTGGATGCCGCCATCCAGCGCCTGCCGTCGGAACTGACCGATCGCTTCGCGGTGCTCAAGAGCGCGCCGTTCTTCCTGGAAGTGTTCGATCACCGCGCCGGCAAGGGGCCGAGCCTGGAGAAGCTGGCCGCGCACCTCGGCGTGGACCGCGCCAACGTGATGGCGGTGGGCGATCAGGAGAACGACCTGACCATGCTGCAGTTCGCCGGCACCAGCGTCGCCATGGGCAACGCGATTCCGGCGGTGAAGCAGACGGCACGCTTCGAGACCGCGACCAACGCCGAGGACGGCGTGGCGTTGGCGATCGAGCGGTTCGTGCTTGGCGTTAGTAAGTAGCAGCGCTTGGTTCAGATGCCTGAGTGCACAAAACGCTCAGTCAGGCGCACTAAGTCAGAGGTGACGTTCAGCAGACCTCATCAACTCAACGATGCTGTTGAGAAATGAGATCGGAAGGTTACGCGACGTAGTGAGCATGCTGGCCTCCAGAAGGTGACGCGTTCCCTCCGGCATTCCGCCAGCGGCGACCGAATCGCCTGAAATCAGCCAGGACACGCTCACGCGGGTAATGCGGCCCAATTCGCTAAGGTGTTCAATTGAGGGCACGAAGCCGAACTTGCGTTCCCAGTGACCCACTGTCGACCGGTTGACCTTCAACGCCTTGGAAAGCTCGGTTTGCGAAAGCCCGCTGCTCACGCGCGCAACGCGGATACGGGCTGACAACGAATCAATACAAAATTCCATAAATTCCCCCGCCAGTGCTGCCTTGCACCGGACATGCATCGCATGCCTGTGATGCTTAATTCCGATCGTCAAATCACTGTATCGGCTTTTGCGTGGAATGGCGATTGAAAGTGCTGATGGATGCGCATTTGAAATGCGGGGAAAGCTATTGTTTCGTGCATCCTTGGACAGGGTGTTAGCAACATTGAGCGCCTGACCGCTTGCGATAGCGGTCAGCCGTAGGCGCGTGCGCTGAGAGCTCGTAGCCGGCCATGCGAACACCTCGAGCGATCGCGTATCGTCGCTCGGCCCGAGCAGGGCTGCGCGTTGCACAGCACTGATGTTGCGGTGGGTCGCTGGCAGGTCGTTCAATCGAATCGAGCCAGAGAACTGATCACGTTTGAAGCTCAGGAGAATACAAAACCCCAACTACATGGAGTAAAGAGAATGACTCAAGGTCCTGCTGCAAAGACTCTTTCCTCTCTTACGCTGATCATTGCCGGTGTCGCGGCCGCCGCCTCGGCTTCCGCTGCAGCACCGGACAGCATGCTCGGCAATGACATTGGTGCGTCGACTTCCATTCAGGCGGAGGTCGACGCTCGTGGCATGAGTGAGTTCCAAGGAGAACACTTGGGCGTTCTCGCCGATGGGCACCATCCATACGTACGACAGCGGTTCGCATTTCTGTAGTGCTCCCGGCCAACGCTTCCTCGAAACACTTCACGGGGCGTTGGCGGAGTCGATTCTGGAGCCAGGTCAAGGGTATCTGGACTTCCTGGGGCGCATGTTTTTGTGGGCTGGGATCGAAGATCAGGTCCAGGCGAATGTGCAAGATATCTGCGTATCGGAGATAGCTCAGTCGCCGGAATTTGACGAAGGGATCGACATCTTGTTTTCCGACTTCAGCCACTCCCAGCAGAGCATACAGGCACTCCTTGCTGCATTTATCCCAAGGATGTCCGACTCCGCGTCCATCTTCATCGATAGTGCATCCACGCAACGGCTGAGCTACCTGACGCTGGAATCACTCATCGGTGCACTGAACCAAAACAAGATGCCTCGAGCTTTGATCCAGGGGCACAACGATGAAGGCGCGGCTAAGTTGGTGGCGAAAATCCAGCGGTCGAGGTTTCGGCTTATGCATCTTGTCGAGGCGCGCGAAAGGGCGCAGAACAGCACGGCGTGGATTTCAATCGAGCCAGTGGATGTGATCCCAACGTCCGCGCCGTTCTTGCACTAAGGGAGCATTCGATATGTTTGGTTACTACCTTGCTCTTGCACGCAAGAGATTGCTGGAGACTAGGGGCAGCAGCGCTGCGCTGATTATTGCGCTTGGTTTGGGCATTGGCGCGAGCATGACCATGCTCATTGGCGTGCGTGCATTGACTTGGGATCCGCTGCCGGACCGAAGTCAAAGCCTCTACCATCCGTTCTTCGATGCACTTCCCGAGTCCTATGAAGTCCGTGCTGATTTGGATCCGCGGGTATCGCTTACCTGGGTGGACGCGCAGAATCTACTGCGCCAGGGCCCTGCACTACGCCAATCGGCCATGGCCTCTGCTCGTCTGCTGGTAGAGCCGCAGCGAGAAGTGGTTCGGCCGTTCTTCGCGCACGGGCAGTACGTCACTTCTGACGCCTTCGTCATGTTCGGTATTTCAATGGCTAAAGGCGCATCCTGGACGCGGCAGGACGACGAGGCTGAGACGCCGGTCGTTGTGCTGAGCATGGAGTTAGCCAAGAAGTTGGGGGGTGATGAACTGGTTGGAAGTACGGTTCTGTTGGGCGGGCAAGTGCTGAGGGTTGTGGGGATCTCAGATCATTGGAATCCGCGGCCACGGTTCTACACCGATCTCCAGCAGGACGTGTTCAGTGGGCGGGAAGATTTTTTTATTCCGATTGCCGTTGCCGCCAGCAAGGAGATGAATGTGTCCAATAACCTCTATTCGTGGGGCGACGAGGCGCCCGCTAACAGGCTGAAGGACGCCAGAACTGCATGGGTCCAGTACTGGATCGAATTGCCCGACGCATCCAGCGTAGAGCAGTACGCGGTGTTTCTTGAGAATTACGTCGTTGCACAGCGTCGAGCTGGGCGATTTGAGCGGGATACGCCATCTCGTATGGTGTCGCTGAAAGATCATCTCGTCGAGCAACGTATCGTTCCCAACGAGGTGAAGTTGCAGCTGGCGCTGTGTCTGGGCTTTCTGGTGGTTTGCCTTGTCAACATGAGTGCTTTGATATTCGCGAGGTTTATTCGCCGTTCGCACGAGATCTCCACTCGTCGAGCACTTGGCGCTCGACGGCGTGATGTCGTCTACCAGCTCTGCACCGAGGCATTGATCATTGGCTGCTTCGGTGGATCCGTTGGGCTGATGGTCGCCCAGGCCGGGCTTTATCTGGTGCGCATGCAACCCGATGATTACGCGACCATGGCCAGCATGGATCTGGCTACGGCGACAGCGACCATGGCGCTGGCTTGCGCGTCAAGTATTTTCGCCGCCTTCTTTCCGGCGCTCCTCGCCACATCCGGTCGTCTGGATATGCAGATAAAGGCTTCAGAATGAGCATTGCAGACGTTCCCGTCATAGCCCGTGCCCTAATGCGGAATCATACTGTTGCGGCCATTCTCGGGGTTCAAGTGTTGGTTGCAACAGCGTGCGTCACCAATCTTGCGTTTCTGTTGTCCGAGAGGGTGGCTACGTTGAGATACGAGACAGGTCTGGATGAGATGGATCTTGGCGTCATCCGGACGGAGTATCTGGGTGATGCTGCAGCGAATGCTGCCTCATCGATATCGGCGGATCTTGAAGTCATCAGGCAGCAACCTGGAGTTCAGAGTGTCGTCGCTGTCGAGTCACTGCCGCTGACCCAGCGGAACTGGTCTGTTGGATTCACCAACAGACCACTGCGAGGGAACGACACCTCTGGCATTGTCGAGGCCGAGCCGACCGTGTACACGGCATCATCGCCAGTGGCAGAACTGCTTGGATTGAGGGTTATTGCAGGTCGTGATCTTTCCAAGGGATCGTTTGTTCCCATGGAATCCAGCGCAGACTATGCTGGTCTGTATAAGTCCAGCGAAGCGTTGATTTCTCAGGCCTTGGCGGCAAAGCTCTTTCCCGAGGGCGGCGCAGTTGGTAAGTTTCTGTACGCTGACGCGCAGCACCCGATTCAGGTGGTTGGCGTCGTCAAGACGCTATCCCGGCCTGTGTTGAAGAGGGGCGGGGACAATGACATGTCGCTGATTCTGCCACTCATTCCCGATGGCAGCCGCGTGATGTTCGCTATTCGCGCAGCGGAAGGGCGCGTGGACGAAGTGGTTTCCGCGAGTGAGACTGCGTTGTCCAAGCGGGATTCTCAGCGCACCATCAGTCGGAGTAGCTCCTTCAGCGATCTTCGCGCCGACTACTTCCGTCAGGATCAGACCATGGCAATCATGTTCCTCAGCTCCGGGCTGGCACTCATGGTAGTGACCGCGACTGGGGTGTACGGGCTTGCCAGTTTCTGGGTCCGTAAACGATATCGCCAGATTGGAATCCGCCGTGCCCTCGGCGCGCGTCGGCGTGACATCGTCAGGCACTTCCTGATTGAGAACCTGATCGTTTCAGTCATCGGTTCGATCGTTGGGACTGTGCTGGCGGTCGGTCTTAACATCGCAATCGCCCGCTACTTCGAGGTGGGCCGGATCGAAGCGCCCTATCTGTCTACTGGCGTGCTTGCCGTGCTACTGATGGGTCAAGCCGCGGCCTTCATACCCGCATGGCGAGCGTCCCGTGATGTACCTATAGCCAATCTCCGAACAAGCTGACGTGGGATGGCTACCAGCGGAATGGCCGTTGGCAGCAGCGCAGCTCCGCCCTTTGCCCAAGCGAGGGCTGTCAGTCCGCCGTCCCTTGACGTTCCAGCTCACGCACGGTCGCTTCCAGCGCCTCCAGCTTCTCGCGGGTGCGCAGCAGCACGGCACGCTGCACGTCGAACTCCTCGCGGGTCACCAGGTCCAGCTTGCCCAGCCCGGCCTGCAGCGCGGTCTTGAAGGTGGCCTGCAGTTCTTCGCGCGACTGGCGCAGGCCCGGTGGGACCATGTCGCTCAGGCGGCGGGCGAGGTCATCGAGGTGGTTGAGGTCGATCATGCTGCGGCTCCGCGGGGTATACGCCAAGGATAAGCCGCCACGCTGCCGGCGGCACTAGACCGCGCGCATCGCGTTCACCGGCGGACAGGCGTTATCCTCGCAGCCTGGAACACAGGAGTGCAGACGGATGAAGATGGTCATGGCGGTGGTCAAGCCGTTCAAGCTCGACGACGTGCGCGAAGCGCTGGCCGAGCGCGGCGTCACCGGGATCACGGTCACCGAGGTCAAGGGCTTCGGGCGGCAGAAAGGCCACACCGAGCTCTACCGCGGGGCGGAGTATGTGGTCGATTTCCTGCCCAAGGTGAAGATCGAAGTGGCCGTCGTCGACAATCAGGTCGAAGAGGTGGTGGAGGCCATCGTCAAAGCCGCCGGCACCGGCAAGATCGGTGACGGCAAGGTCTTCGTGTACGACCTGGGCACCGTGGTGCGCATCCGCACCGGTGAGCTGGACGCCGACGCGCTGTAACGCGCGCGGCTTCCCGAGGGCACACGCGATCAGGCGTGGCCCTTGAACCAGCGGTAGAAGCGCTTCCAGGCCACGCGCACCCCGGCCACCCAGCGCGGGTCGGCCACCCGGGCCGCCTCGGAGGCGCTGGGGCGCTCGCCGGTCAGGCGCTGGCGCATCTTCAGCAGGTTCTTCATGTCGCTGCGGCGCAGCTGGCGTGAGACCGGGTGTACCGGCAGCCAGCGCGGGCTGCGCCAGGCCGAGGTGAAGTCCACCAGCACCGGCACCCCGCCGCTGACCATCACGTTGGTGCCGTGCAGATCGTTGTGGGTGATGCCGGCGGCGTGCAGGCGGGTCAGGGCGTACTGCAGCTGCTCGAAGACCTCGATGCCGACCGACTGGGCCGCGCTCAGGGTCTGGCCGGGAATGAACTCCATGCCCAGCGCGAGGCCGCCGATGGTGCCGAGCAGGGCCGGGGCATGTTTCCAGCCGCTCAGGCGCTCCAGGATGCGCGCTTCGCGGCGCACCAGCAGTTTGGCCACCGGCGACAGCGGGGTGCCGCGGTAACGGGTGTAGTCCTTGACCACGGCCGGCTGCCCGTTCAGGCAGGTGCGGTAGACATCGGGTTCCAGCAGGCGTTCGCCGCGCTTGAGCAGCTCGGCGGGGGCGGTGTCATCGACACACGAGGTAACGAGAGTATTCATAGGGGTCTGTGCGACCCGGCGGTCGGCGCAATGCGTCAGGCGTACCGGTGCTGCGTGAGGCGGGTAATGAAGATTTCGTTAATTTTAGTACTCGGCAGTACACCAATCCAGCCTTTGTCGGAAAAATGTCATAACCGGGGGTGGAACAGTTTGTCGCGGCAGGGCGGGCGGCCACGGCCTCTCCTTGCCGAATAGCCTTGATGAATCAGATAGTTAAGGGCCAATAGTGCGTTGCATCGCCCGTTTGCTGAACAGGCGCACCTCCGTGCTTGACCTGAGGTGGGCGGGTGCGGACCATAGTCCGGTTGCAAGCGACACGCGTGGATTCACCGCACCCGACGGCACGTACCGCCGCGCATCGCTCCCTGACGCAGGCCGGATCCGGCCGCGCGCCTCCTCTCTTTGCCCTGATGGGTTCCGGCACCGGCCGGTGGACGTTCGATGATCAAATCAATCGTGGTGGCAGTGTTCGTGCTGTGCGTGCTGTACATCCATTACCGTGGCAAGGTGCGCGCGCGCTGGTCGCGGCAGCTGCTGGACCACTCCAGCTTCATGGCCCCGATCAACGTGGTCATGTACGCCTTCTCGAAGGTGCCGACCACGCCGTTCCTGGATCCGGCCAGGGAATTCCCGCAGCTCGAGCCGTTGCGCCAGAACTGGCAGATGATCCGCGACGAAGCGCTGGCGCTGCGCGACGCGGACAAGATCGCCGCCTCCAGCACTTTCAACGATGCGGGCTTCAACTCGTTCTTCCGCCGTGGCTGGAAGCGCTTCTACCTGAAGTGGTACGGCCCCTCGCACCCCTCGGCCAAGGCGCTGTGCCCGAAGACCACCGCGCTGCTGGAATCGCTGCCGGAGGTGCGCGCGGCGATGTTTGCCCAGCTGCCCTCGGGCAGCGAACTGCGCCCGCACCGTGATCCCTTCGCCGGCTCGCTGCGCCTGCACCTGGGCCTGGCCACGCCGAACGATGACGCCTGCTACATCGAAGTGGACGGCATCAAGAAGAGCTGGCGCGATGGCGAATGGATGATGTTCGATGAAACCTACATCCATCACGCGCACAACGAGACCCCCGATGACCGGGTGATCCTGTTCTGCGATATCGCCCGCCCGCTGCGCTTCGGCCTGCCGGGCCTGTTCAACCGCGCGGTGGCCTCCACGCTGCTGGCCGGCGGTGCCTCGCCGAACCTGCCCGGCGACCCCACCGGCGGCGTCAACAAGGCCTTCGGCGGCGTGTACAAGGTGCGGCTGAAGGCCAAGGCGCTGCGCGAACGCAGTGCGTTCGCCTACCACGCGCTCAAGTGGGGCCTGGTGGTGGCAGTGATCGCCGGGATCTGGGCACTCTGAGCCCGGCCTTCATGAGGTTGCCGGCCCCGGCGAGGGGCCACAAAAAAACCCGCGCTGCTGCCAGCGCGGGTTTTTTGTGGGGCATTCCATCGCACTCCGTGCGGTCAGGCGCCCTTCTGCAGCGCACACGCCGGGGTATCAACGCAGCGCGTCGATACGGCGCCTCAGCCCTTCAGGGCCGCCGCCACGAACGGCGGGGTGACCAGCACGCCGGTGTGCAGCGCGGCGGTGTAGTACAGCGTATCGAACGACTTGGCGGCCGAATCGGCCTGGCGGAAATCGAAGCTGCTCTCGCCCTTGCGGGCCAGGGTCACGCTCCACCAGCCGGTCGGGTAGCACGGCTGCGGGAACGGCAGGGTCTTGAACGAGCCGAAGCCGGCCTTGCCCATCTCGGCGCGCATTTCGTTGATCAGGTCCAGCTGCATCAGCGGCGATTCGGACTGCTGCACCAGGATGCCGTCGTCCTTGAGGGCCTTGAAGCAGCTCTCGTAGAACGCCTTGTTGAACAGGCCTTCGCCCGGGCCGACCGGATCGGTGGAATCCACGATCACCACGTCCACGCTGCCGGCCGGGCAGTTGGCCATGTAGGCCACGCCGTCGTCGAACATCAGCTCGGCGCGCGGGTCATCGTTGGAATCGCACAGCTCCGGGAAGTGCTTGCGGGCCATCACGGTGACCTGCTCGTCGATGTCGCACTGGGTCACGCTCTCCACGCCGGCGTGCTTGAGCACTTCGCGCAGGGTGCCGCAGTCGCCGCCGCCGATGATCACCACGCGCTTGGGCGCGGCATGGGTGAACAGCACCGGGTGGCTGATCATCTCGTGATAGAAGAAGTTGTCCTTGCTGGTCAACATGATGGCGCCATCGATGGTCATCAGGTTGCCCCAGTCGGTGGTCGCGAAGATCTCGATCTTCTGGAACGGCGACTGCACTTCATCCAGCTTGCCGGTCAGGCGGTAGCCGATGGCCGAGCCGGTGCGCTCGAAATGCTCGATGTACCAGTTGTTGTTGTCAGTCATGGAATAGCAGTCCTGTTCGGAAGGGTGTTGGAGCCGGGCTGGCGGCGGTGCCGCGTGGCGCAAGCCACGTCCGGACGGGGTGGCCCGTTCAGGTTTCAAGCCTGAGCACGGGCGCGGGCGCGCATGATAACGGAGCTGTCGCCACATAGGCGTTATCATGCACCCCCTTTTTTACCAACCAGGCCCACTGAAATGACCGATTGGTC
>Ga0308171_1002208_pt1 | contig 21520 bp, 19 predicted proteins | sample PhyGR1_FD_202135 | JGI IMG/M metagenome (GOLD analysis project Ga0308171, IMG submission 202135) | Phyllosphere microbial communities from UC Gill Tract Community Farm, Albany, California, United States - DLSLSG.R1 | ecosystem: Host-associated > Plants > Phyllosphere > Unclassified | place: USA... | reverse complement strand
ACTTCCTGCAGCGCGAACGGCTTGATCAGGTAGTCGTCAGCACCGGAATCGAAGCCGGCCAGCTTGTTGTCCAGCGAATCGCGCGCGGTCAGCATCAGCACCGGGGTCTGCTTGCGCGCTTCATTGCGAAGCTTGCGGCAGACTTCGATGCCGTCCATGCCGGGCAGGTTGAGGTCCAGGACAATCGCGTCGAACTCGTGCACGACAGCCAGATGCAACCCGGTCACTCCGTCGGCAGCGAAGTCCACGGTGTGGCCCCGGTCCTCCAGGTAGTCGCCCAGATTGGCCGCAATGTCGCTGTTGTCTTCGATTACCAGGATTCTCACTGTCACCTCTAATTGACGAATTTACCGACGCGCTGGGCCTGGCCCATGTCGCGCTGTGCCTTGTCCTTCTGCCGAGCACGCTCGGCGACGGTCATACACTGCGTAGACGACATGTTGGAACCAATGGCCTTCTCACGTCGGCATATTAGACGACTATCTTCACGCGCCTGTGTCAAAACGGTGTTCACGACCTGCTGATCGTTGAAGACCTCAGTTCGTACCGATTCAGGCATCGCGTCCTTGGTCGGGTACTGCTCGGCGGCGGCGCGGATGCGAACCAGGGTCTCGCGGACCTTGCCGCGCTCTTCCTGACGGAGCTCGGAATAGGTTTCGCCATCGTTGAGCTCGATCTCGATGCGCTCTACCTGCTGCAGCAGCGGCTTGCCCGGCAGGAATACCTCTTCGGCACTCTTGGCCCCTGCCGAGGCGGCGACCACGGCCAACGCCGAAACCAGAACCGCTGATATCACTGGATGCTTCATGACAAACGAATCCCTGTCTGAGGTGAACGCCGACTGTATGCGGAGGGCCGCTCTGCCAGCAAGTGCTGGCCGACAGGGTGCAGCCCGCCTTAAAGCTTGGAGTCCGGGTTCAAGTTGCTGTAGGTGCGCTGGTCGTTGAGCAGGGCCTTGCCCTTATCTTCGATGCGGCGCCGTTCGGCCACGGTCATGCAACGGCTCTTGGGCATGTTGCTGCCCGTCGTGCGCTGGTACGAGCAGATCTGGCGGCTGTCGTCGTGGGCGCGCGTCAGGATGCGGTTGACCCGCTCCTGATCGTTGAAGACGTCGTTCTGCACCTGCGGTGGCAGCTCCTGGACGGTCTGGCGGTCGCCCATCCGCTGGGTGATCCGCGCCAATGCCTGCTGGACCTGACTGCGATCCTCGGCGGAGATTTCGTTGTAGTCGCCCTGCTGCAGGGCTTTTTCGACCTGGCGGACCTGCTCGGCCACCGGGGTCTGGCGGTCCATCTGCACAGCCGCCTTTTCCGGCTTGGCCAGTGCAACGCCAGGCAGGCACAGCAACAGCACGATCATCGTGGTGCGGTACATCGCCAACCTCCCGATCCTTCGGAACGAAGGCCCAACTCTACGAGTGTCCTCACGTGCTCACAAGGGCCCCTTGGCAGGGGGGACACAGGGCATAAAAAAGACCCAGGCGGTGCACCCGCCTGGGCCTGAAGTTGTATCCCGATACCGATCCTGCTGAGAGGCAGAGCTGCGGTTCGTTGAAGGCTACGCCCGGGGCGATTAAAGCAGTGTTAAACCCGCCAACCCTGCCTGAATTTAATTTCAAGCCACTGAAATGTCAGACTTTTTTTATCTTCTCGACATGCTCGATGATGCGTGCGGCTACATCCACCCCGCAGGCGGCCTCGATCCCCTCCAGCCCCGGGGTGGAGTTCACCTCCAGCACCAGCGGGCCGCGCTCGGAGCGGATCAGGTCCACCCCGCAGACCCCCAGCCCCAGCGCCTTGGCCGAACGCACCGCCATCTGCTGCTCGGCCCGGCTGGCCTTGGACGCCACCGCCGTGCCGCCGGCATGCAGGTTCGAGCGGAAATCCCCTTCCGGCGCCTGACGCTGCATCGACGCCACCACCTGGTCGCCGACCACGAAGCAACGCAGGTCGGCGCCCTTGGCCTCGCCGATGAACTCCTGCATCAGGAAGTTGGCATACAGGCCACGCAGGGCTTCGACGATGCCGCGCGAGGCGCTGGCCTTCTCGGTGAGGATCACGCCGCGGCCCTGGGTGCCTTCATTGAGCTTCACCACGTGCGGCGGTGGGCCGAGCATGGACAACAGGTCGACGGTGTCATCCGGGTTGTCGCCAAAGACGGTGACCGGCATATCGATGCCCTTGGCCGCCAGCAACTGGTGCGCCCGCAGCTTGTCGCGCGAGCGCAGGATCGCGTCGGACGGATTGGGCGTGCGTGCGCCCATCAGTTCGAACTGGCGCAGCACGGCGGTGCCATAGCGGGTGACCGAAGCACCGATGCGCGGGATGACCGCATCCACGCCGGTCATCGGCCGGCCCTTGTAGTGCATGGAAAAGCCGTCCGCGGCGATGCGCATGTAGCAGCGCAGCGGATCCAGGATGCGCACGGTATGGCCGCGCGCGCGCGCGGCCTCGACCAGCCGACGGGTGGAGTACAGCCGGGTGTTGCGGGACAGGATGGCGAGCTTCATCGCAGTGGGATCGGTCGGCAGGCGCGCAGCATAGCGCGGGCGCGTGGCCAGACAAGCAGACGATGACGCGAGAAGCCCGTTCAAGATGCTTCTGACACATTCCATCCAGACAGTCCGCCGACTGAAATCACACCCATTCGGTCTCCCACGCCATCTGAAGCGTGGATGTTTTGCAATACCCTCAGCTACAGATAATTTAATCGCATCAAGCAAGACTGCCAAGCATTGCCCCCCCCCTACATTCGAATGCGCCTTGCACACTGCACTGGGATCGTATCCACTTCGCGCTACTGACTGCAGGTTACAGATACCGCGCGCCCATTGCCGACTACGCCAAAAACAGCCGTCGTGCCAGAGCAACATCACAGCACCTTTCGAACAACAATCACACCACCCCCATTAAACAAACACTTTCTATAGCCTCAAGCTCGCCTACCCTGACGGCAAGCGAGCTGCGGCTAATTAAGCCTTCTGATAATGCACACAAGGATTGGTTTCGCCCGGCGACGTGAACGGATTGCGGCCGGTGGAGGGAATGCTCGTAGTAGGACCGGGGCTGGGCGGTGCAGGCGGGTTCCCAGCAAAGGGATTCTTGCCACCACCAGCAACCAAGAGCACATCCGAAGCAGTCAACTCTTTCACAGAAATTCCATTATTGTGAGAAGCCAAATGACGCAGATATCATAGATAACTGCGTCAGCCAGTGTTTACCACGCTCGCAATTCGGATCAATCGAGCACACAAGCATCGCAAGTGAGAGACCGACTCCACGCTGCAGCGAGATGGAAACAAGCAGTCGTGATGGAGAGACTTAGCAGCTAGTGAATGCAACAAAGATAGGACCGAGCTTTTCCATTAATATGTACGGGATCAACATCAAAATCGCGAGCGATTACTGGATCGCCGCAGTCTCGTTTGCGACAGCAAAGATCTAGAAAATAGATAAGATTAACAGCGGCGCTGCATGGCGGCGAGCATTTTCAACATTTAACTGTTCGCACCACCGCCCCATGCCTTCCAGAAGAGTACAAATTCGCTCGACAACCAAGGACCGGATACAGCACATGGGCCCAATAGGAATGTAGGCTGTGGCGACACTGGTTTTGAGAGATGAACTGACACATCTGTATGCCTGTCCACAATACGCGATTTTCGCGCAAGGGTTCGGCAGGGATAAGACTGACAGTTTGGCCGCTTACGATGGCTAGCCACCCACCTTGCCAGTAACAGAGTAGAGAGGCTCCAACAGCCATTCATAGAGCTTACGACGCTCGCCCATGATATCGGCCTCAAGCTGCATGCCCGGACGGAGCGGCTCCGTTCTCCCGTATGCCAGCACTCCCTGTTGATCCAGCGAGACCAAAACTCGATATAGCGACTGCTGCGTATCGCTTTCGTTCTGGGTTCTCGTCAAAGCGCTGCGTGAGATGCGAATGACCGTTCCTTCATGCGCTCCAAACTTCTGGTAAGGATAGGCTTGGTAGCGTAGGAGAACTCGGTCGCCTGATTTAACGAAACCGATGGCCGAACTGGGCACTAGTAACTGTGCTCGAAGCTCGGAGCCCTTGGGAAGCAGGCTAAGAATGGGCTGTCCCGGCTGCACTGCCTGGCCGGCCTCAACGAGGCGATTTGCTACCAATCCAGTTACCGGTGCGCGAAGGAGAAGCTCACCTTCGGCCTCCATCCGGACGGCCTCCTGACTCAACGCGGCCAGATCACGTTCAGAGGCCGCCTTGGCGGAGAGCCTCTGATGGGGAATTTCTTCGAGCCGCTGTTTGAGTTCGGCCAGGTTCCGCCGAATCGCGGTCGCTTGGCGCTGAAGGGCTTGCTGTGCGTTGACCGCCTCAAGCATCGATTGCTCTTGCTGGTTGATCTGAACCAGGCTGACATAGTGCTGATCCTCGACGCTCCGATATCGGGCGAGCGTCTCGCGACCAATTCTCACCTGCTCGCCGCGGGTATGGATCTCTGCCTCGATCTGCGAAAGCTCGCGCAGCATCGCAGAGTGTTGAGCCTTCGCACCCTCCTGCTGTGCTGCGAGCTGCCTGTCCTGAAACTCTCTCATCGCCTCCACACTTGTCATGCGGGAGCGTTGTGCCTCGATCAACGTAGATACGGTGTCCCGGCCGGAGGAGGTGACACGCGGCACGTTGATCGTCAGTAGCCCGTCCTGGTGCTGGACGTGATCCCCTTCTTCGACATCCAGTCTCGCGACCACGCCTGCCGACGGAGCGACCACGGTGGAAAGTCCGAGATCAGGGACAAGTTCACCCAAAACCCTGGATCTGCGTGAATACTCGCCGAGGTAAAGGAAGCTAACGATAGCCGAGGCGGCCATTGTCGCGAACACGGCCAGAATCCAGAAACGGAGCGGTTGCGCCAGGGATACCCCGCCGAGCCAGCTTCGCCGCTGGGCATCGATGGCTTCCTTGCGAAAGAGGCCGCTCATACAGGGACCTCCTCGACGCCAGCCCGTTCCGCCTTCACCGAGCTTGATGCGTTCTGCGTCAGCACGCGTGCTACAGCACCCTCTTCCATGACCAGCACTCGATCGGCGCTGGCGATGGTTTCCGGGCGATGGGCGATGATCACCCGAGTCAGTTCAAGCTGCCTGACGGCTTCATTCACAAGCCTTTCCCGTTCAACATCCAAGTGACTGGTCGCCTCGTCCAGGAAGAGCAATTGGGGTTTGCGATACAGAGCGCGGGCGAGGATCACCCGTTGCTTCTGACCTCCGGAAAGGGTCGTGCCCATGTCGCCAATCAGGCTGTTGTAGCCCATTGGCATAGCCGCGATGTCGTCATGCACAGCAGCCAACTGCGCCGCCTTACGTACTCTGCATTCATCATAGTGTTCATCCTCGAAGGCAATGTTGTCGCTGACACTGCCTGCAAAGAGCTGGTCATCCTGCATAACCGCCCCAATCATGCGCCGGTAGTCGCTCACGCTGATCTTTGACAAGGGCACGCCACCAATGCGGATCTGACCTTCGGTCGGCTGAAGAAGACCAAGAAGTATCTTGACCAGCGTGGTCTTCCCGCAGCCAGACGGACCGACGATGGCGACCGATTCACCGGCGTCCACTGCAAAGCTGCAGTTCTTCAGCACCCATGGTTCCCCAGGGGCGTAGCGGAAGCCAAGCCCCTCAACCTCAATACGCAGACCGTCCGGTAGCAGGGCGCCCGCATTGGGAGAGTGGTCCTCTGGTTCGGTGAGAACAATGTCGGAGAGACGCTCGCCGTGAAGGCGCAACATGCGGAACTCCACCCACTTGTCGATCAACGCCCCGACGCGTTGGGAAAACTGATCTTTGTAAGCGAGGTAGGCAATCAGCATGCCGACGGAGAACACGCTATCCATGGCTAATAGCGCGCCCAGCCAAATCACCGCAATCCGTTCCAGGCCAAACAGCAACTGATTGGCCCCACCGAAGCTCAGTCCAAACTTCGAAAGCCAAACGTCATGATTGACAGTCTCGTTCATGAGATTGAAGTAGCCAGCTTGGCGAATGGATTCTCGACCGGCAACTTTTACCGACTGGACTCCGCGAATGGATTCAAGCAGATGGCTCTCCTGCCGTGCAGCGGCGATCAACTGCTTCTCTGTGCCACGTCGAAGGGGTGCGAATGCACAGGCGCGTGCAATTGCATACAGGGCAACCGCAAGCAGCGTGATCAGCGCGAGCTTCCAACTGTACAACAGCATCATTCCCAGCGTCACCATCGCCATAAGCCCATCAATGAGCGCTTCTACGAAACTGATTGTCAACGTTTGCTGAATGAACTGGACGCTTCCCATTCGTGAGCTCACATCGCCCAAGTGGCGCTTCTCAAAGTAGTCCAAGGGCAAATGCATGAGATGCCGGAAGACGTTTCCGGTCCATTGGAGGTTGAGTCGGCTTGATAGGTAGATGACCGCCCTGCCTCGTATCTGCCCAATGCAGACCTGCAGCAGCAGCGCCAGGGCGAATCCAATGCCTAGCACGGTCAGCAAATCACTGTCATATGCGACGAGCGCTTGATCTACGGTCCATTGCATGAAGAACGGCGCTACCAGGACGAATACCTGAAGAGCAACAGACAAGAGCAGCAACAGGCTTAGAGCCCGCCAAAGCCCCTCAACCCTTCCTGTGAGCTGTGCAAGTGAAACCGCCGGCGGGCGAGGTCTCGCTTGGAACTCAGCAGTTGGGTGCAGCTCTAGCGCGACTCCAGTGAAGTGACGTGAGACCTCCTTTAAGGGGAGCTTGCGCTTGCCAAAAGCCGGGTCCAACACAGTGACGCCGCTGTGATGGACCTTGCTGATTACGACGAAGTGATTGAGGTCCCAGTGCGCAATGCAGGGTACCTGTAGTTGGCTCAAGTGCTCCAAGTCCAAGCGCAAGGGGCGGCAACGAAAGCCAAGGTTTCCTGCAATTTCTATAAGTTGGGTAAGAGTTGCCCCTTTGAGCGAAAGGGCATGACGACGGCGGAGCTCTCGAAGCCCAACGTTGTTGCCATGATGAGACGCAACCATGGCTAGGCACGCCAAACCGCACTCTGCCGCCTCAGATTGAACCGCAGCCTCCATGCAACCACCTACCTGTGAGAGATTCGCTATATTTCTACGAGGCAAGTCCAGACTCAAGTGCGATCCAAGGCTGGACTGCTGGAAAGCCTCTTATAGTTATAGATAACGGCGTCGCCTCCAAGCCTTGTTTGCGCAAGAAGGCTCCGAGGGCCTGCATTCGAGGGCCTGCAGTTAAGGTGAGCAGCTAGACAATTTTCATCTCCATTGTTCCACAGCTCCATCCTCTGCCGATCGACCACAAACTGACTGAGGCCATAGATGGCAAGTGGAGTGGCAGGTCTGAAATTTGCATGCCTCGCCACTCGATCCGGCAGGTCCCCCGAACAATATGGAGCTTCTCCGGCACGCCCTAGGTTCTACGCCCGTTTTCACGGACGCTTACGAGAAGGCCGATTCAGGCCATAAAGAGCGTTCATGTCAAAGCGTAAGAAGTTCAGTGCCGAGTTCAAGCGCGGAGGGGTGGAGCAGGCGAGCCAGCCCGGGCCACCTGCGCCCAGGTGGCCGGGAGCTGGGGATTCGCGACACCCTGCTGACCGGCTGGAAACGCGAGGCACAGAGCCCGGGGGCTATCGCCTTCCGGGGCACCGGGACACCTCGGGATGAGGAGTTGGCACGCCTCAAGCGTGAGCTGGCGCGGGTAAAGAAGGTACGGGATTCTTTGCGAGAAGCGGCGACGTTCTTTGCCAAGGGATCATCCTGAGGTATCAGGTGATCCAACGTTGCCGCGATGAGTTTCCGGTCCGGCTGATGTGCCGGTGCCTGTGGCAGCGGCAAGGAAGCGATGAGGTGATTCTGCATTCGGATCGTGGCAGTCAGTTTCGCAGCGGCGACTACCAAGGGTATTTCGCGGCTAACGGGCTGATCTGCTCAATGAGCGCTGTGAGGCACTGCGGCGACAACGCGGCCTGCGAAGGCTTTTTTTGGGTTGCTGAAGCGCGAGCGGATCTATCGAACGAGCTACCCCACACTGGATGCAGCAAGAACGGATGTGTTTGACTACATCGAGCGACGCGACAACCCAAGGATGCGGCGATGGGTCGCCAAGCAGGATCAGAAGGTTACAACTCTTTTAGAAGCGTCCGTGACATCGGGGTAGAACCCCTTCAGCCCGCTCCGCCCGGCGAGACCGTTACATCAATTCGCCGGACATGACGGCATAGGACGGAGTGTCCAACTACGCCTGAGCGATAGGCATGCCGTCCAGCAGTGTCACGTCGCTCAGCGTTAGCTCTTTGATCGCCCCAATGCGAACCTTCTTCAGCAGGTCGTTCAGATCCATGGGCAGAATTTGCAGCACGGCGCTGAACGCTGAGCATAGCGCCACTCCCACAATGGCGGAGACGAGCCCTGCATGAACGCTGCAGCAAGTTCCAAGTGAGCCCACGACATAACGCATACCAACGATGGTCCGCAAGTCTCCAGGAACAAAGAAGCGTGCGTAGAGCGCAGCTGGACGCGCCAGCAACAAGGCTTGGACATGATTGATACCTCAGGGGGCATCCCTCGGAATCATCAGTTGGCCCAAATTGCCAGTTCAATCAGACAGCTGTTGATTGAGTGGTCTCGATGGAGTGGGCGATGGGAATCCAATCCCAACCCGCCCAGTCGAAGCGGCAGGGTCTATGGTGGTCAACCAAATCTATTCTCTTCCTCGCTGCCGGGGAGAAGCATCACCGGAAACAGAACGAACACCCCTAGAGGAACCAACGCAATCACAACGAACCATCCAGACTCATCAATGTCGTGCAGTCTTCGGACGGTCAGCGCGAGCATTGGCAGAGGGAAAAGTATGAATGCAATCAACGCTACCACCCGTCCCACATTCCCGAGAAGCGAGGACAGTTCCCAGCTGTGTAGATCGGTACCGATCAGCCAGTATCCGGCATTGTCCAAGCTATAGCTGAGCGCCGCGACGAGAGCAGCAAGCAGAAAGAACGACCAGAATTCTGTCCGGTTGGATCGCCCTGAAAAATCAAGGCATCGCCTGAGTGGCAAAAGTGCAGCGATCATTCGCGCTCCGGACAACGGATGATGAAAACCTCTAGCTAACGATCTTTTAGCATCTCCAAACCAAGCAACAACTGAACTATCGGCTCGACAAAAACCGGAAGGCCGAAGGAGGAGCGAAGGGGATTTCCAGTTCCGCGATCTCCACGCCAAGACGGCGCAGACAGGGCCTGGTTGGCAATCGACATTCGCGAGGCGCAGGCCCAGCCAGCATCCATCAGTCACCACGACCGGGATCCACGCGCGAAAGAAAAGAGAGTCCAAAACCACTTCGGCGCAGTGAATTGCGAAGCGCTTCGGTTATTGCGGAGCGCCTCGATCTGGCGCAAACCGCTGGAAGACATGGAGCGGGCGAAGGGAATCGAACCCTCGTCAGTAGCTTGGGAAGCTACAGCTCTACCATTGAGCTACGCCCGCGTTGCCCGACAAGTCTATGCGGGGCACGTGTTCAAACGCAACGGGCAGGCCCTTGCAGCCTGCCCGTGACGGTGACGGCAGGCCCGCAGGCCTGCCGTCGTGTGCCTCAGAAGCTGCCGCTGAAGCTGGCAAACAGCGTCGCGTCCTGCGCACGCTTCTGCAGGGTGGTGGCGCTCAGGCCGATGTTGCTCTGCAGGCCGAACAGCTCCATGCGCGCGCCGAGGATGGCGGTTGCATAGTTCTTGTCGAACTCCATGCCCGGCACGCGGTACATGCCGACGTCCGGCAGGCTCTGCACCCAGGCGCTGGCCTGCTTGGTGTCTTCGAACTCGTGGTCGTAGGTCACCTGCACGTACGGCTTGACGGTGCCGCCGTCGAAGCGGGCCTGCCAACCGATACGGCCGACGGTGGAATCGACATCCTGCTTGCCGTAACCCAGCGCGGTGGCCAGAGTGCCGGCATCGGCGCTTTCGGTGTAACCGTCGATCTTGACCTGCTGCCAGATCACCGAGGCAATCGGGCCGTGGCGGAAGCCGCCTTCGGTACCGAACTCGTAACCGGCATTCAGGGCGGCGGTCAGGTTGCTGCCGTCCGGCGAGCCGCCGTGTTCGCGGGTTGCCGGGCCGAGCTGGACCTTGCGGTTCACGTCATAGGACAGCCAGGTGTAGCTGACCTGGCCATTGACCCAGATGCGATCGCCGTACCAGCCGGCGAACAGACCGGCCGTGGTGTCCTTCTGGGTGAAATCGCCACGGCTGTTGCCGAAGTCGGCATTCAGACGGCCAAAGCCGGCGAAGCCGCCGAAGACCATGCCGTCACGTGCCCAGTCGACACCGAACAGGCCGGCCGGGGCCAGGCCGTCGTACAGATCGGCGTGGTCGTAGCGCTGCATGTCACCGCGCACACCGCCCCACCAGGACATTCCGTCGGCCGGGCGGCCGGCCTGGTGCAGGCTGACCTGGTCGGCGCGCGAGCGGCCGATGGTCTGTGCCGAATGGGTCAGCACCTGCTGCAGGCGCGGACCTTCGAGGATCGACACCGCGTACTGGCCCAGCAGTGCATGGCCGGCGGTGGTCGGGTGTACGCCGTCGGCGAACAGGTAGGCGGTGGCAGCATCCGGGCTGACGTAGCTGGTCGGGTTGCAGGTCAGGATGCTGGTGGTGGTGTCAGCGGGGTTGATCCTGCACCCGGTGTCGGTAACGTTGCGGAAACCGTACATGGCCGGATTGGCCGCAACTTCACGCAGCACGGTGAAGGTATCGAGCGGAATGAACTCGATGCCCGCCTGTTTCAGGCCGCCATACAGGGCCTTGTTGTAACCGGCCGCCAGCGCGGTGGCTTGCGCGGCACCGGCCGGACCCAGTGAACGGAACTGCGGGGCAATGCCGACATCGGGCAGGTTGGGAACGAGCACGTACTCGGCACCGGCCTGCTTGAGGGCGCCCACCAGAGCCACCTGGTCGGTAACGGCTGCGCCGATGATGGCCTGCGCCTGGGCCGGCGCGCGCGCTGCGGCGAACAGGTCGTTGGCACCACCCCAGACCGTGTACAGGGCATTGGCGTCAGCCTTGCCGCCGTTGGCAGCCAGATAGCGGGCCGTCTGGCTCTTCAACGATGGGATCGTGCCCAGGGCACCGGGCACATCGACGCCGACACGGGCACCGCCGACGGCGTAGTTGTCGCCGGTCTGGCCGTTGCCGTTGGCAGCGCCATTGACGCCGTAGTAATTGGCGACCTGCTGCGCCCACACCCAACCCGGATTGGTGGTGAACTGGCCGGTAACCGGACGCACGTCGGCCGGCAGCAGCGGACGGAAGTAGCCGGCGTCGGTCAGGCTGTCACCGAAGAAAACCGCATGGCTGTAAGGGGATTCGCCTGCCATGGCCGGCAGCGCGGCCAGCGCGATCGCGGCCGCCATGAGGGAGCGGATCGGGCGTTTGCTGAGCAGCATGTAAAAACTCCTGTGGGGATATCGTTTGAGGATCCGGCGCACGTACGCCGGCGCACGGTGAATGGTTTCACTGCGCCGCCAATTGCTCACGCTGCGCCGCCGCATGGATTGTCGCCCGAGCCAGGCCTGGCGGGCTTTGCCGGTGCGGGCGTAGCGCACAACTTGCAACGGTTCCGATGCGAACCGGCGATCAGCGACAATGGCCCCATGAACATCCAGCTCAATGGCGAACCCCGCACCCTGCCCGCTTCGGCGACCCTCCTGGACCTGCTCGCGGCCGAGCAGCTGTTGCAACGCCGGGTGGCAGTGGAAGTGAACGGCGAGATCGTCAGCCGCAGCCGTCATGCCGAGCATGTGCTGGCCGAGGGCGATGTGGTGGAGATCGTGCATGCCCTGGGTGGGGGGTGAGGCATCCCGCGCTCCGCGCTCGCCGGGCATGGCCCGGCGCTACCCTGCGCATCCGTTCCGGTAGCGCCGGGCCATGCCCGGCGGCGTCGAAGTGACGGCCCCATCTTCAGGCGGATAAGCGATAATCGCGTCATGAACGCTCATGTCTCCCCCGATTCGCTGGTGATCGCCGGCAAGACCTACAGCTCGCGGCTGCTCACCGGCACCGGCAAGTTCAAGGATCTGGAAGAAACCCGCCTGGCCACCGAGGCTGCGGGCGCCCGGATCGTCACCGTGGCCATCCGCCGTACCAACATCGGCCAGAACCCGGGCGAACCGAACCTGCTCGACGTGCTGCCGCCGGACCGTTACACCATCCTGCCCAACACCGCCGGCTGCTACACCGCCGAGGATGCCGTGCGCAGCTGGTCAAGGACGGTTTCGAGGTGATGGTCTATACCTCCGACGACCCGATCCTGGCCAAGCGCCTGGAAGAGATCGGCTGCGCTGCGGTGATGCCGCTGGCCGCGCCGATCGGCTCGGGCCTGGGCATCCAGAACAAGTACAACCTTCTGCAGATCATCGAAGACGCCAAGGTGCCGATCATCGTCGACGCCGGCGTCGGCACCGCTTCGGATGCGGCGATCGCGATGGAGCTGGGCTGTGACGGCGTGCTGATGAACACCGCCATCGCCGGTGCGCGCAACCCGGTGCTGATGGCCAGCGCCATGCGCAAGGCCGTGGAAGCCGGCCGCGAGGCGTTCCTGGCCGGCCGCATTCCGCGCAAGCGCTATGCCAGTGCGTCCTCGCCCATCGATGGGTTGATCGGCTGATGACCAATCCATTCGACAGCGCCGGTTCGAAGGCGCCGCCCAAGCCGTTCACGGTCAACGAAGGCCGCCGTGAAGTGCGCAGCTTCGTGCTGCGCCAGGGCCGTTTCACCCCGGCCCAGCAGCGCGCGTTCGACGAGCGCTGGCCGCGTTTCGGCCTGGATTTCAGCGGCGAGCCGCGTGATCTGGATGCCACCTTCGGCCGCGATGCGCACAAGGTGCTGGAAATCGGCTTCGGCAACGGCGCCGCGCTGCGCTTCGCCGCACAGCAGGACCCCAGCCGCGACTACATCGGCCTGGAAGTGCACGCGCCCGGCGTGGGCCGTCTGCTGAACGCGCTGGCCGACGACAACGCCGACCACGTGCGCCTGTACCACCACGACGCGGTGGAAGTGCTGGAAAAGGAAATCGCCGATGGCGCGCTGGACGAAGTGCGCATCTACTTCCCCGACCCCTGGCACAAGAAGCGCCACAACAAGCGTCGCCTGATCCAGCCGGGTTTTGCCAAGCTGCTGGTGCGCAAGCTGCGCCCCGGTGGCCGCCTGCACTGTGCCACCGACTGGGAGGATTACGCCGAGCAGATGTGGGACGTGCTCGATGCCACCCCGGGCCTGGTCAACCGTGCCGGCCCGCGTGGCAGCGTGCCGCGCCCGCTGACCACTGACATGAAGCTCGTGCTCGGGCTGGTCGGCTTCACAATGGCGATGTTCCTGTTCGAGCGCATCCGCGCCGACGTGGTCGCGTTGGTGGTGCTGGTGGTGCTGGGCGTGACCGGCCTGATCGCGCCGGAGGAAATCTTCGGCGGCTTCTCCGGCAACGCGGTGATGAGCATCATCGCCACCACCATCCTCGGCGCAGGCCTGGACCGCACCGGCGCGTTGAACCGGCTCGCGGCCTGGTTGCTGCGGCGCGGCCATGGCGTGGAGCAGCGGCTGCTGATGATGACCACGGCCATCGCCGGCCTGAACTCGTCCTTCATGCAGAACCCGTCGGTGATGGCGTTGTACCTGCCGGTTGCTTCGCGCCTGGCCGCGCGCACCGGGCTGACCATGCAGCGCCTGCTGCTGCCGATCTCGGCGGCGATCGTGATGGGTGGCGCGCTGACCATGGTCGGCAACTCGCCGTTGATCCTGCTGAACGATCTGCTGGCCTCGGCCAACAACAACCTGCCCTCGGGCCTGGCCACCATCGAGCCGCTGCGCATGTTCGCGCCGCTGCCGATCGGTATCGCCCTGCTGATCGCCTCGCTGCTGTATTTCCGCTACTACGGCGACCGCAAGCTGGTGGAAGAGGAAAGCCTGGTCAACGACGGCACCACGCCGGCCCGCACCGAGAGCTACTTCGCCAAGACCTATGGCATCGAAGGCGACGTGTTCGAGCTGGTGGTCACCGCCGAGAGCCCGCTGGTCGGCATGACCTTGGGCGAAGCGGAGAACCTGCATGACGCGCCGCTGCTGCTGGCACTGAAGACCGGTAATGACACCCGCCTGGCGCCGCCGGCGGAAATGCGTATCTGGGTGGGCAGCGTGCTCGGCGCGATGGGCCCGCGCCAGCAGATCCACGATTTCGCGCAGAACCAGTTCCTGCGCATGTCCTCGCGCCTGAAACACCTCGGTGACCTGTTCAATCCCAGCCGCGCCGGCATTTCCGAGGCGGTGGTGCCGCCGACCTCCGGCGTCATCGGCAAGACCGCAGGCGAGCTGCGCCTGCGCAAGGAACGCGGCATCAGCCTGCTGGCGATCAACCGCGACAAGCAGGTGATCCGCGAGGACGTGCGCGATGTGCAGCTGCGCGCCGGCGACATGCTGGTCTTCCACAGCATCTGGACCGACCTGGCGCAGGCCGCCAAGAGCCGCGACTTCGTGGTGGTCACCGATTACCCCACCGGCGAGCAGCGCCCGCACAAGTTCAAGATCGCCATGGCGATCTTTGCCCTGACCATCCTGATCGCTCTGACCAGCAAGCTGCCGGTGGCGCTGACCCTGATGACCGGCGTGGCCGGGATGCTGTTGACCGGCGTGCTGCGCATGGACGAGGCCTATGCCTCGATCAACTGGAAGACGGTGTTCATGATGGCCGGGCTGATTCCGCTCGGCTGGGCGATGGATTCCAGCGGCGCAGCGGCCTGGGTGGCCGGCCACACCATCGACAAGCTGCCCACCGGCATTCCGATCTGGGTGCTGGAACTGGCGCTGGCGCTGCTGACCACGGTGTTCTCGCTGGTGATCAGCCATGTGGGTGCGACCATCGTGATGGTGCCGATCGCGGTGAACCTGGCGCTGGCGGCCGGCGGCAATCCCACGGCATTCGCGTTGATCGTGGCGCTGTCGGCGTCCAACAACCTGATGACGGCGTCGAACCCGGTGATTTCGATGATCACCGGCCCGGCCAACTACACCCCGCGCGAAATGTGGCGGGTCGGCGGCCCGCTGTCGCTGATCTACACCTGCGTGGTGGTGGTGATGATCAACCTGATGTTCTGAGGGGTTTTCTTTGCAGGGCTGCGCCCTGCACCCGCAGAGGCAACGACAACGGCAACAGCCGGAGCAACAGCAAAAGCTGGCTATCCGTGGGTTGGCGGGGTGGGTCCGGTTGCGGGGGACGCTGCAAGTACGTCCCTGTAAGCTCGGTCGCCGCATCCATGCGGCTCACGCCCCCGCAACCGGACCCACCCCGCCTTCGACGGATTTCCGCGAGCTGTCGGAATGGCATGGCCTGCTTCTGGTGGGTGTCGACCTTGGTCGACACGGTAGATCCACGCCATGCGTGGATGAATCTCTGGATACTCATTGATGCGGATACCCATTGATCCTGTGTGTGCGGACCGTCGGTCCGCACACCGATGCATCAGGCCAGGTAGACCTGTCCATCCCGCACATCCACCGGCACTGCACGCAGGCGGTCGCCCTTGCAGGGGCCGGCGATGCAGTCGCCACTGTCCAGCGCGAACGAAGCCCCGTGGGCGGCGCAAACCAGATGGCCTTCGCGGCTCTTCAGGAACTGGCCGGGCGCCCAATCCAGGCGCCGGCCCGCGTGCGGGCAGATGTTCAGGAACGCGCGCACCTGTTCACCGTCGCGGTACAGCAGCAGCGACTCGGCATCGCCATCGACCAGCGCTTCAACCTCGGCAAGCGCACCATCGGCGATGGCATCCAGGGTGATCAGGGCAACAGCGGCAGTCATGGCGAAGGCTCGGGCGGAATCGCGCATTGTCGCATGCCTGCTCATGTGTCTAGCTGCGACATGAACACAAGTCATTGATCCGTAATAAGCCAAGGCTATATTTAACGAGTTTTTCACTCAATGACAGTGGCAGCTGCCGATACTCATGGCTCGCTGATTTCCAGCCTATCGAGCCACCATGTTCAATCGCGATTTCGCCTTCAACCAGTTCCGCACCCTGTTTGCCCCGCGCAAGCCGCGCCATCCGCTGGTGCGCGTTGCCGTGGGCCTGCTCGGCCTGGCGATCCTGGCCGCGATGGTGTTCATCGGCGTATTCGTTGGTGCAGCCATGATCCTGGTGGGCCTGGCGTGGAAGCTGCTGGCTTCGCGCAAGCCCGGCCCGAGCCGCCCGGTCGACCCGAACGTGGTCGAGGGCGAGTACCACGTGGTGCGCAAGTCGGCGCTGCCGTCCTCGCGCTGATCGACGCTGCCCGCTGACGGCGGGCCGTGCTGCGTTCTAGACTGCGGGCACTCCCTTCCTGGATGCCCGCATGTCCGATGTCTCCGATGTGATCCCTGCTGCAGCCACGCCGCGTGTGCCGGTGGTTGGCGGCGGCACCTTTCCCGTGCACCGCATCTACTGCGTCGGCCGCAACTTCGCCGACCACGCGCGTGAGATGGGTGCTGCCGTGCCCGCAGCAGACGATCGCGGCCGCCCGATGTTCTTCACCAAGCCGGCCGACGCCATCGTGGTCGGCCACGATGATGTGATCCCTTACCCGCCTGCCACCAGCAACCTGCACCACGAGGTGGAACTGGTGGTGGCGATCGGCCGTGACGCGCCCGCCGGCGAGCTGGCCGTGGCCCATGCCGACGCGCTGGTCTACGGCTATGCCGTGGGCCTGGACCTGACCCGCCGCGACCTGCAGGCCGCCGCCAAGGAGAAGGGCCACCCGTGGGATTCGGCCAAGGGTTTTGATGCCTCTGCACCGATCAGCGAGATCGTGCACGCCGGTGAAGTCGGCGATCTGGCCGCGCTCAATCTTTCGCTGGAGATCAATGGCGAAGTCCGCCAGCAGTCCCTGCTCGACCAGATGATCTGGAACGTGCCGGAGATCCTGCACGAACTGTCCAAGCTGTGGCAGCTGCGCGCCGGCGACCTGGTGTTCATGGGCACGCCGTCCGGCGTGGCCGCGCTGAAGCCCGGCGACCGTTTCAGTGCACGCCTTGAGAACGTGGCCGAGCGCCACGGCGTGATCGCCGGCTGACATCACCTGCGCTACCCTTCGCGCTGTCCCTCTCGCCCTCAGGAGAAAAACAACAATGGGAATGCTCACCGAGTTCAAGGAATTCGCGATGCGCGGCAACGTCATCGACCTCGCCGTCGGCGTGGTGATTGGCGCTGCCTTCGGCAAGATCGTCACCGCGCTGGTGGAGAAGATCATCATGCCGCCGCTGGGCTACCTGATTGGCCGGGTGGATTTCTCGCACCTGGCGTGGACGCTGTCGCCGGCCAGCATCGGGCCTGATGGCAAGGAAATCCCGGCCGTGGTGATCGGCTACGGTGATTTCATCAACACGCTGATCCAGTTCGTGATCGTGGCCTTCGCCATCTTCCTGGTGATCAAGGTGATCAACCGCCTGTCGCGCAAGAAGGAAGCGGCACCGGCAGCGCCGGCCGAGGAAGTGGTGCTGCTGCGCGAGATCCGCGACAGCCTGAAGAAATAAGGTTGGTCGCGCCGGACCGTGCCCGGCGGAACGCCAGCTTGCCGCTGCGCTCGACGAGCATGGCCCGGCACCACCGCAGAGGCATGCGAAAGCCCGGCTCCGGCGGGGCTTTCGCTTTGCTGTTCATGGCCGGAAAACAGCATCCGCGCCGGCCATGACCTCCCGCCCATGCGCGGCGCTGAACGACTGTTAAGCTCCAAGGCTTACACCCTTCCCGGAGCTGTCCATGCGTCGCCGCGTCCTTGCCATCGCATCCTCCCTCGCCCTGCTGGCCGCGCCGGCCTTCGCGGCGCCGCATGCCACCACCCTGCCGCCGGCTTCGCTGGCCACCGCCGCGCAGCTGCGCGACCAGGCGCTGGCCGATGACACCGGCTGGAAGGTGGTTGAATCGTTGACCACCGAGATCGGCCCTCGCATCGCCGGCAGCGAGGCCGACGCCCGTGCCGTGGCCTGGGCCGAAGCCAAGTTCAAGGCACTGGGTTTTGACAAGGTGTGGAAGGAACCGGTGACCTTCCCGAAATGGGAGCGCCGCAGTGAACACGCCGCCGTGACCGGCAGGAACCCGCAACCGCTGCAGATCACCGCGCTGGGCGGCAGCCCGGGCGGTACGGTCGAAGCCGAGGTAGTGCGGTTTGCCGATCTGGCCGCGCTGCAGGCCGCACCGGTCGGTTCGCTGAAGGGCAAGATCGCCTTCGTCGATTACCAGATGCTGCCGTTCCGCGATGGCCGCGACTATGGCCGTGGCGGCGCGATCCGCAGCAAGGGCCCGTCCGAGGCCATCCGCAAGGGCGCGATCGGTTTCCTGATGCGCTCGGCCGGTACCGATTCGCACCGCGTGCCGCACACCGGCATCACCCGCTTCGATGACGGCCTGACCCCGGTGCCGTCGGCGGCGCTGTCGGTGCCCGACGCCGACCAGCTGGCGCGCCTGCTTGCCCGTGGCACAACCACGGTGAAGGTCGCGCTGGACTGCGGTTGGGATGGCACGGCGACCTCGTACAACGTGATCGGTGAGATCACCGGCCGCACGCTGCCGAAGGAAGTGGTGGTGATCGGTGGACACCTGGACTCGTGGGACCTGGGCACCGGCGCGGTCGATGACGGCGCCGGCGTGGGCATCACCATGGCGGCGGGTCACCTGATCGGCCAGCTGAAGCAGGCGCCGAAGCGCACCATCCGCGTGGTCGCCTTCGCCAACGAAGAACAGGGCCTGTATGGCGGCAAGGCCTACGCCGAGGAACATGCCAAGGACGTAGCCCTGCACCAGCTGGCCGCCGAGAGCGATTTCGGTGCTGGTCGCATCTATGCCTTCAACACCGGTTCGCCGAACCCGGAAGGCTCACGCGAAGCGACCAGGCAGATTGCCGACGTGATGAAGCCGCTGGGCATCGAGTACCAGGCCGACAAGGGTGGCCCGGGCCCGGACGTCGGCCCGCTGGCCGCCAAGGGCGGTGCGTGGGCGTGGTTGGCGCAGGATGGTTCGGACTACTTCCATCTGCACCACACTGCCGACGACACCCTGGACAAGATCGACCCGAAGGCGCTGGCGCAGAACGTGGCCGCATACACCGTGTTCGCGTACCTGGCCGCGGAAGCCGACGGCAGCTTCGGCAGCGAGGCCAAGGCGACCACGCCGCCGAACGAGTGACGCGCCGGCGCCGGGCCGTGCCCGGCGAGCGCAGCGCGAAGCGCGGTGCGAACCGAGGTTCGCACCCACCGGGTGATGGTGCACCCACCGGGCGATGCCGTGGGTGAGATCCCTCGCCTTGGCGAGGGGTCTGACCCCGATCCTGTCAGCCCTCCCACACGCTGGTGTTGCGCACACCCAGCAGCTTCGGGTTGAACAGCGGATCCTTGCCCGCCTGGCGATGCTGCTCGTAGTCGCGCAGCGCCGCCAGCGCCGGCTTCTGCAGCAGCAGGATGGCGATGATGTTCAACCAGCTCATCAAGCCCACGCCGATATCGCCCAGTGACCACGCGATCGTTGCGCTGTTCACCGCCGAGTAGCCTGTCGCCGCCAGGAACAGCAGCTGGAACCCGCCCATCAGCCATGGCGCGGGACGATCACGGCACAGGTAGCTGATGTTGGTCTCGGCCATGTAGTACAGCGCCAGGATGGTGGTAAACGCGAACGGCAGGATCGCCAGGGCCACGAACGAACGGCCAAAGCCCGGCAGCGCGGACTCCACCGCGTGCTGCACGAACCGGGGCCCGGCCTCGACGCCCGGCAGATTGCCCAGCAGCAGCCGCGCCTCATCCGGAATGCCGTTCACCGCGGGGTCGTAGACGTTGTACAGGCCGGTGGAGAGGATCAGGAACGCAGTGGCACTGCACACCACCAGGGTGTCGATGTAGACCGAGAACGACTGCACCAGGCCCTGCTTGACCGGATGGGTGACTTCGGCGGCAGCAGCCGGATGCGCTCCACTGCCCATACCGGCCTCATTGGACAGCACACCGCGGCGCACGCCCCACTGGATGGCGGTGCCGATCATCGCGCCAAACGCCGCGTCCATGCCGAATGCACTGCGCAGCACCAGCATGATCACTTCCGGCACCTTTTCCGCGTTGAGCACCATCACCAGCGCCGCGACCAGCAGGTAGGCCACGGCCATCAGCGGCACCACCCATTCAGCCACCCGCGCGATGCGGCGCACACCCCCGATCAGGATCGCTCCCAGCACCACCAGCAGCACCGCCGTGGTGGTCACTACCGGGACCTCCCAGGCTTCGTTCACCGCACTGGTGATCGCATTGGACTGGGTGCCTGCGAGCATCGCACCGGCCAGTACGGTGACCAGTGCAAACAGCACCGCGTACCAGCGCTGGCCCAGACCCTTTTCGATGTAGTACGCCGGGCCACCACGGTACTGGCCTTTGACATCGCGGTCCTTGTAGATCTGCGCCAGCGTGGATTCGATGAAGGCACTGGACGCGCCGAGGAAGGCCACGATCCACATCCAGAAGATCGCGCCGGGGCCACCGAAGGCGATGGCCATCGCCACGCCGGCGATGTTGCCGACGCCGACGCGGCTGGACAGCGACAGCGACAAGGCCTGGAACGGTGACACGCCGGCGGCGGAGCGCTCGTGCCGGAACATCAGGCGCAGCATGTCCGGCAGCGCGCGCAACTGGATGAACCGGGTGCGCACGCTGAAGTACAGGCCGGTGAGCAGGCACAGCACCACCAGGTACGGACTCCAGACGACGCCGAGGATTGTATTGACGACAGATTCGATGTTCATCGGCGCCCCCTCAGAAGAACATGCCCAGGGCGACCTGGGGGCTGATGATGCGGCCGGTGTTGCGTCCGGCCACGGTGAATTCGACGCCGGCGATCAGGCCCAGCGACGGGCTGAAGTGATATTCCACCGCCGGCGCCAGGCTGACGTTGCGGCTGGCCGGACGGTGCTCTTCAATGCGCTCGATCACACCATTGCTGTTGCGCGCGAAACCGCTCAGGCGCTGGCCGGTCTCGCGGCTGGCGGCCATTTCCATCACGCCCACCCAGCGCGAATTGAAGCTGTACTCGGCGCCTACCGACAGGCCCAGTACTGAGCCGCGCGAAATGTGGCCCTGGAAGCTGTCATCGGTGCCATACACGCTGGTGCCGGAAATAGCGGTACGCGATGGTGCCGGCACTGAGCTGGGCGCGCCAGCGCACAGGACGGTCGTTGCCCAGCCATACCACCTGCTGCACACCCAGCGCGGCGGTGGTGCGCTGCACGCCGTCGCCCTGTGCGTCGAGCGGATTGCCGGTGATACGGTCATGGCTGCCGGTGCTGAAGCGCTGCACCAGCGCGACCGAGATGGCCGGCCGGGTGCCATCGGCATTCGGCGCCTGCAGCAGGTACTGCAGCCGCGCGGTGGTGTCACCGGCGCGAAAGCCGCTGCTGCGCGCACTGCCGGATTCGGAGCGCGACGCACTGAGATTGACCTGGCCCATCACCCGGTCACTGAAGC
>Ga0308171_1002207_pt1 | contig 21523 bp, 14 predicted proteins | sample PhyGR1_FD_202135 | JGI IMG/M metagenome (GOLD analysis project Ga0308171, IMG submission 202135) | Phyllosphere microbial communities from UC Gill Tract Community Farm, Albany, California, United States - DLSLSG.R1 | ecosystem: Host-associated > Plants > Phyllosphere > Unclassified | place: USA... | reverse complement strand
ACTTCGAAGTCGCCCGCCACTGCCGTGCGGGTCGTGACGTGGTGCTGATCGGCCATGCCGGTCACCCGGAAGTGGAAGGCACCATGGGCCAGTGGAACCGCGAAGCCGGTACCGGCCAGATCTATCTGGTGGAAGACGTGGAGCAGGTAGCCACGTTGCACATCAACCAGCCGGAAAACTTCGCCTACACCACCCAGACCACGCTGTCGGTGGATGACACGCGCGGCATCATCGATGCGCTGCGCGAGCGCTTCCCGGCGATGCAGGGGCCGAAGAACGACGACATCTGCTATGCCACGCAGAACCGCCAGGACGCCGTGCGCGACCTGGCCAAGCGCTGCGACCTGGTGCTGGTGGTCGGTTCGCCGAACAGCTCCAATTCCAACCGCCTGAGCGAGCTGGCCCGCCGTGAAGGCGTGGAAAGCTACCTGATCGACGGCGCACACGAGATCGACCCGGCCTGGGTGGTCGGCAAGCAGCATATCGGCGTGACTGCCGGTGCGTCGGCGCCGCAGGTGCTGGTCGATGGCGTGCTGGCGCGTCTGGCCGAGCTGGGCGCGTCCGGTGTCGGTGAGCTGGACGGCGAGCCGGAATCGATGGTGTTCGCGCTGCCGAAGGAACTGCGCCTGCGCCTGGTCGACTGACCGGCAGCGCTGCTGGTGGGGGCGAACCCTGGTTCGCACTGTCGGCGTTACGTCAGCCACGCGTGGCGTGGATCTACTGCTCTGCTTACCAGCAGATCCACGCCATGCGTGGATGCTGCCAGTCTTCGCCAACGCTCCAGTGAGGCTTTGCCGCATCTGGTCGATGCGCCACTGACCATGACCTTCGGCCATGGGGCTCGGCACCTCACAGGCCTAGCATCGGGGAATCCTTCGCTGCTGGAAGTTGCCGATGAAAACCCGTGCCCTGGTGATGTCCGTGCTGTTCGCGCTGGCGGCCACGCCCGCGCTGGCGCAGACTCCGCCACCGGGTGATGCCGCCGCCCCCAGCCTGCTGCGCATCGACGTCGATGCGCGCGACCTGGCCCGGCGCATCTTCAAGGTGACCGCCACCGTGCCGGCCAAGCCCGGCCCGCTGACCCTGCTGTACCCGCAGTGGATTCCCGGCAACCATTCGCCCACCGGCCCCATCGACAAGCTGGCCGGCCTGCGTGTGACTGCCAACGGCAAGCCGCTGGCCTGGCAGCGTGACCAGTACAACGTCTATGCATTCAAGGTGAACGTGCCCGAGGGTGTGAGCGAGATCGTCGCCCACTTCGATTTCCTGTCCTCGCAGGGCGGCAGCCAGGGCAGGGTGGTGATGACCCCGGAAATGCTCAACCTGCAGTGGAACGCCAATTCGCTGTATCCGGCCGGCGTGGACGCGCGCAACCTGCAGGCGCAGGCCAGCGTGACCCTGCCCAAGGGCTGGGGCTACGCGACAGCATTGGAAACCGCACGCCGCGATGGCGACACCGTGGTGTTCAAGCCGATTTCCTATGACCATCTGGTCGATTCGCCGCTGTTTGCCGGTGAGCATCACCAGCGCATCGACCTCGACCCGGGCGCGAAGGCACCGGTGCATCTGAACGTGTTCGCCGACGATGCCAAGTCGCTGAAGCCGACCGACGCGCAGCTCAAGGCGCACCGTGCGCTGGTGCAGCAGGCGGACAAGCTGTACGGCGCGCGCCACTACGACCACTACGAATTCCTGCTTGCCCTGACCGATCGCCTCGGCGGCATCGGGCTGGAACATCATCGTTCCAGCGAGAACAGCGCGGACCCGGGCTACTTCACCGAGTGGGACAGCAACGCGTGGATGCGCGACCTGCTGCCGCATGAGTACACCCACTCGTGGAACGGCAAGTACCGTCGCGGTGCCGACCTGGCCACGGCCAATTTCAATACGCCGATGGGCGACAGCCTGTTGTGGGTGTATGAAGGGCAGACCCAGTTCTGGGGCCAGGTGCTGGCCGCGCGTTCGGGGCTGTGGTCCAGCGAACAGGCGCGCGACATGCTGGCCAACGTGGCGGCCACCTATGATCGTGGTCGCCCGGGCCTGGCTTGGCGCCCGCTGCAGGACACCACCAACGATCCGACCATCGCCCAGCGTCGCACCCTGCCGTACCGCAACTACCAGATGAGCGAGGACTACTACTCCGGTGGGCAGATGCTCTGGCTGGAGGTGGAGGGCAAGCTGCGTGGGCTGACCGGCAACCGGCGCAGCCTGGATGACTTCGCGCGTGCCTTCTTCGGCATCGGCAACGGCGATTGGGACGTCAATCCGTACACCTTCGATGACGTAGTGGCGACCCTCAACGGCATCGCGCCGTATGACTGGGCAAGCTTCCTGCGGCAGCGCCTGGACGGGCACGGATCGCTGACCGGTGGCCTGGAACTGGCGGGCTGGAAGCTGGTCTACCGCGATGCGCCGAACGAGGCCTACAAGGCGCAGGAAAAACGCGCGAAGGCAGCGCTGCTGGCCTATTCGCTGGGAGCGACGGTGCTCGACAGTGGCGTGGTCGGTGATGTGGTCTGGGACAGCCCGGCGTTCAATGCCGGCCTGGCACCGGGCATGAAGGTGATCGCCGTTGGTGGCCGCGAATACAGCAGCCAGCGCTTGAAGGATGCGGTGGCTGCAGCCGCCACCGACAAGGCGCCGGTCACGTTGCTGGTCAAGCAGTTCGACCGCATCGACACGATGAAGATCGACTACCACGGTGGCCTGCAGTATCCGGTACTGGAGCGCATCGCCGGCCGCCCGGATCGCCTTGCAGAGCTGTGGAAGGCACGATGAAGCTGCGCACGCGCGATGGCTTGATCCTGGTGGTGGCCGTGCTGGCCATCATCGGCGCCTACCTGGACGGCGACGGGCGTTGGCTGCACTGGTTGGCCAAGCCGGCCGCCACGCTGCTGATCGCCGCCATCGCCTGGCAGGCGCGGCCGGCAGCCGATGCGTTCTATCGGCGCGCGGTGCTGGCCGGCATGCTGTTGTCCTGCATGGGCGACATCGCGCTGATGCTGCCGATCGACGCGTTCGTGCCGGGCCTGGTGGCCTTCCTGCTGGCACATCTGTGCTACATCGCCGCATTCCGCAGGGGGCTGCAGGCAGGGCGCGGATTGCTCGGCGCCTTCGTGCTGCTGGCCGCATTCGCGTCGATCAACGTGGCTGGACTGTGGCCGCATCTGCCGATGCCGATGCGCGTTCCGGTGCTGGCCTATGTCGTGGTGCTGGCGCTGATGGCAGTGCTGGCACTGGCCCGCTACTGGAAGCGGCCGCACGCCGATGCGCTGGAAGCGGGTAGCGCGCGTTGGGCCGCCGGCGGCGCACTGCTGTTCGTGGCCAGTGATTCCCTGCTGGCGTGGGATCGCTTCGGCGGTGGCCTGCCGATGGCCAGCCTGCTGGTGCTGTCCACCTACTACGCCGCGCAGTACGCCATCGCCCGCTCGGTGAAATAAGAAAAGGGGACGGAGGGGATTAAGTCGCTTCCGCCTTGTCGAGCCGCTTGCGACTTAATCCCCTCCGTCCCCTTTTTCTACTGCAGGTTGCCCTTGGCGTCGTAGCGCAGGCGCACGGTCTGGCGGTCGCCGGCCACTTCATCCGGCAACCACGCCAGCTTGCCGCCCTTGCGGATCACCACATACACATGGCCGACGTCGGCGGGCGTACGCATCAGTGCATTGCGCCCTTCCTGCAGGGCCTGCACCACGCGTGGCACAGCTTCGAAATCGATGTTGGCCAGTGCAGTGCTGCTGCGGCGCAAAGTGATTGTGGGCGCGAACTGCTGCGGGTTCACCGCGTCGCCCTTGCGCCATTGCCCGCGTTGGTAGTGGTAACTATCAACATGGCCTGGCTGTTGTGGATCGACCAGGTCGATGTCGATGCGGCCGTCGTCATGGAAGTGGATGCTGTGGAAAACGACCAGGCGTTCGCCGGCCAGTCCGGGCATCGCCTCCAGCGCCTGCCGTGCCACCTGCAGGCGCTCGCTGTCGAGCAGCAGGTTCGGCCGCGCGCGCCTTGGCAGCGGCATCGGTTCGGGCGCCACCCGTGGCGTTGCGATGGCCGCCGTGCGCAACGGTTGTTCCCATGTGTCCTGCTGCATTGCATCCGCAGGCAGGGTCGATGCGGCGCCACGCAGGGTCGCGTTGACGGTCTGCAATGCGCCGCCCGCCGTGGCGGCACCGGCCAGGGCCAGCACTACGCCAGCAAACACCAGCGGCGTGGACACGGGCCGCTTCACGGGTGCTCCATGCGCACGCTGCGGCGATCATCCGGGTCGTAGAGGATGTCGACCTGCCCGCGCGGGATGTTGGCCAGTTCGAGCAGCGCAACGAAGCGGCGCACGCTGGCCTGCTGCACGTTGCCCTCGCGGTCGAGATATTCCAGCTTGAACTCGACCTGCGGTTGTTCGTTGACGTAGGTGCCGGTCTGGCGCACGTCGAGCACCTGCGCTTCGGCGCCGATACCACGGTATTTGAGCGCTTCGCCGCGCGCGTCGATCTGCAGTGTGCCGGCCAGCAGGCGCGCCAGCAGACGCAGGCCGATCAGGTAGCCGCACAGCACCAGCGGGCAGACCAGCAGCGGATGGCCAAAGCCCAGGAACGTCCAGCCCATTCCATCGCTCTGCAGGCGATAGGCCATCACGTACGCGGCAGCGACCACGACAATGCCGGCCAGGCCGCCGATGCCGCGGCGCCACAGGCTGGCGTGGTCCAGTTCCGGTTGCGATCCTGCCAGCATCAGGTTGGGTGAGGAGCCCGGCGTGGGGCTGAGCAGCACCTCCAGCTGGCTGCCCACGGCGAAGCGCTGCAGCTGGGGCTTGCTGTCGACCACGACCAGCGTTTCGGTGATAGGCGTGCCGGACAGATTGTCGAAGGCCAGCTGCAGCCGCCACTGCGCGAAACCGCGCACCTGCACGCCGGTCTGTTCGGCCTGCTCGATGCGTGCGCTGCGTGGCACGCCGTCGGCCAGGATGGCGCGCACACGTTGCAACGCACGGGGTGGCGCCAGCAGCAGGTAATGCAGGAAGGCATACAGCAGCACCAGCCACAGCGTCAGCGACGTCGCCAGCAGGCCCAGTGCCAGCCAGGGCGCGCTGCGGTCACCCGCTTCCAGCGGCCAGCTGGTGCCGAAGTAGAGCAGGCAGGGGAAGGGCAGCGCGAAGAACAGCATGAGCGCGCCCAGGAACCAGAGATAGGCTTTCATGACTCGCCTTCGACGCCGTGGAACAGGCGGCGTAGGGTACTACGCTCAGCGGAATTGCAGGGTCAGCAGGAAGTAGCGCCCCAGTGGATCGTCCAGCCCCGGCATCTGCCCGCCGCTGCCGATAAGGTGGTTCACCGGCGGCGTATCAAGCAGGTTGTGCACGTCCAGCGCGGCAATCACCCGCGGGCTCAGCCGGCGTGCCAGATGCAGGTTCCAGCGCAGCTGCGCCGGGTTCATGCAACGGCCCAGGTCATGCTGCTCCTGCGCGCACGTTTCACCGGCCAGCCATGCACGGGTGCGGCCGACGCGGTTGCCACGCAGCGCGATATCCCAGGATGGGTTCTGCCACTGCACGTTGAGGACGCCTGCGTTCGCCGGCGTGGCATGCCCGCGCAGGTCCACCGATTCGCCATGGCCGCGATCGCGGCGCAGCTCCTGCTGCTTCAACGCATCCAGCGAGAACGACCACTGCCCGTTGCGGCCGGTATCCACCCGGTACTCGCCGCGCAGTACCCAGTTGCGCGAGGTGGTGCGGCCGATGTTGTCGAATGACAGGCGAAGATCACGCAGGCGGCCCTGCTCGTCCAGTTCCCAAGTGCCGGGATTCCACAGTGCATCGCTGGGTTGCAGGGCGAGGATCTCGTTGCGCAGTTCGACGATGTTGTGGGTCAGTGACAGCGAGAACGCATCGTTGGGTGTCCAGCTGGCGGCCAGCGAGTGGCTGCGCGAGGTCTCGGCTTTCAGCCCGTCGTTCTCCACCACCTCCACTTCTACCGCGCAGCCGCCCTCGCGCAGCGGGCGCGCGCACGGCGGCAGGGACTCCGAGGCGGGCAGGCCATACAGGCCGAAGTATCCCGGTGGCCGCCGGCGCTCGAAGATGCTGGGGGCGCGGTAGCCGCGGCCACTGGCCAGCAGGAACGACCAGTGCGGGCTCGGGCTCCAGCGCAGGCCGGCACGCGGCGAAAACGCCGTGTCACCACCATCGCGGTCCAGCCGCGCAGCCACGTCCAGGCGCAGTGTCGGCGCCAACGGCAGGCCCACTTCGGCGTAAGCCGCGTTGCTCTGCCGCGACAGGCGGCGTTGCTCCATCGGCAGTCCCAGCGCCAGCTCGCCCTTGCCCAGCAGCGGATCGGGCAGCGAGGTCCAGCGCTCGCGGCGCAGATCGATACCGGTGGCCAGTTGCGCAGCACCACCGGGCAGTGTCATCAGCGTGCGCTGCATGCCCCACCAACCCTGGAGCTGCTCGGTACGCCCGCGGTTGTGGATGGCCGGGAACAGCTCCTCTGCCAGCCCCGCCGGCAGGGTGGAAAAGCCCGGCAGGAAATCCAGCGTTCGTGTGGCTTCCAGCAGGCGTTCGCTGCGCACGGTGCCTTCGGTGCGCAGGTCCACCTGGCTGCGCTGCGCGCTGAGGCCGGCATCCCAGCTGCGTCCGGTGCGCTCACGGCCCATGCCGAAACTGATGTCGCCTTCGGTGGCATGCACGCGCGGGCGCACTTCGCCGCCTTCCTGCAGGACCACGTTGAGGATCGCGCCACGGCTGAAATTGAGGGCGACGGCGGTCGGGCCCAGCTCGAAACGCTGGCGGTTGTGGCTGGCGCGTGCTTCCACGTAGGCGTAGCGCCCATCACCGCGTTCGTGGCGATAACGCAAGTAGCCGGACAGCGTTTCCGACGCCGGTTGCAGCGAGCGCGGCCGTGCGTTGTCGAACCAGCAACCGTCGTCTTCGCGCTGCAATGGCGGATGGCACTGCGTGGCCGGGTAGTAATCGCCGTTGGGCATGATCAGCCCGATCGGGTACAGCGAGGTTTCCGCATGCCAGTCGCGCTGGTCACCGGCCACATGCTGCAGGCGATGCAGGTCGATGCCGGCGAACCAGCGGTCGCCGCCTTCGCGCACGCCCCCCGTGGCTGCCTGCAGCCGGTACTGATCGCCGTCACCACGGCTGCTGACGCCTGATTGCAGCGTGGCTTCCGGTCCCTCGGCCTGGTCACGCAGAATGATGTTGACCACGCCGGACATCGCATCGGCGCCGTAGATGGCCGAAGCACCGCCACGCACCAGCTCGATGCGCTCGACGAAGCTGAGCGGAATGCCTCCCAGATCGGTCAGCCCGCCTTCTTCCAGCGACACCATCGGATAGCGCGGCAGGCGCCGGCCGTTGACCAGGAACAGGGTCGCGCGTGGGCCCATGCCATCCAGGCTGGTGGTGGCGGCCGCGCCGACCGGCAGGTACAGCGAGTCGCCGCTGCGCGAGGTGCTCAAGGGCGGATGGCCGTTCATGCCGGGCAGGTGGCGCAACAGGTCGAACAATGTGCCGTAGCCGCTGCGCAGGATGTCCTCGCGATCGATCACCGTTACCGGCAGCGTGGTCTGCACGGAGGTGCGCGGCAAGCGGCTGCCGGTGACATGGATCGGCGCCAGTTCCACCTGCACCGGCTTGGCTGGCGCGGGCGGCGGTGGCCGCCGTACCGGCTGCGCGACCACTGCGGGTGGGGTAGCGTGCCGGCGCACCACGAATCCGCCGCTGGGGGTCTGCAGGATGTTCACCGGCATGCCGGCGACGAGCTGCTTCAGTGCGGCGGCCGGCGCCAGCGAGCCGGCGACGCCGCCGGTACGCAGGCCGGTCAGTTCACGTGCGTCGAACACCAGGGCAATGCCACTCTGGCGTGCCCATTGCTGCAAGGCCGGCGGCAGGGCGCCGGGCGCGATCCGGTAGTCCACCTGCGTGACCGCTTCCGCCGCCGCTGCCGTTGTCGCCACACCGGGCAGCAGCACAACGCACAGCAGGGCCAGCAGCAGACCCCAGCGCAGAACGTCGCAACGGAGCACGTCCCAACGAAGCACATCAGGCGCCGGCATCGGCCGCCGCCTCAGTAGGAGCGGCGCAGTTCCAGCGCGCCATCCGAGCGCGGCTGGCCAGCAATGGACCACCCCAGTTCCAGGGCGGAAAGCAGTTCATGCGCATCGCCCGCGCGGAAGGTGCCGCTGACCGCGAGGTCGGCGATGTCCGGGTCTGCGACCACCAGTGGCGTGGTGCCATAGCGGTTCATGCGTTCGACCACGGTGGCCAGGGGCGTGCCGTCGAACACCAGCCGGCCCTGTGGCCAGGCCTCGGCGGCGGCGGTCGAGGACAGCTGCGGGCCCGGTTGGATCTTGCCGGAGGCCAGGACCTGCAGCTGCTGGCCCGGTGAGAGCGTGTGCTGCGCGCTGCCACTGGTGACTTCCACCACGCCTTCCAGCAGTGCGACCTCGACCCGACCGTCCGCCAGGCGTTCAACCTGGAAGGTGGTGCCGATATCGCGGATCGAACTGCCGCCGGCCTGCACCCGCAGCGAGCGCGATGACGGTTCGACCTGCAGCTGGATGCGACCGTGTTCCAGCGCCAGTTCGCGCTTGCGCCAGCCGAAGCGTGCGGTCAGCGTGGTACCGGCGTCGAGCGTGGCGATGCTGCCATCGGCCAGGGTGCGCTGCTGTGGCAGCAGGCTGGTGTTGGCGTAGGTCAGCGGCGTGGGATTGCCATCGGTGTACAGCATCCAGCCCAGGCCAACGGCCAGGCACACGCCTGCAGCGGCGGCGACGCCGGGCAGCCAGCGCCGCTGCGGCCTGCGTGCCGCACGTGCGGCGGCGGTGCGCAGCCACGGGTCGCTGGCCAGGCCGGCGCTGCGCTGGTGCAGCTTCTCGGCCTGCACCCACGCGCTGACATGCGCCGGATCCTCGGCCAACCAGTCCTCGAAGGACTGCCGTTCTTCGGCGCTGCAGTCGGGGGCATCCAGCCGGGCTACCCAGGCGCTTGCGTGTTCAAAAAGCAACGTGTCATCCCTGTTGTCGTTGCGGATCATTCGGCATCTCCATCATTGTGGAGAGGATCGGGGCCCAGCTCCTTGCGCAGGCCCTGCAATGCACGGGCAATGTGTTTTTCCACGGTCTTGGCGGTGATGCCGCAATGCCGGGCGATCTGTGTATAGCTCATCCCGGTGATGCGGTTGAGCAGATACACCTCGCGGGCACGTTCGGGCAGCTTGAACAGTGCCTGGCGCAGCAGGGCGAGCATCTGCCCGGATTCTGCCTGACGCAGCGGATCAGGAGAAGCACTGGCGGCTTCTTCGTTGCCGTCGCGTTCGGTCAGTGACAAGTGGTTGCGCGATTGTGGCGAGCGCCCGCGGTCCGCCAAGCGGTTGCGGGCAATGCGGTACAGCAGCAGCCGCAGCTCCTCGGTGCCGTGCGCGCGGTAACGGATCAGGCGCTCCATGCAGTCCTGGGCGATGTCCTCGGCATCCTCGGGGCCGACACCGCGGGCGCGCAGGAAAGCGCACAGCGGCGCACGTTCCTCGCGCACGAATGCGATGAAGGCATCCGGAACCCCCGGCAGTTCCGGCGCGGGACGGAGCAAAGGGGAGGGCGCGGACAGGGGAGGGCCTCGGACGACGATGACGGACGCGTCACCGAGTTTTACGCGACGGTGACCGGATGGGGAAGCCCACGTTTCTTCCGCATTTCCATTGTGAATGCATTCATGTTTTTCCTCGCCGCGGACTGGGGGCGTCGCGCCCGCTGCTGCGTTCTGCTTTCGACCCGCGTGGTGCGGGCGGAGAGAGAGAACGCAATGAAGCATTCGAAGTTGAGCATCGCCCTGGCAGGCCTGGTGGGTATCGCGACCCTGGGCCAGATGGATGACGTCATGGCAATGAATTATCACGTGCAGGGCGATCGCGTCGTGCTGAGTGGCGGTGTCACCGTCGCCGACGTCGTCGCGCTGCCGGCGCTGCTGGCCAAAGCGCAGGCCGAAGGCCGCCCGATCCGCGAAGTCGTGCTGCGCACCTCCAATGGTGGCGCGCTGATCGCGGGTGAGTGGCTGCAGGGCGTGATCCGCACCAACGGCCTGAACACCATCGTGTCCGGCCACTGCATCTCGTCCTGCTCGATCATGCAGTCCGGAGGCGTCGAGCGTTACCTGGCCGGTGACCTGCCGCTGGTCGACTCGGTGCAGATCCACGCCGCCAGCAGCGGTGGCAAGGTGATCTACACGCCGTCGCCGCGGATGACCGAGATCTACACCGGCAACTACGGCGGCGGCATGGATGCCGGCCTGTTGCATAAGGCGATGTACGAGGTGGTGCAGCCCAACGGCCTGCTGGTGTTCCGCGACCCGGCCCGGACCACCGGCGCTTCGGTCAGCTTCGATCCCGATGGCAGCGGCCGCAGGCTGCAGACTTTCCCCGGCCAGGACATCTACAGCAACAACATCATCACCGCCGCTGGCTACCGCGATCCGGGCGACACCCTGACGGTCACCGGCAATGTCAGCGGCGACATCAACCCGGGCTACCTGCGCACTGCGCGCCAGCTGCAGGCGTTCGTCGATGACGACTTCGCGCGCTGGAACGATACCGACTTCGCCACCACGTACATCAACTATGCGGTGAACATCTACAACCGCTCCAGCGCCGGCCCGAACGGCATCGGCCCGGCTTCGGTGCAGGATTACCTCAACGATCCGGGTACACAGCAGCTCCTTCTGGGCCAGCTGCGCCTGGATGAACTGGACGCCTCCACGTTGGGCAATTCGGCTGGGGTGATCCGCGTCGCCAAGGGCGGCACCTGGCGCACCACCGAAACCACCGGCGCCGATTTCATGCTGGTGGAGAACGGCACCATCGCCCTGGAAGGCGGCGCGTTGCGCACCCCGGAGCTGCGCGTGCTGGCGGCCGGCATGGTGGTCGGCCACGGCGACATCGCCTCGGTTGCCACCGACTCGGACGCACTGCTTGATGGCACCGGTCCGTCGTACCGCGAGGATGGCTTCAACCGCCTGCGCGTGTACGGCACCCTGATGCCGCGTGGTAGTGATCTGGTCACCCACGGCTACGTCAACATCATGCCTGGCGGCAAGGTGCTGTTCGACGTGACTGAGGCCGGCGGCTCCCAGGCCGGGCGCCTGCGTGTAGGCGACTTCTACGACAGCGGCGCCAACGAGGGCGCGCTGGTCATCTCGCCGGGCGCTCACCTTGAACTGAACGTGGCGCAGGGCTTCTACGCCGGCAACTACCAGCGTGAGCTGGTGAGCGGCCCGATCTACCAGGGCGGTTTCACCGATGCGGTGCGCCTGGGTGACACCGGCTATACGGCCAGCATCACCGATGGCGAAGTGTTCCGGCCGCGCCACAATTCGCTGCTGAGCTTCAACATCAACCAGACCACCGAGGGTCTGTCGCTGACCGCCAACCCCGGCTTCGACCAGCTCGCGCAGCTCACCGGCACCAATGGCAACGATGGACTCGGTCGCGCGCTGGCCACTGCCGGCCAGCGCCAGGATGCCGGGCTGAAGCCGCTGCTGGGGGCGCTGCAGTTCGCTGACCGCGATGTGATCGCCCAGCAGGCCGGTGCACTGCGTGGTGATGGCCACGCCAGTCTGCGCCTGGCCGACAACGCGCTGGTCGGCAGCATCGGCAGCGTGGTGCAGCAGCACCAGGCCGCACGGCGCAGCGGCAGCGGTGACGCCGGTGGTTTGGCGGCACAGGCCGCGCAGGCAGCGTCGGCACAGCCGGGCATGGCCAACGGCAGCCTGTTCAATCAGTTGGCAATGCATCTGGTGGAGCCGGCGGCGAGCGCTGGCGGCACGAGTTACGGCGGCGAAGCGCCGCGCAGCCACGGCCTCTGGGGCCGGGGCTTCGGCAGCCATGGCCGCATCGATGGCGAGGGCGGCGTGGCCGGCCTGAGCCATACCGTTGGCGGCATCGTACTCGGTGCCGATGCGCAGCTGGCCGATGATCGGGTGACGCTGGGCGTCAGCGTGGCCGCGGCCGACATGTCGACCAAGGGCCGCGATGGTTCCGGTTTCACCGGCGACGTGCGCGCGCTGGATGTGGGCGGCTACCTGGATGCCACTTACTCGCGGGGTTACCTGTCGGCCTCGGTGCGCTACACCGACCTGCGCCACGACACCCGCCGCAGCATCGATGGCATCGATGGCCTGCAGGGTCCGTTGCGTGCCAAGTACAACAACGATGCGATCTCGGCCCGGTTGGAGCACGGCTTCTCGTTCACCACCGCCAAGGGCGTAGTGATCCAGCCGCTGCTGCCGGTGGTCGATTACGCGCGCACCTCGGCCACCCGTTTCAATGAAGGGCAGGGGGCCGGCGCACTGGTGGGGCGTGGTGACAGCCTGGAAAGCATCCGCGTCGGCGCGGGCCTGCAGGTGTTCAAGACCTTTGAAGGCAACAACGGCGAGCGCATCACCCCGCGCGCGCGCGTTGTCTGGCAGAAGGAACTGGGCGACACCCAGGCCCGTTACAGCACCGGCTTCGCCGCGGCGCCGGACCTGGTGTTCGGTGCCAGCAGCCAGACCGTGGGCGAGCAGGTGCTGGCCTGGAACCTGGGTGTGACCAGCCGCGCCACCGATCGCCTGTCGGTGATGGTCGACTACGTGGGCGAGCGCCGCGACGGCCAGCTGCAGAACGGCGTGATGCTGGGCCTGGGCTATACGTTCTAAGGCAGTACCGGCACCGGCGGCCGTCGCGCCGCCGGTGCCATCCCCATCGGGGTGCGGGTGCGCTATGGTCGTGGCGGATTTCCGCGCAGACCTCGCCATGCAGATCGCCGTTTTCAGTGCCCGTCCCTACGACCGCCGCTTTCTCGAGGAAGCCAACCAGCGCGAGGGGGCAGGGCAGGATTTCCAGTTCGTGTACTTCGACGCGGCGCTGGACGTGCACACCGCCGCGCTGGCACAGGACTGCGCCGCCGTCTGCGTGTTCGTCAACGACAGGCTCGATGCACCGGTGCTGCAGGCCCTGCATGCACTGGGCGTACGCGCGGTGCTGCTGCGCTGTGCCGGCTTCAACAATGTGGACCTGGCCAGCGCAAATGCGCTCGGCCTGTTCGTCGCCCGCGTGCCGGCCTACTCGCCGGAAGCCGTGGCCGAGCACGCTCTGGCGCTGGTGATGGCCCTCAACCGGCACACCCATCGCGCCTACAACCGCGTGCGTGAGGGCAACTTCATGCTGGATGGCCTGCTCGGCCGCACCCTGCATGGCAAGACCGTGGGCATCGTCGGTACCGGCAAGATCGGGTTGGCCACCGCGCGCATCTTCCGCGGCATGGGCTGCACCGTGCTGGGACACGATCCGTATCCCTCGCCGGCGTTCGCCGGGATCGGCGCAATGGTTGAACTGGACGAGCTGCTCTCGCGCTCGGACATCGTCTCGCTGCATTGCCCGTTGACCCCGGATACCCAGCACCTGATCGACGACGTCTCGCTGGCGCGGATGAAGCCCGGCGCGATGCTGGTCAACACCTCGCGTGGCGGCCTGGTCGATACCCATGCGGTGATCCGCGCGCTGAAGTCGCGCCGGCTGGGCCATCTGGCCATTGACGTCTACGAGCAGGAAAGCGCGCTGTTCTTCCAGGACCTGTCCGGCGAGATCATCGACGATGAGGCGTTCCAGCGCCTGATGACCTTCCCCAACGTGCTGGTGACCGGCCACCAGGGCTTCTTCACCGTGGAGGCGCTGCAGGAGATCTCGGCGATCACGCTGGGCAACCTGGCCGATTTCGCGGCGAGGCGGGAGTGCGGCAACCGGGTGGCGGCGGGTTGAGAGCCCGGGCGGTTGGGCGTTTGACGGCAATCGTCACGACCGGATTGACCGCAGGGGCAGGGCGACCGTAAAATTGCCTGCTTCGCCGGAATAGCTCAGTTGGTAGAGCGGCGCATTCGTAATGCGTAGGTCGTAGGTTCGATTCCTATTTCCGGCACCAGTTGTACGAAAAGCCCCGGCCTTGGTCGGGGCTTTTTGTTTGGACAGGGCGTTGGAATTGATTGATTGGTAAGGGATTCGCTGCCGGACAGATTGCTTGCTCGGCGCCACTGCTGCTGGTTGCGGATGGATCGCGTCCGCGCCGGAGGCGGCGGCTCCATCAACAGGGTGGCTTCAGGGTGACTTAGCTGGAGACGACAGTTCGCTGTACAGCTGTTATTCGTGAGATGCGGGATGCTGCTGGGCCAAAGGCTGATGAGCGCGACGCTCTTGGAGTTCCGATAGACGACTCACGAGAAAGGCCGCCGTCTTTAAGCTCCGGTCGAATACACCCCTCGGGCAGATCATACCGGCTACACTCTCACGAGTGTCGACACAGGGGAATGGAATGCCTTCGAAGATCATCATTGAAAACCTGCGCCATATCAAACGTCTAGAGTTTGAAATACCGAATCAGGGATTATGGCTGCTCACTGGTGCAAATGGCACGGGGAAGACTTCACTGCTCGGGTGCATCAGGCGTATCGGATTTAGTAACTCCTTTCCACTCCATTTCCCTGCCTCGAAAAAATCCGATCGATTGGATTCCTACGAGGGAGCGACAATCTCCTACGAAACGCCAGGTGGAGACGTTTCATACACGTACAGAACTGAGCGGTGGGTTCCTACGCCGAAGAAAAACAGCAAAGTTCTATCGCTCTTGCCGTACCCGAACGTGCTTTACATCGCGGCGAATGCAGATCGAATCGAGCCGAGTCAGGAAGATTTCTCGCCTAGAAGAGTGCGCGCGGCCCCGCAAGGAATAATTGATGCGGCTAACAGGATATTCTGCACGAACAAATTCGACGCTCTGAAGACAATCAATGTGCGCCGAGGAGTGGGGAGTCAGGCATTCTTGATTGAGCTTCCGGACGTGGAGGGGAAGAAGCAGTACTTCTCAGAAAAGAACCTTAGCTTGGGTGAGCTGTGTATCATTAAGCTGCTACGTATGCTGCAGGATTGCCCTGACAACTCCCTCTTGTTGATAGACGAGCTTGAGCTTGCGCTTCATCCTACAGCGCAGGCAGAGTTGCTTAGCCATCTGGGTGAGATTGCCGGCAGCAAGTCCTTGACCGTCATTGTGTCTACGCATTCTTCCACGTTGATCAAGCAAGCCTCACGTGACAGCATACTGTTTCTTCAGGAGGCAGAAGACGGTGTTGTCCAATGTACGAAAGGCTGCTTTCCTTCATACGTACTGGGTGCGCTCGCCTATCGTGAAGAGGCCGCGTCCGACGTTCTGATGTACGTTGAAGATGAGTCTGCGCGGATTGTTGCAGAACGACTCGCTTATCACGCGATCACGCATTTTTATGCGGACGGGGCTCTTTCACCGAGTGTGAGCGCAGTCCCGGTAGGAGGGTTCGCAAACGTTCTCAGATTCTTTGTGCGTCAAGCCCCGCTCCTCCCAGCAATCACGCGGGCCTATGCCGTCCTTGATGCAGATGCTGAGCAATCTATAGCGGACGCCACGGTTCCTGAGATCGTAGATATTGCAGTGCGGCAAGCTGCGAAGATCTCATATCTTCCATTCACTCCGGAAGTGGGGCTTGTCGCTTATATGCATGCCAACCGGGCAAACGTTCAAGTGGCATTGAGGCAACACTTTATGCTCAATACTCTAAGCTTGCGCGCCGGAGACGTCCCTGCTGTCCCTCAAGGAGCAGTAAAACCTCGGAAAGAGAGTAAGGCCATTGTTGATCGTGTTTGCAAGGTGCTAGCCGATCAGCTCGCGAGCGCAACATCGTTCGATGTCAGAACCATTCTGCTCAAGTTGTTGGCTGATCATACTTACAGGAACTCAAGAGCGGCGGTTCTTCAGCAGTTCGGTCCAATTCTTCGCGGAGGTAGGTAGTCGTCAGTACTGCGCGCCCCCTTCGTGCAGAAAGTGTGGGGTCTGATGCGAGTGAGCAGTGCGCCCTTCCGAATTGGTGGCTCCTGCCGGCGCTTTGGAAGGCTATACAATCGTTCCATTCATACCGCGAACTAGGGACTTGCGTGAGATCGATCTATGCGAACAGGAATTCCAAAGGCGATTTTCTACTGAACGAGCTGGAGCGATGGGCAGATCGCGGTCTCTCCGTCTGCATTGCGTCTGCATTTTTCACGGATGCTGAAGTTGTCGAGAGGTTGCTGTACAAGGGTTGCAGCGTCTATATGGTCGTTCGACTTGGATTTCCTACAAGTCCTGATGCGATAGAGCGTGTGCGAAAGCACCCGAACATGAACTTGCGAGTCTACACAAGCAGAACATTCCATCCAAAGCTCTACATCCTAGGGGATGAGGAGGCCTTGGTCGGATCTGCGAATCTAACTCGATCTGCGCTGATGACGAACCAGGAGGTTGTGGTTCACATCGATCAGCATGACGGCTGCCTTCAGGATCTTGTATCGATATTTGATGACTATTGGGCCGGCGCTTCGGTGCCGACTGACTCGGAGTTGTCGACTTATAGGGGCCTCTACCGACAATTTTCCAAGCTCGATCATGAGGTTGGATTGCTGGAGCAGAAGGTCCTTGGAGAGCTTGGTGAGACGTCACCTGCAAACATCGATCGCAGTGAGGCGAGGAAGGATAAGCGCTCTGCCTTCGTCGATGGGTTCAGGCGTAGTTATCAGGAAACCACTTCAGCCTTCAATGTCATCAGGCGGGTCTATGAGACTAGTGGGTATAGAAAAATTTCTGAGGAGCAAATTCCTCTGCGCATTGAGATCGACTCGTTTCTTAGCTATGTGCGCGAGACTGTGGCAAGTGGCGACGCTTGGATGAGGTCTCCGTTACGTTCAGAGACTGAACAGCGGTCGATGCTTGAGCCGCTGATTGAAGCTTGGAGCCGAACTCCTTGGCCGCATTTTGAGGGGAGGATTGTCGTCGATAACTATCCTCGCTTGAGGTCTGTCTTCTCAACCGAAGATTCGATTAGTCAGGCCGACGACTCGGAGTTGTTCGATGCCTTGGCAACGCTGCACTCGTTCCATGATCGATTCAGGTTCTTTGAGGGAGGACTGCCAACCTGGAAGAAGCAGTTTCCAGTCCTCAATGACCCGGCCAAGACGAGGAAGACCCTCGCATACATCGTGCATGGCCGAGGAGACATCGTAGAGAGGATGGCGAACGCCATCTACTCGCCGAAGTTCAAGTTGAATGAGTTTGGGCGGGCGAACGTACAAGAACTGGTTGGCTGGACCAACCGCGAGGAGCTGCCAATCATCAATGGTAGAACGACAAAAGTCTTGCGGTACTTCGGCGCGAGAGTAAGTCAAGTAGGATGAGGTGGCTATTTGGGCATTGCGGCGACAACGCGGCCTGCGAAGGCTCTTTGGGGCTGCTCAAGCGCAATAGGATCTGCGGAAAGAGCTACCTCACAATGGATGCGGCACGAGCGGATGCGCTTGACTAGATCGAGCGACCCCATCACTTGAGAATGCGGCGAAGGGGTCGCCGGGCAGAATCAGCAGGTCGCAGCTCCTTTAGGACCGTCCGTTATGGGGGCATCTCTCTTTTGTCTGCGATTGCGGTGAGTTATCATCTGAACTGGTGAGGCGGCATGGACATGTTGTTGGCCGATGCATTCGTCGGCATTGAACGGACCTGCTGGTCCAAGAGCGTCCCCGCTGTCCCAATGTGGACTTTGCGCACTTAACGTTACATTACGCGGTAAGTTGATGCCCATGTCAGCCTCACCACCTTCTGTCAAGAAGACATCACTGCTCTCGCCAAACGCGATCGCGTTTAGGTCCATCAAAAGCAGGAGCGACCTTGCCAACTGGATTGGCATCAAAGAGTCCACGCTGATCTACATACTGTACCGGCTGCCCACCAGCAAGAAGTACACGGACTTCTTGATTCCGAAGAGGAATGGGGGAGCTCGATTGATATCGGCGCCGCGTAAAGCGCTGAAGTATGCTCAGAAGCGAATTTCGAGCGTGCTTTATGACATCTCGCCTCCGCGCAACTTGTCGAAAGGCTATATTCCAGGTCGCGGCATTTTTGATCACGCATACAGGCATAGGCGACGCTCTACCGTCGTTACAGCTGATATCAAGGGATTTTTTCCCAGCATCAATTTTGGCAGAGTGCGAGGCATGTTCGCGGCGGCACCTTTTAGCCTGCCTTTGGACGTAGCAACAATGCTCGCCCAACTTTGCTGCAAAGACGGTGAGCTGCCGCAGGGATCTCCTTCCTCTCCCGCCATATCAAACATCATCTGTCGCTCTCTTGATCTAGATCTCGCTGGATTTTCGCGCAAGCATCGAATCACGGTCACACGTTATGCCGATGACGTGTGCTTCTCTACCAATATGCGAAAGCACCTGTTCCCCCTGGTCGAGCGAAACGACTTGCTGGGAGACGTGCCGGGGGGAGAAGTGTCCAGGATTTTTGAAAAGAATGGATTTGAGTTGAATCTGAAGAAGTTTAATTTATCTAAGTCCAACTCTCGTCAAATGATCACGGGGTTAATCGTCAATTCGCACGTGAATGTTCCGAGGCAGTGGAAGCGGCAGCTCCGCACCCTTCTGCATCTTCGCAGCAGGATGGAAGATGCGCAGGCTACTGAGATCGCCAATACGTGGACACGCCCTCAGGCATCAAGGAAGGGCGTGACAGAGTCTATAGATCACCTGATCCGCGGAAAGGCCAGTTTCGCGGCGTATATTGATTCCCGCTCCGGCACCAGACATATCGCGTCACTGCATCGGGGATACCCCAAACTGAGGCAGATGCTTCCTAGGATGAATCCTAGCTTTCCGGTCCGCATTATGGCGGAGGGTCCAACAGACTTGCTACATCTAGAGGCAGCATTGCGCCACTGTTCCGATCGGATCGACTTCTCTAATGTGGCACTAAGATTCCACAACTACCAAGGGGACGTCGGTGATGTGGACATGATCAAGACGCTCCATCGGATCAACAAAGTTGACGTCGAAGAGCTGACAATTGGGATATTTGACCACGACAACCCGAGCTTCCTTAAGGAAATTTCACTGAACGAGGGTTCGCATGTTCGACTCGGAAGAATGGTCTTTGCTGCATGCCTTTCTAGACCAAAGTTCGTAACTGAGAATTACTGTATCGAATCGCTCTACAAGAGAAGTGATTCCTCCAAGGTCACATCAGAGGGTAGGCGGCTGTACTTCTCCGATGAGTTTGATGCTGAGGGTCTTCACCTGCATGGAGTTTTGAGGCGGCAGTACCCGAAGAAGACTGCTCTTGTGCTATCTGAGCGAGTGTTCGATCCCAAGGATCCCACCATATCGTTGACGCTATCGAAGGCCGATTTTGCTGCGATGGTCAATGCTGGCGCAGCGCCGTTTAACGACATGGACTTCTCTGGCTTTCTGCCTACGCTGGCGCACTTGAGAAAAATGATTGACGAGGCAATGTATTTTTCCGGAAATTCCTGGGGATGCTCTGAACAGATATCAGGATAGCAGAGGCTTAGGTGGCACTTACGGCCGTTCGGGTCGCTTCAGGTCAGTTTCGGGAACAGCTTCTTGGACGGTTTGAACTCAGATCCCGCGCAGTGTGCCGTTGGTGACGGTTCTTGTCGGTCCGCTCCGCGCGAGTAGTGCTTATCCTGTCCCTTGCTAGCCGCTTTGTTTGCTCGTGTGGCTTGTCGGCCGGGTTCGTAATGCGTAGGTCTTAGGTTCGATTCCTATTTCCGGCATCAGTTTCAGCAAAAGCCCCGGCCTTGGCCGGGGCTTTTTGTTTGGGCGGCATGGCCGCTGACTCGCTGCTTCAGTAGTGCCAGCCCATGGCTGGCAATGCAGGACACCGCACGTCTTGGATTGCCTCGACCCGACGCGCAACATAAAGCGCTGGCGTCACGCTGGTGGAATGATTGATGCCTTCTGTACAAACCCACCGTTGATGCGTGCCGGACATCGGCCTCGGCCTGAAGTCCAGACCTCTGCCATACGTCGAAGGCACTCCAAAACCACCCCGCGCTATTGCCCGAACGCGATCACCAACAAACGGCCTGCCGAGTTGTCCACCAGAATGACGGGCGTGCCACCCTGGTGGATCTCGAAGTGCGTCGCCGCGCTGACCATGTCGAATGCCGGCATGCCCGCCACGCTTTCCCTCTGCAACTGCACGCGCAGATCCTCCTGCAGTTGCAGAAACTCCAGATCGGAAAACTCCCGGTAGGTCGTGACGGTGACGCGCGCTTCCGACCGATAGCTGTGCGCGACTACCGGGCCCAGCACCGCGATCATCAACACGGCGGCCCACGCCAGCGCCCGCCTGTCGAACCGGTCGCGCACTAGCTGCGCACATGCAGGCAGGCGGTGACCTGGGCGGTAAGGGCCAGGCAGGCCATCATCATGCCCTCCATCGCGCGCTCGCCTACGTATTCGTGGGAAGGGCCGTTCTGCCGGGTGCGTTCGGCCGCCAACAGCATTTCCTGCACCACGGTCAGGCCGGCCAGCGCGCAGTCGGCGTCGGCCAGTTGCATGCGGCGCCCTGGCCGCAGGTAGGTTTCCGGCCACGGGCGCCCATCGGCGGCGGCGCCGGCCTGGATGCTGCGCAGCGTGGAGACGAAGGCGGTGGGGTCCGCTCCAGGCTCGCCCAGGCTCTCGGCATTGGCCGGGTCATGGCGGGCATTCAGTTCAAGATATTCCGATGCGTGCATGGCAGTGCTCCGTGCAGGACAGACAGCAGCGCCACCGGGAGAGGTGGCGGACGATGCGTGGCGGCAAAAACCGGTTACTGCTGGAACCCGGCGGGCGCATGCAAGCACGCACCCCCACGCACCGCCCGCCATGGAACGCGAACGGATTGCCAGCCGGCGCCACGCAGAGGTGGCGCCGGCTGACAAGCGTAAACAACCAGCAGTAATCGGGTTTGCCGACCCGGCCACTCGTTTTCAGTGGCATGCCATGGTGTGCACATCCCAGCCGTTGCTGCCACTTGTGCAGCAGGTGCGCTCAGTGATGTCTTACGCTTCCCGCCTATTTTGTCATGCGCGCGGTTGCCCCGAAATGCCCGCCCTTCAAGGCGTTTCCCGGGGCGCGCAGCGCGCCGGGCAGCTGGATGCGTTATGCAGTGCTTCTGCGGCGCAGCGCCCGCACTCGCCGCCAGCCCGCGTCGATCGCGACAACACCGCCAACCTCGCCCGACATTGGGGCAGAGCGTGGCTGAACCTGTTCAGTCGACTGTGCCGAACGAGGCGCCTCGCCGGCCTCGTGGCCGATGCTACGCTGCCGTCCCCGCGCGTTCTGCCGGCAACATTGGCGCGGTGCGACAACGTGTCGCATCCAGATACGGGCCTTTCCTGCGCCTGATCATTGTCAATGCCTTTCTTAAATGGTGGGTGACGGCCTAAAATTGAAAGGCTGACTCGACCCCACCTCACCTGCCTGTCTTCTGGACGGGTGGGCCCGGCTTTGGCCGGTGCGGGCAGGGCGGGGAACGGCATTCCCTCGCAATTGGATCGACCGATGATTCCGTTGAAAACCCTTGGGCGCTGGTTGCGCCCGGGCCTGCTGCTCGCATTGCTGGTGATGCTCACCGGCTGCGATGCCGTGGCCATCCTCAGTCCGAA
>Ga0308171_1002203_pt1 | contig 21536 bp, 18 predicted proteins | sample PhyGR1_FD_202135 | JGI IMG/M metagenome (GOLD analysis project Ga0308171, IMG submission 202135) | Phyllosphere microbial communities from UC Gill Tract Community Farm, Albany, California, United States - DLSLSG.R1 | ecosystem: Host-associated > Plants > Phyllosphere > Unclassified | place: USA... | reverse complement strand
GAGCAAGCCTTCTACGCCCTACCCGCCAGCCTTGAGCCACCCTACAGCAGCGTGGCCAGCCATATCGAAACCACCTTGCTCGAACTGCTGAGCGAATTGACCCTGCCCGAGCGCTACATGGCTCAGGCCCAGGCCATGCATGCGCGCATCCAGCGGGGGCTGAACTGGTACGAGCTGTTGCCGGTGCTGGATGAGCTCGCCATATTGATGCTGGCCGTCAACGACGGCAGCCAGCAGGAATTCGAGCGCTACCTGCAGCAGCTCAATCAACGTCTGGAGAATTTCCAGCGTCAGTTGCAGCTCACCCATGGCGACCATGTCGAATCGCGCAGCGCCGCCCTGGCGCTGGACGATGTATTGCGCGAACACGTCGACGGTCTGCAGACCAGCATGCGCGGCGCCACCGACATCGATGGCCTCAAGCAAGTGCTTGAAAGCCGCCTCGAAGGCCTGCTGGCCAGCATGGAACAGCACCGTCTGCAGCGCGAGGCCCGCGAGCAGGAAATCGCCGCGCGTCTGCACGGTCTCGGCGAGCGAGTGACGAGCATGGAGCGCGAAGCACTCGATTACCGCGACAAGCTCGAACAGCAGCGCAACAAGGCGTTGCTCGACCCGCTCACCGGCTTGCCCAATCGAGCCGCCTGGAACGAGCGGCTGGCGCTGGAGCATGGGCGCCTGCAACAAACCGGCACGGGCCTGCTGCTGGCCATTCTGGATCTGGACCATTTCAAGTCGATCAACGACACCTATGGCCATCAGGCTGGCGACAAGGTCCTGAAGATCATCACCAACGTCCTGCGCAAAGGCCTGCGCGGCGACGATTTCATCGCCCGCTTCGGTGGCGAGGAGTTCGCCCTGCTGATGCCCGGCAGCGATCTGAGCGGCGGCAGTCGCTTGCTCGAACGCCTGCGTGCAGCGGTGGAGCAATGCCCTTTCCATTTCAAGGGCGAGCGCGTCACCGTGACGATGTCTGCTGGTGTGGCAGTGTTCAAGTCAGGTGAAAACGCCAGTCAGGTGCTCAAGCGTGCCGACCAGGCGCTGTACCGTGCCAAGGAAGCTGGACGCAACCAGATCGAACAGGCGCCTTGAGCCTGCCTCGAACGTGTACGCAACATTCGGCAACGAGGCGTCATGCATGTCACCTCAATCCGAGCCACCAGCTAGGCTATGCTCACGCTTTTTTCCTACAACCTGCATGTGACCTTCCCATGAAGTTGCTCCTAGTTGCCCTATCCCTGCTGGTACTGGCTGGTTGCTCGAACGGTTTGAGCATCGACCGCAGTCACCCTTCCGCGAATCACGACAACCGCGTGCAATTCGTGGTGCTGCACTACACCTCGGCCGACGAGGCGCGGTCCCTGCAATTGCTGACCCACGGGGAAGTCAGCAGTCACTACCTGATCGGCGATCGCTCGGCCACGGTCTACCAATTGGTGGACGAGAGCCAGCGTGCCTGGCATGCCGGCGACAGCCAGTGGGATGGCCGGACCTGGCTCAACTCCAGCTCCATCGGCATCGAAATCGTCAATCCCGGCTACAAGGACACCCCGAACGGTCGTGTCTGGTACCCCTACAGCGAAGCGCAGATCCAGGCCGTGATCGCGCTGCTCAAGGATATCGTCCAGCGCAACGGCATCGCCCCGCGCAACATCATCGGCCACAGCGATATCGCCCCGCTGCGCAAGACCGATCCGGGGCCGATGTTTCCCTGGCAGCGCCTGGCCGAGCAGGGCCTGGGTATCTGGCCCGATGCGCAAGCCGTCGCGCGCAATCAGGCCCGCTTCCAGGTCAGCCCGCCAAGCATCTCGTGGTATCAGCAGCAGCTGGCCCGACTGGGTTACAACGTGGTCCAGAGCGGCGAGCTGGACGTCGCCACGCGGCATGTGATCGCCGCCTTCCAGATGCACTTCCGCCCGCAACGCTTCGACGGCGAGCCCGATGCACAAAGCGCCGCGATCCTGCAGGCGCTCAACAGCAGGTAACGATGGATTTCACGTTGATGGGCCCGAAAGCGCGGGCCAATCGCCATCCTGTTGCTATACATTGATGCCCCCGACTGGATGATTCTCGATGGCCGCCGTTTTCCCGCAGCTCCGCAGTCTTCTGTACCGCCCCTGGGCGCTGGCGATGCTCGCTGCACTGGCCAGCGCGCTGTTGCTGTTCGCGGCCAGTTTCGCGTTGATCATGCATCAGCTTCAGCTCAGCGAAAGGCAGCAGATGAATGCCAGTGGCGAACGGTTCCTGGTGCGCCTGGAGCAGGTGTTCGGTCAATTGCGCGAGGGGGTGGATGCGTTGCAGGCGCAACCCGTCCGCCATTGCGGCCCGCAGATGATGGACGCCCTGGAGAAGATCGGCTTCGATAACCGCTTCGTATTCGAGGCCGCGTTCATCGACGGCGCCCAGCGCTGCTCCAATCGCCGTGGCAAGGACGTCGCCAGCCTGAGCCGCCCCCCGGACATCCAGGGTTCCACCTACAGTTATTGGCTCAACACCACTACCCAACGCAATGACAACTGGGCCGCGCTGATGCTCGGACGCGGGCCGTTCCGGGTCTCGACCTCCCGAGGACACTTGAGCGATGTGGTCGATCTGCCCGCCGGTGGCAGCCTGCTGGTGGTTCTGGATCAGGGCCGCCGGGCGATCCCCGTGCTCGGCTCCGAGCAGCCCTGGCCGCCGGCCTCGGGCTGGCGCGCCGATGCGGTGGATGCCCTGCAGGTAACGTCGGACCGGCTGATCTACCGCATGTCCACCAAGTCCCCGGACTTTCAGTTGGTGCTGATTGCGCCGCGCAGCAAGGAACTGCCGATATTCAATACCCTGTTGTGGCTGCTGTTTCCGGTCAGCCTGGTGGTGGCCCTGTGCATTGGCTGGCTGGTCCTGCAACTGATCACTCAGCGCCGCTCGATGGGTGGCGAGTTGCACGGTGCGTTGCGTCGCGGTGAACTGCAGGTGCTCTACCAGCCGATCTTCGATCTGAGCAATCGGCGCTGTGTCGGTGCCGAGGCCTTGGTACGCTGGCGCCGACCCGACGGTACCCTCACCAGCCCGGAGCTGTTCATTCCACTGGCCGAGCACAGCGGGCAGATCCGGCAGATCACCGACTTCGTCCTGCAGCAGTCGCTGGAGCAGCTCAGCCACCTGTTGCGAGCCAATCCGCACCTGTACATCTCGGTGAACCTGGCCGCGTGCGACGTCACCGTGCCGCGTATCGGTGAGGTGGTGGCCCAACTGCTGGCGATCTATCGCGTGGCACCCGAGCAGATCGCCTTCGAGGTCACCGAACGCTCCCTGATCGACGTCGACGTGGCGCGCGAAAACCTTCAGGCCCTTCGCGATGTCGGTCATACGGTATTGATCGATGATTTCGGCACCGGCTACTGCAGCCTGGCCTACCTGCAAAGCCTGCCCGTGGACTGCCTGAAAATCGACAAGGCGTTCATCGACGCCCTGGGCGATGACGCTGAAAGCAGTGGTGTGGCGCCCCATATCATTCGCATGGCCCACGCCTTGGACTTGCGCGTGATCGCCGAAGGCATCGAGCACGAGGCTCAGGCGTTGTTGCTGGAAAGCGAAGGCGTCGACTATGGCCAGGGTTGGCTGTTTGCACAGGCTTTGAATGCGCGCCAGTTCAAGGAACTGATCACCAAGGGCCGGCGCCGCGCTGGCCGGCGTGCGGGCGACGAAGCCTGAGCGCGGACAGCGCTCGCGACGTCCGCCTAGATCGACAGGGTCATGTAGAACTGGGTGCCTTGCCCAGGCCGTGAATAGACGCCCATGCGGCCACCGTGCAGTTGCACGATTTCCTTGCACAGCGCCAGGCCCAGACCGGCTCCGCCCTTCTTGCGGCCCACCTGCACGAAAGGCTCGAAGATCCGCCCCTGCTGGCCGTAGGCGATGCCCTCGCCGTTGTCTTCGACGCTGATGATCACCCGCTCGGCGTGGCGACGCGCCTGCAAGCGGATGTGACCGTTCTCCGCGGTATGTCGCAGGGCATTTTCCAGCAGGTTGTCCAGCACCCGATCCAGCTGCCCTGCATCCACGTGCAGGCGCGGCAGCCCTTCGGTCAGCTCGACGGTCAGCGTAATGCCCAGTTCATGGGCACGGCTGGCGAAACGCTCGTAGGCGCGTTGCAGCAGGTCATCCAGCGCACAGGGGGCCAATACCAGCTTCTGCAGACCGTTCTGGTAGCGAGAGAAGTTGAGCAGGTCATTGATCAACTGCATCAAGCGCTGCATTTCTTCGTTCACCGTCATGAGCAGGTCCGCCTCGCGGCTCTGCTCGGGAAAATGCACGCGCTCCTGCAACAGCCCGAAGGCCATGTGCATGCCCGTCACCGGCGTACGCAGTTCGTGGGAGGCACGCAGGACGAACTCGCTGCGCACGCGCGCGAAGGCGCGCTGCTCGGTCACATCGTGCAGCACCATGACCGCGCCAAGGATATTGCCTTGGGTGTGGGTCACAGGCGTCAGGCTGTACGACAGCAGCCGCGCCTCTCCATCGACATCGAAACTCAGGTCGTCCAGTGCACGTTCCATGCTGCCGCCGCGCAGGATCAGGTTCAGCTGCTCGTCCAGGTCCGGTCTGCCCAGCGCCTCACCCAGCCCCAGGCCCAGACGATGGTCTTCCCAGCCCAGCTGACGCTGCGCCACCGGGTTCAAATGCTCCAGCTGACCTTGCCGATCGATCATCAGCAAGCCGTCGTCGATACTGTCCAGGACCGCCTGCAACCGTTGCTGACCGGCGCGAAGCTCATCGACGTTGGTCGCCTGGTGCTGACGCAGCGCGTGGGCCATGGTGCCGAAGCGGCTGGCCAGCCGATTGAGCTCGGCCGCCGGTGACACCGGCAGTTGCACGTCGAAGTTGCCCTGACTGATATCGTCTGCAGCCTTGGCCAAGGCTTCGATGGGTTCACCGAAACGGCGGGCGATACCGTGCGCAGTGAAGTAGCCGACGATGAGCACCGCCAGCCCCACCAGGCCGAGCAGGCCCGACACCCACATCGCTCGCTGGTGAGACTCATGCTCCAGCGCCGCGATGCTCTGCAAGGTGCCCTTGTAGGAGTCGATCAAACCGGTGCGCAAGGTATTGAACGCCTGGCTCAAGGGCGGGTTCTGGCTCAACGGCAAGTGTTGGGCGGCCGTGGCGCGGTATTGCGCGACGAAGTTCTGGAAGTTTTCGGCGGACTGCAGAAAGCCATAGTGGGCACTGTGGCTTTGCTCGTGCGCAATGCCTTCATCGAGCAGGGCCTGAAACTGCTGCTGTGCCTGAGCGATGCCCGCTGCGTTCGGGTTCGCGTCCAGCATCATGACCAGTTGATCGCCCAGGTTCTGGCGCATCTTGAGCCCCAGGTCCAGGGTGGTGAAATGGCTGCGCAGCATGCTCTCCTGCGAAGCGGCCATCTGCATCACGCTGACCAGACCCAGCACCAACCCCAGCAACGCGACGGTAATCAGCGCCGAAATGCTGAGAAACAGCCGGGTGTGCAGCTTCATGGCCAGTTTCATAGGTTGTACTGTTTACGTTTGCGGTAAAGCGTCGAGGCGTCGATGCCCAGGGTCTTGGCGGCCTGATCCAGGGTATCGCTGGTGGCCAGCACCGCACCGATGTGGGCTTTCTCCAATTCGTCCAGACTCAGCGCGGCACCGATGCGCGGCGCATTGTTGGCAGGCTGCTCGGCCATGCCCAGATGGCTGACCTCGACGCGCTCCTGGGGACAGATGATGCTGGCCCGTTCGATCACGTTGCGCAGCTCACGAATGTTGCCCGGCCAGCGGTAGTTGAGCAGAGCGGCGCGAGCCTCTTCGCTGAAGCCACGGGCAGGCCGCGCGTATTCCTTGACGAAGCGCGCCAGAAAACGATCGGCCAGGGTGAGAATGTCCTCGCTGCGTTCGCGCAGTGGTGGCAGGTGCAAGGTAATCACGTTCAGGCGATACAGCAGGTCTTCGCGAAAACGTCCCTCGCGAACCATGTCTTCGAGGTTGAGGTTGGTCGCCGCCAGAATGCGCACGTCGGCCCGACGCGTGACCGGGTCACCCACCCTTTCGTATTCCTTGTCCTGGATGAAACGCAGCAATTTGGGTTGCAACGTCAGCGGAAAGTCGCCGATCTCATCGAGGAACAGCGTGCCGCCGTCGGCTTGGTTGACGCGGCCCAGGGTGCTTTCACTGGCGCCGGTGAATGCGCCGCGGCTGTGGCCGAACAGTTCGCTCTCCATCAGCTCGGCGGTCAGGGACGGACAGTTGATGGTCACGCAGCTTTTCTTGGCGCGTTTGCTCCAGCCATGGATGGCCCGTGCCAGTTCGCCCTTGCCGGTCCCCGACTCGCCGAGGATCAGAATGTTGGCATCGGTGACCGCCACCTGACGCGCGGTTTCCAGCACGACCATCATCGCCGGGCTGTGCGAGTCCAGGCCGTCCTTGGGCTTGCGCACCTCGCCTTCGAGTGCCTCGAGGCGTGCCGACAGTTGGCGTACCTCAAGCTGCTTGGCGGTCGCAAGACGCAACTGATCAGGGCTGCAGGGCTTGACCAGATAGTCGGCAGCACCGGCCTGGATCGCGTCCACGGCAGTATCCACCGCCGAATGCGCGGTAACGATCACGACGCGCATCCAGGGCGCCTGCACGCGCATCTGCGCCAGGACATCGAGGCCGTTGTCTTCGCCCAGGCGCAGGTCGAGGAAGCATAGGTCGAAGACCTGACGCTGCATCAGAGTATCCGCCTGGTTGGCGCTGTTGGCCGTCGCGACGCTGTAGCCTTCGTCTTCCAGGCAATAGCGGAAGGTACGCAGGATGGCAGACTCATCGTCGACCAGCAGAATGCGGCCTTTATGCTCCGTGCCAGATTCCATTTTCCTACGCTCCTTAGAGAAATTTCTTGGTTGATCCCGGAAAGATCGGGCAGCTTGCATGGTCAATTCTGATTGATTCGGCAGGCTGCATGGTAGCTATTCGCTCATGACATTTCTAACTGTATGAAATGTCTGAGCTTTCAGTAGGTAAAAAGTTTGGCATGTGCCTTGCGATAATCAGCTGTTTGTCTTGAATTGGAGGAGAGTACGAATGAGCAGCTTCAAACGACTCACGTTGGCGAGCGTCATCGCAGGCCTGGTCAGCCTTTCGTCGTTGGCCGCGGCGGCCCCCGCCAGTCTCGATCAGCAATTGCAGGCGGCCCGGCAAGAGGGCTCGATCTGGACAGCATTGGCTTTGAATCGCCAGCTCAACGGCTTCGAGTTTGATGTGAAGGTCGACCGGGGCACCGCTACCCTGACCGGCGCTGTGGAAGACGAAGTGGATCGCGAGCTGGCCGAGCAGGTGGCGCTCAATACCCAAGGTATCGACAAGGTCGATAACCGCCTCACCTTGAATCCGGAGTTGGTTGAGCACGTCAATCAACGGCAGCAGTTCGCGCAACATCTGGAAGATGCCACGCTGACGGCAATCATCAAGTCCAAGCTGCTATGGAACACCAGCACTCAGGCATTGGACATCGTGGTCAGTACGGCTGATGGCGTCGTCACGCTCAAAGGCCAGGCGCAGACGGCCGACGCGAAACAGTTGGCAGGCACCCTGGCGACCAATACCGATGGTGTCTACCAGGTGAACAATCTGATCAGCCTCGGCGCGGCGGATACGGCTACCACGCGTGCCGAGACCCAAGCGAAGAAAACCGAGGAAGCGCTGAGTGATACGTGGGTCACCAGCAAGATCAAGGCGAGTCTGCTACTCAATCGCGATCTCGACGGGCTGAGCATCGATGTGGAGACCCGTACCGGGATGGTCACGCTCAAGGGCGATGTCGCCAGCTCCGAGCAGAAAACCCTGGCGGTAGAGGTTGCGCGCAACATTCGCGGTGTGCGCGGAGTTGATGCCGATCTGCTGAAAATATCCAAGCCGATCATCTGATCGTGCAAATAGCCCGACCTCCACAGGCCCATCGTGCAGGTTGCTACCCAACGGTAATCTAGATTGTCTATAAATCATTGATTTTAAAGGGAATTATAAGGACAAAAAGGTTGGCATGCAGGCTGCAATATCCGTATCAAGATTACACGTACAGCCGCCATCCAAGTTCAAGGAGTTACCGGATGAACCGTCCTCAAGCCGCTCAAGCGTCCGCCCTGTCCCAATCGATGCGCCAAGCATTGTTCTTGGTTCTGGCGGCGCTGATGACGTTGCTGGCGGTTCAGCAGTATGCAAGCTGGGCAGCCTCGCAGCAGCAGGAGCTTCTTCTGCCGCCTCAAGAGCGTCTAGTCGATACGGCTCATCTCAACCCTGCCAGCGCGCAATGGGTGGGCTACAAGCAATCCGGAAACATCGAACGCGTACAAACCAGCGAACCGGTTGAACACATTCGCAGTTGGGTGTTCTGAGCTTGGGTAACGCATCTGATCAACAGATAAAACACGACAAATCGTAAAGGAGATACACCATGCTGAGTTGGGCAGTCACATTCCTGATCATCGCCATCATCGCCGCCGTTCTGGGCTTTGGTGGTATCGCTGGCACCGCAGCAGGCATCGCCAAGATCCTGTTCGTCGTATTCCTGGTGCTGTTCGTCGTTTCGTTCATTTTCGGCCGTCGCGGTCGAGGCTGACCATGACCAGCGTGACCTTCAAGGGTATAGCCATGGCGCTGTCGCTGGTCGGCAGCAGCATGGCGATGGTCGCCAATGACGGTCAGAACCGAGTCAGTGAGATTCTGAGCTCGGGTGCCGAATACCGTGATACCTGGCAGTCAGTGATCAAATCCGAAGAACGCGTTCCGGATTGGATCATCAATCTGTCCGGGGTTTCGACAGAGCAGATGACTGCCGTTGCCGAAGATGGTGACAACTATCTGGTAGGCCCGCTGTGCGAAACGGCTGACAGTTGCAAGAGCGGTCGATTGTTGGTGGCATTCAGCATGGACAAGGAAGATGCCTACGCCTTGTACGTTCAGGTGCCAGCAGGCTTGCCCGCCGACAAATCGCCCACGCGTCACGCTACCTATCGCTTTCTCGGCAAGCCTGATGACGGCATGCAGCAGATGTTGATGGAACAGTTGAAGAAAGACCCTAACTGGTACTGACTTCCTGACTGGCGTGACATGCAGCGCAACCAGCGCGACGTGGTATGGATTTACAGATTGGGCCAGGTCTACCCGGCCCGAATGGTCGGTACTCAGAAGGTGCCGGTCATGACCATGGGGTCGGGTTGTTCTGAATGCAGTTGGTTCGGAGTGACCTAGGGGTGCAGGGAGGACCTCCGAACCGGGCCGGGTCAGGCAACAGCTGCTGCGCAAGCCATGTACGACCATTGCGTACCCTGGCTTGCGCAGAGCCTATACAGGCTAACTTGGCTGCCTTTTATCTTGTTTCATACTTTTCCTACATTCTTGACGCTGTGTTCGGTTTCTCGAACGCAATGGGTCATGCCGCTTTATCAATCCGTTGAAACCTCCCGAATCGCCTGTCATGGCCAGTCGTCTATCCGAACGAAGGCGTTTGCGCGATAAATCCACTCGATTACATTATGCCGATTCTGCATGGGGTAGTCGTTTCCGGCATTAGACGCTGCTGCAACGCATCGGAATAGTTGCGCCTTTTTTCGTTCGCCAAAGCGCTTCGCTACGGGCGGCGAAGCCTCTACGGAGGGCCGCTCGGTTTCCGCGCGGCGCTCACGAGTTGACTTGGAAAAAGGGTAACGACATGAAGAAGGCAAAACTGAGCCTCGCTTGGCAGATACTCATCGGCTTGGTACTAGGTATCGCACTGGGTGCATTGCTCAATCATTTCAGCGCCGAGAAGGCCTGGTGGATCAGCAACATCCTGCAGCCGGCAGGGGATATCTTCATCCGCCTGATCAAGATGATCGTGATCCCTATTGTGATCTCGTCGCTGATCGTCGGCATCGCCGGGGTTGGTGATGCGAAAAAGCTGGGCCGCATCGGCGTCAAGACCATCCTCTACTTCGAGGTGGTGACGACGGTGGCCATTCTGGTCGGCCTGGGTCTGGCCAATCTGTTCCAGCCCGGTGTGGGCATCGACATGAGTACCCTGGGTACCGTGGACATTTCGCAGTACCAGAAGACTACGGCCGAGGTGCAGCATGACCATGCGTTCGTGGCCACACTTCTCAACCTGATTCCCTCCAATGTGTTCGCCTCGATCGTGCGCGGCGACATGCTGCCGATCATTTTTTTCTCGGTGTTGTTCGGCCTTGGCCTGTCGAGCCTGCCAAGCGAGACACGCGAACCGTTGGTGAAGGTCTTCCAGGGCGTATCGGAAACCATGTTCAAGGTCACGCACATGATCATGAACTACGCCCCCATCGGGGTCTTCGCCCTGATTGCAGTGACGGTGGCCAACTTCGGCTTCGCTTCGCTGCTGCCCCTGGCCAAGCTGGTGGTGCTGGTCTACGTGGCGATCCTGTTCTTCGCCATCGTCGTGCTGGGCCTGATTGCACGCCTGTTCGGCTTTTCGGTCTTCAAGCTGTTCCGGATCTTCAAGGATGAACTGGTGCTGGCGTATTCCACGGCCAGTTCGGAAACCGTACTGCCGCGGGTGATCGAGAAGATGGAAGCCTATGGTGCGCCGAAGGCCATCAGCAGCTTCGTGGTCCCGACCGGGTACTCGTTCAACCTCGATGGCTCGACCCTCTATCAAAGCATCGCTGCGCTGTTCATCGCCCAGCTGTATGGCATCGACCTGTCGATCGGGCAACAGCTGATGCTGGTGCTGACCTTGATGGTGACCTCCAAAGGCATCGCCGGCGTGCCGGGCGTGTCGTTCGTGGTCCTGCTGGCGACACTGGGCAGTGTCGGCATCCCCCTCGAAGGCCTGGCCTTCATCGCCGGCGTCGACCGCATCATGGACATGGCCCGCACCGCGCTCAACGTGATCGGCAATGCCTTGGCGGTGCTGGTGATCTCGCGCTGGGAAGGCATGTACGACGATGCCAAGGGCGAGCGCTACTGGAACTCCCTGCCGCACTGGCGTAGCAAGGAGCGCGTCGCCTCCTGACACGGCCCGCGCCGCTGCTACATCAACCTGTAGCAGCGGTGCAAGCCGCGTCCGGCTTCACGCGAAAATCCTGACACCCCCCACTGCCCTGCGGGGCAGAATCCCACTTCGCTTTGGGCTATCATCCGCGCATCTTCGAATGAGGGAATACCCATGCTGAACGGCCTGTGGCTCAGCTTCTTTCTGATCGCCGCGATCTCGGCCTTCGGCCAATGGCTGGTCGGCGGCAACGCCGGTATCTTCGCCGCCATGGTCGAAAGCCTGTTCGCCATGGCCAAGCTGTCGGTCGAAGTGATGGTCCTGCTGTTCGGTACCCTCACCCTCTGGTTGGGCTTCCTGAAGATCGCCGAGAAGGCGGGCATCGTCGATTGGCTGGCGAAGATCCTCGGGCCGCTGTTCAGCCGGCTGATGCCCGAGGTTCCGCGCGGGCACCCTGCACTGGGGCTGATTACCATGAACTTCGCCGCCAATGGCCTGGGCCTGGACAACGCCGCGACGCCCATCGGCCTCAAGGCCATGCGCTCGCTACAGGAACTCAACCCCAGCGCTACCACGGCAAGCAATGCGCAGATCCTCTTCCTGGTGCTCAACGCCTCGTCTCTGACCCTCCTCCCGGTATCGATCTTCATGTACCGCGCCCAACAAGGCGCCGTGGACCCGACCCTGGTCTTTCTGCCGATCTTGCTGGCCACTTCCGCCGGTACGCTTGTCGGCCTGCTGGCAGTGGCTGTGATGCAGCGCTTGCGCCTCTGGGATCCGGTGGTTCTGGCCTATCTGATCCCGGGTGCGCTGCTGCTGGGCCTGTTCATGGCGTTTCTGGGCACCCTGTCGGCGACCGCGCTTGCAGGGCTGTCGTCGATCCTGGGCAACCTCACCCTGTTCGGCCTGATCATCCTCTTTCTGGCCATCGGGGCGCTGCGCAAGGTGCAGGTCTACGAAGCATTCGTCGAGGGCGCCAAGGAAGGTTTCGATGTCGCCAAGAGCCTGCTGCCCTACTTGGTCGCCATGCTCTGTGCGGTCGGCGTGCTGCGCGCTTCGGGCGCCCTGGAGCTGGGGTTGGACGGGATTCGCCACCTGGTCCAGTGGCTGGGCATGGACACCCGTTTCGTCGACGCCCTGCCGACTGCACTGGTCAAGCCGTTCTCCGGCAGTGCCGCGCGGGCGATGCTGATCGAAACCATGCAGTCCCACGGCGTGGACAGTTTTGCGGCCCTGGTCGCGGCCACCATTCAAGGCAGTACCGAAACCACCTTCTATGTGCTGGCGGTGTACTTCGGCGCCGTGGGCATCCAGCGCGCCCGCCACGCCGTGGGCTGTGCACTGTTGGCGGACCTGGCCGGGGTCATTGCGGCCATCGTCGTGTGCTACTGGTTCTTCGGCGCCACCGCTGCCTGAGAGGCGTCGTCGGTCACCTTGAAGCGCAAAACACCGACGATCTGGCCATCTTCGGTCAGGACCCGCACCTGCCACCTTCCCGCGACATCGTCCGGGAAGTTCTGCTTGTGGCTCCAGGCGCGATAACCTTCCTTGCGGCCGCCGTGGATGTCCAGGGCGATGCGGTCGACTTCCTTACCCTTGTGCTGCCACACATGGTAGATCCGCTCGTCCAGGCCCCGTGGAGCGTTGATTGCGGTGTAGGCATACAGACCACCACTACGCAGTTGCGCCGCGCTGACCGTCTCCAGACTGTCCCCGTGAGTGCGGCTACGGTTGTCCAGCTCGGTGGTCACCGCCACCTCCGTCAGCCACAGGGTCGCCGGCGGCACCCAGGAGCGCAGCAGCCACCCGGCGCCGCCGATCATCAGCGTCACCCCTACCAGCGCCACGCCCCGGCGCCAGTGATTGATCGGGAAGCTGACGGCGAGGCTTGGAAAAGCCAGCAGCATGGCGATGGCCAGCGCCAGCTTGAAGCTTTCATCGGTGGTCAGGTGCAGGATGATCGGCAGCGCCGTGAGCAGCGCTGCGAACAGCGTAAAGGTGTGCAGCGCCATGAACAGCCAGCGTCGGGGTGCGACCCATTTGTAGTACAGCGGATCAATGATCGACACCAGCCCGGCCAGGGTCAGCAGGCCGGTGAACACCCATTGGCCACTGTTCCATGTGGTGGTGATATAGAAGAAAGGCAGCACGAAGAACAGACTTTCCTGGTGGATCATCTGCGTGGCATAGCGCAGCACCGGCGTCGGTATCTCGCGCTTGAACACCCGTGCGAACAACTGGGTGAAGGTGTTCTCCAGCATCAGCCAGACCCAGGTCAGCAGCATCACCACCGCGATCCAGCTGGCCAGCCCTGCCTGCCGATCGACCAGCACGAAGCTGCCGATCCCGGACAGGAAACCGCCCAGCGCGATCACGCCCGGATAGCGTTTGATAAGGTCAATGAGTCGCTGGACGAAGTACGGCATGGTCTTCCACACAAAAAAGGCAAAGAAACGGCAGCCAGAAGACGGCTCTGGCAGGGCTCAGTGTCGTTTGGCGCGACGCCGCCAGACGATCAGGCCCACCAGCAATAGTGCCAGGCCGATCAACACTTCCCAGGCAAGCTGATAGAACTGGTCATAGCTGAGCAGCGGTTTTTCCACACGTATGTATCCCGGCTTGCTGACCAACTGGCGCAATGCAGTATTGGCATCTTCCACGGTGACCTGCCCCAACTGCCGAGCCGGGCTGGCAAAGCGGCCGTCGGTATAGTCGGCCAATGCCCCCCAATAGTAGTCGGCCAAGGCAATGTTGCCTTGTGCCGCCCATGCTTGCCGGGCAATCGCCAGGTTCTTGAGGCGCTTGAAGGTCGCAGCGTCCACACCGCTGTCGCGCAGACGCGCGATCATCTGCCCCATGACCAGGCCTGCCTGACCGATATCGGCTTGGTCCACCGCGGCATTCAGGCTCAACAGGCCGCTGTCGCCATACGACTCGCGAGCCACCCAGGGCCCGTACGACAATCCGTGGGCCAGTCGCAGTTCGCGGTACAGCTCCCATTCCAGATAACTTTGCAGCAGGTTCAGCGTCGCTGGGTGGGCGGTATCCAGCACCGGTTCGAGAAAATACAGGTGAAGCGTGGCGTCGTCGCCCAGCCAGCCGCGTATCAGGTCGGCCTGCGGCTCCGCTTCGTGGGTGACTGTACGAAGATCCTGATGATCGGTGGGCTCGACCGCGTCCAGCGCGCCCCAGGTCCGCTCAAGATAGGCGGGCAACAGCTTGTCCAGGCCTCCGACGACGATCAGGCTCATGTTGTTCGGTGCATACCAGTTCTGCCGAACCTCACGCACCTGTTCCAGGGTCAGATCGGTGACTTCCGCGGGCTGCGGACACTTGAGCCCCAACTCGATGGCCAACTGGCTGCTGGCATTGCTGTCCTGAGCTGGCTTGTCGAGCAGGTGCTGCAGGTGGGAGTGATGGGTGCCATCTTCGTGCTCGATGATGCGCTTGGTGCTTGCCAGGACGTTGTCATCGATTCTGGTCTGGGTGATGGCGGCCAGCAGGAGGTCGAGCACCTTGCGCTGATTGCGCGCCGGTGCTTCGATCACGAAAGTGGTGTCGGCACTGCTGGTGAAGGCATTCCATTCGCCGCCCAGCGCTTGCATGCGCTCTTCGAGGCCACCTTCGCCGCGCTCGTCGATACCGCTGAACAGCAAGTGCTCAAGCAGGTGGGGCAATTCCTGATCGGTGCAGGAGAAGTCGTCGAAACCCACGCCGACAACCAGGCGGATGGACACATGGGCGCGTTCATCGCCAGGCTTGAGCAGCAGTTGCAGGCCATTGGGCAGCAGATAGCCCTCAACCTGGAAACGGTCCAGCGCCAAGGCTTCACGGCCGGCGCACAACAGCGCCGCTGCCAGAAGCCACAGGCACAACAGGCGGCGCTGTGTACCTGGAGCGCTTTTCACCCGCTCGTGCATGAATCCCTTCCATCGAAATCGGCCAAGTCAATGGAACAGACTCCCTGACTGGCGAGTCGTTCATAGCACATTGCTGGCCATCACTGCGTGCCGCCAGGGCGACACGCAGCCCTGCAGGCTCAGGACTCTTCCTGAGACTCGCGACGCTTGCGCGCGATGGCGGTACGCATCTTGATGTTGATCGCTTCCACGGCCAGGGAGAAGGCCATGGCGAAATACACATAACCCTTGGGCACATGCACATCGAAGGCTTCGGCGATCAGTACGGTACCAACCACCAGCAGGAACGACAGCGCCAGCATCTTCAGCGACGGATGCTGATCGATGAAGCGGCTGATAGTGCCCGAGGCGACCATCATCACCAACACCGCGACGATGATCGCAGCGACCATGACCGGCACATGGGACACCATGCCGACCGCGGTGATGACCGAATCCAGCGAAAACACGATGTCGATGATGGCGATCTGAATGATGGTGTAGATGAAGTTGCCGCCCTTGCCTGCAACTTCGTCCCCGCCCTCTTCTTCACCTTCCATGCCGTGGTAGATCTCTTGCGAGCTTTTCCACAGCAGGAACAGGCCACCGAAGAACAGAATCAGATCACGCCCGGAGATGCCCTGGCCGAACACCACGAACAGGTCGGCGGTCAGGCGCATGACCCAGGTGATCGAAAGCAGCAGCAGGATACGCGTGACCATCGCCAGCGCCAGGCCGAAGATTCGAGTACGCGCCTGCATGTGCTTGGGCATGCGGCTCACCAGGATCGAGATCATGATGATATTGTCGATGCCCAGCACGATTTCCAGTGCTGTCAGGGTCAAGAAAGCAACCCAGATTTCCGGGTTGGTGAACCATTCCATGTGAAGTCCTTCGTGTTGGAGGCCAGGGCGACGCAAGGCCGGAGACTATGGCGCCGCTACCTGTGAATGGCAGCGGCGCAACGTCATCCGGCCTGGCCCGCGAATAAGATTTATAGACTGCTGAACAGAGGAAAGATCCCCATGGCCAGTGCGGCGAACATTATGCACAGGCAGACCAGTACTGCCCACTTGAGGGTGAAGCGTTGGTGGTCACCGAACTCGATGCCGGCCAGGGCCACCAGCAGGTAGGTCGAGGGAACCAGCGGGCTGAGCAGGTGCACCGGCTGTCCGACGATCGAGGCACGCGCCATCTCGACCGGCGAGATACCGTAGTGCGCAGCTGCTTCGGCGAGTACCGGCAGGACGCCATAGTAGAAGGCATCGTTCGACATGAAAAAGGTGAACGGCATGCTCACCAACGCGGTGATCACGGCCAGGTAAGGGCCCATGGCATCCGGAATCACGGCCAGCAGGCTCTTGGACATGGCGTCGACCATGCCGGTACCGGTCAGGATGCCGGTGAAGATACCAGCGGCGAAGATCAACCCGACCACGGCCAGAACGCTGCCGGAGTGAGCGGCAACACGTGCCTTCTGCGCTTCTAGGCACGGGTAGTTGACGATCATGGCGATACTGAACGCGATCATGAACAGCACCGGCAGCGGCAGCAGGCCCATGATCAAGGTCACCATCAACAGCAGGGTCAAGCCGCCGTTGAACCAGATCAATTTGGGCCGGCGCGCGTCCGGGTACTGCGAGACGCTGATCTCGCTGTGATCTATTTCATCGCCTTGCAAATGCAGCTCGCCCAGGCGAACCCGCTCGCGCTTGCCATACATGTAGGCAATCACCAGGATGGCGATGACGCCGAACGCCATGGCCGGGATCATCGGCACGAAGATGTCCGAAGGGTCGACATGCAAGGCGCTGGCGGCACGTGCGGTGGGACCACCCCACGGCGTCATGTTCATGACCCCGCCTGCCAGGATGATCAAGCCGGCCATGATCCTCGGGCTCATGCCGATGCGCTGGTACAGCGGCAGCATGGCCGCCACGCAGATCATGTAGGTGGTCGCGCCGTCACCGTCCAGCGAAACGATCAGCGCCAGCACGGCGGTACCGACCGAGACTTTCAGCGGGTCGCCCTTGACCAGCTTGAGGATCTTGCGCACTGCCGGGTCGAACAAACCCGAATCGATCATCAGTGCGAAATACAGGATGGCGAACATCAGCATCACGCCGGTCGGCGCAAGCTTGGTGATGCCCGCAAGCATCATCGGGCCGATTTCCGGTGCAAAACCACCGAACAGGGCGAACAGGATAGGCACGATGATCAAGGCGATCAGCGCGGAAAGGCGCTTGGTCATGATCAGGAACATGAACGTGATGACCATGGCAAAGCCAAGGAATGTCAGCATGGGAATACTCCAGGCACAGCGCGGCTAAGGACGAAGAACGAAAGGTTCAGCGAGGAATGGCAGGAGCCGGGAGTATGGGAAGAGAGGCACTACGGGTAGGGATCATCAAGGACATCGGTTTCACCATTGTTGTTGTTCAAGAGGCCGAAAGCGCATCTGGATGCTGCTTTCTGGCCGGCCGGTCTTACGCCGGGGGTGAGTCGATGCTAAGTCGGCAAGCTTTCAACAACCTTTCGCCATTCAAAACGATACAATTGACCTTGCGGGAGCAGGCTCTGCCCGCAAAGAAGCCAGTCAGATCACCCAAGATCCAACGGCCCCGCCTAGGGCAACACCAACCCCCCCGCCGCCTTGTGCAATTCACGCAGATGCTCCCCCACCTGCTTGAGATTCGCTTCGGTGGCCGCAATTTCCCTGGCCCGCTCAGGCGTCAGCATTGCCCTCACCTCTTTGTCCAGATCGGTACTCAGGCGCTGCAGCTGTTGTTGACGCTGACTGCTTTCCGACTCCAGGCGCTGCCGCTCCGCCGCCTGCGGCAAACCGTAGCCACCGTTGTCGAGCAACTCCGCCGGTCGGCTGAGAAATCCGCTGTTGGCCAGGATCTCCTGCAACATCTGGTTGGCATTGGCCACGCTACCGTCACCCAGCTCGCGAGCACCCAGGTAGCGCTGCTTCACTTCCTCCTGGGCCAATAGCAACTGACGTCGGTAACTGGCCTGCTCCAGCAACAGCAGCGCGGCACTGGTGCGCAGATCAGCCTGGGCAAACCAGGGTTGCCGCTGCTGCGCGCTCTGCTCCAACCACGCTTCGACGCTTTGCTGCGGAATCGGCAGATGCTTGCGCAGCACCTCGAACATGGCCTGATAGCGATCGCGATACGAATCGAACCGATAACCCAGGCGCAGTGCCTCGCGCGGATCATCCAGTACGCTGCCATCGGCCAGCCCGCGGCCTTCCAGAACCTCGAGCAAGCCGTTGGGCAAGATGCTGTCGATACCCTGCAAGCGCGGATCATGCGTACCACTGCGCAGCAGCTTGAGGTTTTCCACCGCACAGTTGTTGGACAGAAAGTAGTAGCTGCCGTCGTAGCTCCAATGCATTTCGGCCGCATGGCGCACCAGCGATTCGATCTCCGGCCGATCCAGCTTCAGCGGCACCGAAGCCAGGCTGCGCAGTTCGGTCTTGGTGTATTCGTCGATCACCTGCGACAACGGCAACACGAACAGGCGCGAGGGGTATTGCCCCATCAGCCCGCCCCAGGTGGAAAGCTGCACGTCGTTGACGAACGCGCGGTAGGACAACACCAGGTGCTGTTCTAGATCCAGCCGACAGTCCGGGCCACGCGGCCGCCCCGGTGCGCAGATGACCAGGCGCAGCATGCTGTGCCCCCAGCGGCTGGCCAGGTTCTGATTGGCCTCGGCCAGCAGGTAGTCCACCGCATAGACCCGTTCGGGATCGATCTTGCCCAGCGGCGTCTTGGCAAAGTCGCTGCCCGCATTCAGATATGGCAGGCCTTGAGCACAGCTTTGCTGGCGTGCGGGCGCCCAGTCGAACCGCGCCTTGAAATATTCGAACAGTGCCGGACGACGGCAGGCATAGGTCGGGTCGAGGAGAAAATACTCCATGTTGACCGCGACGAATTCCTTGGGGCTGCTCACCTCATAGATATCAGGGCTGCGCACGATCTGACGGTTCTGCTCTTCGCGCTCGCCCCGGCGCCCGACATATTGCTGCCAGCCGGCCAGGTCCAACAGGCGTGGATCGTCGCTCAGGGTGAAGCGGCGGGTCGTCTGGCCACGGCACTCATCGGGCAGGCCTACCTTGCCCAGGCTTGCATCCTGTCGGCCGCAGCGGCTTACCAGCGTGCGCTCGGCAGGTGTCCAGAGGCGCGCGCGGTCATAGATATGGGTCAGCTCGTGAAGCACGGTGGCCAGCAGCTCCTCGCGCACCGTACCGTGGGGACGGTTGGTCCGCCGCTGGGCCGAAGAGCCATCGGCCAGTCCTTGCAGCTGGTTCAGGTTCAACTCCAGGCTCGAGACCAGGGAGGCCTGACCATAGGCGTTGTCAGGCATGCGCGACGACCAACTGACGTCGATCCGGCGGTCCAGTTGCTCGACGAAGCGCGGCGGCAATGCAGCCATTGCATCGTCGAGCAATGCCTGACTGGCATCCGCCTGTCGAGCGTCCAGCCCACTGCGATCAAGGACCAACTGCAAGCCGGCAGTGGCCTGCGCCGTCGTCAGCAGAAGGCCTGCCGCCAGCAGCCAGCTGGCCAATCGTCTCACAGTGCGAGAATGGCTTCGGCGAGGTCCTGGTCACTGGCGCTGCGCGCCTGTGGAACGCGTTCGCGCAGCGTATTGAAAGCCGCCTCCAGTTGGGCGCCACGAATATCGCCCTGGCTGGCCACATAGCTGGCCGCATCGTCCCGGGCTTCCAGGACCACCTTGGAGTCACGGATCGAAGTGGTGGTGTCGGACGTGAAATCGATCGATCGGCCGAATGCACGAACGATGATATTACTGGTGGCCACGACAGTTTGGGCCTGGGCCACATCGGCCAACAAGAACAGGCCGAGGGTAGCGGCAATCAGCGGGGTACGCATGGAGCTTCTCCGTAATACGAGGTGTCTATTGGACGAGTATCGCCTGCGCCAGTTCAAGGTCGCTGGCAGCAATTTGTGGGTGCTTCTGGCGAATGCTCGCCAGAGCTGCCTGCAGCCGTGCCCCACGACATCGCCCACTGCTGGCGACGAAGCACGCAGCATCGTCACGGGCAGACAGGATCAACTTGCGATCGAAGGGGGCCGTCGTGACCTTGCTGGTCACATACAAGGTGATCACCGAGGACTGCAGACTCACGTCGAAGGCCGCAGCCGACGACGCCCAGATGACGAGAATCAGTGGCAAATAACGCATCAGGCTTCAGATGTAGAGCGATTGGGCCGGCAAGGCTAGCCCAACGTGGGTCCGAGAACCACCCGCGATGTGCAGGCTGCAGCAGCCTGCCGCATTCTTCATCTGCGGGAGGTACCCGTTGCAGAGCATCAGATGGCCAGAATGGCCTGGGCCAGTTGCGCGTCGCTGGCCTGCATCTGCGGGGCGACCTTGCGGATATGGGCAAAAGCGCTTTCCAGCTTGGCACCGCGGATATCGCCCTGGCTGGCGACGAAGCTCGCCGCATCGTCCCGCGCTTCACGCACGATCTTGTTGTCGCGCAGCGAGGAAGACAGGTCAGAGGTTGCATTGGTCGATGCATTGACCCCACGGACCAGTGCATCGGTCGTGACGACGAAGCTTGAAGCCTGCGCGCCGCTGGCCAGAGCCAACAATACGGCGGCACCCAACAGATGATTACGGGACATGATGGATCTCCAGATCAAGGCGAAGTTTGAGCGCTATGAAGCTTATTAGAGCGCCTCGAAGCTTCGGGCGCCAGCACTCCGACCATCCAGCGTGAGCGATGATTCAACTGTTATGGTCTTTGATCATAATCATATAACTGTATCTGTCAGCTTTTGTGCAGGCAAAAAAAAGCCCGTCAGCGTTGACCGCGACGGGCTTTTTTAGAATTCGTTGCTGGTTCGGCCTTCAGGCTCTGTCACCAGCGCGGCGTTGCATCAACGCCAGAACGGCTTGCTCAACTCTTCGCAACGCTGGGCTTCGCTGATACCGGCATCGGCCAGCAGACGAGCATCCAGACGAGCCAGTTGATGGCGGCTGGCGATACGGCGCTGCCAAAGCATCAGGTTGGCGAAAAAGCGCAGAGGAGCCGAAGTTTGAGCAGTTTTGGTGTTGGCCTGGAACAGGTCGGAACTGAGGGTACGTTCCATGATGTACATCCTTCCGCTTGTGGCGGGGCTGAGTAGTGGTTTATCTGGTACCCATTTTCCACGCTCCCTGTCCAGAACAGTAGGCACAGTTCACCTGTATTGTGTGCGGTCAGTTGACTGTTAAACCCAACTGTCTTGCTCTGGAATGAGGCAACTGTACGGGTCCGCCCTCAAGTAGTGCATTTTTGCTCGATATGCATTCACTCCAAGCAACTCGACCTCGATTTTTACCCGTACAGTAGTACAGTTTATGCTTCATGCTGGTGAGTCCAGAGACCACTTCCAAGAACTGTATTGCATCACAGCTAAACTGTGCGCTTCAGCTCGCCAACATGCGCCCGGTCTCTTCCAGGTTGATGTGCCATTGCAGTGCTTCCTGCAAGACATGAGGCGTGTGGCCGCCGCGTAGGCATGCCTGGTCGAAATAGCCCTGCAGGGCCTCTCGATACTGGGGATGAACACAGTTATCGATCACCGCCTGCGCCCGCTCCCGCGGTGCCAGGCCGCGCAGATCCGCCAGGCCCTGCTC
>Ga0308171_1002196_pt1 | contig 21570 bp, 20 predicted proteins | sample PhyGR1_FD_202135 | JGI IMG/M metagenome (GOLD analysis project Ga0308171, IMG submission 202135) | Phyllosphere microbial communities from UC Gill Tract Community Farm, Albany, California, United States - DLSLSG.R1 | ecosystem: Host-associated > Plants > Phyllosphere > Unclassified | place: USA... | reverse complement strand
CATGCAGGATTTGGTCGAGCGCTATCTGCCTGCGCTGGGTGCAGTACAGGCGGAGTTGAAAGGGCTTCTCGTTTAAGCGCGCCGTCACCCGTTATAAGGGCAAGCCGACGTAGTTTTCGGCAAAACTTGCCTGCGCACGTGGTGAGCTTCGTAGGTAGCTGAGTTCTGCCACTTGCATTCGTCGCTCGAAAGCTCCCGTTTCCGGGAAGCGATGCGTGAGTGTGGTAAACCACCAGGAAAAACGTTCGGCCTTCCAGACGCGCCCCAGCGCTCGCGCCGAATAGGTGTCGATTCCCGCGCCCGAGCGCTCAATGTAGAATTCCGCCAGCGCTTGACCCAACATGGTCACGTCGGAGACTGCGAGATTGAGGCCCTTCGCTCCAGTCGGTGGCACGATATGGGCAGCATCTCCGGCAAGGAAGAGTCGGCCATAGCGCATCGGCTCGGCAACGAAGCTGCGCAGCGGCGCAATGCTTTTTTCGAAGGAAGGCCCACGCTGGAGCCGTGCGCCGAGATTGGGTCCAAGCCGCACGGCCAGTTCATCCCAGATACGTTCGTCCGGCCAGTCTTCCAGCCGCTCGCCCATGTCGCACTGGATATAATAGCGGCTGCGCGTCATGGAACGCATCGAGGCAAGCGCGAAGCCGCGCTCGTGACTGGCATAGACGAGTTCCTCGCTGACAGGCGGACGCTCGGTGAGAATGCCGAGCCAGCCGAACGAATAGACACGTTCGAAGATGCGCAAAACATGGCTGGGGATCGCCTGGCGGCTGATACCATGGAACCCGTCGCAGCCGACCACGAAATCGCAGTCGACCCGGACCTCCCCGGACGGCGTGCGGAAGGTAACGAAGGGTTTTTCCGTCTCTATATCGTGGAGACCGACGTCGCTCGCTTCGAAGAGGATCGTCAGACCCCGCGCCTCGGCGGCTTCGAAAAGGTCGCGCGTCACCTCCTGCTGGCCATAGACCGTAACGCAAGCACCGCCCGAAGCCTGTTCGAGATCGATGCGAAAATCATCGCCGTCGGCGGACAGATGCGTGCCGGAATGACGCAGCCCTTCCTCGCGCAAACGCCGGTCCAGCCCAAGGCGGGACAGGCAGTCCACTGTTCCCTGTTCCAGCACCCCTGCCCGCACCCGTCCCTCCACATAGGCGCGTGTCTGCCGCTCGATCACCACTGTCTCGATGCCCGAGGCATGGAGGAGATGAGCAAGGATAAGCCCGGCGGGACCGGCTCCGACGATAGCGACTTGCGTGCGCATGATTGTCTCCTAACTGGCTTTGCGTCGTTTGGCGGCGCTGCTGGATGCTGGGTACGGAACGGTCAGGCGGAAAGACTCTCCCGGAGCTTGTTCTTGCGGATTTTACCCGTGCTGGTACGTGGCAGTTCCGTGACGATCCGGAAATGTTTCGGCACCTTGAAGCGGGCAAGCCGCGCCTCACAATGGGCACGAAGTTCTCCCTCCGCGTCTTCCCATCCTGGTGACAGGATAACGAAGGCATGCCCCGCCTCGCCCCAGCGCGGGTCCGGCACACCAATAACCGCCACCTGGAGGACCGCTGGATGTTCGGCAAGGACGCTTTCGATTTCTACCGGATAGACGTTCTCACCGCCCGAAATGAACATGTCCTTTCGGCGATCGACAACGGTCACGAACCCATCCGCATCTCGAAGTCCAATGTCGCCGGTGCGCAGCCAGCCATCCGGCGTGAAGGCGGCATCGCGCTCTTCCGGTCGGTTCCAGTAACCGGGCGTGACATGCGGCCCTTTGACGATGATCTCGCCAGCGGTCCCGTCCTGCACCTCCCGGCCCTCGGCATCGACGATGCGAATGGCCGTGGCCGGTCCCGCTTGGCCGACCGCGCCGGCATGATTGGAAATCAGCGCTGGATCAAGCGGCATGCCAAGGATCGTTCCAGCCTCGGTCATTCCGTAGCCATCCACCATGGCAACGCCACGCTCCAGCCACCAACGGATATTGGCAGGCGGGTTCGGAGCGCCGCCGGTGAAAAGCGCAGCGAGCGACCAGTTCTCCGGCTGGAAACCATCGGCGTCCTTCAACGCCGTCGCCATCTGCGGGACGCAGAAGTAATGGGTGATGCCGAGCGCACGGTCCGCAAGCCGGGAATTGGTAACGACCGGATCGAAGCCGGATGAGACCAGCACCGTACCGCCCTGAACCAATGGCGGCCAGACTGAGGTTACCAGGCCGATAACATGGAAGAACGGCGATTCCGCGAGAAAGACAGACTGAGATGTCACCTGCCCCAGCACGCCGAAATTGACGCCGGTGAAGAACAGTGTCTGGGGAGTTAGAATGACGCCCTTCGGCACGCCGGACGTTCCGGAGGTGTAGAGAAGGACGCAAGGCCGGTTGGCATCATGCGGAGAGCCTCGTTCGCCTGCCGCCGCACTTTCGCAACGCGCAGTAAACGCTGCGATATCAAGCAGTCTTGCGCCGTCCGGCACCGCGAAACCTGCCGACGATCCGTCGACGAGGATCAGTGCGGGGGTACAGTCGATGAGAATAGCATCGATCTCGGCAGCCGCGAGCCGCCAGTTCAGTGGCGTGAAGATAAGGCCGGACCGCAGACAGGCCTGCTGCGCAATCACAAGATCGGCGGAGTTGCGTGCAATCGACGCGAGCCTGTCACCCGGCCCAAGGCCGAGCGTGTCGATTGCCGCTCTTGCCTGCTCGATCGCCCGGTCGAGGCCCCGATAGGTCCAGCGCCTCCCGGACGCCAGATCGACAAGGGCGAGTTTTTCCGGGCGCGCCTGCGCATGCAGGCCCACCGGATCGGGGGCTAGCCAGTTATGCATGATGTTGGTCCTCCTCCCAGTAAAACCTCTATCAGCTGTGGATTTTACTCTTGTCGTAAGAGCCGAGACCCGGTTTGTAGGTCTTCTCGTCGATAAACTGGCGAATGCCCTCCTTGCGACCTTCACTGTCGTAGGAATTGGCGGCTTCCTGAGCGCGCACAAGATAATCCTCAGCCTCGTCATAGGTCATGACGCCGACGCGGCGCACCGCATCCTTGGTCGCCTTAAGGGCTACGGGGTTCTTGGCCAGCAGAACCTTGGCAACCTCGGTCACCCGGCCCTTTAGCGAGGCAAGCGGCAGGCTTTCGTTGACGAGGCCCCAGGCAGCGGCCTTTTGACCGTCGATCGGCTCACCAAGCATGGCGTGATACATGGCCTGACGGAAGGGCATCAGCTCTACTGCTACCTTCGTTGCGCCACCGCCTGGCAGAATACCCCAGTTGATCTCGGAGAGACCAAACTTAGCCTCATCCGCTGCAAAGGCCAGATCGCAGGCGAAGAGCGGACCGTAACCGCCACCGAAGCACCATCCATTGACCATCGCAATGGTCGGCTTCTGGTACCAGCGCAGACGACGCCACCAGCCATAGCTCTCGCGCTGGCTCTTGCGCACGCCAGCCAGACCCTTGGCCTCGGTTTCACGAAAATATTCCTTGAGATCCATGCCAGCCGTCCAGGCCGTGCCTTCGCCGCTGAGGACAAGAACGCCAACATCCTCTCGGAACTCCAGCTCGTCCAGCACGTCCATCATCCGGCGGTTCAGCTCGGGGCTCATCGCATTGCGCTTTTCCGGACGGTTGAAACGGACCCAGGCGATGCCTTCGGCAATATCGACGGCGACGACGTCCGCCTTGCTGCTATTCTCGGTCATGAAATTGGTTTCCTTTTAAATGATTTGAAGGCGAGCACAGGCTCGACGTAAGATCAGATCGGGAAGCGTCCGGCTTCGGTCTCGACCGTGATCCAGCGAAGCTCGGTGAATTCCGCAATACCGGCCTTACCGCCAAAGCGCCCGTAGCCCGAAGCCCCGACGCCGCCGAAAGGCATCTGCGCCTCGTCATGCACCGTCGGGCCGTTGATATGGCAGATGCCGGAGCGAATCTGCCGGGCAACCTTCAGGCCGCGCGCCGCATCTTTGGTGAAGACGGCAGCCGAGAGACCGTATTCGCTGTCATTGGCAATGCGGATCGCGTCAGCCTCATCCTTGGCCCGGATCACCGCGACGACAGGCCCGAAGCTCTCCTCGGAATAGAGGCGCATTCCGGCCGTCACGTCCGCAACGATATGCGCAGGGACCAACACGCCGTCCGGTTCACCCGCCGCGATCACCTTCGCGCCCTTGGCAATGGCGTCATCGATCAGGCCCTTCAGCTTCTCGGCGGTTTTGACGTCCACCACTGCACCGAGCGGTGCAGCACCCTGGCGAGGATCGCCAGCGATGAGCGTCCGCACCTTGGCGGCAAATTTTTCAAGGAAGGCGTCAGCCACCGCATCGACGACAATAATCCGTTCCGTCGACATGCAGATCTGGCCCTGGTTGAAGAAAGCGCCAAAGGCGGCGGCTTTCACTGTCTCGTCGAGATCCGCATCGTCCAGCATGACAAGCGGCGCCTTCCCGCCGAGCTCCAGAACACAGGGTTTGAGATTTTGCGCCGCACGCATCGCGACAATGCGCCCGACCGCGCTGGACCCGGTAAAATTCACACGTCGGATAGCGGGATGATCGATCAGCGCCCCGACGACTTCCGCGGCATCCTGCGGTGCGTTGGTGACAAGCTGGACAAGCCCGTCCGGCAACCCGGCCTCCGCCAAGGCCTCGACGATCAGCCCATGGGTTTTCGGGCACAGTTCACTTGCCTTGAACACCACGGCGTTGCCGCAGGCGAGCGGGGTTGCCAGCGCACGGACACCAAGGATCACCGGCGCATTCCACGGCGCGATACCAAGCACGACACCCGCTGGCTCACGGATGGCCATGGCGAGGCATCCCGGCTTGTCGGACGGGATCACTTCGCCAGCGACTTGCGTGGTGAGGGCCGCTGCCTCGCGCAGCATCGACGCGGCAAGCGTGACGTTGAAACGCGCCCAGGCTTCGGTCGCACCGATCTCGGCCATCATCGCCGCCACGAAGGCGTCACCCTTCGCGCTAACGGCATCGGCAGCTTTCAGGAGAGCGGCGCGGCGCGCATTCGGCCCCAGCGCGGCCCAGGCCGGCATGGCGCGGGCTGCCGCGTCGACCGCGGCTCGGGCTTCGTCCGGCGTCTGCGCCGACGCTTCGCTCGCCACCTCACCGCTGATCGGATTTACGCGTCGAAATAGGTTTGATGCAGATGCCATGGTCTATCCTCCCGTGAGCGTTCGAGACTCCCGACCTCGAACATTGCTATGTTAAATAGCGATTGACTGCTATATCCCATAGCGATATGAAACTGACAAGAGGCAATTTTGACGATTTTCAAGAAGGGCGGCGCGTGAGGGCGAAGGTGCGGGACATTGCGGCGATGAGGACGCCGGTCATGGACGATCTCCTCGGTTACCATCTGCGTCGAGCCTCGATCCTCGATCTGGCGGGCTTTGCCGAGGCGCTAGGCGATGAGATCAAGCCTATCCCTTTCACGGTTCTCTGCCTGATCGACGAGACGCCAGGCATCACGGCTGCCGAGATCGGGCGCCAGGCGCGGCTGCAACGGGCCAATCTCGCACCCATCCTTGCGCATTTCGGCACCAAGGGATGGATCGATCGCCTTGCCGACGACGAAGACCAGCGCATTCAGCGTCTGCACTTGAGCGAAACCGGCGCGGAAGCCGTCGCCGAATGGCGTACCCGTGTCATGGCGCAGGAGGAACGCACATTCAGTGCGCTGACGCCGAGAGAACGCGAGGTCCTGCGCCAATTGTTGTCGCGCATCTGGAAGGGCGCGTGACGCCAGCGAAATATGCGGATAGCGCGGTCAGGATGTCTGCCGTCACCCTCGGGCGGCGGATTTTGAGGAACGGGACGGGCTCGGGAGGACTGGAGGAGCCGTCGCTGAAGCGATGCCAAACGCAGGTTGAATGAAAGCATGATTGCCGCCGAGGCGGCCTTTGGGAGGAGAATATCATGACAAATGCCACGCATCTTCATGCGGGGACGGGAACGCGCGCGCTTGTGCTTGTGTTTCTCGCCGCGATCATCGAAGGTTTCGACCTTCAGGCGGCGGGTGTCGCCGTGCCGAAACTTGTTTCCGCCTTTGGACTTTCACCGTCACAGTTGGGCGTTTTCCTCTCATCCGCAACCTTCGGGCTGGTGCTTGGCGCGCTTTGCGGGGGCGTGATCGCCGACCGGTTCGGACGGCGCAACGGCCTTGCACTATCGTTGGTCGTCTTCGGCCTGTTTTCGATCGGCACAGCTTTTTCCGACACGTTCGAACATCTCGTGGCGATGCGTTTCCTGACCGGCGTCGGACTTGGCGGCGCACTGCCAAACCTTATCGCCATTGCCGCTGAATCCGTCTCGCCCGAGCGGCGCGGCAGGGCAGTTGCGATCATGTATGCCGGCGTGCCGCTCGGCGGAGCTCTCGCCAGCCTCATCGCCCTGCTTGGCCTGCATGACGACTGGGGTTCGATATTCCTGGTGGGTGGGATTTTGCCATTGCTGCTGGTTCTGCCGCTCCAGCTCATGATGGGACCGTTCCGCGTGACACGCGATGCCAAGGTACCTGCGCGTCGTCGCGACGTGCTGATGGCGCCAGGCGCCCTGCCACAGACGCTGCTGCTCTGGGCCGCTTTCTTCTTCGGCCTCATCGTCGTCTATCTGCTGCTGAACTGGCTTCCGCAAATTCTCGTTTCGCTCGGTTTTGCCCGTGAGACCGCGTCGATGGTACAGATCGTTTTCAACATCGGCGGTGCAGCCGGTGCGGTCCTTGGCGGCCGCTTGCTGGACGGCAGCAGACCCGCCTTTTCTTCAGCGCTCTGCTTTATCGGGCTGATGCTGGCCATCACGTCTCTTGCCATGTTGCCCGCGGGCAACGTAGCGGCGGCGCTGGCCGCAGGCACCTTTGTCGGCGCGACAGTTATCGGCGTACAGGCGCTGCTCTACGGTATCGCCCCGCAATGCTACCCGAGCGAAGTGCGCGGCACCGGCGTCGGCCTCGCCGTCTCGGTCGGCCGCCTCGGTTCGATCGTCGGCCCTCTCGTCGCTGGCTGGCTCCTGGCAAGCGGCATGGGGCCGCAGCAACTTCTCTACACCCTGCTGCCCATCGCGGCGATCTGTGGCACGACCACCGTGATCCTCATCCTGCACCGTAACGGGAAAACACGACAGGCTGTGTCGAGAAGCCTGGGCCAGGCTTGAACGGATCGCAAACCTTGCCGCGTAGAGGTTGGCGTGCTTAGGCAAACAAAAAAGTCTTGCCTTGATGAGGAGCGTGGTCTTGCGAGAGATTTGCTCCTCATTGGATTTGTCGCGCAGCTCCCTCGATAGCACTACCACGTCCAGGCGCTGTTCCATGCCGCGATACCGTTCTCTGCCCCCTCCGGTGCCATACACCACCGTGTGGGCCACCGCTGACAAAGTGGTGCCTGTCTGCTTCCGACACAGAACGACTATAACTTCGGCAAGCCCTCCGGTCGCCGAAGCCGGCGCTGGGCGGCAATCCGGAAGGGTGCGTTCATGGCGCCATATCCGTTATAGGCGCCGCGTCGCTCGATGATTTCGAAGAAGAACCCCTCGCCGAAAGTGCGGCTATAGATCTGGAAATACTCCCCGTTTTCGTCGCGGTCGTAAAGGATGCTGGCGGCACGGAGCGCATCGGAAAAATCTGGCTCAAGACCGAAGCGCGCCTCAAGATCATCATAGTAGTTTCGCGAGATCGGCAGTGCCTGAAAGCCGGTGGACTTCAGGGCCTCGGCAGTCGCAAAGATGTCGTCACTGGCAAATGCAATATGTTGGATACTGGTGCCGAAGCCTTCGGCAAGGAACTTCCCCGCAAAGGTCTTACGGTTCTCCGCGCCGTTCATGGTCAGGCGGAAAAGCGGGCGCGGCTCGCTTTCGACCGCCTGGCTTCTCACCAGTCCGCCCGGATCGACCACGTCGACCATCGGTGTGCGGCGGGTCGAAAAGATCGACGTGTAGAATAAAAGCCACGTCAGCATCTCGTCGTAATGGGTTGTCTGGGCAAGATGATCGATACGGGTCAAATGCGCAGTGGGCAATTCTGCTCCATCGACCAATGGCTCGAACTCGCTCTCCCAGATTCCGGCGAGCGGGGCATGATCATCGAGGAAGTAGATGACGCCGTTGCCGACGCCCTGAATGCCGGGCACCGCGACTTCGCCGGGCCTTCGAGGCTCGGAGAAGACAGGTGCGCCGAGCGCGCTTGCACGTGTCAGCGCCTGCTCGGCATTATCGACCTTGAGACCGAATGCATAGGCATTGGTGCCATGTACGGCGTAGGAAGCGCCCGCAAAGCTGTCGCCGCTGTCGTCTGTATTGATCAGGATACGGATTTCGCCCTGGGTATAGAGATCGACAGCGCGGTTGCGGTGCCGCGCGCTGCGTCGAAAGCCCAGAGTACCAAGCAGATCGATGAGGGTTTGTTGTTCCTCGGGCGCCGAGGTGAACTCGACGAACTCCACCCCTTTCGCCTCGACACGGTCCGGCATCGCGGGCATGGAAAGACGGATATCGGGTTCGTGGCGCCGGACGCGGTCCATGAGATTGACGAGCGAGCGATGCCCGTCCTCGGCCAAAGCCCTGGCTGATCCGCCACGGAATTGATCATTGAAGATTTCAAGGGAGAGCGGGCCGGTGTAACCCGTGGCCGCCACGGCGCGCATGAAATCGACCACCGGCAGATCGCCTTCACCCGGCATGTTGCGGAAATGGCGGCTCCAATAGAGGAGGTCCATGTCGAACAGCGGCGCATCCGCAAGCTGCACGATGAAGATCTTGTCGCCGGGAATGGAACGGATCGAATTTGGATCGATCTTGCGGGACAAGGTGTGAAAACTGTCCAGAATGATACCGACATTCGGATGGTCGGTCCGCCGCACGATTTCCCAGGCATCGCGGTGGTCGTTGATGTAGCGTCCCCAAGCCAGGGCCTCGTAGCCGACGCGCACGCCATGGCGGGCCGCCATTTCTCCCAGCGCATGAAAATCCTCTGCCGCCCGCTCGATGCCGCCGAGCGAGATTGGCGATACGTTCGAGCAAATGAGCATGAGGTCGGTGCCGAGTTCCTGCATGATCTCGAACTTGCGCTCTGCTCGCTCGAAGGCGCGGCTGCGGTGCGGCTCCGGCATGCCCTCGAAATCCCGAAACGGCTGAAAAAGCGTGATATCCAGACCGTGATCGCGCACGATCTTCGCCACCTCGCGTGGCGATGCGTCGTAAGTCAGAAAGTCATTCTCGAATATCTCGACACCGTCAAAGCCTGCACGGGCAATCGCTGCCAGCTTTTCAGGAAACTCGCCGCTGATCGACACCGTCGCCATCGACGTCCGCATCATCACGCTTTGCTTGTCTGTCTGGTACTGGGCCATATTGCCTTACCTTTCGTGTTTATGTACGAGTTGGTTAATATGGAACGTGGAAAACGCGGATGCCAAGCATCCGGGGGAAACATGACGAGCACCGCGACGACCACTGAGGGCAAGAAGGCGCGTTCGGCCAAGCGCGATCCGGAAGGCGTGCGGCGCGACATTCTGGCGGTCGCGATGGAGGAATTTTCCCAAAACGGCCTTTCGGGCGCTCGGATAGATGAGATCGCCGCACGGACGAAGACGTCCAAACGCATGATCTATTATTATTTTGGCGACAAGGAGGGCCTGTACCAGCGCGTTCTGGAAGAGGCATACAGCAAGGTGCGCGGCGGCGAGAGCGATCTGGCGCTGGATCATCTGGGCCCAATGACGGCACTCGATGCACTCTGTCGCTACACTTTCGAGCATCACCGCCGAAACCCTGCCTTTATCCGCATGGTCATGATCGAAAACATCCATCATGGCCGGCATGTGCAGATGTCGAAGACGATCCGTAGCCTCAACCGTCCGGCCATTGCCGCACTGGAGGCGGTGCTGAAGCGCGGTCAGGAGAGCGGTGTTTTCCGTGAAGGGATCGAGGCACTGGAACTCCACTGGCAGATCAGCGCTCTTTCCTTTTTCAACGTCTCCAACGCTCCGACTTTCTCCTCTATCTTCGGCGAAGACCTTTTCACGCCGCATGCGCAGCAAACGCTGTCGCGCCATGTGGCGGAGATGGTTTTGCGCTATGTGGTCCGGCCCGAACATATCGACGCTATCGGGTCTGACGAGCGATGAGATGGCGAAGCGCCACGCTGTAGCCTTCGATACCGAGACCCGCGATGACGCCGTCGGCTCGTGTCGACACATAGGAATGGTGGCGGAAGACTTCCCGCTTGTGAATGTTGGAAATATGGACCTCGATCACGGGCGCCTCATAGGCGTTCAGCGCATCGAGGATGGCAATCGACGTGTGACTGAAAGCGCCGGGGTTGATAACGATGCCAGCGGCACTGCCGCGCGCCTCGTGAATCCAGTCGATTAGCTCGTATTCCCGATTGCTCTGCGCGAAGAAAAGTTCATGACCCGAAGCTGCCGCTATGTCGCGACACGCCCCTTCGACATCGGAAAGCGTCTCACGGCCGTAGATTTCCGGCTGGCGCTGTCCGAGCAGGTTGAGGTTCGGTCCGTTTAGAACGAAGAACAGGCTCATGCGGCTGCCTCCGCTTGAAACATCTCGGCAAAATGCGCGCTCATCCGTTCCGCATCCGGCTCACGCCCGCAAAACAGTCGGAATGCACCGACAGCCTGGAAAATCGCCATGCCGCCGCCTGGCAACGTGCGACAGCCCTTCGCAGCAGCCGTCTCAATCAGCGTGGTGATGAGCGGCATATAGACGATATCCGCAACCCAGTGGCGCGGCGCAATCAAATCGGGATCGACGGGGATGCCGGGATGAGCCGGCATGCCGACGGGTGTCGCGTGGATAAGACCATCTGCATCGCGCAGCACGGCTGCTGGCGTCTTGGCTGGCGCAGCTCGGCCCTCGCCAAAGCGGGTGTTGAGTTGCTGCGCAAGCCTTTCAGCACGCGCGTCGTCCTGGTCGAAGATATCGAGCGTGCCGATACCGAGTTTTAATGCGGCATGGGCGACGGCGACGCCGGCACCGCCCGCGCCGATGAGTAGCGCCCTCTCACGCCGGGCATCGGGCAGACCGCGCAGGAAGCTTTCATAAAAACCGTACCAGTCGGTGTTGTGACCGATGCGCTTGCCATCTTTGAAAACCACCGTGTTGACGGCGCCCAGCATGCGGGCGTCCTCGGAAAGCTCGTCAAGATGGGCAATGACCGCCTGTTTGAACGGGTGCGTGATGTTGGTCCCGGCAAAGCCACGGGCTTCCAGCTCCGTTAGCAGCTCAGGCAGCGCCGTCTCCGGCACGTTTCGGACATTGATGTCGACGAGTTCGTAGACATAATCGAGACCGTGCGCACGACCCTCGCGCATGTGAAGTGCCGGCGATTTTGAGAGCTGGATGTCGGCGCCGATGAGGCCGACTTGATAGGCGGTTCGTTCTGTCATGGATCTGGACCGTTTGTGCGGCGTAAAAGGCGCGGCGGGCCACCCCGCCGCTTGCTTCAGTGGTGCGCCAGAATTTCGCCGAGGAAGGTGCGCGTACGCTGGTGTTTGGGGTCGCGGAAGAACTCCTCCGGCGGCCCTTCCTCGATGATCTCGCCCGATGCCATGAAGACCACGCGATCGGCCACCTGGCGGGCAAAACCCATTTCGTGAGTCACGCAGATCATGGTCATTCCGTCGCGCGCGAGACCAATCATGGTGTCGAGCACTTCCTTGACCATTTCAGGATCGAGTGCCGAGGTTGGCTCGTCGAAGAGCATGGCCTTCGGTTCCATGCACAGCGCGCGGGCGATCGCCGCACGCTGCTGCTGGCCGCCGGAAAGCTGGGCGGGATACTTGTCGGCCTGATCGAGGATGCGCACGCGAGCGAGATATTTGCGTGCGGTTTCCTCGGCGGCCGCCTTGTCGAGACCCTTTACCCGCATCGGCGCAAGCGTGCAGTTTTCCATGATGGTCTTGTGCGGGAAGAGGTTGAAGCTCTGAAACACCATGCCCACCTCCCGACGCACGGCATCGATGGCGCGGGCGGAATCGGTCAGCGTGGTGCCTTCGACAGTGATCCTTCCTTCCTGGATTTCCTCCAGATGGTTGATGCAGCGGATCAGCGTTGATTTGCCAGAGCCGGACGGTCCGCAAAGAACGATTTTTTCGCCTTTGCGGACTGTGATGTTGACGTTTTTGAGCGCGTGATAGGCTCCATACCACTTTCCCACCCCTTCTAGGGCGATCAGCGGAGCCTCCGGGGCGTGGGATTGGGGCATGTAAGCTCCTGCTTACTTAACGGTGAACGGAATGTCGGGCAGGCTTTCCGGGAAATTCGGAATCGGTCGCTTCATCCACTTGTCGTAGATCTTCGCGAGCTGGCCATCGGACTTGATCTGGTCGAGGAACTTGTTGATGGTTTCGTTCCAGTCCTTTTCACCCGGGCGGGTACCGGCGCCATTATACATGGTGGTCAATTCGAACTTGGATTCGAACTTGCCATCGGCTGCCTTGTTCAGGCGATCACCGTAGAACATGTTTCCGCCGACGGCGTCGACCTGGCCGGAAATGATAGCTTGGATGTTGGACGCATCGTCGTCGAAACGAAGGATGTTGGCTTTCGTACCGGCTCCAGCAGTGATTGCGGTATCCATAGCGCTCGACTTCGGAACGCCGACGCTGACGCCGGTCAGATCGTCAAAGCCGGCAATCTTCTTGTCCTTAGCGGCATAGACGGAAAACACATTGCCGACATAGGGCTTCGAATATTGGATGCTCTTAGCGCGTTCAGCCGTCATTGCCATTGTGGCGAAGAGCACATCGACCTTGCCCGTCAGTAGCGCTGGAATACGGTTGGCGACCGCAAGCGGGACGAACTCGGCCTTCACGCCGAGATACTCGGCAAATGCCTTGCCGATATCCGCGTCGAAGCCGTCCTGCACGCCGCTCGAATTGACAAAGCCCCAAGGCGCGTTGTCGCCTTGAATTCCGATAACGACCTTGCCCTTGGCCTTGGCTTCTTCGACGGTGCCGGCAAAGGCGTCGACCGGCGCCATGAAAGGCAGAGTTGCGACGGCGGCCATAAGCGCAAGCACGCTGCGGCGACCGAAAGTCATGCTGGATTTCATCATATTCTCCTCCTTGTAAACTGATGAATGCATGGTCACGAAAGTAGATCTCCTCCCCCATCGGCCTGAAAATCGAAGCCGATTTCCAAAAGGCACGACGGGTCTTTCCACGACGCTCTATCGAGCGGCGGTCTGAAGGCGTTTCTCGACGCCAGCTCCCCAAAGAGAGAGCGGCCAGCAGATCAGGAAATAGATGAGGCCAACGATGGCGAAAACGGTGAGCGGACGGAACGTCTGGTTGGAGACGATCTGGCCAGCGCGCGACAATTCGACAAAGCCGACAATGGCAGCAAGCGACGTGCCTTTGATGAGCTGCACCAAAAAACCGATGGTGGCCGGCAACGAAATGCGTAGCGCCTGCGGCAGGACCACATCCTTCATGATCGACCTGTAGTGCAGGCCGAGCGCACGAGCCGCTTCCGTCTGCCCCTTCGGAACAGCCTGTATACCGCCCCGCCAGATTTCACCGAGAAAGGCGCTGGCATGCAGTGTGAAAGCGATGGCGACCGCGATCCACGCATCGATGTTGAAGCCGAGCAGAGCCACGCCGTAATAGACCACGAAGAGCTGCATGAGGAGCGGTGTGCCCTGAAAAACCGCGATATAGCCAGCCGTTGCGCGACGGATGGATGGGGCTTCGGCAGTACGGGCCAATGCCACGAGAAGGCCGAAGACACCACCACCTGCAAAGCCGATCAAGGTCAATGCGATGGTCCACTTCAGGCCTTGCATGAGGAAGAACAGTTCGTTGGGGCCTATGCTTGCCATGATCGCCTCTCACTTGACCGGGTAGCTGAAAGAGATGCGCGAGATGAGACCGAAGACGCCCATCATCAGCGAGGAAATCAAGAGGTAGAGCAGCGTGATGGAAAAATAGACTTCGAAGGAGCGGAAGGTATCCGCCTCGATCTTCTGCGCCACCGAGGTGAGTTCGTAAGCGGCGATCGACGTGCAAACGGAGGTCGTGAGCGTCAACATGATGAACTGGCTGGTGAGCGATGGGTAGACTGCCCGCAGCGCAGGCTTTAGAATGATGTGGCGGAAGATCTGCGCGCGACCGAGTCCAAGCGCAAGCCCTGCTTCCACCTGCCCCTTGGGAACCGCGTCTACACCGCCACGAATGATTTCGATCGCATAGGCGCCACCGTTAAGCGCCAGCGCGACGATGGCGGTCACTGTCGGGTTGAGGCGCAAACCGAGCTGCGGCAGGGCGAAGAAGATAAAAAATATCTGAACCAGGAAGGGCGTATTGCGGATCAGTTCGACGAAGCCAATGACAAGGCCGCGCAACAGCTTAAAGCGCGACCGCCGCGCCACAACGCCCAAAATCCCGATGACGGTCGCCAGCGACATGCCGGCAATCGCCAGGCCGATGGTGGCAAGACACGCAACGAGCAGCTCGGGAAGGCGATCAATGACCGCCGAGAAATCGAGACTGTATGACATGGTTCCTCCGCGACGTTCAAGTCAGGTGTCAGCCTGTCCCTCAGTCGTCTTCCGCTCTCTGCCCGCAGACGTCGAACGCTCCCTTGTTCTTGCCGGATTGTCTATCGAAAGAGCTCTCCCAAGCCCCATACAAACCCGGCCGATGAATGTTTGTACCAGTTAGTTCATTTTTTTGTCAACGTTTAAGCAGAGGGAAAACACAGCTTTTTTGACGGATTTTTCGAGTGATTTCTCTTCTTTTTATTCAATGATTTCAATTCATAAGCCGAACGGGGCCATTCCATGCCGCCGCGGCATTTCCATACGTCTCACGAGTGGCTTATCCTCATCTGAGATGATCCTCCTGCCCGATCCGTGTGATGTCGCTTACAAGCCGGCGAGCCGTCCGCAATGCGGTGGCGGTTGCCAGAACCATGGGCGGGAGCGCCATCCATTCCAGCATCCACGCGGCACCCGAACGCTCCTGCTCATGCACAAGCGAATGATGAAGCGCCGAAACCTGCGTCGCGTTGAAGCGCGCGAGGGTGACCAGAAGTTCAGCTGCAACCGGGTTCTGCTTATGCGGCATGGCGGAAGAACCACCGCCACCTGCAAGGCTTATCTCGTCACCTGCTTGGGCGAGCAACGAAATGTCCTGACCAATCTTTCCAAGACTACCGGTAACAAGCGACAGGAGGCCAGCGAACTCGCAAATAGTGTCACGCTGGCTGTGCCATTGCGCACGATCATGAAGGCCGAGACGGTCAGCGAGGACCGCGCGCAAAGCCGGACCGCCATGACCGAAGCGTTCGAGCGTTCCCGCAGCACCACCGAACTGAAGTGAAAATCCATCCATGGCAAAATGCATAAGCCGGGATCGCGTCCGCTCCAGGGGTGATCGCCAGGCGTCAATCCGGTCGGCGGCCTTGATCCCGATTGCGGCCTGCATTCGCGTATGAGCCATCAGTGGCTTGTCGCCGTCACGCTCCAGAAGGGCTTCGAGATCGCCGATCACCGCCTCCAATCGACCCTGAATGATGTGGTTCGCGGCTTTCAGTCTCAACATCAGGCTGGTATCGATCAAATCTTGGCTCGTTGCACCGAAATGTACCTTCTCCGCGGCAGCCCCACCAACCGCCACGCGCATCTGGCGAATAAGAGCCGGAACCACCACACCATCACGCGCCATGCCGTCCGCAAGCCCAGCCATATCCGGCGTAAAGTCCGCCAGCGAGACGTTGATTGCATCGGCGATATCGGGGGGAAGCACGCTGCATTCCGCTTCGGCCAGCGCCAAAGCCCTTTCAAAGCGGATCATCGCGGCAATATCGGCCTCTGCGGAAAATAGCGCCGCGATCTCGGCATCGCCGAAGAGACCGGACAGGAAAGGATGATCGAAGGGCGAGAGGCTCATGGCAGTCAGATATCGAAGAAAACGGTTTCGCCATCGCCTTGCAGGCGAATGTCGAAGCGATAGGCGTTGTCACCATCCGGCTTTGCGATCAGCGTTGGAACGCGGTCCTTGTGCTCGATACGAGCAAGAACCGGATCGGCCGCGTTTGCGGCACCCTCCTCGGGGAAATACATTCTCGTATGCAGGCCGATATTGATGCCACGCGCGACGATCCAAAAGGTGATGTGCGGCGCCATGAAGCGCCCATCCTTGAATGGAACGCGGCCCGCCTTGATCGTTTCGAAGAGGAACTCACCAGTCTCCATATCGCCGGGCGAGCGGCCCCAACCGGTAAAATGGGGGTCGGCAGCGCCAGCCGTTTCGCTCGGACTGTTGTAAAGCCCTTGAGCGTCTGCCTGCCAGATTTCCACCAGCGCATCCTTCAGCGCATAACCGCCGCCGTCGAAGACAGTGCCGCGAATAGTGATACGGGTGCCGGTCGCCTGGTCGTCATAGAGCTTTCCCGCACCGAGATCGCGGTCGAAGACGCCGTTGATGCCGACGAAATTCGGCGTGCAGCCGATATGGACATAGGGACCCGCCGTCTGGGAGGCGCTTTCCTTGAGATAGTCGAGCGGCTGTACCATGTCAGTTCCCCTCCGGGCGGTTCTCGAAGAGGGTGGAGCGGCGGCCACGCAGCACGATGTCGAACTTGTAGGCGCGCATATCCATGGGGATCGTCGCATTCATGTCGAGCGGCGCGATCAGTCGGCGGATGGCCTCCTCATCCGGAATGGTCTTGACGATCGGACACCGCCAGATGAGCGGATCGCCCTCGAAATACATCTGGGTGATCAGCCGCTGCTGGAAACCATGACCGAAGACCGAGAAATGAATGTGGGCCGGGCGCCAGTCATTCACGCCATTCGGCCACGGATAGGGACCTGGCTGAATGGTCTTGAACCAGTAATAGCCATTCTCGTTGGTGATGGTGCGGCCGACACCGCCAAAATTCGGATCGACGGCGGCGAGATAGCTCTCCTTCTTGTGCCGGTAGCGCCCGCCGGCATTGGCTTGCCAGAACTCCAAAAGCGCGCCGGCAACTCCCGCACCGCGCTGATCAAGCACGCGGCCATGCACGAGGATACGCGGTCCGACAGGCATTTCGCCAGGTTTGGCATAGTTGAGGATCAGATCGTTATCGAGCGGGTTCAACAAACCATGGCCAAAGACCGGACCGGTGATTTCGCTTTTGGTACCCTCAAGCGAAATCAGCGCACGCTGCGGAGAGCGCAAAACGGAGGTCTTGTACCAGGGCGTATAGGCTTGCGGCTGCATCTCCCGATCACGGGCGAAGAAGGGGCCGGTTTCCGGTGGATGATTGCTCACGTCGTCAGCTCCTTTTGCGGGGAAGATGCGTTCCGGTCGGCCAACGCTTGCTTGGCGATCTTGAAGCCATGATTGGCGGCGGGCACTCCTGCATAGATCGCGACATGCATCAGCGCCTCACGAATATCGTCTTCAGTCGCGCCGGTGTTGGCGGTCGCTCGCACATGCATGGCCATCTCCTCAGATTGCCCAAGTGCGGCTAGAAGCGCGATGGTCACGTTCGAACGCTCTCTCTTTGTCCATCGATCGCTGGACCACACAGTGCCCCAGGCACTTTCGGTGATCAGTGTCTGGAACGGCTGGTCGAAGGGTGTCGCCTGCGCGCTCGCCCGATCGACATGGGCATCGCCCAATACGGCGCGACGGGTGGCCATGCCCTGGCTGTAACGGTCCGGAAGCATCGTTACGGCATTGGCCCGGGGAATATCCCTCAGGAAGTCCGCGACCGCGGCTGCGTAGGCAGCCGGTTGCTCAAGGCAGGGAATATGCCCGCAATGGGCAATCTCAACATACCGACTGCCGGGAACGAGTTCGGAGAGCGCTCGCACCAGGTCTGGCGACGTCGAGCCATCCTGATCGCCGCCAACGCAAAGCGTCGGTGCTGCAATGCGCGTCACAGCCTCCGTATAATCGGCATCGCGTATCGCGGCACAGGTGCCGCAATAGCCCTCTGCGTCCTGACGGGCGAGCATGGCGCGAGCGCCAGCATAAAGCGAATTGTCGCTCCGTCGGAAAGCAGGGGTAAACCAGCGCTCCATCACGGGATCGACAAGGCTCGCCAGCCCCTGCGCTTTTATGGCATCGATACGCGCATTCCACATCTCGGTCGTGCCGATCTTGTGGGCGGTGTTTGATAGGATCAGAGCGCTGACACGTTCGGGATGCGTTGTCGCAAGCGACTGTGCGACAAGCCCGCCGACCGAAAGTCCCCAGACGATCACCCTATCAATCTTCAAGTGATCGAGAAGCGCGATGAGATCATGCGCATGAGCCTCGATCGTGTAGGGCGCGACGCCAACGCCAGAGAGCCCATGGCCACGCTTGTCATGCAACACATAGGCATAGCTATCGCCCAACTCGCGCATGACGTCATCCCAGATCCGAAAATCGGTGCCGAGCGAATTGACGAAGGCAATGACCGGTTTTCCCGGCGCAAGACCCACGGTCCGGTAATGAATCGCGACGCCGTCAACGTGAAGAAAATTCATCTCTCACTCCTCTTAGCTCGGAGATTGCAAGATGGCGCCGGTTAAGTAAAATGAGATTTTCAACACCTCTCATAACTTGGTGGTTATGGCTTCTCTCCTCGATCCACGTATCAAGCTCAGGCATCTGCAAGCCTTTGTCGAGGTGGCGCGGCAAAAGAGCGTCATGCGGGCAGCAGACTCACTGCATATCAGCCAGCCGGCCGTCACCAAAACGGTGAGAGAATTGGAGGATGTGCTGGGTGTCGCGCTCTTCGAACGCGAAGGCCGCGGAATTCGCCCTACGCGGCTTGGCGACATCTTCCTGCGACATGCGATTGCCACAATGGCCGCCCTTCGCCAAGCGGTCGACGCTGTCTCGCGGGAAGCGGCGCAGACCGATCCGCCAGTGCGCATCGGCGCACTGCCGACGGTATCGGCGCGCATCATGCCGGACGCCATGACGCGCTTTCTCGGTGACGTAACGCAGGCGCCCGTCAAGATTGTCACTGGAGAAAACGCAATCCTGCTGGAGCAATTGCGGCAGGGTGATCTCGATCTCGTCGTTGGCCGGCTTGCCGCTCCCGAAAAAATGACGGGGCTCAGCTTCGAACACCTCTATTCGGAAAGGGTAGTTTTCGTTGTTCGCCCTGACCATGGATTGCTGTCTAACAAGGCTGATCTCTTCACCGAGCTCTCAAACTACCCAATGTTGATGCCGACCCGCAATTCGGTGATCCGGCCGATCGTCGACCAATTTTTGATCTCGCAAGGCGTGGTCATGCCGCGGACGCAGATCGAAACGGTCTCAGATTCCTTCGGACGCGCCTATGTCCGCATGAGCGATGCCGTCTGGATCATTTCAGAGGGTGTGGTCGTCGGCGATGTCGAGGCGGGGGCGCTTGCGGTTCTACCCTTCGACACCTCCGACACAAGCGGCCCCGTGGGGCTGACAATGCGGACGGATACAGCAGCGTCCACCTCGCTCGCCCTGATGATCGACGCTATCCGCAAGGCTTCCGCTATCGCGAGGGCGCCATGATCTGAAGCGCCGCCACCTGCGTGAGACCAACCCGCCTGAAGCGGATAGTCATTGGACGAGCATCTGCGAGCGCGTTGCATCCGCTCAGACCGACAGAGGACAAACGCAAAAAGCTCCTCGAGGCTTACGCCGAGGAGCTTTTTGCGGGTGCCTCCCGTAGAGGCCTATCATACGAATATTGCTTTCGAATTTCTGGTTTCCGGGGCGTGAAACCACGGAAGTTCGAAGCGAAACGCTAGCCGGAGAGCCCCCTAAAAGAGGGGGCATCCTTACGGCCCTGCTCCGGTCGTCCCTCGTTGGAGCAGAACTCGAAATCTCACGTTCACGCGAAGAAGGTCGGGAGATCCAGTTGTAATGGTTTATCTGCTCGACACATTCTCAGCAACATTATAAAGCCCGAACCACCACCGTCACTATCAAGTCGAAGTTACTGCTCCCGATATCCTACGCCCTTGTAACGCTCCTGCTGCCCGGTGGTTTTCTCCGAAGAACTTGATAACCACATTGGCATCTATCCGGCTCTGTTGCACGGCAACGTGGACGCCACTTGCCCGACAGCGACCAAGTTGTGCAGAGATATGGCACGCTGTTATGGATTGTAAACGCTGAACTTGATCCATGCCCGGTCTTGAATTTGGCGGTTTGGCTTCTCCCAAACGCACAGCGCGGTCCTGATATTCCACGCTTTTTCAATTCGTCGGTCCTCGTTTACAGTGTCCCATCTGCTTTCTTGTTCCATATTAACCGCTGGGTCAGTGCAGAGCGGCGGCGAGAATAGGCTGGTGCCACCATGGGGTAGGACGAGGGTAGCCCCCACTTTGAGCGATATTCATCAGGAGTAAGGCCGTACTTACGCCGCAGATGCCTTTTCAAGGATTTAAATTTGAGCCCGTCTTCCAGGCAGATAATCCATTCATCTGTAACCGATTGATGGCGCGGAACAGCTGGCGCGCGAGTGGAAGCGGTGACATCTGTGGGGCTGCCTGAAGCCGCCTTCCGAAGGCTGCTCGACACGACAGTTATCAGCCCGGGCAGCGCTGCGGCCGGTATGTGGTTCTTCTTCACCCAGGCGCTGACAATCTTCGCGGTCGCTTCAACCGAGGGAAGACTCGTCGTCACGCCTGACGGTTGAAGAGCGGTTTCAATCTGGTTTGTCAGGATTTTGGTCACGGCTGGCTTCTTCAACACTTGATCTTAACCTCTTCTGTTGTTTTGCAGGAATAATTGTCGGCAGGATTGATCAGGCTGGCCTTTGCAGACGCGTCTGCGTAAAAGCGAGCACTTGTCATTTCCCACACGTGTAAGACGCGCCGAGGCTACGGCTGCCGGAGAAGCGGTCTATTCTGTTATGAACGATCGGTGTCAGAAACAGTGACGTTCGTGCCGTCCACGATCTGATAACGGAGATTGGCGATGGCGTAGCTCAACTGAGCTTGTGGCTTGACTGCCCAGTCATCCTGCAGCGAGGCGATATAGACCCATGCCACGTTTCACGGCAGCCCTTCGCATCCGGACCCAGAATGGAAGGCGGGTAACGCAAAAGCTGTCGTTGCCGCGATTGCAAGTTTTACGAGCAGCGCCAACCACAGTAAGAAAACCGGCACCAAACTTCGCAAAATCAAAACGAATGCAAAACGATCGAGCCGATATTCAACGCGCTGGTATGAATAAAAGCGGGAGAGTGTCTTCAGATTGAGCGCTCTTGGAGGTTTTCTTCATACCGACCTCCCATCGAAATAGGCCGTTACCAACGCCGTGTAGCTAGCCCACCATTGCCGTATGGCATCTCCATGGCGAAAACCCATCGCGCTGACGTCACGAAGTTCGTCGCGGCTAAATGGTGCGTGCATCCGATCGTCAAAGGAAAAGCTCAGACCGTCAAGCCCTGCGATCAAACCCGCTTGGTAGCTCGACATAATGGTCCGAACATCATCCGTGCCGAAGCCGAACGACGGATCGCTAACAATTCGTTGAATTTTCTGATCACAGATATGAGCATGTGCCCAGGCATGCTCCGGCCGGTCATCGAGAGGCCGGAATCTGGCCAGCCGGGCAAGTAGAGCGCTA
>Ga0308171_1002194_pt1 | contig 21594 bp, 15 predicted proteins | sample PhyGR1_FD_202135 | JGI IMG/M metagenome (GOLD analysis project Ga0308171, IMG submission 202135) | Phyllosphere microbial communities from UC Gill Tract Community Farm, Albany, California, United States - DLSLSG.R1 | ecosystem: Host-associated > Plants > Phyllosphere > Unclassified | place: USA... | reverse complement strand
GTAGAAGGCATGCAGTTTGACCGCGGCTACCTGTCCCCGTACTTCGTCAACAAGCCAGACACCATGGTTGCCGAGCTGGACAGCCCGCTGATCCTGCTGGTCGACAAGAAAATCTCCAACATCCGCGAAATGCTGCCGGTGCTGGAAGCGGTTGCCAAAGCCGGTCGCCCACTGCTGATCGTGGCCGAAGACGTCGAAGGCGAAGCCCTGGCGACTCTGGTTGTGAACAACATGCGTGGCATCGTCAAAGTCGCTGCCGTCAAGGCGCCAGGCTTTGGTGACCGTCGCAAGGCCATGCTGCAGGACATCGCCGTTCTGACTGGCGGTACCGTTATCTCCGAAGAGATCGGTCTGAGCCTGGAAAGTGCCACCCTGGAAAACCTGGGTAGCGCCAAGCGCGTGACCCTGTCCAAGGAAAACACCATCATCGTTGACGGTGCTGGCGTTGAAGGTGACATCGAGTCGCGCATCGCTCAGATCCGCGCCCAGGTTGCCGAGACTTCCTCGGACTACGACCGTGAAAAACTGCAAGAGCGTCTGGCCAAGCTGTCCGGCGGCGTTGCAGTGATCAAGGTTGACGCCCTGCACGCAACCCGTGCAGCCGTTGAAGAAGGCGTGGTTCCTGGCGGTGGCGTTGCGCTGATCCGTGCTCTGGAAGCCCTGACTGGCCTGACTGGCGACAACGCCGACCAGAACGTCGGTATTGCTGTACTGCGTCGCGCTGTAGAAGCACCACTGCGCCAGATCGCTGCCAACTCCGGCGACGAGCCAAGCGTTGTGGTCAACGAAGTCAAGAACGGCGAAGGTAACTACGGTTACAACGCCGCCACTGGCGTCTACGGCGACATGATCGAAATGGGCATCCTGGATCCAACCAAGGTTACCCGTTCCGCTCTGCAAGCAGCATCCTCCATCGGCGGTCTGATCCTGACCACCGAAGCGGCCATTGCTGACAAGCCGAAGGCTGAAGGCGCGGCTGGCGGCGGTATGCCAGACATGGGCGGCATGGGTGGCATGGGCGGCATGATGTAAGCCAGCCTTACCCCCGTACTGAAAAGCCCCGCCTGCAGTGATGCAGGCGGGGCTTTTTATTGTGCGTTCGGTAAAGAACTTACCTAGCGCTCGGTCAGCCGTGGGCTTGCCTCCTTGGGCGCTTTCCAACTCAGCAACTGCTGCTTGAACCCGTAGCTGGCGGCCTGGTAGTAGGTGATCGCCCGCTGAATCAACGGATCATCGCTGCCCACTCGCGATTCCTGACTCTCCGCCAACGCCTGATCGTGGCGACGCAAGCCCAGGCGCGGACTGAGAATGGCCAAGTCCTTGCCGTCGAAAAGCCCCAGGTGCTGGTAGTTGCCGACTACCACGCGCGGCGGTAGCGGATTGTCCTGAAGCAGGTCGCGGCCAAAGAACGTCGATTCGTAGCTCAGGTTGATCAGGCCCAGCAGGGTCGGCGCCAGGTCGATCTGACTCGCCAGTTGCGCGGATTCCCGAGGGTCGATCAGTTTGGGGGCATAAATGAACAATGGAATCTGGTAGTTGGTGATGGGCAGGTCCTCTTTGCCCGCGCTGCCGGCCGTGTGGTCGGCGACGAACACAAAGATCGTGTTATCGAACCAAGGCTTCTGGCGTGCCGCATCGAGGAATTCGCCGATGGCATGGTCGGTGTATTTCACCGCGCCGTCGCGGCCATTGCCGGATTTGATATCGATACGCCCATCCGGGTAGGTGTAAGGGCGATGGTTGGAGGTGGTCATCAGTTGTAGCAGGAATGGCTGCTGCTTTGCGTAATCGGCATCGGCCAGCTTCAGGGTTTGTTTGTACAGATCCTCGTCGGCCATGCCCCAGGCGTTCTTAAACGAGATTTCGGTCTCGGGTACGCTGCTCTGATCGACCACGCGATAACCGTTGCCGCTGAAAAACGCGTTCATGTTATCGAAGTAACCGCGCCCACCGTACACGAACACGCTGTCATAACCGACCGCGGAAAGCTGTTGCCCGAGGCTGGCAAAACCGCTTTCACGACCGATGCGTTTGACGATTGAGCGCCCGGGTGTAGGGGGAATCGCCAGGGTGATCGCTTCCAGGCCGCGGTCGGTTCGGGTACCGGTGGCGTAAAAGTTATTGAAGTACAGGCTTTGTTGGCGCAGCGCGTCCAGATTGGGTGTGAGGTTACGCCCGTCGCCGTTGCTGCCCATGTATTTGGCGCTGAAGCTTTCGATGGTCACCAGCACGATATTGGGCGTGCGCAGCGGGCCCGGTTGGCTGATGGCGCGGCGGATATCCAGTGGGTCCTGGCCGATGAAGCGCGCGTTGGGCTCGCTGAGTTCGGCGCGCAGTTGCTTGGCGACAACTTCGGTCGGCAGGCTTTTATAGAATTGTGCGTAATCCAACTCGTTGTTACGGAAGGCTGCGAAAAACTGATAAGGGCCGTTGCTGGCCAGTTCGTTTTTGTAGGCGTTACCGCCCTGGGTGCGGGGGCTGTCCTGACTGATCAACTGCAGGCTGAGGCCTACGGCCAGCACCAGCACCAGTGCATTGAGCAAACGGCCACGCAACGGCGGCAGCGGGGCGTCCATGGCGGCGTTGAACGGTTTGCGCAACACCAGGCTCAACACGACGGCCAGCATCGCCAGCAAACTGAGCAGTTTGCCGATCGGGTAAGACTCCAGCAGGTTGTTCAACACTTCATCGGAGTACACCAGATAGTCGACGGCGATAAAGTTGAAGCGCACACCGAACTCGTCCCAGAACAGCCATTCGGCCACCGAGGTAAACAGCATCGCGAAGATGCTGACGGTGAGTACCGCCTGCAAAAACCAGCGATGGCCGCGACGCCGCCACAGGCCGGGCGGGCAGAGCAGCACATACAGGCCCAGCGGCAAGGCTGCATAGGCCAGGAAACCCAGGTCGTAAACCAGGCCCACCGCAAACACCGGTAGCAGGTTGCCGCCGACTTCGTCCAGGTGGGTGAGCAGCAGCACGGCGCGCGTCAGCAGGAATATCAATAACCAAGCACCGGTTATCAACAGCAGATAGCGCATTGGCGCTGTTTTGACGAAACCCATGTCTATGTTCCTTATATAAATGGGGGGCGATATTCGTCCTGACACTGTAGTCAGTTTGTGAAGCTATAGTGAAAAACTCGTTGCCCTGGCTATTTGATTGAAAACCCTGATCCACGGGCCTTTCAGGTCTATCCCTGAGCCCCACTTGGCCTTAAGCTGCGCGAGCCAACACGGCCGTTACCGCGTACGGAGACACTGCCCATGCGAATTCTATTGGTTGAAGACAACCGCGATATTCTGGCCAACCTGGCCGATTACCTGGGGCTGAAGGGCTACACCGTCGACTGTGCGCAAGACGGTCTGTCGGGCCTGCATCTGGCCGCCACCGAACATTACGATCTGATCGTGCTCGACATCATGCTGCCTGGCATCGATGGCTACACCTTGTGCAAGCGCCTGCGCGAAGATGCGCGGCGCGATACGCCGGTGATCATGCTCACCGCGCGCGACCAATTGGACGATCGGCTACAAGGCTTCAAGTCCGGCGCCGATGATTACCTGCTCAAACCCTTTGCCCTGTCGGAACTCGCCGCGCGCATCGAAGCGGTGCTTCGCCGTGCCCAGGGCGGCGGCCGCCGGGAGTTGCAAGTGGGTGACCTGAGCTACGACCTCGACACCTTGGAAGTGACCCGTGAAGGGCGCCTGCTCAAACTCAACCCGGTCGGCCTGAAGCTGCTGGCGGTGCTGATGCAAAAAAGCCCCCATGTGCTGCGGCGGGAAATTCTCGAAGAGGCGTTGTGGGGCGATGACTGCCCGGACAGCGACAGCCTGCGCAGCCATGTCCACCAGTTGCGCCAAGTGATCGACAAACCTTTTGCCAAACCGCTGCTGCACACGGTGCACGGTGTGGGGTATCGCCTCGCCGAGGGCCGAGATGGAATTTAAGCAGAGCCTTGCCCAGCGGATCATCATTGCCTTTGCCTTGATGAGCGCGCTGGTGGCGGGGGCTTTCGCCATGGGCATTGTGGCAACGGTGCACCTGGTGGAGGAAAAGCTGATTTCGGCGGGCCTCGGCGGCGATTTGCAACGCTTGCTGCTGATGGACAGCGTCGAAGACTGGAGCCATCGACCCGAGCCGGATCAGCTGTTCTATTTCAGCGGCGGCCGTGGCGATTTCGAATTACCCAAGGATCTGCGTCACCTCGAGCCTGGCTTTCACGAGGTATTCCGTGAGTCGCTGTCATACCACGCCATGGTCGAGGTCATAGACGGGCGGCGCTACGTGCTGCTGCAGGATCAGAGTGACTTCGAAGAGCGTGAGCGCGTGCTGTTCGCCGTGGTGCTGGTGGGCTTCGTGCTCAGCCTTGCCCTGGCTGTGTTCCTCGGTTGGGTGCTGGCGCGCAAAGTGATGGCCCCGGTGGTGCGTCTGGCCCGCCAGGTGCGCCATCGTGACCAGTTGCTGGGCCTGGCGCCGCCTTTGGCGCCGGACTACGCGGCCGATGAAGTGGGCGAATTGGCGGTGGCATTCGACGCCACATTGGGCCGTCTGCGCCAGGCATTGTCCCGCGAGCAATTGTTTACCAGCGATGTGAGTCACGAATTGCGCACGCCGTTGATGGTGCTGGCCAGTTCTTGCGAACTGCTGCTGGAAAACCCGGCCATCGACCAGCGCGGGCGTAACCAGGTGCTACGCATTGCCAGGGCTTGCGAAGAAATGCGCGAGCTGGTGCAAACCTTCCTGATGCTGGCGCGGGCCCAGCACAACGACGCGGTGATGTCGCCTCAGGTCAGCCTCACTCAAGTGGCGGAGGACCTGTTGGGAATCTGGCGTGAGCCTATCGAGCAGAAGGGCCTGCAACTGATCTATCAACCGGGCAACCCTCTGGACGCGCGCTATAACACCACCTTCCTGCACGCGGTAATGGGCAACCTGCTGCGCAATGCGTTGCACTACACCGAGCAGGGCTTTATCCGCCTGACGCTGGAACCGACCGGTTTTGTCGTGGAAGACAGCGGCGTCGGCATTCCCGAAGAAAAACGCGAAGCCATGTTCGAGCCGTTCGTACGCGGTAGTGAGAAACGTGGCGAGGGCCTGGGGCTGGGCCTGTCGCTGGTACAGCGCATCTGCGAGAACCAGGGCTGGAGCGTCAGCCTCAGCACCATGGAGCCCAATGGTTGCCGCTTTCATGTCGAGTTGAGTCAGGTCAAACCCTGACTCCACCCCCTGCCGCTATCCTGCCAATGGTCGCCGTAATTCGGCGAATATGGCCCGTTGATACTATTTGTCTTTGTAAAGTCTTGAAATGTATGAGATTGGACAGGACAAGTTTTTCACAACGAGTTGACCTATTGATCACGCGGCGCTGAATAGTTTGTAGGCATCAGTCATTGGAGACCTGTTGATGCCTACCCCGATCAAGCTCGAATTTTCCGAAAAGTACGACGATCAGCACGCAGAGAAATATTTGCTCAAGCATCAGGACAATCTGGCTCGCCGGTTGTCCCACAAACGCGACGAGCAATTGGCCCGTGGCGCGCTGGCCATGGCCGGTGAGCCTGGGCTGGTGTTGGACCTGCCGTGTGGTGCCGGTCGTTTCTGGCCGCTGCTGGCGGAAAAGCCCAACCGCGTGATTATCGGTGCCGATAATTCCGCGTCGATGCTGAAGGTGGCCACCCAGGCGCAGCCGGCAGAGGTGGTGAAACGGGTACGTCCTTTGCACACCTCTGCCTTTGATATTGATTTGCCAGATAACGCGGTCGACAGCATTTTCTGTATGCGCCTGCTGCACCATATTGGTGATCCGGCCCATCGTCTGGCGATATTGCGCGAGTTTCAGCGAGTTACCCGTGACAGTGTGATTATTTCGCTATGGGTCGACGGCAATTTCAAAGCGTGGAAGCGCAAGCGCAGCGAAGAGCGACGCCGTAGCAAAGGTGGGCAGGACGGTTACCAAAACAGGTTTGTGTTACCGGCTGCTACTGTAGAAGCAGAATTCGAGCAGGCGGGTTTTCGTGTTCAGGACGCTCTGGACTTCATACCGCTCTACGCCATGTGGCGAGTATATGTATTACGCAAGAGGTAACAGGATGGCAGTTGAGTGCGTAGCAGGCAGTCACGTAGCTCCAGAGGAACGATTTGACTATTTCTGGCGTCAGCAGGGCGAATGGGTGGAAGAGCCCAACCGTCGGCGCGGCGGTGAAAGCGGTGTACAGCGGGTTATAAGTGCCAGCGGGCGTTTGCTCTACTGCAAGCGGCAGACCGGGCATATTTACCGCAGTTGGTTGCATCCCTTCGGGCGCCCCACGGTGCTGCGCGAACGTGACGCGCTCAACGGTCTGCGTCTGTTGGACGTGCGAGTCCCGGAAATGGTGTTTTGCGAGGCACGTCGCGATCCCGACCACCAATGGAAAGCCTTGTTGGTGACGGCTTCGCTGGACGGTTTCGACGAGATCGAAAAATGGTATGCCGCCGGTGGCCGTGAGCAGTACGGTGAACAGGTGCATGAGCGTCTGCTCAAGGAAGTGGCGACCACCCTGGCACGTATGCACAAGGGGCGCTGGCAGCACGGCTGTCTGTACATCAAGCATATTTTTGCGCGCGTGACGGGCGAGGGTGACTCGGCCACCGTCGAAGTGGCGTTGCTGGATTTTGAAAAATGTCGCCAGCGCCTTACCGCTTATCGGGCGGCTTCCCACGACATGCTGCAACTGCGGCGCCATTCGTCGTGGAGCAGCGCTGACTGGGAAAAACTCAGCTACTTTTACGAGACGGCGTTTGGCAGCGCTATCAAGGGTTTAACCAGATGAAGCTAGAAATAGCACGAGGTTTTTTTTTGGTGGGAGCGTTAGGCGTAGCAGCCTTGGCGCTGGCCGCCTGGGAGCAGCCTCGCACCCAGGTACTCAGCGCGTCGCAGGGCGGCGCGCAATGCCTGTTGCCGCGTGTCGCCAAGGCGAGCACCGCGGCCAAGCCCGATCATGAACTGTTGCTGTTCATGTTCGGAATGTCTCAAGGGATGAGGCCGCAAAGTTGAAACGATTCAAACCCACCTAAAATGCCTCGCACTGCGAGGCATTTTTTCAATGTGCCGCAATTTTAATCATCCCGCCAAGGCCGTGTAGCCTCTATTGCTGAAGTCGATCAGGGCGCTTGCTTCAGTGCCTGGGTTCGCGCCGTTGCGGGTGAAGCCAGTCAGGTGGCCAGGGCCGATGTTATCAAACGCCTCATCAAGCCGATTGTAGGTGGGGTTTGCGTCAAGATAGTTGGCTACTTTCGCGATGTTGTACGCGGCGTCGGCACGCGAGTCGGCATTCGTATTGTTCTCGCTCCAATCGCCTGTCAGCGCTTTGAGGTTCTCCAACGTTTTAGCGCCACCAGGTTGCTTTGCCAAGGATGATTCCAACCGGGCAACGATCGGATTCGCGCTGAGAATTTGATCCGCCGTGCGTCCATCGCCTTCAGGCCGCCCGGAAGCCGAAGTCGGGATTGTCTCAACGGCTTTTTCATTCTCTGAGGCAAGCGGTGCGCCTTGATTGCCCAAGGCGGCGTAACCCTCTTCGCTGAATTTTTTAACCAGAGCGGCCTCGGAATTTTCTTCGATCGAGACCTCATCGAAGGGCGGCGGGAGCGGGGACCAGTACTCACCCTTGATCTTGCCGTCACCTTGCTTACTGTCGCCTCGAGCGGATTGCTTCGCTTCGAGCCCATCAATGTAATTGAACAGGCGTGCGGCATTGAAGGCTGCATCTGCTCGTTTCTCTGGATCCGGATTACTGCTGGTCCAGTCACCCAGATGCTTGAACATCGCCTCCTTCGAGACAGACGAGGGCAGGTTATTCAAAATGGGATTTTCGCTGATGATCTGTTCTGCCGTGCGATGGTCGCCTTGCGGCCGTCCCGTAGCAGCGGTGGGGGCAAAGTCAGTATTTTTCTCACTGAGTGAAGCCGTGTTGGCCTTATTTGCCATCGTCCCCTGCGTGTCCGGGTTTTTCAGTGGTGAATGCGGGTCTCTGAGCGCGCGGTGATTGCTTTCGATAACCGCGCTGGTGAATGTACTTGCGAACGCTCTAGCACTAGTGCCTGGGTTTTCCATTCCCCAGGAAGATTGTTTCTCAATAGTGGATCTTGCATCGGTCCGGTTAACCGATGCTGGCGTCAGCACCTGGGAGAAATGGCGGGATAGGGGACTGCTGATCGTCATGGTCACCTCGAGATGTCGTACTGATATGAATCTGCTGAGTGACCATTCGCGCGTTACGGTTCCAAAGGGCGCTTGAATCTGTCGGGATATTCAGACCAGGTGCAGATGGTTATCCCAAAGCCCGGCCGGCAATTCCAACGGTTTAGCGACCAACTGTTTTTGCCGGCAATCGTAGAAGCGGCAACGGCCCTGGCCCGAGGTGACCACAAACCCATCCGCCACCGCTCCCACGCCCGCGCAGTCGGGCAGTGGGCCGTCCAGGCGCAGCTCACCGCTGTCCATGTCCCAGATAAAGAAGCGATTGCCGCGCGGGGCCGTCAAGGCGACCAAGCGCAGTTCGCTGTGCACGGCCACGCTGGCGGTGTAATGCCCCATGGCTTGCAACTGCGCATCGGCCACCGGAAATGCCACGAACGGTTGGCCGGGACGCTTGATGGCCAGCAGTTCGGAGCGCTCCTGGGAAGGGCCCATAAACTGTTGGCCGGTAAGGATCGTGCCATCGCTGGCAATACCCATGTGACGTACGCTGTTCATTTGCTGGCTCAGGGTTTCCTTACTGATCAGCGTGCCGTCGCGACGCATCAGCACCAGGCTCGGCTCCATGGCGTTGAGATTCATCTCCACGCGGCTTTCCGCTTCGGTGCGGATGCCGCCATTGGCCACCACCAGGGTTTCGCCGTCGGGCATCCACGACACTTGGTGCGGGCCGATGCCATGGGTGGACAGCTCGCCGCTATGCACCAGGCGCTCACCCTCGAACTTGTACACACCGAGCAGGCCGCGGCCGGGGTCGGAGGTATCGTTTTCGGTGGCGTACAGCCACTCGCCACTCTTGTGGATGACCGCGTGGCCATAGAAGTGGCGATTGGCGTTTGAGGCGATGGTTTGCAGCAGCGCGCCATCGCGCAGGTCGATCAGGTAGCTCTCGGTGCCCGGACGACGGGCCACAAACAGCGCAATCGGCAGCGTCGGGTGGTTGATGATGTCGTGGCAGCGCTGGCCGACCTGGGTGGCGAACACCCGCGTGCCGTCCAGTCGATAACCCACGGCGTAGTGCTTGCCGTGCGCATCATCCCGCGCCGACAGCAGCAACGGTCCGTTGTCCTTGTGCTTGAACAGCGTCCAGCCGCCCAGAGTGAGCGCGCTGAGCAGCACGCTGCCAATCGCCAAAGCCTGTCGCCTGAGCATCATCAGTCACCGTCGTTGGCGTTAAAGCCCAGTTGGATCCCCAGCGCCTTGGCCAGCTCACCTTCATGCAGGCGATGCACCACGTTGAGGCTGTCGTAGAGGTCGTTGAGTTGCTGACGCCCGGCGTCGTCGTTCAACAGTTCGTTGAGGCTGCGCTGGTTGCTGGCGAACAGTTTCAGGGACGCGGCATAGGCGGCGTCGATCTTGTCGGCCAAGGCTTTCTGATCCGACGGCAGCAAGCCACGCAAGCCTTTATTGTCGACGCCGACCCACACGGTCTGGGCGGCGGCGAGGCTGGCCTCCAGGCTTTGCAGCGACGACTGGCTACGCCAGGCATCGGCCTGGAACGGTTGCGGGATGCCTTTGGTCTGGCGACCCATGGGCGTGCCGAGTTTTTTCTTCAGGGTGTCCAGCGCGGTCACTTGCACACGCAGCAGATCGGCGATTGCTTCGTGGGAATCGGCATAACGCTGGTTCGGAAATTTGCTCATCTGCGCGAGCATGCCGTCGGTGCTGTTCCAACTGGCCAGGATCTCTTCGGCCAGGGCTTTCTGGCGCTCACCGATGGCCACCAGCAGCGGGCAATAGCGGGCTTTCTGGGCGCTGTCGGCGAGGTCGGTCTTGGCGTCGTAGAGGATGTATTCGTAGGCCGACAGGCCTTGCACAACCACGCTGGCCTTGGCCAGGGCGGCGCCGTCGATCTGCGGCTGGGCTTCCACCAGTTGCTCGACCTGGCGACCCACCAAGTTCTTTTTGTCCGGCCAGAACTGCACTTGCCACGCGCGGTTGCCTTCGGCCAACGGGCCGATCAGCAGCGGTTGCAGCTCGGCCCAGGCCTTTTGTGCGTGCAGGAAATCGGCGCGGGCGGTGTCCAGGCTTTCCTTGCCTTGGCAGTAGGCCAGCGCGCTGACCGCCAATTGGCGGTCGGCGTCGACCCAGCGGCTGTAGGTAGGCAGGATCACTTGCTTGGCGATGGCCGCCGAGGTCACGGCTTGCGGGTCCTGGGGCGAACAGGCGCCAAGGGCGAGGGCGGCCAGGCTGGTGAACAACAACTTGGGACGGAACATGTCGAGCTCCCTTCTGTAATTGGGGCGAAGCTTATAAAGAGTTCAGAAACGCCAGCAACGCAGCGCGCTGCTCGGCATTGAAAGACAGCACATGCTGCTGCGCCGCCTGGGCCTCGCCGCCATGCCAGAGCACGGCTTCGAGCAGGTTGCGGGCGCGGCCGTCATGCAGAAACTGGGTATGACCACTCACGGTTTGCGTCAAACCGATGCCCCACAACGGCGGCGTGCGCCAGTCACGGCCACCGGCCTTGAATTCGCTGCGGTTGTCGGCAAGGCCTTCGCCCATGTCGTGCAACAACAAATCGCTGTATGGACGGATGGCTTGATTGGCCAATTCAGGCTCGGCGGCGTCGGCGGCGGTGGTGAACGTCGGCTTGTGACAACCCTGGCAACCGGCCTGATAGAACAGGTTTTTCCCGGCCAGCACCTGTGGTGCGTCGACATCGCGGCGCACCGGCACGGCCAGGTTGCGAGTGTAGAACAGCACCAGGCGCAGAATGTTATCGCTGACTTCCGGCTCGCCGTCGGGGCCATTCCCGTTGGGCGCCTGTTTGCAGGCGACTTGGGCGTCGGTGCAGTCATCGAAGGGTCTCAGGGTGGTGGTGAGGCCCATATCACCAGAGAACGCGTGAACATTTTGTTGATTGAGCGTGGGTTGCCCGGCTTTCCAGCCAAACCGGCCCAGCACGGTTTTCTGCTGGGCGTCGTCCCAGACCCAATTCGGCCGACCGACAATGGCGTCTTTGTCGGCGGTTTTTGGATCGGTGTTGCGCAGGATATCCGCGTCGCTGATGGCTTCGAGCAGGCCCAGGCCAATCATCGGTGGCGCAATGCGGGCGGAGAAACGCGTGTCGGGGTGCATCGGGCCGTAGCCCAGTTGGGTGATTTGCAGGTTCGGCTTGCGCAGCTCGACCACGGTGCCGTCTTTGAATGTCACGTTGACCGGGGTGTAGTCGACCCGCACCTTGCCTTCCGGCGCCACGCCCGGTACGGCCATGTCCTGCAATTGCCCGCCGTACACCGGCTCCGGCACCACGCCGAGTTGTTCGATCAGCTTGGCGTAGGGCGGTGCATCCGGTATCGACAGGCGCACCAGCATGGACACTGCGTTGGGCGCATCGGCCAGCGGCGGGTGCCCGCGACCGTCCTTGATATGGCAGTTCTGGCAGGCATTGGTGTTGAACAGCGGGCCCAGGCCATCACGGGCGGTGGTGGTGGACGGTGCAATCACCCAGGGGCTGCGGAAAAAACTGTTGCCGACGCTGAAGTCCAGGCGGCGCGTGGGTGACAGGTTGGCCGAGGGCAGGGAAAACGCGTTCTGGTCGCCTTTGTTTACCGTCGTCGCACCGCCGGCGCGCGCTTCACCGGGCTCGGCCTGGGTAAAGCGCGGGGCGTTGTCGCACGCAGTCAGGCCCAGGGCCATACATGCGACAGACAGACGAAAAAGCGAACGGAACATCGAGTTTCCTGAACGAATGCGAAAAAGGTGGGCGCAAAGTCTAACAGGGCGGGGCGGATTGAATAAGAGCAATTATCGTTTGATGGACTCACGGTTCATTCCCGCTAGAATGACGGCACATTTTTTCCTGGAGGTGGCCAATGCAGGCTCTCGACGCTTTGCTCAACCGTGTTTCCGTGCCGCGTTTGCTGGAGCCGGCACCGACCCCGGCGCAGCGCGAGGTGCTCTTCGCCGCCGCCATGCGCGCGCCGGACCACGGTCAACTGCGTCCGTGGCGCTTCCTCACCGTTGAAGGCGCGGCGCGTGAGCAAATGGGCACGCTGCTGGCCGAAGCCGCGCGCCTGCAAGACCCCCAAGCCCCGCAGGCCGCCATCGACAAGGCCCAGAATGGCCCGTTGCGGGCGCCGCTGGTGGTGGTGGTGATCGCGCGTCTGCAGGAGCATTTCAAGGTGCCCAAATCCGAACAACTGCTGGCCGCCGCCTGCGCGGCCCACGGCATTCTGCTGGCGGCTTACGCCCAGGGAATCGGTGCGGTGTGGCGCACTGGTGAATTGTCCTACTCGGCCCACGTCGCCAAGGGCTTGGGGCTGGCGGCGAATGAGGAAGTGATTGGCTTCCTCTATTTGGGCACACCGCAGAACCCGCCGCGTACGGCGCCGAAGGAAGATGTGGCGGCGTTTGTGCAGGCTTGGCCCGGTCTTTGACAATGTGGGAGGGGGCTTGCACCTCCCACATTGGTCCCATGGTGTTTGTTAAACCTTGAACTGATCCATGAGTTTCATCTGCTGGCTGGCCAACGCATTGAGCTGGCTGCTGATGGCCGCCGATTCGGTGGCCTGGCCGGTAAGGGTTTCGGTCACGGTGCGGATCGCCGAGACATTGCGGTTGACCTCTTCGGCCACCGCGCTCTGCTGCTCGGCGGCGCTGGCGATTTGCAGGTTCATGTCGCTGATCACCGTAACCGCGTCGCTGATCTTGCCCAGTGCCTGCACGGCCTGATGGATCTGTCCGGCATTGCTCTGGGCCTGGCTTTGGCTGGAATGCATGGTCGCCACCACGCCACGGGTGCCGCTCTGGATGCGTTCGATTACCTGGCGGATTTCCTCCACCGAATCCTGGGTGCGCTTGGCCAGGTTGCGCACTTCGTCGGCCACCACCGCGAATCCGCGTCCGCTTTCCCCGGCGCGTGCTGCTTCGATCGCCGCGTTGAGCGCCAGCAGGTTGGTCTGCTCGGCGATGCTGCGGATCACCTCCAGCACTGAGCCGATCTGCTCGCTGTTGACCGCCAGCGCTTCGACTTCACCCACCGCCTTGCTGACTTCGTCGGCCAAGGTGGTGATGTCGCGGGTGCTCTTCTCGATAATCTGCATGCCTTCACGGGCCGACTGGTCGGCGCCGCGCGCCGCACTGGCGGCGTTGGAGGCGCTGTTGGCGACGTCGTGGGCCGTGGCACTCATCTCGTTGGAGGCGGTGGCCACCTGGTCGATTTCGCGGAACTGCACTTGCATGCCTTCACTGGTCTGGCGAGCAATGGCCGACGATTGATCCGCCGTGCCCCGGGCTTCGGTGATGCTTTGCTTGATCTGTGCAATGGTCGGCTGCAGCTTGTCGAGGAAGCGGTTGAACCAGTTCACCAACTCGCCTAGTTCGTCCTTTTTGGCGTAGGCCAGACGCTGCGTAAGGTCGCCTTCACCGCTGGCGATGTTCTTGAGCATGGCCGCCACGCTGTTGATCGGACGGGTCACACCGGTGGCGGTGAGCCAGATCAGCAGCAGGCCCAGCAGGCCGGCAGCAGCCCCTACCAGCAGCGCCTTGATTGTGCCGCTGGCCTGGGCTTCGTCGAGTACCGCTTGGAGCTTGACGTTATCGGCCAGCATCACGCTTTTGGGCAGTTTGATCACCACGCCCCAAGGCTTGGCTTCGGCGAGTGGTTTGACCGGGTACACCGCGCGGATGGTGTCGCCCTGTTCACGGATCATGCGGCTGTCACTTGCCAGCAACTGCACGATCTCCTTGCCTTCTTCACCCAGGGTGTCGATCAAATTCTTGCCGACCCTGGCCGGTTCGCCGCTGTAGGCCGCAATCAGACCGCTGCTGGAGAGAATCTCCAGGTGCGCAGCCCCGTTGAACAGGTCTTTTTGTGCGACGTCGGTGGTTTCCTGCAAGGCGGTCAGCGCAATGTCCACGCCGACGACGCCGATAAGCTTGCCCTCTACAATCAACGGCGATGCGATGGTGGTCATCAGTACCTTTTTGCCACCTACCGTATCTTCATAGGGTTCCAGCAGGCAGGTATTGCGGGTGTCGCGTGGGCACGTGTACCAGATGTTGTAGGGCGTACCGTTGAGGGTCAGAGTGGTCTTGTTCAGGTCCTCTTCAACCATGATGGTGTTCAAGCTTTCGCCGCCGGCACGGCTCCAATAGCTGGAGAAGCGCCCTTTCTCATTGGAAGCGCGGGCCTTGTCATCAAGGAATTCGCTGTCCTTGCCGTCCAGAGCGTTGGGTTCGAACGACAGCCAGAAACCCAATACTTTGCTGTTGCGATCGAACGTGGTTTTCATGCTCTGATTGAGTTCTTCGCGCAGCGCACCGGCTTCCAGGCCACGTTTGTTGGCCATGATGCGCAGGTCCTTGATCTGGTCGGCCAGTGCGGTCAGTGCCAGCAGGCTGTCGCCGAATGTTTCCTGCAACTGCACCGCCTGTTCGGCCGCCTTGGCCTGCAGCAACTGTTCCACGCCGTCAGTGAGCATGCGTGAACTTGAGTCACTGACCAGTTGATCATTCTGGTTGGTGTTGTAAATGTTGATGCTGACCACCAGCGCAATCACCCCTAACAGGCAAAGCCCGGACAGCAGCACGATTTTCAAGCGGATAGAGAGGGTGTCGAACATAGGTTCACTCACGAATGGACGTAGTGGTGGGCAAGGCACGGCCAAGTCCATTCAGCGCTATGTCTGCAACATCGGCGCAACGGATCGATTCATGAGCAGAAGGCGATAAGCGGTAGGAAAACAACTACAGCCTTTGTTACGCGGGGGCTGGCAGCCTCTCGGGGCGCGACCAGATCCATAGGTTGCCCAGGCTCATGCCGACGATTGCCAGGTACACCGGCCAGCCATGGTCGAGCATCACCAGCATCAGGATCGCGCACAGCAACATGCTCACGGTGGCGCTGATTTTGGCGCGACGGGCGATGATCTTGCCGTTGCGCCAGTTGAACAGGATCGGTCCGAACAGGCGGTGGTTCTCCAGCCAGGCGCTCAGGCGCGGCGAGCTTTTGGTCGCGGCCCAGGCGGCCAGCAGGATGAATTCGGTGGTGGGCAACCCCGGCACCACAATCGCAATCAAGCCGATGCCCAAGCTCACATAAGCCAGCAGGCCGAAGAGGAGCTGGGCGATTTTCGAAGTGGATTGGGTCTGGCGGGTCATGGGATATGCAGATTCGGGAAAAAACAAAGACAAAGGTGGGAGGGGGCTTGGCCTCGATTGCAGTGCATCAGCCAACAAATAGGTAACTGACCCGCCGTCATCGGGGGCAAGCCCCCTCCCACAGTCGATTGCATTTCAAAAGCGAGATCAGGCCAGTTCTGGGGCGCTAGCGTACGCCTGTTCCAGCAAAACGGTGAAGCGTACAAACGCGTCAATCGCGCCTTTTTCCGCTGCCGCTTCTTCTTCGGCGCTCAATTGCAGTGCATCCAGGGTGCGGGTGAAGCTTTTCCAGCCTTCGGCGCGTCCGCCGGCCGGCTCACCCAAATGGCGTGCGCCAAAGGTGTCGCTCAGGCCCAGGCCCACGGCGCGCTTGATCAGGAACGCAGCGCCCAGCTTGGAACCTTCGGACACAAACAACCAGCCCAGGGCTTCGGCCTTGCTTGGGTTTTTCAGTGCGCCCGGGACCGGGGCTGGCACGTCGGTCTCCAGGTCGGCCAGGTCCAGCCTGGCGGCTTCGGCGCGGCAGCGTTCGGCCAGGTCCGGTACCAGCTTGATCAGCTCGGGATCGGTGTACAGCGCCACCAGTTCCGATTGGAACAGGTATTGCGCCACCACGAACCGCGCGAAGTTGGCCTGGGTCTCGAATGGGGCGTGGGCCTTGACCAGCGCGTCGAGCTTGGCGTGCGGGGCGTGGGTGATCTGGTTCAGGCGCTGGGAGCGCAGGCTTGGGCGTTCTGCGGTAGGGGAAGCGGTCATGAAAAAGTCCTTGATAGGGGGGCGCCGGGTTGTTCTTAAAGAGAGTGGTTATCAACTAGACGAACAAGAAGACGCAGCACAGTAAAAAATCCTCACCTCGCCGCTGACATTTCGGCGAAGTGAGGTCGATGCGGTCAGATATCCCAGATCACATTGACGGCAAAGTTGCGCCCGGGCTGGGTCAGGCGGTCGAGGTTGGCCGGACCGGTCACAGCCGCTTCGCCGACGCTGTCGTAGCTGCGCACGTCATCCCAGTTCCAGTATTTCTTGTCGGTGAGGTTGTAGACGCCGCCGTTGATGGTCACGTCGTCAGTCACTTTGTAGAAGGCCGTCAGGTCGACCACGCCGAATCCTGGGGTTTTGAACGGGCCGCTGGTATCGCCGTCCGGCGCGTGGAAGGTACTGCTGTCAACGCGGTTCTGTTTTTTCACCAGGGTCCAGCTCAACAGGCCACCGTAGTTGTCCTGGTCATAGCCCAGGCCCAATACGCCCTTAAGCGGGTTGACGCTGTTCAGCGGCTCGCCGTTATCGTCGTTGCGGCCGTAGGCATAGGAAACCGCACCCTGGGTATAGAGGCCTTGCGGGGCGCCGAAAGCATCCAGGTTCAGGCGGCCTTTGGCTTCCGCGCCCTTGATGGTGGCGCGCTTGATATTGACCGCCTGGAACTGTTCAACCGTGCCCCCGACGACCGCATTGTCTTCGTCGATAAAGTTGCGGTACTTGTTATAAAACAACGCGATTTCAAAAGAGCCCTCGTCGAACTTGCCGCGAATCCCGGTTTCGACGCCTTTGCTGGTTTCTGGCTTGAGGTCGGGGTTCGGTTCGACCGTGTAGCCCAGATTGAGGTTTTCAAAGCGCCCGTACAGGGCCTTGGCGGACGGTGTACGGAAACCTTCGGCGTATTGGCCGAACCAGGTGTATTGATCGGTCAGGGCGTACGTCAGGCCAAACTTGGGCGTTATACGGTGCCAGGTTTTTTCCTTGTCACTCACCGGGTCCGCGCCGGTCGGGTTGACGGTGTTGAGGAACTCCTGGGTCAGCTTGGGCTTGAGCCGGGTGTAGTCGTAGCGCACGGCCGGCAGGAAGGTCCATTTGTCCCAGGCGATCTGATCCTGGGCGAACAGCGAGTAGGTGTTGATGGTCGGGTCGGGAAAGTCGCTGGACTTCTTCACGCTGTCACTGGCCATTGGGCTGGGCGCGCCGATGGCGGTGCAACCGCTGCCAACGGCCAGGCACGTCGCGCTGCCCTCCCGCGAGCCGGTGACCTTCTGCTGCTTGAGGGTGGTGCCGTAGGTCACTTGGTGATCGGTGGCACCCAGGCTGAATGCTTTGTCTAACTGCGCATCGAAAACCCACTGTTTTTCCTGGTAGAGCGTGTCGCGCGTGCGCAGGACGCGACGGCCTGACTGATAGATCTCGGCAGTGGTCTGGTCGGTCTTGGCGATCTGGTAATTGAGGCTGGTCTTGATGCGATCGGCAATCGGCGACTCAAGCGCGAAGCTGTTTTCCAGGCCGAAACGCTCGCGGGTGATGGTGTCGTTGCCTCGACGATCACGGTACAGGTTGAACCCTCGGCCACCGATGAACGGACCACCCACGGCGTTCTTCAAGTTGACGTCGCGGTCATCCTTGTACTTTTCGTAGGTCAGGCCCAGGCGGTTATCCTCGCCGTAGTTCCACCCGAGCTTGGCCAGTACGTTGGTGGTGCGTGCGTCTTCCGGGTTGGCGCCGGTGCGGGCCAGGCCGGTGGCGTTGTTGCCGTTGTAGGATTCGGTTTCATGGCCGTTGCGCTGGCTCAGGTGCAGCAAACCGTCGACGTCGCCCACGCGGCCGGCGAAGGTGCCGGAGGTTAGCCAGCTCTCGTCGGCGGAGCTGTAGCCGGTCTTCAGGCGCGCACCGACATCCTGGCCGGGCTTGATGATGTCGTCCGGGTCGAGGGTGAAGTAACTCACGGCACCGCCGATGGCGCTGCTGCCGTACAGGGCCGAGGCCGGGCCGCGCAGAATCTCCACGCGTTTGACGATTTCCGGATCGACATAATTGCGGCGCGTCTTGGCGTAGGGGCCGTTGAAGAAGTTGTCCGGCACTTCCACGCCGTCCACCTGGGTGAGAATGCGGTCGCCGTCGATGCCGCGGATGTTGAAACCGGCATTGCCCGAACGGGTGCCGGCGCCGCCCACTGAAACCCCAGGTTCATATCGGGCCAGATCGCGAATGGTATTGACGTTCTGGCGGTCTAGCTCCTCGCGCTCGTGCACGCTGACGGTGCTCGGTACGCTGTCGACGTCCTGGGCGTTGCGGGTGGCGCTGATGGTCACCTGTTGCAGGTTGAGGGTGCTGCCGGCGGCGCGTCTCTCTAGAACAATGTTGTTATTGCCCAGTTTGCGATAGCTCAGGTTGGTCCCCACCAACAGCCGATCCAGGGCTTTTTCCGGCGGCAATGGGCCGCGCACGCCCGGAGAGGACACGCCCTGGCCGAGTTCCGCCGGCAGGCCCACTTGCCAGCCAGTCACCGCGGTAAAGGCATTGAGGGCCGAGACCAGCGGCTGTTGTTCGATGCTGAATTGATAATTGCCGTGGCTGCGCGGCGCCGGTTCGGCGGCCGTGGCGCTGACGGCGGGTATGCCGGCCAACAGGATGGCGGCGGTGAGCAAGGACAGAACGGGCGACGAAGACCGGCGGTTGAAACGAGAGGACATCGAGAGCGCTCCGGGGTACGAATCTTATAGTTGCGAACCTTTCCAAATAGGAATTAGTTGCATTGGCTAAGACGAGACGTACCACCGCTGGCTATCGAGTAAAAATAATTCTCATTTAGTTCAAGATCACCAGCGCGGGGTATTCCGAGAGCGTGGCCGAAGTGATGTGGGCCAGTGAGCGCACGACATTCAGAGGTTGGTCGAGGCGGTAATTACCGGTGACGGCCACACTGGCGAGTTGCTCGTTGGTGTTGACGATCCAGCCGGGGTAGTAGCGACGTAGTTCGGCAAGCACCTCGCTCAAAGGGCAGTTTTCGAAAATCAGCCGGCCCCGCACCCAGGCCAGGTCTTTGTTGGCATCCAGCTTGGCCGGCTGGCCGAAGCCCTTGGGGCCGATGCGGATACTTTCCCCTGCGCTCAGGCGCACCCGGGCGTCGTCGAAGGTATTGCTCAGGTCCACATCGCCGCGTTGCACCTGCACTTGTGCCTCGCCATCGAGGTAGCGCACGGCGAACGCGGTGTCACTTACGCTGGCGCGCACCGGGCCGGCATCGATTTCCAGAGGCAGGCCATGGGTGGCCGCCACGTCGAAAAACGCTTCGCCCTGATAGAGGCGGGCGATGCGCTGGTGGTTCTGAACGCGGCTGGAAATTGCCGAGTTGGTGTTGAGCAACACGTTGGCGCCTTCGTCCAGTTGCAGGCGCTGCCGTTCACCGACCACGGTGAGGTGGTCGGCTTGCAGGCGCATCGGCAGACTGCTGAAGCTGAACAGCCCGATCACCAGCACGGCGGCGGTAGCCAGGGGTTTCCAGTGCGGTTGGATACGGCGCCAGGCGCTGGGTTTGCGCGGCGCGGCCAGGGCCACGGCGGCGCTGTGTACCGGCGCGCCGCCCCAGGCGGCTTGGGCTTTATCGAAGGCGTGAGCATGGGCCGGATCGCGGGCCAGCCAGGCTTGGAACTCAGCCTGCTGGCCGGGCTGCGGGCACTGCAGGGCGATCAGCCAATCGAGGGCCTGGTCCATCGCCGGGTCTTGCAGCACCTCATGCGCCAGCGCTTCGGGGCGCGGGTTATTGGGGTCGGTCACGGGGTTCCTCGGGTCTTCGCCACGTTTTTATTCAATTTTCCTACGGCCTGCGTCGACACTTCTGTGGGATGCAGCTTAAGACTGATCCAGCCGTTCGGCCACACCTACGCAGATGGCCATGATCAATTTCAGTTCCTTCTGCACCGTGCTCAAGGACACACCCAACTGGTCGGCAATCTCCTGATAGCTGCAACCGTGCAGGCGACTGAGGATGAAAATCTGCTGCTGACGCGCGCTCAATTGGCCCAGGCTGACGCTCAGGTGCTCCAGCAGTTGCTCGGCCTGGGTCGCGTCCTCGGGGGTGGTGGTGGGGGCGACGACGCTTTGCAGAATCTGCAGCGGTACGTCTTCTTGCAGGGTGCGGGCCTGGATTTTGCGCGCGCGTAGATGATCCAGCGCCAGATTGCGCGCTGTTTGATAGACGAAAGGTTCGAGGTGATCGATCGGCCGCTCGTTCAGGGCCCGGGTCACGCGCAGGTAGGTTTCCTGCAGCAAGTCTTCGGCGGTGCTGTGGTTATGCACCATGCGTTGCAGGGTGCGCAGCAGAATCGCCCGTTGAGTGAGGAAGACATGGTTGAAGCGAGATTGGCTCACAGTGACACCAGACCGATAGGCAGTTAATGATAATGCTTATCATCAACGCAAATGGCAAGTGGCTATTCCTCTGTTGCTCAATGCAAAGCCAATGCGGGAGGAGGCTTGCCCCCCTCCCGCACAACCACCATTACTCGGCGTTGCAGAGTGCCAGGCAGTTATCCAGCATACGGTTGGAGAAGCCCCACTCGTTGTCATACCAGGCGAGCACTTTCAGCAATTTACCGCTGACCTTGGTGTGATTGGCATCGAAGATCGACGACAGCGGGTTGTGGTTGAAGTCACTGGAAACCAGCGGCAGGGTGTTGTAGCCGAGGATCTTGGAGTGTTGGCTGGCGTCCTTGAGCAGCGCGTTGACTTGCTCGGCGGTGGCTTCTTGCTTCAGTTGCACGGTGAGGTCCACCAGGGACACGTTGATTACCGGCACGCGCACGGCCATGCCGGTCAGTTTGCCCGCCAGTTCCGGCAGCACCAGGCCGACCGCTTCGGCAGCGCCGGTCTTGCTTGGGATCATGTTCTGGGTGGCCGAACGCGCGCGGTATGGGTCGGTGTGGTAAACGTCGGTCAGGTTCTGGTCGTTGGTGTAGGCGTGGATCGTGGTCATCAGGCCGCTTTCGATGCCCAGCTCACGGTGCAGCACCTGGGCCACCGGCGCCAGGCAGTTGGTGGTGCACGAAGCGTTGGAGATGATCTGGTGGGATTGGCGCAGAATGTCATGGTTCACGCCGTAGACCACGGTGGCGTCCGCGCCCTTGGCCGGGGCGGAGATGATCACCTTGCGCGCGCCGGCGCTGATATGGGCGGCGGCTTTAGCGCGGTCGGTGAACAGACCGGTGCATTCGAACACCACGTCGATATTCAGCGCGGCCCACGGCAGCTCGGCCGGGTTGCGAATGGCACTGACGGCGATCCGGTCACCGTTGACGGTCAGGCTTTCCTGATCGTGGGCGACCTCTGCATCGAAAGTACCGTGTACGGTATCGAATTTGAGCAAGTGGGCATTGATCGAACTGTCGCCCAGATCATTGATGGCGACGATCTGCAAATCCTGGCGGTAGCCTTGGGTATACAGTGCGCGCAGGACATTGCGGCCGATACGGCCAAAACCATTGATT
>Ga0308171_1002192_pt1 | contig 21617 bp, 23 predicted proteins | sample PhyGR1_FD_202135 | JGI IMG/M metagenome (GOLD analysis project Ga0308171, IMG submission 202135) | Phyllosphere microbial communities from UC Gill Tract Community Farm, Albany, California, United States - DLSLSG.R1 | ecosystem: Host-associated > Plants > Phyllosphere > Unclassified | place: USA... | reverse complement strand
GAAGTGGGGATGTGCCATCCGCCGGTGGGACTGAACCTGTATGTGGCCTCGGGCATTACCAAGATGGGCATCACCGAACTGACCATTGCGGTCATGCCGTGGCTGCTGACCATGCTCGGTTTCCTGGCGCTGGTGACCTACTGGCCGGGCCTGTCGCTGTGGCTGCCGAACCTGATCTACAACTGATCCGCAGCCATGTCCTGAGACGATGAAATCGGCGCCGTTACCTGGGTTGCACCAGGCCGGTGCCGATTTCGTCAGATGTCTGTCAAGTTGCTGAAAAGTATGTTGGTTTTGCCCTGAAAAAGTGCTTTGAGACGGCACAAAGTGCTGCTAAAGTGCGTGCTTTGCTGAATCGGCACCGTGTATTTGCCGCCCTGGCAATCGAGTTTTGTTTTAGGTTTTTTTAGTGAGTTGTTGATGTACTTGCCTTGGCGGCGACCCCTCCGACACATCGGTCCGGGCGTGGCGAGGCAGCACCGAATACAAAGCGGGTGGTGCATGACAAACGGTATCAATACCGGGAAACTGAGGAGACGTGCATTCGATTGAAACCGTTCAAACGGTCGGGAATGCATCTGGAGTATTTTGAAGGCGCATCCGCGGATGCGCCTTTTTTCTTTGTGTCGCGTGGTGCTGATGATGCGTATAAATCGTTTATACGGTTTATATGTTTTACCTTCCGCACGCCCCCGTCAGCCCAGCACCCGCTCCCCGTGTGGCGTCGACACCACAGCACGCAGGCTGGCCTGCTTTCCTTCCTGTAACACGATACGCGCATCGTCCAGTCCGATGGCCCGGCATGCGGCCTGCAGATCCTGCGCGGCGGGATGTTCCAGAACCAGTTGCTGCAAACGGCATCCGCGGTCGGGCAGGGCGCTGGCCGGGTGCGGCTGGCTGAGCCACTGAATCAGCGACGGCATCACGCCCTCGCAGGCCAATGTTCCATCGGCGGCGATGGTGATGAGCCAGTCCAGCGCACCGCGGCTCATGGGTTCGATCACGCCCGGTGAAACGGGGCTGGCCGCCACGGCCGCCGCGATATCGCTGGTGCGGGCCACCCAGTGCGCCAGGCGGGGCGCAGCGTCCTTGCCCAGATGATCCATGCCGAACCAGCGCGGCCGCTCGGGCGCATCGGCGTTGGGGTCGATGGTGATGACTTCGAGGTAGAAGCCTTCGCCCAGCGACAGCAGTGCGTTGTGCGTGCCCAGCCGCACATGCTGGCCGCCGATGCGCGGTGCCATGGAAACGCCCAGGCACTGTTCCACCCAGACCATGCCGGATTTGAGCGTGGGGGCGGTGATGACCAGGTGGTCGGGTTCGGTGTGCAAGGGGGTGGTGCTCATGCGGTCTCCATCAAGTTTTGCCTGATGGTATCAAGCCCGCGCGTGAATTGCTTACAATAGCTGCCCCAGGTCCATGCCACGGCTCCCGATGACCCCAGCAGATTCCCAATTGTCCGCCCTGTTTTCCGCCGTGGTGCACACGCCCTTCGGCGGCATGGGGGTGCGCACCCAAGCCGGGGCCTTGGTCGAGATGGTTTACCTGCCGCCGCATTACGCCGAGAAGGACGCCACCGATGCCGTGGCCGCGCAGGCAGTGCAGCAGATCACGCGTTATCTGGCTGACCCCGCTTTTCGTTTCGAACTGCCGCTGCTGAGCGTGGGCAGCGCCTTCCAGCAGCGCGTCTGGCATGCCATTGCCGAGATTCCCTGTGGTCAGGTGCTGACCTATGGCCAGGTCGCCAAGCGCATCCAGTCCGCACCGCGCGCGGTCGGTCAGGCTTGCGGGGCCAACTGGTATCCGCTGGTGATTCCCTGTCATCGGGTGACGGCGGCGGGCGGCCTGGGTGGCTTCTCGCATCATGACGATGAGGATGGCTTCCACCTGGAGGTCAAGCGCTGGCTGCTGCGCCATGAAGGCGTGGCGGGATACTGAAGAAGACGCATGGGACGCACTACACCAAAGATCGAAGCCCCGTCCGTGAGCCGCGAGGCCATCGACGAATTCTGCGACAGCCTGTGGCTGGAAGATGGCCTGTCCAAAAATACGCTGGACGCCTACCGGCGCGACATGACCTTGTACGCCCACTGGCTGTATCAGGAGCGCGCCAAGGCCCTTTACGAGACGCAGGCCGAAGATCTCAACGCCTATTTCGCGGCGCGCCACGATGAGACCAAGCCCAGTTCCTCCAATCGCCGCCTGGCGGTGTTGAAGCGCTTCTTCCAGCTGGCCCTGCGCCAACATCACGTCACCGCCGATCCCTGCCTGAAGCTGCGTTCGGCACGCCAGCCGCAGCGTCTGCCCAAGACCATGTCGGAAGGGCAAGTGGAAGCGCTGCTGGCCGCGCCCGATGTGTCCACGCCGCTGGGCCTGCGTGATCGCGCCATGATCGAGCTGATGTACGCCAGCGGCTTGCGGGTCTCGGAACTGGTGACCTTGAAGAGCATCGAGGTCGGCATGAATGAAGGCGTGCTGCGCGTGACCGGCAAGGGCAGCAAGACGCGCCTGGTGCCGTTCGGCGAGGAAGCCGGTGCGTGGATGGCGCGCTATCTGGCCGAAGCGCGCAGCCAGATCCTGCAGGGACAGATCGATGATGCGCTCTTCGTCACCGCACGCGGCGGACCGATGACGCGCCAGATGTTCTGGACCCTCATCAAGAAATACGCGCTGCAGGCCGGTATTACGGTGCGCCTGTCGCCGCACACGCTGCGCCATGCCTTTGCCACGCACCTGCTCAACCATGGGGCCGACCTGCGCGTGGTGCAGCTGCTGCTGGGGCATGCCGACATTTCCACCACCCAGATTTACACCCACGTGGCACGCGAGCGCTTGAAGCAACTGCATGCCGCACATCACCCCCGCGGCTGATCTTGCGGCATAATGTGCGCCCATGACGGCCCGGCCGGCCTGTGCGGCCGGTCAGTGTGGCGTCAGGAAGAGACCGATGAGCGCCAAGAAAGAACACATCTCCGAAACTCCCGCCACGCAATTCCTGCGCAAGCAGGGCGTGGCGTTCACCGAGCATCCCTACGCCTACGAGGAGCACGGCGGCACCTCGGTGTCCTCGCGCGAACTGGGCGTGGATGAGCATGCGGTCATCAAGACCCTGGTGATGCAGGACGAGGCCGCCAAGCCGCTGCTGGTACTCATGCATGGCGACTGCAAGGTCTCCACCAAGAATCTGGCGCGCCAGATCGGCTGCAAGTCGGTCGAGCCGTGCAAGCCGGAGGTGGCCAACCGCCACTCGGGCTTCCTGATCGGCGGTACTTCGCCCTTTGGGACGCGCAAGACCATGCCGGTCTATGTGGAGTCGACCATCCTCGAACTGGACAAGATTTACATCAACGGCGGACGGCGCGGTTTCCTGATCGGCATCGATCCGGCGGTAATCCTGAAGGTGTTGCCGGCCAAGGCGGTGCAGTGTGCACTGGCCGATGCAGCGTGAACCGTCACGCTCAAACTTGACGACACTTGACGCGCGCTGACGCCGCTCCCCGATAACAGAGACAACAGAAAGCAAAAGCAGAAAGCCCCACCTCATGTACAACATCCTCTTTGCCATCGCGGCCTACCTGATCGGTTCACTGTCCTTTGCGGTGCTGGTGTCCAAGCTGTTCGGCCTGTCCGATCCGCGCACCTATGGATCAAAGAATCCGGGCGCGACCAATGTCCTGCGCAGCGGCAACAAGAAGGCCGCCGCGCTCACCTTGCTGGGCGACGGTTTCAAGGGCTGGCTGGCGGTGTGGCTGGCGCAGAAATTCGGTCCGCACTATGGCGTGGACGATACCGGCATCGCGCTGGTGACGCTGGCTGTCTTCCTCGGGCACCTGTGGCCGGTGTTCTTCCGCTTCGTCGGCGGCAAGGGCGTGGCTACTGCACTGGGCATCCTGCTGGCGCTGAACCCGTGGCTCGGTCTGGCCACGCTGGCGACCTGGCTGGTGGTGGCCTTCGCCTTCCGTTATTCCTCGCTGGCAGCGCTGGTGGCAGCGCTGTTTGCACCGTTCTATTACGGCCTGCTGTTCGGCACTACCGATGGCATCCTGCTGGCCGTGGTCGCCATGGCGGCACTGCTGATCTATCGCCATCGCAAGAACATCGGCAATCTGCTGGCGGGCAAGGAAGGCCGCATTGGTGACAAGAAGAAGGCGGCCAAGTAAGACTGCCGATCGGGATGAAAAGAAGGGCCGCAATTTGCATTGCGGCCCTTCTTGTTGATGGCATTCTCATCCGTACGATTGATCGGCACCAGGCCGTTGACCCGATAAGGGATAAGCTTCGCGGAGTTGAACGAACCGGGATACTGACGGTGGTACGACCGTGTGGAAGCCTTCGGACGGCAAGGGAAGTAGGGCAGAGGGAGAGGAGCAATTCTGCGTGCACATCAACAATCAATGTCTGCCAAGCACAGCCAACCCTATTGTTTCCCCTCAACCCGCGTGCTGTTTAATACGCCCACACCCAATACTGCCGTAGAGATACCAATGATCTTGATGAGATTGGCACTGTCTTTCAGCAGCCACACCCCAAGAAGTGTGGACAATACAGGCGTCAGCAGCGAATAGGGGGCCAGCTTGCTCACCGGATAGCGCTCCAGCTGGCGATACCAGATCCAGTAGCCGAGCACCGATGAACCCAACGCACAATAGGCCGTGGCCAGCCATGCATGCCAACTGGCCTCCATGACGGCATGAGCCTGTCCGTGTTCAAACATCCACGATGCCAGCAGCACCTGCGGCACGCCCAGCAAGGAAGACCAGCACATCATCGCCATCAGATCGGGGATACGGGCGTGCTTGACGATGATGTTCGAGGTCGCCCACGCGAGCGCACTGCCCAGCAGCAGAAATGAGGCGAGTACTCCGGGCATCGAGGGGCTGAAGGTAAGGATGGCCACGCCCATCAGCGAGACGGCCAGCCCGACCCAATGACGACGTGCCATCGTTTCGTCGAACAGTAGCACGCCCAGAACGATCGCCAGGGGCGTTCCCATCTGCAGCAGGATGGCACCGGTGCCCGCCTCCGCCATGCCCAGCCCGATGAACATCAGAGAAAAATGCAAGGTCGAGAACGTGGCCGACAGCATCACGATCCACTTCCATTGTGTGCGCGCGATGCGCCACGGCGGCGCGAAGGGCAGCAACACGACACCGACCATGGCCAGCCGCATGGCCGTCATCAACAACGGTGGCAGTTCAGCGACACCGGCTTTGACGGCGATGATGTTGCCCGCCCACACCGCGATGGCGATGAGGACAGCAAAAAGATCCTTGGGAGACATGAGATGGGAAATAAAGCGAGACGCGGGGGAAGGGCGGGCGTGACAACGGCAACCTGCGAAGACCGAAAAGAAAAAGGGGATTGGCAACTGCCGCCAATCCCCGAAAAGTCACCACACTCAGGTGACACTGCCTCAAGCAACTTCCAGGGGATGCAAAGACAACATTCAGGGCATGGGCTGGAACTTCAATTCGCTCAGCGGTGCGATTTTTTCAGTACGGGTGATGCCATAGCGGGTATCCGGACCGAGCCACTTGTCCCAGATCTTCTTGAATTCACCCGAACTCTCCAATGCCATCAGGCCCTTGTTGACCGCCGCCGCAAAGGCAGGCTCGCCCTTGCGCATGCCGGCTCCGATCGGTTCCAGCGCCATCGGTTCGCGCAGGATCGCCAGTTCGTTAGGACTGCCCTTGGTCTCCTGGGCATACTGGATGGCCGTCATCATGTTGGTGACGAAGCCGTTCACCTTGTTCTGCTGCAGGGCCAGATAGGCCGATCCGGAATCCTGGAAGGTCACTGCCTGGCCATTCTTGACCGACATGTAGATCGACTGTTCCGAGGTCGATCCCTTGGCTGCACTGATGCGCTTGCCTTCGAAATCAGCCAGAGTCTTGCCGGCGTCGGCCTTCTTGACCAGCAATACCTCCTTGGTGATGTAGTAGGCATTGCTGAACTCGATCTGTTCGCCGCGGGTCTTGGTGTAGGCCAGGTTGGCGATGACCAGATCGACGCGTCCCATCTTCACTTCCGAAATGCGCGCCTCGACCGACAAGGGCTTGAGCGTGGGCTTGAGGCCCATTTCCTTGGCCAGCGCGTTGCACAGGTCCACATCCATCCCCACCAGCGCGCGCGTCTTGGGGTCGGGATACGAGAACGGAACGACATCCGCATAGACGCCACAGATCAACTCCTTGCGTGCCTGGACCTCTTGCAACTGGTCCGCGTTGGCCTGCGGGATGATGCCGATCGCGCTACAGAACAGGAAGGCACCAGCGATGCGATTCAATTTCATGATGTAAGGCTCCTCAGTTTTTCTTGGAACAGGTCTTGATGAATGATTGCCCCTGCCTGCCGGCAGGAGACCTTGGGTCGAATCCGCTTGATCAGGACGAATTCCGTGGACTGCAACTTGTTGCCGGTGTCGCACCGCGCGACTCAGTGCGAGCGCAGGTCGGAAAGGAAACGCTGCGCGCGCGGATGTTCCGGGCTGGTGAAGAACTTCTCGGGCGTAGCTCGCTCGAGGATGGTCCCTGCATCCATGAACCAGACCTGGTCGGCCACTTCCCGGGCAAATCCCATTTCATGCGTGACGCACATCATGGTCATGCCATCGCGCGCCAGACTCTTCATGACGTTGAGCACTTCGCCCACCATTTCGGGGTCCAGCGCCGAGGTGGGTTCATCGAAGAGCATGGCCGGCGGGTCCATGGCCAATGCCCGGGCGATGGCCACACGCTGCTGCTGGCCGCCGGAGAGCTGGCCCGGGAAGGAGTCGGCCTTGGATGACAGGCCCACGCGCTCCAGCAAGCTCATTGCCTTTTCGCGCGCTGCCTGGCGCTTGAGACCGTTGACCCGGGTCGGCGAAAGGATGATGTTGTCCATCACAGACAGATGCGGAAACAGGTTGAATTGCTGGAACACGAAACCCACGCGGGTACGGAACTTGTTCAGGTCAAGCCCGGCGGCATTGACGTCCTGGCCATCGAAGGCAATCTGTCCTTGCTGGATGTCCTCGAGACGGTTGACCGTCCGGATCATGGTGGACTTGCCGGAGCCCGAGGGACCGCAGACAACCACGACCTCACCACGCTTGACCTGGGCATTGACGTTGACCAGGGCATGGTAATTGCCGTACCACTTGTTGACGTCAGTGAAGATAATCATGAATTCTCCTTGCTTGCTGCTGCGGGAAGCGCGGTCATGGACAGCTTGCTGCCAACATCCGGCTTGTTCTTGCGTGCCTTGCCGGCGCGCTTGTTGGTAATGCGGCGCTCGATGTAGTCCGCCAGCTCCGTAAAGGAGAAACACAGGACGAAATAGATCAGGGCCAGTAGTGAAAAGACCGCCAGCGGTTTGGTCAGCAACTGGTTGTTGACCTGATTGGCTGCGAAGGTCACCTCGGGCACGTTGATCACGTAACCCAACGAGGTTTCCTTGATGGTCGAGACGAACTGGCTGATCATGCTGGGCATCATGTTGTACAAGGCCTGCGGCAGGATCACGAAGCGCAGCGTGCGGAAATACCCCAGCCCCAGTGCACGCGAAGCTTCGAGCTGTCCTTTGGGCAGCGCTTCGATACCGGCGCGGATGACCTCGCAGAGGTAGGCGCTCTGGTAGATCACCAGGGTACACAGCATGGTGGTGAAACCGGTGATGGTCCGGCCGATCAGCAAGGGCAGGAAGAAATACACCCAGAAGATCACCATGATCAGTGGAATGCCGCGGATGGTGTAGACCAGCATGGTTGCCGGAACACGGAATACGGCCATCGGACTGATGCGGGCCAGGGCCAGCAGGATACTGACCGGAAAGGCAAGGCCCAGACCCAGCAATGAAAGGATCAGGGTGATGGCCAGTCCGCCCAGCGCACCGTGCGGATATTGCCCGAGCAGCAGCAGTTCCCAGTAGTTGTGCAGGATATCGAACATGATTTAGCGGCTTCCTGGAATCTTGTAGTGACGCGAGATTGCCTCGCCTGCTGCCATCAGTGCCAGAGACAAGGCCAGGTAGCCGACACTGGCGATGAGATAGGCTTCAAAGGTGCGGAACGTGTAGTTCTCCAGTTGTCGCGTGGCGTAGGTCAGCTCGGCCACACCAATGGCCATGGCCAGACTGGTGTTCTTGAACAGCAGCACGGTATGGTTGATCAGGGGCGGCACCGCAATGCGCAGTGCCTGCGGCAGGATCACGAAACGCATGGTGCGCAGATAGCTCAGACCCAGTGCCCGCGAGGCTTCGAACTGGCCAGCCGGAATCGCCCGCAGGCCGCTGCGGATGTCTTCCGATACATAGGCGGCCATGCACAAGCCGATGGCAATGACGGAGTAGAGGAATTCACCGTTGAACTGGTTGATCCACATCTGGGCCTCGTCAGGCAGCAATGAGGGCAGCGCGAAATACCACATCATGATCTGCACCAGCATCGGTACATTGCGGTGGTAGGCCACGAAGCACGATACGATGCCCATGGCAAGCCGATGACCGCTCATGCGCATGGTGGCCAGCAAGGTCCCCAGCAGCATCGCCACGAGCCAGGACGCAACCGTCAGCTCCAGGGTAAGCAGCAGGCCCTTGACCAGCAAGTCGGCATATTGCCCTTGCAGGACGGCTGCAAAATTGAGGTTGAGGTTAATGGCGTTTCTCCTTTACTGATGCGCCCACGGTATGCGTGTTGGCAATGACAACTCGTTTGCAGAGAGAATACGCGGTTCAAAAACGATAAGAAAAGACGCTTTTCATCTGATCCGATAAGTTTCTGAAATGGTGGTGCATCCTTCGTCTCTGGTGGTGCAGCAAGCCCCATTTTGGGGCTGTCCGAGCTCGCGGCCGGTCACGATCTGGCGCGTGCAAGTACGCGGCCATGGCGTATTGCAAGAATCACGCGCATGGCGGCAACCGGCATCAGCAAACGCGTCAGCGACGCAAACGAGAGGGACTGGAGAGCAGTTCCGGATTGACCGGGGTCAGTACCGCCGGTACCGGTGCGGCACAGACGGCTTCCAGGTTGCGTACTGCCAGCAGTGCCATGGCGCGTCGCGTCTGGATGGAGGCACTGCCGATGTGCGGGGTCAGGACCACATTGGGAATGTCCAGCAGGTCCGGCCGCACATTGGGCTCACCCTCGAAGACATCCAGTCCGGCTGCGGCGATCGTGCCGGCGCGCAGCGCCTGGGCCAGGGCGGCATCATCGATGACGCCGCCGCGTGCGATATTGACCAGGGTGGCGGTGGGCTTCATCAGCGCCAGTTCCGCAGCACCGATCGCATGATGGGACGAAGCAGAGTAGGGGACCACTACGATCAGGTGATCTGCTTGCGACAGCAACGTCTGGCGATCCACATAGGCCGCATTGCAGGATTGTTCGACCAAGGGATCCAGGCGACTGCGGTTGTGATAAATCACACGCATGCCGAAACCATGCGCGCCGCGCCGGGCAATGGCCTGGCCGATGCGGCCCATGCCGAAGATGCCCAGGGTACTGCCGTGGACGTCGGCTCCCAGCAGCATGTCGTAGATCCCCGTCTTGTTCCATTGCCGCGCGCGCACGTAGCGATCGGATTCGGCGATTCTGCGCGCGGTGGCCATCAGCAAGGCGAAGCCGAAATCCGCCGTGGTCTCGGTGAGCACGTCCGGGGTATTGGTGACCAGTACGCCGCGCTGGTTGCAGGCCTCTACATCGATGTTGTTGTAGCCCACGCCGACGTTGCACACTGCGCGCAATTGCGGACAGGCATCCAGCAATGTGGCATCGATGCGGTCGCTGCCATGGGTCACCGCGCAGACCTTGCCTTGAAGGCGGGCGATGAGCTCAGGCTGGCTCCACAATACGTCCTGTTGATTGTCGAGTACGTCGAAGCGCGTCTGCAGGCGCTCCAGGATGTCCGGGAAGGTCGCCCGGGTAACGGCGATGGCTGTTTTCATCTGGTCTGTCTCCGATATCGTTTTATTTATTGACACCTGCGCGCAAACGCCATTTGGCGCAGGTGGTGCTGCACTTGCAGAATTGGCGTCAGCCGGCGCTGTTGGCTTCGAGCGCGTCAATCCAGGAACGGTCGTAGCGGCCTTCGCGGATCGCGGTCATGGTGTCTTGTTCGCGCTGGATCTGTTGCAGCGCCTTTTCGATCAGGTACGATGCTTCGGACTGGGCGAATGCGACGATACCGTCTTCGTCCGCCACGATGATATCGCCCGGATTGATGACCAGGCCGTCGATGCTGACCGGGACATTGATTTCGCCGGGGCCGCATTTGTACGGACCTTTATGCGTCGCTCCACGGGCAAATACCGGATAGCCCATCTCACGAATCCCTGCTACGTCGCGAATGGCACCGTCGATCACGAGTCCCGCAATGCCGATGGTGCGGGCGTAGGTGGTCATGATCTCGCCCATCAGGGCCTGGGTCGTATCACCACCACCGTCGATGACCATCACGTCACCCGGGCGACAGTAGTCGAAAGCGCGATGGATGGCGAGATTATCCCCGGGGCGCACGCGTACCGTCACGGCGGTACCGACCAGTTGCTCGCCCTGATACATGGGACGCAGGTTGGAGGTGCCCGCCAGACGGCGCATGTTGTCGCTGATGAGTGCCGACGGGATGCTCTTGAGCTGCTCGATGATGGCCGCAGGGGCCTGCGGCGAAGACGGATTCTTGCGTGCGCCGATATGTTCCATGATATGGGTTCTCTCTCTGGTGGAAATGAAGACCGCCGGACTCAGTCCTGCGGCTTGATGGTGGTCAGGCCGCCCGGTACCTGCAGCGTCGGGAGGATTTCGATGTTGCTGATGTTGACGGCGATGGGGGCCGAGACGGCAAAGGCGATGGCATCCGCAATATCCGAGGCCTGCGGAAGCTCGAAGCCGTCGATGAATTGTTTGCGTGCGGCCTCGATATCGCCATGCACATGTCCGAAGATATCGGTGGCCACGCGGCCGGGGCAGATCTCGGTGACGCGCACCCGTTTGCCGGTGGCATCGACCCGCAGCTGGCGTGAGAGGGCGTGGATGCCGGCCTTGGTGGCGTGATAGATGGAGTTGCCGTTGAAGTTGTAGATGGCGGCAATCGAGCTGATGTTGACGATGTGGCCCCGATCACGTTCGACCATGCCGGGCATGATCAGGCGTACCAGGTGCAGGACCGCTTGCAGGTTGATTTCGACCTGCGCGTCGACGTCACTCTCGCTGGCATTGAGGATCGAACCGGGCGTCGAAATGCCGGCATTGTTGACCAGGACGTCGAACTGGTATTGCTGTGCCAGACGAGTCAATGTGGGCAGGTCACGGACGTCGGCCACATGCGGGATGCAACCGGTACGTGCCGCAAGTTCCTTGAGTGCCCCTTCGCTGCGGGCCAGTGCGTGCACCTCCAGTCCTTCCTTGCAGAAACGTTCGACGATGGCTGCGCCCATGCCGGTGGAGGCACCCGTGACCAGTGCGGTCTTGTAATCAGAAAAAGGCATGTGAAGATCTCCAGTATGGGGCCGCCACTTGGGCGGCCCGCTGAGTTGAATATAGCGCGCAGGCGCGGTTCGGACTAAGACGGATTGGCTTTGAGGGGATAAGCACTGCTTATGTCCAGCCAGGCCAATACGCTAGAGCAGCTGGCTTACCGGGGTGACGCTGCCCCCGGCCTCTTCGATGGCACTGCGGATGGCGCGCGCCAGGGCCACGGCACCCGGCGTATCGCCGTGCACCAGGATTTGCTTTACCGGCATGGGCAGCGGCGTCCCGGTAATGGAGGCGACGCTGCCGGTACGCAGGAGCTCCACCACACGCTGCAGTACGGCTTGCTTGTCCTCGATGACGGCACCGGGCAGCTTGCGCGAAACCAGGGCCCCCTGGTCGTCGTAGGCACGGTCAGCCAGGAAGGCCGTGGCACACGGCAGGCCGTGGCGTACGGCTGCGCGTTCGATGGCCGTATTGGTCGAGACGCTGATGATGATCTCGGGGTCGAATTGCGCGATCGCGCTGAGCAGCGGTTCGGCCAGCGCATCATCGGCGGCCGCCATATTGCCCAGTGCACCATGGAAACTCATGTGTCCCACCCGGCAACCGGCTGCCCGTGCCAGGCCGGAGAGTGCGCCCAGCTGGTAAAGCACGTATTTGGCCAGTTCCTGCGGATCGGCCTGGATCACTCGCCGGCCGAAGCCAAGCATGTCGGGAAACCCGACGTGGGCACCGATATCGATACCGCGAGCAGCAGCCTGGCGCAAGGTGCGGTCCATGATCACCGGGTCGCCAGCGTGGAAGCCACAAGCAATATTGGCCGAGGTGATGATGTCCATGAGCGCTTCGTCATCACCCATGCGGTAATGGCCGTAGCCTTCGCCGATGTCGGCATTGAGATCGATCTTCATGTGTATCCTTGGTTTCCCGAATGCAACGCGATTGTCGCTCAGGCGTCAATTTCAAAAAGCGGCGTACCGTAGCCGACCAGACCTTGCGCTGCCGTGAGGCTGCGTACCGAGCCAGCGTCCTGGCTGGTGACCGGCAGGTACAGTTCATCGACCTGGATCAGTGCGAGGATGTCACCCGGTTTCACCACATTGCCGTTGGTCACGAAAGGAGCGGAGCGCAGCGGATGTTGCGTGACGAGATGACCGAAACCAGGTGCCATGACCTGCGCTGTCTTATCGCCCTGCGAGACTGTCGGCAGTGCTGCCTCAACCCGGTTATCCAGGTGAGCCGGTCCCTCCAGGCGTACTCGCTCTCCCGGGCGGCGCAGTTCCAGTACCGCCAGTCGGCCCTGCTCCGTCAGTGTGACCAGCGCCTGTAATTGTTCAATGTCCATGGCCACCTCAGCTGTTCCAGATCTTGCGTTGCATCTGCACCGCTTGTTGCAATTGCGCGAGATAGAGCGCCTTTTCTTCCAGCGCGGCGCTGGCCTGCGCATGGTCCACCCGAATGAAACGCAGTGACTGGCCAATGCGCGCCTGCCCCAGACGCCACAGGTCGGCTTCGATAACGGTGCCCACCTTGGGATAGCCGCCCGAAGGCTGGGCATCGCGCAACTGGATGATGGGCTGCCCGCTGTGGGGTACCTGGATCACGCCGGGCACGATCCCGTGCGAGCGCATTTCCATGGGGCGCGCCGCCTGCAGTCCCGGTCCTTCGAGACGGTAGCCATAACGATCGCTTTGCGGCGTGACCTGCCAAGGCTGCTGCCAGAACGCCTCCAGCGATTGCGCCGTATAGCCCTCATATTCGCCCGCCGGAAGTACGCGCACGGGGATCTGCTCCTGGCTTCCCGACAGCGTCAGCGGCAATCCCAGTTGCGGTGGACGCACGCCGAAGCCGCTGGAAGAAATGCCCGATACCGGCGTCAACTCACCTTGGCGCAAGGCTGTCTTGAGGGCATCTCCCTTCTTCAGCGGGCGGCCTTCGAAACCACCGAAGTTGCCGCGCATCTGCGTGCTGCGCGACCCCAGTACCGGCTCGACATCGATTCCCCCGGCCACGCTCAGGTAAGCGCGCGCACCGCTGCGCGGTACGCCCAGCGCCAATACCTGCCCCTGGCGAGCATGCCGGCACCACCAGGGTGGTACGGGCTGGCCATCCAGCGTGGCCTCGCAGTCGGCACCGGTCAGCGCAAAATCGGCATCGGTGGTGAAGCGAACGCGAAACGGCAGAATCGGGACCTCGATCCCGGCAGCATTGCTGTCATTGCCCAGCAGGATGTTACCGATGGCCAGTGCCAGGTCGTCCATGGCTCCCGAGGTGCCGACGCCATAGCGCAATACGCCGAACCGGCCGAGGTCTTGCACGGTGCTCAGTGCACCGGTGGCCAGGATCTCGATCATTTGATTACCTTTGCAATGTTGAAGCGGATCGTGTCGCCCGGTGCCAGGATGGCTGGCGGTTCCCGGCGCGGATCGAAGAAACGCATTTGCGTGTGGCCAATGGTGTTCCAGCCGCTGGGGCCATCCGAGGCCGACACGCCGGTCTGTTCGCCGCCGATGGAGACCGAGCCGCCGGGCAGTCGTACCACCGGCACTTTGCGCCTGGGGGTGGCGATACGAGGGTCCATGCCGCCCAGGTAACAGTAGCCAGGATGGCTGCCCAAGGCATAGACGGTGTACAGCGGTGCCGCATGCATCTGCACGATGTCATCCACGGACAGCCCGGTATGGGCCACGACGTCGGCCAGGTGCGGGCCACCCTCCCCGCCATAGATCACATCGAGCGCCAGGTGCCGGCCCTCGATGTGCAATTCGACCGATTCTTCCCATGCCCGGCGCAATGCGCCTTCCACGCTGGCGATGTCGGACGGCGGCTGGCGCAGTACCAGCATCAGGTTGGCCATGCCGGGGACGACTTCGGCCACCTCGGGCCAGTCTGCCAGGCGCTGGGCCAGGTCCCAGATACGGCGTTGCTGCGGCAGGTCCATCGCGCCCGGTGCCTCGAACAGGATGGCCTTGGCGCCCAGCAGGCTGATCTGCAGGGCGTGGGCATCGCTGCCCGGTTGCGTTGGCGACGGGATTTCTCTGAGCTTGGTCGATGGTTTCACGGTGCGTTCCGATGCTTGAGCCAGTGTTCAAGGTGATGGATGTTGACGCCCCCTGCAGCAAAGCCGGGTTCAGTCATCAGGTCGCCATGCAGAGCCAGGTTGGTGCTCACACCGCTCACCCGCATCTCTGCCAGCGCACCTCGCATGCGGGCCAGCGCCTCCTCGCGGGTGGGCGCATGCACGATCAGCTTGGCGATCATGGAGTCATAGTAGGGCGGTACCGTATAACCGACGCCCGCATGGGAATCGACTCGTACACCGTGGCCGCCGGGCAGTTCCCACGTGATGATGGTGCCGGGCGAGGGCGCGAAGGTATAGGGATCCTCTGCGTTGATGCGGCACTCGATGGCATGGCCATGGCACTGGATATCCTGCTGCCGCAGGTGCAGTGGCTCGCCGCTGGCCACCCGCAGTTGGGCCTGCACGATATCGATGCCGCTGGTCATTTCGGTGACCGGGTGTTCGACCTGCAAGCGCGTGTTCATTTCGATGAAGTAGAAGCGTCCATCTTCGAAGAGGAATTCAAATGTGCCGGCTCCGCGATAGTCGATCTGCCGGCAGGCTTCGACGCAGCGCTGACCCACCTGCTCCAGCAATGCGGAGGCGATACCGGGCGCTGGCGCTTCTTCCATGACCTTCTGGTGACGGCGCTGCATCGAGCAATCACGCGCGCCCAGCCAGAAGGCATTGCCGTGGTTGTCGCACAGGACCTGGATTTCTACGTGGCGGGGATGCTGCAGGAATTTCTCCATGTACAGCTCCGGATTGCCGAAGGCGCGGCGCGCCTCTTCACGCGTCAACGCAACGGCCTCGGCCAGCTCGCTCTCCTGCTGGACCACGCGCATGCCCTTGCCACCGCCTCCACCGGCTGCCTTCACGATGACCGGATAACCGATGTCGCGGGCCATCTGCTTCAGTGCCTCGACATCGGCGGGCAATGCGCCATCGGAGCCGGGTACGCACGGCACGCCCGCAGCCAGCATCGCCTGCTTGGCCGCGATCTTGTCGCCCATGACGCGGATGGATTTTGCCAGCGGACCGATGAAGACAATCCCGGCATCCTCCAGCAACTGCGCGAATTCAGCGTTCTCGGACAGGAAGCCGTAACCGGGATGGACGGCATCGGCACCGCACAGGCGCGCGGCCTGGACGATGGCGTGCTTGTTGAGATAGCTGTGGGTGGGATGGGCACGCCCGATGCACAGTGCCTGATCGGCCAGGCGCACGTGACGGGCACCGGCGTCAGCCTCGGAGTAGACCGCTACGGTAGCGATGCCCAACTCGCGGCAGGCGCGCTGGATGCGCAGGGCGATTTCGCCACGATTGGCGATGAGAACTTTCTTGAGCATGAATGTGTGGGGTGAATGAGCGAGGGCGATCCTGGCCGGGGTCAGGCGAGGCGGAACAGGGCCTGGCCGACCTTGACCTCGCTGCCCGAACTCACCAGTACCTCTGCAATGCGGCCGGACTGGTCGGACTCGACCGTGTTGAACATCTTCATGGCTTCGATCACGCAGACCACCTGTTCCAACTGCACTTCGTCGCCGATCTTCACGAACGGAGATTCGCCCGGAGCAGGTGTGAGATGGAAGATGCCTTGCATGGGGGCTGCGATCACCCTGCCTGTGCTGGACGCTGCTGCAGCGGGCGCAGGGGCGGGAGAAAACAGGGGAGGCGCGGAGCGGGCGGCAGCGGCCGGCACCGGCACCACCGTATGCGCAGTTGCATTTGCATGCCGTTCCAGGCGCACGCTGTGTTCGCCCTCGGCCAGTTCAAGTGCACTCAGCCCGGAGCTGTTGAGCAAGTCGATCAGTGCTTTTATCTTGGGGAGATCCATCGCTTTCCTTGCCTGTGCGGCGCTATCGATATTCAGGAATTCAATATACGCGGACCGCTCGCAATGGGATAAGACGGATTGGCTTTGAAGGGATAAGGCGACCTTATGGATTGGCGCGCAGCACCGCCGCCGCCAATCCAGGCCGGTTTACGGTTCCTGGGCGAGCGACTGCCCGCTGTCACGGGCAAGGTCATCCACCAGCTCCAGCAGGATCTCGCGCACCGCGTTGGCGGGTTCGGACAGGGGAAGATGATCCGACTCGCAGAGGGACAACGGAGCCAGTATCACCGGGTCGACAATACGCGAGAGCGTGGCGTTGCCGGAGGAGGCAATCACGCGCGCGGCTGACACGGGCAGGATGGTCGCGCCCAGCCCGGCACCGATAGCCGACGACAAGGTAGCGGCCGACTCGATTTCGGCCACCACGCGCGGCACCATCTGTGCGCCCATGAAGGCTTCGTTGACGTACTTGCGCACATAGTTGTACGGCCGTGGCAGCAGCAATTCCACATCGCGCAACTCGCGCAAGCTGATCTCGCGTTCAGGGAAGTGCAGACAGGCGGGGGCGACCAGATAAAGATCTTCCTTGAGCAAGGGCTTGTACGACAGGCCGGGGAATGACTTCTCGCCATACAGGACCGCCATGTCCATGCGCCCGTTCATGATCAGTTCACTCAACGTCGTGCCAAAGTTCTCGTTGATGTAGAGCAGTACGCCAGGATGGCGCGCCCGTACCGTCTGCAGCAGCGGCAGGGACAATGCCGAGGCGGCGGTCCCCGGAGAGAGACCGACCGAGACCTGGCCCGACAGCGCCTGTCCCGATTTCTTGACGTCGTTCTGGGCCTGCTCCACCTGGCGCAGGATGATCTGCGCATGGCGATACAGGGTCGTGCCCGCTTCCGTAGGCGTCACGCCACGCTTGGTCCGTACCAGCAGCTGCTGTCGGCACTCGCCTTCCAGCGTGGCCAGTTGCTGGCTCAAGGCGGGTTGCGCGATGTGCAGGATCTCGGCTGCCTGAGTGAGGCTGCCGATGTCGACAATTTTGACGAAATATTTAAGGCGACGCAGATTCACGATTCTTTTCCTCTCATGCTGCGAGCCGTGATGCAAGAATCACGCCACTGTCTCCTCATACGGCGCGCAGTTTGTCTTCTGCTTGTTGATATCGGTATGGCTCCAATGATAACGCTATCACGGCAGAAGAATTTTATATGGATGCTCGCGTTGCGGTATCAACACACTGTCGCATGGAAATTATTTACTGGCCGAGTCGTTGAAAAAAATGCCGCTGCTCAGGCGGAAAGCCCGAGTTTGCAGGGTTTGCGAGCAGAGTCCGGGATGTCTCCATGAAACGTCGCAAGCCAGGCCAGAACCAGTTTGCGGGGCAGCCATAAGGCGAGGTTATTTTGCCAGACGAAAGTCGTCTTATCGGAAAAATGGGCAGCCGCTTACCGTTAGCGCTCTTGATCGTTTTTTGGAGAGCCGTGTGACTTCCCCCCGTATCGCTGACCGCGTCCGTCGCATCAAACAATCCCCCAGCAGTGCCGCTGCCGAGCGTGCGGCCGAACTGCGCCGCCAGGGCAAGGACATCGTCAACCTGGTCGTGGGTGAGCCCGATTTCGATACGCCCGCGCACATCCGCCGTGCTGCCGCCGAGGCCATCGAGTCCGGCCAGACGCGCTACACGCCAACCGCGGGCACGCCTGCATTGCGCCAAGCCATTTCAGAAAAGCTGGCGCGCGAAAACCAGCTGGCCTATGCGCCGCGAGAGATCATCGCTACCTGCGGGGCCAAACACGCCATCTTCAATGCCTTGGCCATCACGGTGCAGACCGGAGATGAAGTACTGGTACCGGCACCTTACTGGGTGTCCTATCCCGATATGGTACTGGCTTGTGACGGCACACCGGTCGTCGTGCCCTGCGTGGAGGAAGACGGCTTCAAGCTGACGCCTGCAGTCCTCGATGCGGCCATCACGGCACGCACCAAGTGGCTCATCATCAATTCCCCCAGCAATCCGACCGGAGCAGCCTATACCCTGGAAGAACTGCAGGCCCTGGCCGAGGTGCTGCGCCGTCATCCGCAGGTGCTGGTGATGACTGACGACATCTACGAACATATCCGCTTCGATGGCCAGCCTACGCCGCATCTGCTCAATGCAGCGCCCGATCTGCGCGAGCGCACCTTGCTCATCAATGGCGTCTCCAAGACCTATGCCATGACCGGTTGGCGTATCGGCTATGCAGCCGGTCCGAGCGATCTGATTGGCGCACTGGATATCCTGCAATCGCAGTCGACCAGCAATCCCAGTTCCGTCAGCCAGGCGGCGGCCCTTGCCGCACTGACCGGCGACCAGGGTTTCGTGGCCGAGTTCGCCGATACCTACCGCCGCCGCCGCGATCGCGGGCTTGAACTGATCAACGCCATTGATGGCCTGAGCTGCCGCAAGCCCGAGGGGGCCTTCTACCTCTTCATTAATTGCAGTGGTCTGCTGGGCCGCCGGACGCCGGAAGGCAAGGTGATCGAGAGCGACACCGACGTAGTGATGTATTTCCTCGAAAGCACTGGCGTCGCCCTGGTGGCCGGGACGGCCTACGGCCTCTCGCCTTATATGCGCATGTCCATTGCCACTGCGGTGGAAACCATTGAAGAAGGTTGCCGCCGTATGGCCGGCGCGGTCGCGGCACTGCGCTGATCCCAAGAACAAGGGCCGTTATGACTGACATCCTGGCGGCCATTGCCGGGAGGCGGCGCCACGCCGGCTCCCGAAGAGTCTGAGGTAGAAGGTGCAATTCAATTCAACCACTAAAGGGAGTCGTCAATGAAAAAAATAGCCATGTCGGCCGCAGCGTTGGGGATCATCAGCTGTGGCGCCCAGGCGCAGAGCAGTGTCACGATCTACGGTATCGTCGATTCGTCGGTTCGCTACAGCACCAATGAGAACGCTGCGGGCGGGAGCAAGGTGCAACTGGCCGGCGGTCCGCTGTCCGGCAGCCGTATCGGTTTCAAGGGGACGGAGGATCTCGGCGGCGGCTTGTCGGCGCTGTTCTCGCTGGAGACCGGGTTCGGGACCGACACCGGCGCGCTGCAACAGCAACCGGCTTCCGGCACCCGGCTGTTTGGCCGTGAGTCTCTGGTCGGGCTGCAAGGCGGCTTCGGCAAGCTGACCGTGGGGCGTCAGTATGCACTGATCCATGACATGGTCGTGAGCTATGACGTCTATGCTCTCTCCAACGTGACTCAGACCATCGGCTTCCAGGGCGGCAACTACACCATGGGCGCGCGACTGGACAACAGCTTGCGCTATGCCGGCACCTACAAGGGCGTGACTGCCTCATTGGGCTACAGTGCCGGCGAAGTGGCGGGTGACATCCACAATGGGGAATCCAGGGCCATCGGCCTGGCCTATGATGACGGTCCGCTGCACATCGGCGGTGCGTGGCAGGTGTTGAATAATTCGACTACCTATTTCAGCTCGGCCATCAGCGCCAACAGCAAGCAGACGGCCTGGTCACTGGGCGCTACCTACACCGCAGGTCCGGTGAAGTGGTACGCAGGCTACATCAACAACAAGCTCGATATCGCCGACTATCGCAACAGTTCCTACTCTGCCGGTTTCAAGTGGAACATCAGCGGACCGTGGAGCTTGTGGAACGCCGTCTACTTCGACCGCCTCAAGCACGCCGGCACCAGCGGCAACCGCCTGACCATCGCGCCGACCGCACTCTATGCCTTCAGCAAGCGCACCGATGTCTATCTCACGGTGGACTACACCAAGCTCACCGACGCATGGAAGACCTTGGGCTCCACCTCCGGCACGCTGTTCGGCAATCGTCTGGGCGTGACCACCGGCATTCGCCACCAGTTCTGATGCAGTACCGGGGACATCCTCGGCGATGTCCCCCTGCGCGTCGCATGACCGCGTCACAAGAACGATAACAGCAGGAGCAATTCATGATCATAGGCATCCCCGTCGAGACACGGGATGGAGAAACCCGCGTGGCCGCCACGCCGGAGACAGTCAAGAAGTTCATCGCGGCCGGGCATGAAGTCACGGTGCAGTCCGGTGCAGGCGTCAGGTCCAGCATTCCTGACGAGGCCTATGTGGCCGTCGGCGCCAGCATCGGCAGCGCCGAGGCGGTCTATACCGCCGAGATCCTGCTCAAGGTGCGCGCGCCCAATGAGGCCGAGCGCGCGCGTCTCAAGCCGGGTACCGTGGTCGTCGGCATGTTGAATCCCTTCGATGCCGACAACATCGCCGCCATGGCCGCCGCCGGCCTCACCGCCTTCGGCCTCGAAGCCGCGCCCCGCACCACCCGTGCGCAGTCGCTGGACGTGCTGTCCTCGCAGGCCAACATTGCTGGCTACAAGGCCGTGCTGATGGCCGCCAACACCTATCAACGCTTCATGCCCATGCTGATGACCGCCGCTGGTACCGTCAAGGCCGCGCGCATGCTCATCATGGGGGCCGGCGTGGCCGGCCTGCAGGCCATCGCTACGGCCAAGCGGCTGGGGGCGGTGATCGAGGCCTCCGACGTGCGTCCGGCGGTCAAGGAGCAGATCGAATCGCTGGGGGCCAAATTCCTGGACGTGCCCTTCCTGACCGAGGAAGAAAAGGAAATCGCCCAGGGCGTGGGCGGCTATGCCCGCCCCATGCCGCCGGACTGGATGAAGCGCCAGGCCGAGCTGGTCCACGAACGCGCCAAACAGGCCGACATCATCATCACCACCGCCCTCATCCCCGGCCGCAAGGCCCCGGTGCTGATCAGCGAGGAGACCGTCAAGGCCATGAAGCCCGGTTCGGTGATCCTGGACATGGCGGTCGACCAGGGCGGCAACTGTCCCTTGTCGGAGCCCGGCAAGACCGTCATCAAGCACGGCGTGCACATCATCGGCGAAGGCAACCTGGCGGCCCTGGTGGCGGCCGATGCCTCGGCCCTGTACGCGCGCAACGTGCTGGACTTCCTCAAACTGATCATCGATGCCGAAGGCAAGCTGGTCATCAACAAGGAAGACGATATCGTCGCGGCCACGCTGCTTTGTTCAGGTGGCGAAGTGCTGCGCAAACAAGGAGACAAGTAATGGAAGTGAGCCACACCATCATCAACCTGATCATCTTCGTGCTGGCCATCTACGTTGGCTACCACGTGGTCTGGACGGTGACCCCGGCCTTGCACACGCCCCTGATGGCGGTGACCAATGCCATCTCGGCCATCATCATCATCGGCGCCATGCTGGCCGCGGGCCTCACCGAAGGCACGGTCGGCCGCATC
>Ga0308171_1002191_pt1 | contig 21623 bp, 15 predicted proteins | sample PhyGR1_FD_202135 | JGI IMG/M metagenome (GOLD analysis project Ga0308171, IMG submission 202135) | Phyllosphere microbial communities from UC Gill Tract Community Farm, Albany, California, United States - DLSLSG.R1 | ecosystem: Host-associated > Plants > Phyllosphere > Unclassified | place: USA... | reverse complement strand
CAGCACCCGGTTGTCGGTGATCATCTTCTCGGCCTTGTCGAACTGGCCGCTGCCGCGCTGCGGGTAGCCGCAGCACAGGTAGCCCGGCGGCAGCACGGTCTGCACGCCCGCGTGCCAGAGCATGGCCTGCGTCGCCAGACCGACCTGCGAGAACAGGCGCTCGGAGCCGCAGCCGGGGAAGTAGAACACCGCCTCCGTCTCGGCCGTGGTGGCGGCCGGGTTGCGGATGATGGGCACGTAGTCCTTGTCCTCGATGTCCAGCAGCGCGCGCGCCGTCTTCTTGGGCAGGCCGCCGGGCAGCTTCTTGTTGATGAAGTGGATCACCTGCTCCTTGACCGGCGCCGTGCCCACCGTGGCGGGCGGATGCGCGGTCTGCTTGCGGCCGAAGCCGCGCAGCAGATCGACGGCCATGCGCTGGGCCTTGAAGCCCACGTCAACCATGGCCGTGCGCATCAGCTTGATGGTGTCGGGGTTGGTGGCGTTGAGCATGCCCATGGCCAGGGCGTTGCCCGGGCGGAAGGTCTTCTTGCCCATCTTGCGCAGCAGGTTGCGCATGTTCATGGTGACGTCGCCGAAGTCGATCTTGACCGGGCACGGCGTGTAGCACTTGTGGCAGACGGTGCAGTGGTCGGCCACGTCCTCGAATTCCTGCCAGTGCTTGATGGACACGCCGCGGCGGGTCTGCTCTTCGTAGAGAAAGGCCTCGACCAGCAGCGACGTCGCCAGGATCTTGTTGCGCGGGCTGTAGAGCAGGCTGGCGCGCGGCACGTGGGTGGCGCACACCGGCTTGCACTTGCCGCAGCGCAGGCAGTCCTTGACCGAGTCGGCGATGGCGCCGATGTCGCTTTGCTGCATGATCAGCGACTCGTGCCCCATCAGCCCGAAGCTGGGCGTGTAGGCATTGGTCAGGTCCGAGTACATCAGCGAGCTGCGCGCAGAAACAGGCCCTGGCGCTTGATCCACCTGGGCAACATGCTCCTGATTTCGTAGCAGCTTGCCCTTGTTGAAGCGGCCCTGCGGGTCCACGCGCTGCTTGTAGTCCGCGAAGGGCTGCAGTTCCTCGTCGGTCAGGAATTCGAGCTTGGTGATGCCGATGCCGTGCTCGCCCGAAATCACGCCGTTCAGGCTGCGCGCCAGCACCATGATGCGGGCCACGGCCTCGTGCGCGGTCTGCAGCATGTCGTAGTCGTCGCTGTTGACCGGCAGATTGGTGTGCACGTTGCCGTCGCCCGCGTGCATGTGCAGCGCCACCCACACGCGGCCCTTGAGCACGCGCTGGTGGATGGCCTGCGCCTCGTCCATGATGGGCTTGAACGATGCGCCGGCGAAGATCTTGGCGAGCGGCTCGCGCAGCTGCGTCTTCCAGCTGGCGCGCAGGGTGTGGTCCTGCAGTTGCGGGAACAGCGCCTCCACGTCCCGCAGCCAGCCGCTCCACAGCGCCCGCACCTCGCCGATCAGCGCCACGGCCTGGGCCACGCGGTCTTCCAGCAATTCGGCGGACGGGATCTCGTGCGCGTCGTCCTGGCGGCCCAGCGGCAGGTTGCCGCGCAGGAAGAAGTCTTCCAGCGCGTCGCACAGCTTGAGCTTGTTGCGCAGGGAGAGTTCGATGTTGATGCGCTCGATGCCGTCGGTGTACTCGGCCATGCGCGGCAGCGGGATCACCACGTCTTCGTTGATCTTGAAGGCGTTGGTGTGGCGGCTGATGGCGGCCGTGCGCTTGCGGTCGAGCCAGAACTTCTTGCGCGCCTCGGGGCTGATGGCGATGAAGCCCTCGCCCGCGCGCGAATTGGCGATGCGCACCACTTCGCTGGTCACGCGCGCCACCGCATCGGCGTCGTCGCCCGCGATGTCGCCGAACAGCACCATCTTCGGCAGGCCGCCGCCGTGCTTCTTGCTCTTGGTGGCGTAGCCCACGGCCTTGAGATACCGGTCGTCCAGGTGCTCCAGGCCGGCCAGCAGCACGCCCGAGCGCTTCTGCTCGGCAAACATGAAGTCCTTGATCTCGACGATGCTGGGCACCGCGTCCTTGGCGTTGCCGAAGAACTCCAGGCACACGGTGCGGGTGTGCGCCGGCATGCGGTGCACCACCCAGCGCGCGCTGGTGATGAGGCCGTCGCAGCCTTCCTTCTGGATGCCCGGCAGGCCCGAGAGGAACTTGTCGGTCACGTCCTTGCCCAGGCCCTCCTTGCGGAAGGTGCGGCCGGGGATCGCCAGCCGCTCGGTGCGGATCGGCGTCCTGCCGTCGGCCTCGAAATACTGCAGCTCGAAGGTGGCCGTCTCCACGTCGTGGATCTTGCCCATGTTGTGGTCCAGGCGCGTGACCTCCAGCCACTGCGCCTCGGGCGTCACCATGCGCCAGCTGACCAGGTTGTCCAGCGCCGTTCCCCAGAGCACGGCCTTCTTGCCGCCCGCGTTCATGGCGATGTTGCCGCCGATGCACGATGCCTCGGCGCTGGTGGGATCGACCGCGAAGACGAAGCCCGCGCGCTCGGCCGCGTCGGCCACGCGCTGGGTGACCACGCCGGCTTCCGTCCAGATGGTGCCCACTTCGGCATCCATGCCCGGCAGGCGCAGCATCTCCACCTCGGTCATGGCTTCGAGCTTCTCGGTGTTGATGACCACGCTGCGCCAGGTCAGCGGAATGGCGCCGCCCGTGTAGCCGGTGCCGCCGCCGCGCGGGATGATGGTCAGTTCCAGCTCGATGCAGGCCTTGACCAGCTCGGCCTCGGTATCGGGCGTGAGCACCACGAACGGGTATTCGACGCGCCAGTCGGTCGCGTCGGTCACGTGCGACACGCGCGAGAGGCCGTCGAACTTGATGTTGTCCTTGGCCGTGTGGCGGCCCAGGCGCTTTTGCACCTGGCGGCGCAGCTGGGCGGCCTCCACGAAGGTGGCGTCGAACTCGGCGATGGCGCGGCGCGCGGCATCGACCAGCTGGCCGACGAGGCGGTCGCGCTCGCCGTCCTCGCCGGGGGTGCGGCGTTTGCCGATTTCGGCCAGGCGGTGCTGCAGCGCCTCCACCAGGGCCTTGCGGCGGCCTTCGTTGTCCAGCAGGTCGTCCTGCAGATACGGGTTGCGCTGCACGACCCAGATGTCGCCCAGCACCTCGTACAGCATGCGGGCGGATCGGCCGGTGCGGCGCTCGCGGCGCAGCTGGTCCAGCACGTCCCAGGAAGCGGCGCCCAGCAGGCGGATGACGATTTCCCGGTCGGAAAACGAGGTGTAGTTGTAGGGGATCTCGCGCAGACGGGCGGGCTCGGCGGCCTGCGTCTGCAAGGCAGCCAACGCTATCGGAACATTCATGGGGTCAACCTGGGTGGGGCGCAGGGCGCGCCCGTCGTGCCTCGGGGGACGGGATTTTAATCGCTGCCCGCCGGGACCGCCTGCTTGCGGGCATGGCGGGCGCACGCCCGGGGGCCGCCCACCCCCGGATTTCATATCGAATCGGCCGCGAGCGCCCGTATGACGGGCGCCTTTAGCTATCGAATCAATAGCATCAGAACAACACGCGGCTGCGGATGGTGCCGGGCACCTGGGCCAGCTTGTCCTGCGCCAGGTCGGACGAGACGGCGTCCACGTCGATCACCACATAGCCCACCTTTTCGTTGGTCTGCAGGTACTGCGCGGCGATGTTGATGTGGTTGTCGGCGAACACCTGGTTGATGGCCGACAGCACGCCCGGCACGTTGCGGTGGATGTGCAGCAGGCGGTGCTTGCCGGGGTGCGCGGGCAGCGCCACTTCGGGAAAGTTCACCGAGGTGATGGAGGTGCCGTTGTCGCTGTACTTGACCAGCTTCTCGGCCACTTCCAGGCCGATGTTGGCCTGCGCCTCCATCGTCGAGCCGCCGATGTGCGGCGTCAGGATCACGTTGTCCATGCCGCGCAGCGGGCTCACGAACTCGTCCTTGTTCGAGCGCGGCTCGACCGGGAACACGTCGATGGCGGCGCCCAGCAGCTTCTTGGAGCGCAGGGCCTCGGCCAGCGGATCGATGTCCACCACCGTGCCGCGCGAGGCATTGAGCAGGATGGCGCCGGGCTTCATCGCGGCGATCTCGGCGGCGCCGATCATCCACTGCGTGGAGGGCAGCTCGGGCACGTGCAGGCTGACGATGTCGCTCTGCGCCAGCAGCGCCTGCAGCGAGGGCGCCTGCCGGGCATTGCCCAGCGGCAGCTTGTTGATCACGTCGTGGAAGACGACGTGCATGCCCAGCCCCTCGGCCAGCACCGACAGCTGCGTGCCGATGGAGCCGTAACCCACGATGCCCAGCGTCTTGCCGCGGATCTCAAAGGCGCCTTCGGCGCTCTTGAGCCAGCCGCCCCGGTGCGCCACGGCGTTCTTCTCGGGCACGCCGCGCAGCAGCAGGATGGCCTCGGCCAGCACCAGCTCGGCCACCGAGCGGGTGTTGGAATACGGCGCATTGAAGACGGCGATGCCGCGCTCACGGGCTGCGTCCAGGTCGATCTGGTTGGTGCCGATGCAGAACGCGCCCACGGCCACCAGCTTGTGCGCGTGGGCGAAGACGTCGGCCGTCAGCTGCGTGCGCGAGCGGATGCCCAGGAAGTGCACATCGGCGATGCGGCGCTTGAGCTCCTCGCCTTCCAGCGCGCCCGACACCAGCTCGACCTGGGTGTACCCGGCGCCGCGCAGCACCTCCACCGCGGAGGGGTGGATGCCTTCCAGCAACAGGAACTTGATCTTGCTTTTGTCGAGAGACGTCTTGGCCATGGCGTTGAGGCTTTCAAAAAGGAGGTGAAACGCGCCCGGAGAGGGCAGCCGAAGCAGCTCGTCAGCTCGGGCCTTGAATCTGTCGACGGGCTCGTCAGTGAAGCCAGGACTTCGACGATCCAAAGCCCGGCCGATGAAGCCGGAACGGAGCGGCAAGGGCTGTCACGGACTGCAAGGGGCTGGCTGGGCGGGCGATGCTGGCAGTGCCTGCAAAGACTGGCAAGTGCCCACAAGGCTGGGCTGGTGCTGGCGGCTGTCCGTGCACGCTCTTGCGGCGATTGTGCATCGCAGCAATTGCCCTTACCGAGTTGCAGCAATAACGTGGAGGCTGCCGGCCCTTTAGCGCACCCGTCAGCGCCGCGCTTGCGCCTCGGCCGCGTAACCCTCCCCCAGGGCCAGCAGCTCGGGCGTGCCGATCACGCCGTTGAGCTCGTCGAACTTCAGCATGCGGTCCTGCACGGCGGCGGTGGTGCCGTCTTGTCGCAGCGTGGCGAAGTAGTGCTGCAGCCCGGCCGCCACCCAGCGCGCGGTGCCGCCAGGGAAGATGACGATGCGAAAGCCCACCTGGCCCAGGTCGGCCGCGCTCGAGACGGGCGTCTGCCCGCCTTCGATCATGTTGGCCAGCAGCGGCACGCGGCCGGCAAAGCGGTCGCAGGCGGACTGCATCTGCTCGCGCGATCGCAGGGCCTCGATGAAGAGCGCATCGACGCCGCATTCCAGGTAGGCCTCGGCCCGCGCGAACGCGGCTTCGACCCCTTCGACGGCGACCGCGTCGGTGCGCGCCAGGATCAGCGTCTCGCGCGATTGCCGCGCGTCCAGCGCCGCGCGCAGCTTGCCCTGCATCTCGGCGGTGGACACCAGCGATTTGCCGGCGAGGTGGCCGCAGCGCTTGGGGAAGTCCTGGTCTTCCAGCTGGATCATCGCGGCGCCGGCGCGCTCGAAATCGCGCACGGTGCGCTGCACGTTGAGCGCGTTGCCGTAGCCGGTGTCGCCGTCGACGATCACCGGCAGGCGCACGCGGTCGGTGATGCGAGCGAGCACGTCGGCGGTCTCGCTCGCGGTGGTGAGCCCCACGTCCGAGCGGCCCAGCTGGGTGTACGCGACCGCGCCGCCCGAGAGGTAGAGCGCCTCGAAGCCCGCCTGCTCGGCCAACAGCGCGGTGAGCGCGTCGTACACGCCCGGGGCCAGCAGCGGGCGCCGTTCGGCCAGGCGGTCGCGCAGGCAAGGACGGCGGGGGGCGGGTGCGTTCATTCGGGCTTGGCTCCGGTGGCGGTGACGATCTTTCCCCAACGGGGGATTTCGGATTTGACGAAGGCGGCGAATTCGGCGCGGCCGGTGCCCATCGGGATCAGGCCTTCGTGCGCGAAGCGCTCGCGCATGGCGGGCGACTGCAGCGCCGCGCGGGCGGCGGCCGAGATCTTCTCGGCTTCGGTCACGTCCATGCCCGCGGGGCCGAAGAGGCCGTACCACGAGCTGAAATCGAAGCCCGGGATCACGTCGGCCACCGGCCCGACACTGGGGAACTCGGCCACGCGCTTGGCGCTGGTCACGCCCAGCGCCTTGACCTTGCCGGCCTTGAGCAACTGCTGCACGCTCGCCACGCCCGAGATGACCAGGTCGATCTGCCCTGCGACCACGTCCTGCAGCGCGGGGCCGGTGCCTTTGTAGGGCACGCCGGTGATGCTGATGCCGCCGTCGAGCTTGAGCGATTCGCCGGCCAGGTGATTGGCGCTGCCCAGGCCCGCGATCGCGATGTTGTATTTGCCAGGGTTGGCCTTGGCCGCGTCGATGAACTCGCGCATGTTGCTTGCCGGGAAGTTGGAGCGCGCCACCAGGATCGCCGGCAGCGACGCGATGCCCGCCAGCGGCGTGAAGTCGTTCACCGGGTCGAAGGGCAGCTTGCCGTAGAGCGTGGGGTTGATCACGTGGCTGGTGTAGGAAAGCAGCAGCGTGCCGCCGTCCGGCTTGGCCTGGGCCACGGCCTGCGCCGCGATGTTGCCCGCCGCGCCCGGGCGGTTGTCCACGATGAACTGCCGGCCCAGCCGCGTGGAGAGCTCCTGCGCCAGCGCGCGCGCGACGATGTCCGTTCCGCCGCCGGGCGTGGCGCCCACCAGGATGCGGGTCACGGTGTTCTGCGCGTGTGCGCCGAAGGCGAGGGCGGCTGCGGCCAAGGCCAGCAGCGACTTGCGTCGATCGATCATGGGGGGGTCTCCTGGTTATGCGTGTCGTGTGCCGGCGAAGCGGCCACGGCCGGCAATACCTTGCCGGGGTTGAGGGTGGACTGCGGGTCGAGCGCCCGCTTGGGTCTGGTGCGACAGGCGCGGCTCGCCCGCGTTCTTCAGGCGCGCATCAGGGGGCCGCCACCGCCTCGAGCGTGACGAGCGGCCGCCACTTGCGCCAGGTCATGCCCAGCGCCCTGGCCTGGCGCTCTTCATAGTCGAGGAATTCCTGCGTGATCGCGCTGCCGCGCACGCCGCCGCGCACCGCGCCGGCGCGCACGTCGCCGTAGTACTCCTCCCACTGCGGGGGCAGCGGCTGCGAGGACGGCACCGACAGCCACAGGCGCAGCAGGTGGCGCTTCTGGTCGGGGTCTTCGAAATCCTCGAACGGCGTGCGCGAGTGCAGGGTGACGTAGTTGTTGAGCAGCTGCAGGTCGCCCTGCTCGAGCTCCATCGAATAGCAGAGCCTGTCGCTGGGCATGAGCTGGTCGAACAGGTCGAGCACTTCCTTTTGCTCGGGCGTGAGACGGGGCACGTCCTCGAAGTCGCGCTGCGCCGCGTCGATGTTCTTGCGGTTGGTGCGCACGGTGAAGTAAGTCGGGTCATCGCCCAGGATCGGGCAGCGGTAGAAGGGTGGCTGCGTCGGGTCCTGCGTGTTTTGATACGTGTGGAACCAGGGCTGCTGCAGCACCGGGATCAGGTCGGGGCGCAGGCGCTGCACTTCGTCGCGCAGGGCGATGGAGCTGATCACCTTGCTGGTGCCGCCCGACTTGGCCGTGCGGCGGCACAGCAGGGCCACCACGTCGCACGAGTCCTGGTGAAAGTCCAGGCCGGCGTTGGTGTTGTAGCCACGGCCGCCCTTGACCTTGTAGCTCGCGCCGGTGTCGCGCACGTCGTTGATGATTTCGCTGGCGCGGTTCTGCGTGCGGCCCACGCCCATGTAGAGGCCCATGCCCCAATAGGCCAGGCGCGTCTCGGCTTCCGTCCACTGGTCTACCGGAAAGCCCTTGAGCAGGCACATGCCCCAGCGGCCTTGCGTCGAGTCGATGGCACGGGCCAACACGCGGCGCGACGCCTCGGGCAGCGGGAAGTCTTCCATCGTCATGGCCAAAAGCGGCTTGTTGAGCGCGACCGCGTGCTGCAACGCTTCGTCGAAGCCCGCGACCTCTTCCGGCGTCATGCGGATGATCCACGAGCTGTCTCGTTCCACGTCGGCGGCCAGCCAGGCGCGGGGCTTGAATTCGGAAGTCTTCATGCATGTCTCCTTGCCCGCAGGCATCGGTTGATCTCTGGCCTGCAGTCTAGATTTGTCATGGATCAACAAAAAGCGATGAAAATTCAAGAAAGACATCAAGGATTTTGATGAAGATCGAAGCGTTTGCCACCCTCGACGCGGTCTTGCGCACCGGCAGCTTCGCCGGCGCCGCCGTGCAGATGAACCTCACGCCCAGCGCGGTGAGCATGCAGATGAAGCAGCTCGAGCAGTACCTGGGGCAGCCGCTGTTCGACCGGTCCGGCCCCCAGGTGCGCCCGCGCGTGTCGGCGTTCGATGTGGCCGGCGCCATGCGCGGCGGCCTGCAAAAGCTCGACGGCCTGCGGCGGCGCCCCAGCATCGCGATCGACGGCACGGTGCGGCTGGGGGTGCTGGAGTCGCTGCTGCCCTCACTGCTACCCGGCACGCTGTCGGCCCTGCGGGCGCAGCATCCGCGGCTGACCGTGCGGCCGGTGCGCGGCCGCAGCACCGGACTCATCGCCGACGTCAAGGCCGGGCACCTGGACGCGGCCGTCGTCGCCCTGCCCGCCAAGGGCGGCAGCGAGCAGCTGCGCTGGTGGCCGCTCGCGCGCCGCGAGCTGGTGCTGATCGCCCCGCCCGGCGCCCACGAGGCCACCCCGACCGCGCTGCTGCGCCGCCACGACTGGATCCGCTACGACCGTTCGGCCGTGACCGGCGCCATGGCGGCGCGGCACGTGCTCTCGCTCGTGCCCGACAAGCGCAGCGCCTTCGAGCTCGACTCGGCGTCCGCCATCATCGCGATGGTCAGCGGGGGGCTGGGCGTGTCGATCATCCACCTGCTCGATGCCGCCCTCTGCGCCGCCTACCCGGTGCGCGAAGTGAAGCTCGGCCGCAACGCGCCGGTGATGGAGCTCACGCTCGTCACCCGAAAGGCCGACGACGACGACCGCGCGATCGCGGTGTTGCGGGAGCGGCTCGAAGTGCAACTCAAGGTGGCGGGGCTGAAGGGCAGGACGTAAAGACGCCGTGCCCTGGCCTGAATGGGGCCAGGCCCGGTGCATCGAGGCGCGCCCCTGGTGAGCGCTGCCTGGCGGCTCGGGACGATGCGCCGCAGCCAAGCCCCCTGCTCGTTGCGCCAATTCCCCCCAGCGGTACGGGGACAGCGCACGAACGTTCGCACTTTGTCACAATACTGTCACGTCATTGCCACGAACCGAGGGGATCGACCCGACGGGTTTCCCCGGTTGAGCGCTGGCATCGGGTGTGTCACAACGTCACACCTCCGTCACGAAGCGCGCCATACGATGGCCGCTTCGTGCATTCCCGCACTACCCCCTTCGCAGGAGTTTTCATGCAATTCAAGCATCTGGCGCTGTCCGCCGCCGTCGCACTGTCCGTGTGCGTTCCGGCCCAGGCACAAACCCAGCCGGTCGAGATTCAGTGGTGGCATTCGATGAGCGCGGCGCTCGGCGACTGGGTCAACGACCTGGCCAAGCAATACAACGCCAGCCAGACCAAGTACAAGGTCGTGCCCACCTACAAGGGCACGTACGACGAGTCGATGACCGGCGCCATCGCGGCCTTCCGCGCCGGCAATGCGCCGCACATCCTGCAGGTGTTCGAAGTGGGCACCGCCACCATGATGGCCAGCAAGGGCGCCATCATCCCGGCCGGCAAGGTGCTGACCGACGGCGGCTTCAAGTTCGACCCGACGCAGTACGTCTCCGCCGTGGCCGGCTACTACACGGCCCCCAACGGCCAGATGCTGAGCTATCCGCTGAACAGCTCCACCACCATCTTCTACTACAACAAGGACGCCTTCAAGAAGGCGGGCCTGGACCCCGAGAAGGCCCCCAAGACCTGGCCCGAGGTGTTCGCCGCCGCGTCCAAGCTCAAGGCCAGCGGCCACAGCTGCCCCTTCACCACCAGCTGGATCAGCTGGACGCAGCTGGAGAGCTTCTCGCTCTGGCACAACACGCTGTTCGCGTCCAAGAACAACGGCTTCGACGGCACCGACGCCAAGCTCGAGATCAACACGCCGCTGCACGTGCGCCACTTCGAGAACCTGGCCAAGGCCTCCAAGGAAGGCAGCTTCGTCTACAAGGGCCGCGGCAATGCGCCCGATGCCTCGTTCCCGTCGGGCGAGTGCGCCATGATCACCGGCTCCTCGGGCCTCTACGCCCGTGTCGCCAAGGACGCCAAGTTCGCCTACGGCATCTCCGCCCTGCCCTACTACGACGACGTGAAGGGCGCGCCGCAGAACACCGCCATCGGCGGCGCCAGCCTGTGGGTGATGTCGGGCAAGAAGGCCGACGAGTACAAGGGCGTGGCCGACTTCCTGAACTTCCTGAACGACACCAAGGTGCAGGCCGCGAGCCACCAGCGCACCGGCTACCTGCCGGTGACCACCGCCGCCTACAAGCTGACCGAGGCATCGGGCTTCTATGGAAAGAACCCCGGCACCGACGTGGCCGTGACGCAGATGATCCGCAAGGCGACCGACAAGTCGCGCGGCATCCGTCTGGGCAACTTCGTGCAGATCCGCACCATCATCGACGAGGAAACGGAACAGATCTGGGCCGGCAAGAAGACGCCCAAGGAAGCACTCGACACCGCCGTCACCCGCGGCAACGAGCAACTGGCCCGCTTCGCCCGCGCCAACAAGTAAGCAGCACGCCCCGTCAGCCCCGGGCCTTGCGCAGGCCGGGCGCTGAAGACCCGCCGCCCTTTGTAGACCGCATCGGTTTACGGGGCGGCGGGTTGTCTTTTTGAGAGTCCCGACATGGAAAAACGCGTTCTATTCCGCTCCGCGTGGCTGCCCTGGGTGCTTCTGGCACCCCAGCTGGTGGTCATCAGCGTCTTCTTCTTCTGGCCGGCCGGCCAGGCCCTGGTGCAGTCCTTCCAGATGCAGGACAGCTTCGGCTTCTCCAAGGAATGGGTCGGCCTGGACAACTTCCGCAACCTGTTCGAGGACCCGAGCTACCTGGCCTCGTTCAAGACCACGGCCTTCTTCTCGATCCTGGTGGCGGTGAGCGGCATCAGCCTGTCGCTGATCCTGGCCATCTTCGCCGACCGCATCATCAAGGGCGCCCTGGTCTACAAGACCGCCCTGCTGCTGCCCTACGCCGTGGCGCCCGCCGTGGCCGGCGTGCTGTGGATGTTCATGTTCTCGCCGTCGCTGGGCGTGGTGGCGTACATGCTGCGGCAGTGGGGGTTCGACTGGAACCACATGCTCAATTCCGACCACGCCATGGCGCTGATCGTGATCGCGGCGGTGTGGAAGCAGATCTCCTACAACTTCCTCTTCTTCCTCGCGGGCCTGCAGTCCATCCCCAAGTCGCTGATCGAGGCGGCCGCCATCGACGGTGCCGGCCCCTGGCGCAGGTTCTGGAGCATCCAGTTCCCGCTGCTCTCGCCCACCACCTTCTTCCTGCTGGTCATCAACGTGGTGTATGCGTTCTTCGACACCTTCGCCATCGTGGACGCCACCACGCAGGGCGGCCCAGGGCGCGACACGGCCATCCTGGTCTACAAGGTCTATCACGACGGCTTCAAGGCCATGGACATGGGCGGCTCGGCGGCGCAATCGGTGGTGCTGATGGCCATCGTCGTCGTCCTGACGGTGATCCAGTTCCGCTACGTCGAGAAGAAGGTGCAGTATTGATGCGACGACGACACCCCCCTGAGGCGCTGCGCGCCTTCCCCCCGCTCTCGCCGTGCTGCGCACGTCGGGCAGGGGGACGCAGCCTTCGCTGCGGGGCGGCCCTTGCTCGGCTGCCCTCGCCTGGGCCATGCGCAATTCGCAGCCCGTCGACAACGCACACATCGGAAAACTCAAATGGTTGAACGCAGTCCTTATCTCAAGCTGTTCTCGCACCTCATCATGGTGCTGGGCGTGATCATCGTCGGCTTCCCGCTGTACCTGGCGTTCGTGGCCTCCACGCACACCGCGCAGGACATCGTGCAGGCGCCCATGCCCCTGCTGCCCGGCAGCAACTTCTGGCAGACCTACCGCGAGACGCTGTTCGGCGGCGGCGGCGGCGCCGGCTCCACCGCGCCGGTGGCGCACATGATGTGGGTGAGCTTCGTCACCGCCATGGTCATCACCGTGGGCAAGATCGCCATCTCGCTGCTGTCGGCGTTCGCCATCGTGTACTTCCGCTTTCCCTTCAAGGGCATCTGCTTCTGGCTGATCTTCATCACGCTGATGCTGCCGGTGGAAGTGCGCATCGGCCCGACCTACCAGGTGGTGTCCGACCTCGGCATGCTCAACAGCTACGCCGGGCTCACGATTCCGCTCATCGCCTCGGCCACCGCCACGTTCCTGTTCCGCCAGTTCTTCCTGACGGTGCCGGACGAGTTGGTCGAAGCTGCCCGCGTGGACGGCGCCGGCCCGATGCGCTTCTTCAAGGACATCCTGGTGCCGCTGTCGCGCACCTCGATCGCGGCGCTGTTCGTGATCCAGTTCATCTACGGCTGGAACCAGTACCTGTGGCCGCTCCTGGTGACCACCTCGGAAGACATGTATCCCGTGGTGATCGGCATCAAACGCATGATCGCGGGCGGCGACGCCGGCAACGAGTGGAACATCGTCATGGCGACGGCCCTGCTGGCCATGCTGCCCCCGGCGTTCGTCGTGGTGTTCATGCAGCGCTGGTTCGTCAAGGGCCTGGTCGACACCGAAAAATAAGCATCAAAAACGCCCCCAGCGCTTGATAAATAAGCGCATGCAGCTACCAAATCAATAGCAATCATGGCATCTCTTTCCCTTCGCAACATCATCAAGCGCTACGGCGTGGGTCCCAAGGCCAACCAGGTCATCCACGGGGTGAGCGCTGAAATCCACGACGGCGAATTCGTCGTCATCGTCGGCCCCTCGGGCTGCGGCAAGTCGACGCTGCTGCGCATGGTCGCCGGCCTGGAGGAAATCTCCGGCGGCGAGCTGCGCATCGGCGACCGCGTGGTCAACGACCTCGAACCCGCGCAGCGCGACATCGCCATGGTGTTCCAGAACTACGCGCTCTACCCGCACATGACGAACTTCGAGAACATGGCCTATGGCCTGAAGATCGCCAAGGTGCCCAAGGAAGAGATCAAGGCTCGTGTGGACAAGGCCGCCAAGATCCTGGAGCTTGGCCACCTGCTGGAGCGCAAGCCCCGCGAGCTGTCGGGCGGCCAGCGCCAGCGCGTGGCCATGGGCCGCGCCATCGTGCGCCAGCCCCAGGTGTTCCTGTTCGACGAGCCGCTCTCCAACCTGGACGCCAAGCTGCGCGCCCAGACCCGGCTGGAGATCCAGAAGCTGCACCACGAGCTCGGCATCACCAGCCTGTTCGTGACCCATGACCAGGTCGAGGCCATGACGCTCGCGCAGCGCATGATCGTCATGAACGGCGGTGTGATGGAGCAGTTCGGCACGCCCGAGGAGGTCTACCACACGCCCGCCTCCACCTTCGTGGCCAGCTTCATCGGGTCGCCGCCCATGAACCTGCTGAAGAACGCGCCGGGTGGCAAGGACGGCGCCATCATGGGCATCCGCCCCGAGCACCTGGACATCGGCCCGGCCGGCAGCGGCGGCTGGCAGGTGCGCGTGGAAACCGTGGAGCTGCTGGGCGCCGAGCGCCTGGTCTATGGCCGCCTGGGCGACGAACAGCTGATCGTGCGCGTCGAGGAAGGCACGCACCACCCCGCGGCCGACGAGATCATCCACGTGACGCCGCGCGACGCGCGCCTGCACTGGTTCGACGCGGCCACGGGCAAGCGCATCTAACGCTCCCTGCAGCCGCCCCGTGACGCAGCCGCTGCTCCAGGCCACCATCCCGGTGCTGGCCTCGCTCGACCTGGCCGAGAGCGAGGTCTTCTACACCCTCCGCCTGGGCTTCGCCACCCGCGCGCGCCATGCCGACTACCTGATCGTCGAGCGCGACGGCTGCGAGCTGCATTTCTGGCGCTGCGACGACCGCTACGTCGCGCAGAACACCTCCTGCTACGTGCGCGCCGACACGCGTGCGCTGCATGCTGACTTCACGCAGCGGGGCCTCGCCCTCGAGCCGCCGCAAGAACGTGCCTGGGGCATGCGCGAGCTCTACGTGATCGACCCCCACGGCAACCTGCTCAAGTTCGGCGAAACGGTCTAGCGCGCACGCCGTGCTCCTGGCCCTCGCTGTTGGCTCATGACATGACTCCCACCTCTTCTGCTGCCCCACTGTCCGACTGGCCCTATCCGCGCTGGGCCGCCCACCGCGGCGCGGGCAAGCTCGCGCCCGAAAACACCCTGGCCGCCTTCCGCCTGGGCGCGGCCCACGGCTACCGCATGTTCGAGTGCGACGCCAAGCTCAGCGCCGACGGCGTGCCCTTTCTGATGCACGACGCCACGCTGGAGCGCACCACCAGCGGCCACGGCACCGGCGGCGACCTGGCCTGGAGCGACCTGGCCCGGCTGGACGCGGGCAGCTGGCATTCGCGTGCCTACGCCGGCGAGCCGCTGCCCACGCTGGACAACGCCGCGCGCTTTTGCATCGCCAACGGCTTCTTGCTGAACATCGAGATCAAACCCACCCCGGGCACCGACGAAGAAACCGGCCGCGTCGTCGCCTCGCATGCGGCGCGACTCTGGCACGGCCAGGCCGTGCCGCCGCTGCTGACCTCCTTCAAGCCCGCCGCTCTGGCAGGCGCCCAGCGCGCCGCGCCGCACCTGCCGCGCGGCCTGCTGCTGGACAGCCTGACGCCCGGCTGGCTCGACACCGCCCTGCAATTGGGCTGCGTTGCCATCGTCTGCAACCACGCGCTCTGGACGGCCGAACACGTGGCCGCCGTGCACGGCGCGGGCCTGCGGGCGCTGAGCTACACCGTCAACGACGAGTGGGCCGCCCAGCGGCTGATCGACCTGGGCACGGACGGCATCATCACCGACCGCGTGGACCTGTTCAGCCCGGCGGGCTGAAGGCCGCCGCCGCGCCCGCCCGGCCGAAGGAGCCGGCGCTACAACTGTTCACCGGGCCGGTGCCAGCCGCAGCACAATCCGCGGATGATTTCGCCTCGTCCGCATTCCCCCACCGCCCTGCGCGGCAGCGCCCTTGCGAACCGGCGCCACGACAGGTCGCCCTCGCCTCCTTTCGCTCTTTCCGCTCCTGTCAGCCCACCGGCCGCCGCGCCGGGTCTCGGCGGCGGGCCTGCCAGGCCGTCCGCGTGGTGGACGGCCTGGGTGGGCGCGTCGCTGGCCGCGCTGCTCGCCTTCGTGCTGACCGCCTGGCCCGGCGGCGCGGCCCACGCGCAGAGCCGGCAGGCCAGCCCGCCCGCCGCCCCCGCCAGCAGCCCGGCCGAGCCGCAGCTGCCCAGCATCGACCTGCTGCGCAAGCAGCTCGACGCCATCCCGCAGAAGCTGCCCGAGGACGACGACGGCCGCAAGCTGCTGGCCGAGGTCAACACCATCGGCACGGCGGCCGAACAGGTGGCCAACCGCCGCACGGAAGAGCTGGCCGACATCGACTCGCGCCTGGCCGGCCTGGGCCCCGCGCCCGAGAAGGGCGCCCCGGCCGACGCGCCCGACGTGGCCGAGCAGCGGGCCAGCCTGTCCAAGCAGCGCAGCGCGGTCGATTCCGACCTGAAACTCGCGCGCCTCATCATGGTGGACGCCCAGCAGCGCGGCACCGACCTCATCCGCCAGCGGCGCGAGCAGTTCCAGGCGGCGCTGACCACCCGCGTCGACTCGCCCCTGGGCCGCGCCTACTGGCGCAACCTGCGCGCCGCCTGGCCGGGCGACACGGCCCGGCTCGCGTCGCTGGCTCATGAGTTGCGCGCCGCCGTGCGCACCGCCCTGCAGTCCGACCGCCGTTCCGCCTTCCTCGGCGGGCTGGTCGGCGCGCTGCTGCTGGCCATCGCCGGCACCTGGATCGCCGAGCGCGTGCTGCTGCGGCTGGTGCCGGCCAAGCTGCCGGGCGGGCGGCTGCGCCGCTCGCTGCTGGCGGCGGCCTCGGTGGTGGTGCACGCCCTGCTCATCGGCCTGGCCGCGCAGTGGGCCTGGAGCGCGCTCGACGCGGGCGCCGACCTGGGCGACCGGCTGCAGGAGCTGGCGCGGGCCAGCGTGCAGATGGCCACCTTCGCCGCGGTGGTGATCGCGCTGGGCCACGCCCTGCTGTCGCGCAAGCGCAGCTCGTGGCGGCTCACCGGCATTTCGGACACGCTGGCCACGCAGCTCAGCCCCTACCCCTGGTTCATCGGCATCGTCGCCGCCACCAGCGGGCTGGTCACGCAGGTCAACAGCATCGTGGGCGCGAGCCTCATGGCCGAGGTGACGGTGCACGTGGTGTCCGCCCTGCTGGTGTCGGCGCTGGTGGCGATGGCCCTGCGCCACCTGCGCGCGCCCTCGGCCGCACGCCACGCCGCCGCGCAGCCGCACGCCGGCGAGCCAGCCGGCGCCCCTGCGGCCGACGCCGCTGACGCGCCAGACGCCACCGGCGCCGCGGCGCCGCGCTCGCCCTGGGTCGGCCTGCTGGTGGCCTGCGCCACGCTGGCCACCGTGGTCACGGCCATCCTGGTGGCCATCGGCTTCGTGGCGCTGGCCGGCACGCTGGCGCGGCAGATGGTGTGGACCGGCGTGGTGTTCGCCGTCACCTACCTCGCCTTCCAGGTGGTGGACGACGCCTGCGAGGCGCTGCTGTCGTCGCGCGGCGGCTTCGGCGGGCGTCTGCACAAGGTCATGGGAATGGACGCGCGGCTGCTCGACCAGGCCGCCGTGCTGGCGTCCGGCGTGCTGCGCGTGGCCCTTTTCTTCTACATGCTGATCGCGCTGATGGCACCCTTCGGCACCGGGCCGGACGAGGTCTTCCGGCGCGGCACCAACGCCGACCACAGCCTGAAGGTGGGTGAATTCACCATGGCGCCGCAGGCCCTGCTCACGGCGCTGGCCGTGGTCGTGGCCGGGTTCGTGATGATCCGCGTCGTCAAGCGCTGGCTGAGCGACAGCTACTTTCCCAGCACCTCGCTGGAGCCGGGCATGCGCAGCTCCATCACCACGCTGCTGGGCTACGTAGGCGGGGTGGTCGTCATCGCCGTGGCGCTGGCGGGCCTGGGCATCAGCGTGGAGCGCATCGCCTGGGTGGCGAGCGCCCTGTCGGTGGGCATCGGCTTCGGGCTGCAGGCCATCGTGCAGAACTTCATCTCCGGCCTGATCCTGCTGGCCGAGCGGCCCGTGAAGGTGGGCGACTGGGTGGTGCTGGGCACGACCGAGGGCGACGTGCGTCGCGTGAACGTGCGCGCCACCGAGATCCAGCTGGGCGACCGCTCCACCGTGATCGTGCCCAACTCGGAATTCATCACCAAGACCGTGCGCAACATGACGCTGACCGGCGCGCCCGGGCGGGTGCTGCTGCGCCTGCCCGCCCCGCTGGACGTGGACGCCAAGCGCATGCGCGAGATCATCCTGGCCGCGCTCACCGCGCACGAAGGCATCCTGGAGAGTCCCGAGCCCATCGTGCAGCTGGAGGACATCGTGAGCGGCACGCTCACCTTCCTGGCCATCGGCTACGTGAGCAACCCGCGCAACGCAGGCGGCGTGAAGAGCGACCTGCTCTTCTCGATCCTCGAATCGCTGCGCGCCGCCGGGCTGGCGCTGTCGCCGCCGGCATCGACCAGCGTGGCGCCCCACGTTCCCGCAGCGCCGGCACGCGACGCGGCGCCCGCCCTGCCCACGGTGGCGGTGCCCCAGCCGCAGGCTGCGGTGGGCGGCGCGGCAAACGCTACATAGTTGATAGCTGCCAGCGCTGGATGGACACGCGCTGGCGGGCGAAAACGCTTCGAAGATCCACCCGGAAGCCCGGCGGTCAATCCAGCTTGGCGCCGGACTGCTTGACCGCAGTCGCCCAGCGCGGCATCTCCGCGGCCAGGAAGCTCGCGAACGCGTCGGCGCCGAGGAAGGCCGGGTCGGCGCCCTGCGACACCATGCGGTCGCGCACCTCGGGCAGCTGCATCACCTGGCCGAAGGCGTCGCTCAGCTTGGCGACCACGTCCTTGGGCACGCCGGCCGGCGCCAGGAAGCCGTAGAAGCCGACCACCTCGAAGTTCTTCAGGCCGCTCTCGATGGCGGTGGGCACGTCGGGCAGCGCGGGGTTGCGCTGGCGGCTGGTCACGGCCAGCGCGCGCACCTTGCCCTGCTTGTGGTAGCCGGCGGCCTGCGGAATGCTCTCGGCCATGAACTGCACCTGCCCGCCCATCAGGTCGGTAAAGGCCGGCGCGCTGCCCCGGTACGGGATGTGCACCATGTAGAGGCCCGTCGCCGTCTTGAACATCTCCGGCACCAGGTGGCTGATGCCGCCGTTGCCGGCCGAGCCGAAGTTGACCTTGCCCGGCCGCTCCTTGGCATAGGCGATGAACTCCTGCAGCGTTTTCACGGGCAGCGCCGGGTTCACCAGCAGCGCCAGCGGCTGCATCGCGGTGCGGGCGATGGGCGTGAAATCCTTCAGCGTGGAATACGGCAGGCGGCTGTAGAGCGCCGGGTTGATGACCATCACGCCCGTGTTGGCCAGCATCAGCGTGTGGCCGTCGGGCGGCGCCTTCATCACGTCCTGCGCTCCCACGGTGCCGCCCGCGCCAGACTTGTAATCCACCACCACCGGCTGGCCCAGCACGGCCTGCAGCTTGTCGGTCAAAAGCCGCGCATGCTGGTCGAGCGGGCCGCCGGGCGGAAAGCCGACGACGATGCGGATGGGCTTGGACGGGAAAGCCTGGGCGAAAGCGCTGAGGGAGAGGCAGGTGAGAGCGGCGGTGGCGAGCCAGTGGCGAAGGCGCATGCGGGGGTCTCCTGATGATGTCGATGTAAAGCGGTGAGCTTAAGGTCCGCGGCGGGGCTTGGCACGGGGCCTTACCCGCAGCGCATCTCAATCCCAACGACTCGCCATTCAGGGCCACGATCTGGCCGACATCTCAGGACGGCCGCTCGGCCACCTGCGTCGATGCACGCGGACGATATGCGGTGGCGGCTCACCGCCAGCCGCGCAGCAACACCCACTGCGCGCTGGCACACGCCACCACCAGCCCCGCATACGTCAGCATCTTGCCGTCGCGCCCCAGCCCCACCAGGCCGGCCAGCAGCACGGCGCAGCCCACGACGGACACCACCGCCCACTGCCGCCACAGGCCGCGGGCGGCGGAGCGTTCGCGCATCAGCAGGCGGCAGGCCAGCACCAGCAGCAGCGCCACCACCAGGGCGGGCGCGATGAAGTTCAGCAGGTGGTTGGCGGCGGCGATGGGGCCCATGGATTGACCTGGATCAAGGCTTTCAGGCAGGTGGCTTACCCGGCGGAGCCACAAATTTTATAATGGCGACTTATGGCAGTCTGGGCCCTGGGCATCAACCACACGACCGCGCCGCTCGATCTGCGCGGTCGTTTTGCGTTCGCGCTCGATCAGATCGCCCCCACGCTGCAGGGCCTGCGCCAGTCGCTGGCGGGCGCATCGGCCCGCCATCCGCAGATCGAGACGGCCATCATCTCCACCTGCAACCGCACCGAGATCTACTGCGCCGGCAACGAGGCCGCCGTGGACCACACGCTGGGCTGGCTGGCCCAGAGCGGCGGCGTGAGCCCCGCGCTGCTGCGCTCGCACTCTTACGCGCTCGAAGACGGCCTGGTGGCGCGCCATGCCTTCCGCGTGGCCAGCGGGCTCGATTCCATGGTGCTGGGCGAGGCGCAGATCCTCGGCCAGATGAAGGACGCCGTGCGCGCCGCAGAGACGGCCGGCGCCCTGGGCACCACGCTCAACCAGCTCTTCCAGCGCAGCTTCGCCGTGGCCAAGGAAGTGCGCAGCAGCACCGAGATCGGCGCGCACAGCATCAGCATGGCCGCCGCCGCCGTTCGGCTGGCGGGCCAGCTCTTCGAAGACCTCTCCGACATCAAGGTGCTGTTCGTCGGCGCGGGCGAGATGATCGAGCTGGCCGCCACGCATTTCGCGGCCAGGAACCCGAAGGCCATCGCCATCGCCAACCGCACGCTGGAGCGCGGCGAGAAACTGGCCACCCGCTTCGGCGGCGAGGTGATGCGCCTGGCCGACCTGCCCGACCGGCTGCACGAATTCGACGCCGTCATCAGCTGCACCGCCAGCAGCCTGCCCATCATCGGCCTGGGCGCCGTGGAACGGGCACTGAAAAAACGCCGCCACCGCCCCATGTTCATGGTCGATCTGGCCGTGCCGCGCGACATCGAGCCCGAGGTGAAGGCGCTGGGCGACGTGTACCTCTACACCGTGGACGACCTGGCCACGGTGGTGCAGACCGCGCAGGCCCACCGCCAGGCCGCCGTCGCGCAGGCCGAGGCCATCATCGACGCCGGCGTGCAGAGCTTCATGCACTGGATGGACCTGCGCAGCCCACCAGCAGGTGCGGTGGGCGCGGCCTCCGGCGCCGCCGTGGTGGAGCTGATCCAGCAGCTCAACGCGCAGGCAGACGAGTGGCGCGCCGCCGAGATCGTCCGCGCCAAGAAGCTGCTGGCCAAGGGCGAAGACCTGGACGCCGTGCTGGAAGCGCTCTCGCGCGGCCTCACGCAGAAGCTGCTGCACGGCACCATGGCCGAGCTGCGCGCGGGCGACGCCGAGGCGCGCGCCCAGACGGCGCAGACCGTCTCGCGCCTCTTTTTGCGCTCGCAGACCAAGAGCAGCCTGTAGCGGCGCTCGCCCTGGCGGAGCGCCCCGCGTCCGCCGCACCCACGATCTCAAGCCATTTCGGCCGCCAGCGCTTGATGCACAAGCGCATCCAGCTACAAAAAACGTAGCAAGACCCTATCCGACCCCGATGAAACCCTTTCTCAGAAGCCAGCTGGAGCGCTATGCCCAGCGCCTCGAAGAACTCGACTTCCTGCTCTCGCGCGAGGACATCATGAGCGACATGGCGCAGTACCGCACCATCTCGCGCGAACATGCCGAGGTGGCGCAGATCGCGAGCCGCTACGCCCGCTATCGCCAGCGCGAAGGCGACCTGGAAGGCGCCCGAGACATGCTGGCCGACCCGGACATGGCCGAGATGGCGCAGGAGGAAGTGGCCGCTGCCGAGGCCGAACTGGTGCAGCTGGAAGACGGCCTGCAGCGCCTGCTCTTGCCGAAGGACCCGGACGACGCGCGCAACGCCTTCCTGGAAATCCGCGCCGGCACCGGTGGCGACGAATCGGCCCTGTTCGCGGCCGACCTGGCGCGGATGTACACGCGCTACGCCGCCAGCGTGGGCTGGAAGGTCGAGATCATGAGCGCCAACGAGAACGAGATCGGTGGCTACAAGGAAGTGGTGCTGCGCGTGGAATCAGACGGCGCCTACGGCGCGCTGCGCTTCGAATCGGGCGGCCACCGCGTGCAGCGCGTGCCCGCCACCGAGACGCAGGGCCGCATCCACACCAGCGCCTGCACCGTGGCCGTGATGCCCGAGCCCGACGAGCACCAGGCCATCACGCTGAACCCGGCGGACCTG
>Ga0308171_1002190_pt1 | contig 21624 bp, 20 predicted proteins | sample PhyGR1_FD_202135 | JGI IMG/M metagenome (GOLD analysis project Ga0308171, IMG submission 202135) | Phyllosphere microbial communities from UC Gill Tract Community Farm, Albany, California, United States - DLSLSG.R1 | ecosystem: Host-associated > Plants > Phyllosphere > Unclassified | place: USA... | reverse complement strand
TAGATCGCGCTGGTCTCCAGAGACCGCGTCCGACCCTGGGCGGAATGCCCCCTGGCATCCGCCGCATCGGCGCGGCTCCGGCGACAGTTTCGCATTTCGCAGGAACAGATGGTCATGGCACAGCAGGATTCCGGCTTCGAAGCCCTCGTGGCTGGCTACCACCAATTCCGCGAGGATGTCTGGCCCGAGCGGCGCAAGCTGTTCGAGGAACTGGCGCAGAACGGCCAGAAGCCGCGCGCGCTGGTCATCTCCTGCTCCGACAGCCGGGTGGACCCTGCCATGGTCTTCGGCGCCGCCCCCGGCGAGCTGTTCATCATCCGCAACGTCGCCAACCTGGTACCGCCCTACGAGCCGGACGGGCAGTACCACGGCACCTCCGCCGCGCTGGAATTCGCGGTCCGGGTGCTGGAGATTCCGCGCGTCATCATCCTCGGCCACGCCATGTGTGGCGGCGTACACGCTTTGTTGAACGGATTTCCCAGCACGGCGAAGGATTTCGTCGCGCCGTGGATGCAGATCGCCAACACCGCCCGTGCCCGCGCGCTGGCCTGCGACCGGGGAGATGCGCAGACGGCGTGCGAGGAGGAGACGGTGAAGCTCTCGCTCCGGAATCTCGTGACTTTCCCGTGGGTGGCGGAGCGGGTAGCGGAGGGCCGTCTCTCGCTGCACGGCGGCAGCTTCGATATCCGCACCGGCGTTCTCTCCATGCTGGGCGATGATGGAAACTTTCGCCCAGCTTGAGCATTGCTTTAGTGGCCTGCCGTATTAACGGCGGGCTTTTGCCGCAACTTCGCCCTGCGCCGCGAGTTGGCTGGCAGCCTGAGAGAGGGGTCCCATCGACGTGAATCGCCGCAACGCATTGCTGGCAACTTTGTCGCTTTCCACCATCTTCCTGGCGGAGGAGACAGCGCATCTGTCCGAGGCCCACGCGGCTGCCCCGGGGGAGATGCCCTTCGACGCCGGTACGGTGCGGGAGGCGGCGCGCGCCCTGGCCAACGCCCCCTACAAGGCGCCCGGCGAAAGCCTGCCCGGCCCCCTGAGCGACCTGAGCTACGACCAGTACCGTAACATCCGCTTCCGCCCGGACCAGGCCCGCTGGCGGCCGGAAGGCCTGCCCTTCCAGATGCAGATGTTCCACCGTGGCTTCCTCTACAAGCCGCGGGTGGAGATGTTCGAGGTGTCGGAGGGGATCGCCCGCCCCATCCCCTACAGCCCCGACCTGTTCAATTTTCAGGACGTGCCGCGCGCGCCGAACGAGGATCTGGGCTTCGCCGGCTTCCGCCTGCACGGCCCGATCAACCGGCCGGACTACTATGACGAGATCTGTGCCTTCCTCGGCGCCAGCTACTTCCGCGCGCTGGGCAAGGGGCAGATCTACGGCTTGTCCGCACGCGGCCTGGCGCTGAACACGGCGGATGCGAAGGGCGAGGAATTCCCGCTGTTCCGTAGCTTCTGGGTGGAAAAGCCGCGGGAGGGCGTCAACGCCATCACCGTGCACGCGCTGCTGGACAGCCCTTCCTGCGCCGCTGCCTTCCGCTTCGCCATCCGCCCCGGCGTGACCACGGTGTTCGACGTGGAATCCACTGTGTTCCCGCGCACCGATATCACCACTGTGGGCGTGGCGCCGCTGACCAGCATGTTCTGGTTCTCCCCGCTGAACTCCACCGGGCGCGACGATTGGCGCCCGGCGGTGCACGACAGCGACGGCCTGCTGATGCTGACCGGGCGGGGGGAGCGGATCTGGCGTTCGCTGAACAACCCGCGTGACCTGCAGATCTCGGTGTTCGGGGACGTCAATCCGCGCGGCTTCGGCCTGATGCAGCGCCGGCGGGACTTCCATAGCTACGAGGATCTGGAGGCCCGCTACGAGAAGCGCCCTAGCCTGTGGATCGAGCCCATCGGCGATTGGGGCGAGGGCGCGGTGCACCTGATCGAGATCCCGACCAACAGCGAGATCCACGACAACACCGTGGCGTTCTGGCGGCCGAAAGACCCGCTGAAGGCCAAGGGCGAGTATCGCTACACGTTCCGCATGCATTGGTGCAGCGAGGCGCCGGTGGACCCCGCCATTGGCCGCATCACCTCCGCGCGCTCCGGCGCCGGGCCGCAGCAGGGCACGCGCTACGTGGTACTGGATGCCGAAGGCGGCGCGCTGCGCGACCTGCCGGCCGATGCCACCCCGCAATTGCTGGTGACATCCAGCCAGGGCGAGATCCGCAACCCCGTGGCCTATCGCAACCCGGAGACCAATGGCTGGCGCATCGCCTTCGAGTTGGCACCCGGTGACGCACGCTCGATCGAGCTGCGGGCCGAGCTGAAGGGCGGGCCCGCCGCCCTGGCCGAGACCTGGCTGTATCGATGGACGGCGTAAGCGGCCAGCCTGCCTGGCGGGCCCTGCCGCCGGAAGCGCCGATGGAGATGCCGGTGCAGTCGCTGCGGGCCCGCCCGCAGCGGCGCGCCGGCGGCATGCCCTCCCGCCCCATGGCCAGTTGGCTGCGGCGATTCATCGTCATCGGTGGCGCCATCCTGCTGACGCTGTTCGCGGCGCGCGAGATGTCGCTGGTGTTGAACAGCGGCAAGCCCACGGCGCTGGAAGCCATCGTGCTGGTGCTGTTCGTGGTGCTGTTCGCCTGGATCGCGCTGTCCTTCGTCAGCGCGCTCTGCGGCTTCGTGCGCCTGCTGCTGGGGCCGGACCGCCGCCTGGGCATCCAGCCCGACGGGCCGCCGCCGATCCCGCAGGGCGTCACCGCCCTGCTGATGCCGACCTATAACGAGGATCCGTCCCGGGTGATGTCCGGGCTGCAGGCCATCCATGCCTCGCTGGTCGCCGCCGGGGCGTCGGACCGCTTCCATATCTTCATCCTCAGCGACAGCACCGACCCCGCCGCCTGGGTGGCGGAGGAAGCGGCCTTCCTGGATCTGCGCCGCCGCACGGGCGACGAGCAGCGGATCTTCTACCGCCGCCGCCCGAAGAACCTGGAGCGCAAGGCCGGCAACATCGCCGAATGGGTGCGCCGCTGGGGCGCCGCCTATCCGCAGATGCTGATCCTGGACGCCGACAGCGTCATGGAAGCCGACACCATCCTTCGCCTCGCCGATGCGATGGAGCGGCATGAGGATGTCGGGCTGATCCAGACCCTGCCGATCATCACCGGCGGCAACACGCTGTTCGCCCGCATGCAGCAATTCGCTGGGCGGGTGTACGGGCCACTGATCGCCGAGGGCATCGCCTGGTGGCATGGCGCGGAAGGCAATTACTGGGGCCACAACGCCATCATCCGCACGGAGGCCTTCGCGAGCGCCGCGGGCCTGCCGGACCTGAAGGGCCGCAAGCCCTGGGGCGGCCACATCATGAGCCACGACTTCGTCGAGGCCGCGCTGATGCGCCGCGCCGGCTGGGCCATCCACATGGTGCCCTGGCTGCGCGGCAGCTACGAGGAAAGCCCGCCCTCGCTGATGGACCTCGCGGTGCGGGACCGCCGCTGGTGCCAGGGCAACCTGCAGCACATGGCGGTGCTGCCGACGCGCGGGCTGCATTTCGTCAGCCGGCTGCATCTGCTGACCGGTATCGGCAGCTACATCACCGCGCCGATCTGGCTGTTGTTCTTGCTGGCCGGCGTGCTGCTCTCCCTGCAGGCGCGCTTCATCCGGCCGGAATATTTCCCGGCCGGGCCCAGCCTGTTCCCGGAATGGCCGACGGTCGACCCGGTGCGCGCCATGTGGCTGTTCATCGGCACCATGTCCCTGCTGCTGGCGCCGAAGCTGCTGGCCTGGATCGCGCTGCTGTTCCATCCCAGTGACCGGCGCGGCTGCGGCGGTGCCTTCCGCACCCTGGTCTCCATGCTGCTGGAAACCGTCATCGCCGGCCTGCTGGCGCCGGTAACGATGCTGACGCAGTCCTACGATGTCGTCTCCATCCTGATGGGGCGGGATTCCGGCTGGTCGGCGCAGCGGCGCGATGACGGCAGCATGCCCTTCGGCCAGATCGTGCGGCTGTACTGGCGGCATACGATGTTCGGCCTGGTCTTCGGCGGCATCGCCTGGCTGGTCTCGCCCTACCTGGCGTTGTGGATGTCACCCGTGGTGCTGGGCCTGGCGCTGGCGATCCCGCTGGCGTCACTGACCGCACGCTCCAACCTCGGGCTGGGGCTGCGCCGCATGGGCCTGCTGCTGGTGCCGGAGGAATCCGCGACGCCGCGGGTGCTGACCGATGCCGTGGCCTTCCGGCGGGAACGGGATGCCGCGCCGCCACTGCCTACGCCGGCGGCGTTGTTCGAGCAGCCCGCCTTGCTGGAGGCGCATCGCAACATGCTGCCGCCGCCGCGCCGGCCGCGCCAGGACCCGTTCGATGCCACGCTGCTGGTCGGGTTGGCCAAGGCGGAGGAGGCGCAGAGCCTGGACGAAGCCTTGCACAATCTGGGCCGTGCGGAACTCGCGGCGGTGCTGGCCGATGCGCGGGGCGTGGCCCGGCTGGAGGAACTGCGGGTCCAGGCCCTCGCCGCTGACTGAAGCGCGGTGGGCGGCCATTTGGCTGAGTTGAACGGCATGACGGTGATGACGCCGGTGGCCGCCAAGGGCTGAAGGCGTGGATTTCGCCGGGTCCTGGATCCACGAACTCGCCTAATCAGGTGACGCTATCCGCTGAAACCGAAAAAGGCCGGGGATATCCTTCCCCGGCCTTTTTCAACGTCAAGCCGTCGCTTGCCGCGTTGCGTTGTTGCTGGCCGCGACATTCGCCCCGTAGGCACGTTCCGCCGCCTGTACCGCCACGCTGGATACCGCACCTTCCTGTACCGGCGCGGCCGATGCTGTGAGGGCGGGCAGGTGCGTCACGCCGGACGGCGCCGCGCGCTGCGGCTGGGCGGCGGCGACCGACTGCTCCGCCTGCCGCGTGCTGGCATGGTAGCCCTGGATAGCGGAGAGGCAGGCCGACATCAGCCCGCCTGGGGTACTGGCGCTCGCGATCATGTTCGTATTCCTTCAGGTTACTTCGGTCCGCTCTCACTGCGTGATCCGTGTTTCCAAAATACGGGACAATCCTTAAGGCATGGTAAATTGGGCGGCCCTTGCCTCGACAAGCCCGGCCGGCGGACGCACTTTGCTGCGGCACCCCTGCCTGCCCTTCTTGTCCAAGAGGAACGTCCCATGCGGAACACCGAAGAAATCTGGCGCCTGGTCGATGAACGCCAGCAGCCCTTCATCGAGCTGAGCGACACCGTCTGGGGCATGCCGGAACTGGCCTATAACGAGCACCAGTCGGTCGCCGAGCATAAGAAGGTGCTGGACGCCCAGGGCTTCCGCATCACCGAGAACGTCGCCGGCATCCCCACCGCCGTTATGGGCGAGGCAGGCGAGGACGGTCCGGTCATCGCCATCCTAGGCGAGTACGACGCGCTGCCCGGCCTGTCCCAGGAAGCCGGCGTGGCCGAGCACCGGCCAATCCCCGGCGATGGCCACGGCCATGGCTGCGGCCACAACCTGCTCGGCTCCGGCGCCATGCTGGCCGCCGCGGCGGTGAAGGACTACCTCGCGCAGAACGGCATCAAGGGCCGCGTCCGCTACTACGGCTGCCCGGCCGAGGAAGGCGGCGCCGCCAAGGCGTTCATGGTGCGCTCCGGTGCCTTCAAGGACGTGGATATCGCCATTTCCTGGCACCCGGCGCCGTTCGCGGCGGTGAACGAGGCCAACTCGCTGGCCAATACCCGTATCGATTTCACCTTCGTCGGCCGTTCCTCCCACGCCGCCGCCGCGCCGCATCTGGGCCGCTCCGCGCTGGATGCGATCGAGCTGATGAATGTCGGCGTCAACTACATGCGCGAGCACATGCCGAGCGACGCGCGCATCCACTACGCCTATCTTGATGCCGGCGGCATCGCGCCGAACGTCGTGCAGGGTAAGGCCACCATCCGCTACCTGGTCCGCTCCAACGACCTGCCCGGCCTGCGCTCGCTGGTCGAGCGCGTCCGCAAGATCGCCGATGGCGCCGCGCTGATGACGGAGACCACCGTCACCACCAAGACCGTCTCCGCCGTCTCCAACCTGCTCGGCAACACGCCGCTGGAGCGGGCGATGCAGAACAACCTGGACCGCCTCGGCCCGCCGCCCTTCGACGATGCCGACCGCGCCTTCGCCGCCGAGATCCAGAAGACCCTGAGCGACGAGGACATCGCCAGCGCCTTCAAGCGCATGGGCGTACCGGTGCGGAAGGGCGTGCCGCTGGCCGACGAGATCATCCCGCTGGAAGCCAAGGGTGCGGCCATGGTCGGCTCCACCGACGTGGGCGACGTCTCCTGGGTCGTCCCGACGGTACAGGCGCGCGGCGCCACCTACGCCATCGGCACGCCGGGCCATTCCTGGCAGCTGACGGCGCAGGGCAAGTCGCCGCTCGCGCACAAGGGCATGGTGCATGTGGCCAAGATCATGGCCGGCGTCGCCGTCGATGCGCTGACCGACCCGAAGCTGATCGAGGCCGCGCAGGCCGACCTCGCCGCCCGCACGGCCGAGAACCCCTATGTCTGCCCGCTGCCGGACGACCTGCAGCCGCCGATCCACATGGGCAAGAAGTAGGCGGGACAGGGACTCGAGCCTGCCAACACGAGTCCTGGACAGGCGGCTACCGTGCCCTGATCTGGGCTCGAGCGCTTGGGAGGCTAGGCGCCGCTCACCTGGACAGGGGAAAGGCCGGGGGAAGGAATTCCCCCGGACCCCCATCTTTTTTCTGCGAGTTGGGCGGGGCCGCGCGCTGCAATGACGGAGGCGGAGGCCAGGGCCTCCGATGGGTGAGCGATGTCTGCCGGAGCGTCAGGCTGAAGCAGCCAAAGCCTGGAAGGACCGTGGCCGTGGAGACGCTGTCTCCGGCTGCCGCGGCCGTCAGTGGCTGGCGGTCTTCGAGAAAAGGTTCACGATCAGCACGCCAACCAGGATGAAGCTGAGGCCGACCACCGCCGGCAGGTCCAGCTTCTGCCCGAACACCACCCAGCCGATGATCGAGATCAGTACGATCCCCAGCCCGCTCCAGATGGCATAGGCCACGCCGACCGGGATGCCCCGGAGCGCGAGGGAGAGGAAATAAAACGCTCCCGCATAGCCCACCGCCATCAACACCGTCGGCCCCAGCCGGGTGAATTGCTGCGACGCCTGCAAGGCGGAGGTCGCCATCACCTCCAGCGCGATGGCGGCCAGCAACGGCAGGTAGATCTTCAGCAAGGGGGATGTTCCAGAAGCGGGCGGCGGGAAGCGACGGTTGGCTCTGTGCCGCCTGGCGGCCGCGTCTTCACTGGAGAGAAGGTGGTACCCGTGGCCAGACTCGAACTGGCATGCCGTTAAGCAAACGATTTTGAGTCGTTCGTGTCTACCATTCCACCACACGGGCAAGTGCTGGAGCACACGGTACCCGGCTGAGCCCGGCAACGCGCGATGCCGATTTACGCTGCCCGCGCCCAGTTCGCAAGCCATGCGCCCCGCCTTTCCAACGTCGAAGGCGTCTGCGATGAATCAGGCTCACGGCACCGACACGCCGGCAATAAACGCGCAGATTCTGGCGAACTGTTAAGAAAAAGCAGTATTGCGGTGTGGACCACTGCTTGCCGTCAATATGGTCCCATGCGAAGACTTGGGCGTAATTGATGCGTCATCGAACCAACGGGCAGACTATGGGTCGAGAAAACGGATTTACGGCTCTGCGGCTCTTCGCTGCGATCCTAGTGCTGATCACGCACAGCTACAGCCTGGCTGCCGGGGCACAGGACCCGGTGATGAAGCTGACCGCGTTGCTCCCCGCCAGCACTTTGGGCGTGGACATGTTCTTCGCCATCAGCGGCTTTCTGATCTGCGCTTCCCTCAAGCGCCAGCCTACCTACGGCAGCTTCCTGAGGAACCGCCTGTTGCGGATCATGCCGGCGCTGGCGGTGCTCTGCGTCATCACCGTTTTTATGGCCGGGCCACTGCTCACCACCTCCAACCGCTATTGGCACGACGAGCAGACCTTGGCCTATCTGCGGAATGCCACGATCTATATTTGGCAGCCCTTTCTGCCCGGCGTCTTCACCGGGAACCTGACGCCTGTCGTTAATGGTTCTCTCTGGACCCTGGCGATGGAGGCCACCTGCTACCTGGTGCTGTTGCTCTTCGCATGGTCGGGGGCGCTCAACCGCCGCGGCCTGGCCGTGCTGCTGGCCGCCACCTATATGTTGCATGTCTATGAGGTATTCCCGCGGGGGCTGATCCTCTTCGGCTATTCCGGCGGCATGGAGGTGTATCACCTCAACCGCTTCCTGCTGCTGTTCGCCGGCGGGGCCTTCATTAGCCTGATCGGGCGCTCCTGGGCCGTGTCCTGGCCGGTTACCGTGATCACCGGCGCACTGGTGCTGCTCGCGTTCTATCGTGGGCAGGAGGATTGGCGGAACTTCATGCCCATCTACCTGCCGGTCTGGCCCTGGTTCGTCATCAGTCTGGCCTACCGCCTGAAGCGCCTCAGCTGGCTGGATGGCTTCGATGCATCTTACGGCATCTACCTCTACAGCTTCCCGATCCAGCAGGCCTTCGTGCAACTCAGCCACCAGACGATCACGCCCGGTATGCTGACCTTGCTGGCGCTGCCACTGACCCTCGTATTCGCCTACCTCTCCTGGTTCCTGGTGGAAAAGCCCGCCCTGTCCCTGAAGGGCGGATTGCCTGCACCGCCAAGGCCCGCCGTCCCGCCGACGACGGCCCTGGCTTCCTGAGGGGTGGAGCCATGACCAAGCGGCCATTGTATGGCCCGGGCCAGGACATGCTATAGGGCGGGCAAGGGACTTCGCGTCCATCCGGCCCTGGCTGCCCGCATCGTCCGCTCGCGACGCGGGGTTGTCCGGTCCGCCCCCAAAAGGCTGCCGCCATGACCAAGCACGCGCCGCACGAACCCGAGACCGAGATCCATGCCTCCGGCATGGCGGCGCTGGACCCGGTCTGGAGCCGTATCCGTCGCGAGGCTGAGGACGCGGCGCGGCGCGAGCCGGAGCTGGCCGGCTTCCTGCACGCCACCTTGCTGCAGCACGAGACACTCGAAAGCGCCCTGGCCAGCCGCGTCGCCGACCGGCTGGACCATTCCGACCTGCCCGCCACGCTGCTCCGCCGCAGCATGGAACGTGTGCTGGCCGAGGCCGGGCACGGCCTGGCCATCCGCGCCGACATCATGGCGGTGCTGGACCGGGACCCGGCCACCCAGCGGGCGCTGGAGCCGCTGCTGTACTACAAGGGCTTCCACGCCCTGGCGACGCACCGCCTGGCCCATTCCCTGTGGAACGAGGGGCGGCGGGACTTCGCCTTCTGGCTGCAATCGCGCTGCTCCGTGGTGTTCCAGACCGATATCCACCCAGCGGTCCGCATTGGCCGTGGCATCTTCCTCGACCACGCCACCGGGCTGGTGGTGGGGGAGACGGCGGTGATCGAGGACGACGTCTCCCTGCTGCAGGGCATCACCCTCGGCGGCACCGGCAAGGAGCATGACGACCGCCACCCCAAGATTCGCCGCGGCGTGCTGATCGGCGCCGGCGCCAAGGTGCTGGGCAATATCGAGGTCGGCGCCTGCGCCCGAATCGCCGCCGGGTCCGTCGTGCTGAAATCGGTGCCCTCGGGCTTTACCGTGGCCGGCGTGCCGGCGCGGGTGGTGGGGCAGGCGGGCTGCGCGGAGCCCTTCCGCTCCATGGACCAGACCCTGGACGGGGTTTAACCGCAACGCATCTTGCCCCGGCCACGGCGTGGGGCGAGAAAGCGGGTCATGCCCATCCTCATCGCCCTGCTGGCCGCCGCCGCTCCGCTCTTCGCCATGGCGACGGAACGCTGGGGCGGGCTGAATCCCTGTCTGCTCTGCCTGTGGCAACGCTGGCCCTATTGGGTGGCGACGGGGCTTGCCGTGCTGGCGCTGGTGTTGCCGCGCCGGCTGATGCTGGCACTGGCCGGGCTGGCGGTGCTCGTCTCCGGCGCCTTCGCCGTGGTGCATCTGGGCGTGGAGGCGAAGTGGTGGCCGTCGCCCCTGCCGGGCTGCATGGCGCCGAATGCCAGCCCCGGCCAGACGATCGACCAGATGATGGCCAGCCTGGCACCGCGCCCCGCCAAGCCGTGCGACGAGCCGACCTACCTGATCCCCGGCCTGCCGGTGACGATGGCCGGCATGAACCTGATCTACGCGCTGGGGCTGGGCGGCTTCGCCTTCTGGGCGGCATCGCGTCGCAAAGGCTGACGGCGGGCGCCAAGCCTGCCAGGATGGACGTCATGTCCATTCCGTATCGTCTTTTGGGCTGCCCCCTGCCGGTCTTCGGCCTGCTGCTGCTGGTAGGCTGCGCGCAGCGTCAGGACCCGATCAACGCCGTCGCACCCCTGGCGGCGCGGCTGCCGGAACAGCTGGCGGAGTTCCAGCGGGTCGACATCACCCAGGTCGCCACCCTGCCGCCCTCGCTGGGCGTGCGTTACCGCCACCCGCAGACCCAGACCACGGTGGCGGTGTTCCTGCGCCAGGGCGCCGATGGCCCCTGGCCGGATGGCGCGGAGTCGCCGGAGGTGCAGATGGAGATCACCGCCAGCACGCTGGCGATGGTGGCCCTGCTGGGCAATGTGCCGGTGGCCCGCGTGCCCGATTATGCGCTGACCCCGGCCGGCGAAACCGCCCCCGCACTGCGCTGCACCACGGTGCTGGTGCCGTTGCAGCAGCAGATGGTGCGGCGGGAGACGGTCTGCGCCACCGGCCTGAACGGCACGTTGGTGAAGGTGCATGTCAGCGGCCTGCACCCGCGGGACCGGACCGACCAGGCCTTCCAGTTCTTCTCCAGCACCGCCTTGCAGGCCCTGTTCGCCCTGCGCGCCGATGGGCCGGTGGTGGCACCGCGCGATGCCAGCGGGCCGGTGTTCCGGCTCTAGCGCGTCGTCGCTATGTCTTCGGGCGGTGGACCTCCAGGCCCTATCGGTACCGGCGTTGATGCGAAGACACGGCCGGGGAAGGAATTCCCCGGACCCCATCTTCTTCGCGTGAGGCAGTAGGCGCTAAACCGTCTGACTTCTGCCGCAGGGCGTAGCCGGGGAGCCTCGCCGGCCTCAGGCTTCCAGTTCGCTGTCCCAGTACAGGTAGTCACGCCAGCTCTTGTGCAGATAGTTGGGCGGGAAGGCGCGCCCGTTCTCCTGCAATTCCCAGCTGGTCGGCTGCCGGGCGATCTCGCGCGGGAACATCTTGATCTCACGCGGCAGCTTGTTCGCCTTCCGCAGGTTGCACGGCCCGCAGGCGGTGACGACGTTGTCCCAGCTGGTGCGGCCACCGCGGGAGCGGGGGATGACGTGGTCGAAGGTCAGCTCGTGCGTCGGGCCTTCCTCATTGCAATAGACACAGGAGAAGCGGTCCCGCAGGAACACGTTGAAGCGGGTGAAGGCCGGGCGCCGCGCGGAAGGAATGTACTCCTTCAACGCGATGACGCTGGGCAGGCGGATGGTGTGGTTCGGCGAGTGGACTTCGGTGTCGTATTCCGACAGCACGGACACGCGGTCGAGGTACACCGCCTTCACCGCGTCCTGCCAGGACCACAGTGATAGCGGAAAGTAGGACAGCGGACGGAAGTCCGCATTCAGCACCAGGGCGGGGAAGCCCTGGCCTCCTACCGTTAACATCCCGTCAGGCAAGCGGCGCTCCTTTTCTGGGCGCGCGCCTCAACGGCTGGGGCTCTACCGAACGGACAAGCCCCAGATGTCGTGGCGCCGTCGGTGTGCCTGGATTCATGGCAGGAAGCCGGGGCCCGTGCAATATCGGGCCTCGCCTGTTTCACATGGCTGTCACGCCGCCACGAACGGCGCCGCCACCCGTTGCAGGAACAGCGCGCCGGCGGTGAGCCCGGCATCGTCGATGCCATGGCCGAGATGGGGGGAATACACCGACTCCACCGGTACGTTCGCCGCCGCCAGGGCCGATTCGGCTTGGTGGCTGGCTTCGGCGGGTACCACTTCGTCCGCCTCGCCATGCACCAGCAGCACGGGCGGGCGGCCGGCGATCTCGGCGGCCAGCGTGTCGGCGCCGATCAGCATGCCGGAGAAGGCGAGGATGCCCGCCGGCTCCACCGCCCGGCGCAGGCCGGTATAGAGCGCGGTCATCGCCCCCTGGCTGAAGCCCATCAGCACCACCGCCGATTCCGGCAGGTTGGCGGCGGCGCATTCGGCGGTGATGGCGCCATCGAGCACCGGCTGCGCCAGCCGCACCCCCGCCAGGCGGTTGACCGGCGTGCGGTCCGACAGGCTGAACCACTGGCGGCCATAGGGGGCACCATCATGCGGCTGCGGCGCGTGCGGGGCGATGAACAGTGCATCCGGCACCGCGCTGGCCCAGTAGGGCGCCAGGTCGATCAGGTCGTTGCCATCGGCGCCCAGGCCGTGCAGCAGGAAGACGATCAGCTTCGGCTTGCCGCCACTCTTCGGCCCCCAACGCGGTCCATCCAATGCGGCCATCGGGCGCTGCCCCTCTTGCTGTGATGCGGGCCTCTCCGCTACGCGCGATCGGGCATGGCCGCAACCACCGTCACGCGCTTCGCCCCCAGCCCCACCGGGCGGCTGCATCTGGGCCACGCGCATTCCGCCCTGCTGGGCTGGCAGGCCGCCCGCGAGGCCGGCGGCCGCTTCCTGCTGCGCATCGAGGATATCGATCCGGTGCGCTGCCGCCCGGAATACACCGACGCCATCCTGCACGACCTCGCCTGGCTGGGCCTGGACTGGGACGCGCCGCCGCGCATCCAGTCCCGCCACCTGCCGGAATACGGGGCGGTGCTGGAGAGGCTGTCCGGCATGGGGCTGCTATACCCGTGCTTCTGCACCCGGGCGGACATCGCGCGGGAGGTCGTCGCCATCGGCCATGCCCCGCACGGGCCGGATGGCCTGCTCTATCCCGGCACCTGCCGTCGCCTGTCCGCCGAGGCGCGCGCCGCCCGCATCGCCGCTGGTGAGCCCTACGCGCTGCGTCTGGACATGGCGGCCGCCCTGGCCCGGCTGGCGGCACCGCTATCCTTCGAGGAGCAGGGCAGGGGCCGCCTGCGATGCGACCCCGCCCGCTTCGGCGACGTCGTGCTGGCGCGGAAGGATACGCCGGCCTCCTACCACCTCTGCGTTACCCACGACGACGCGCTGCAAGGCGTGACGCTGGTGACGCGGGCGGAGGATCTCCTGCCGGCGACCGATCTGCACCGGCTGCTCCAGGTGCTGCTCGGCTGGCCTGAACTCCGCTACCGCCACCACCCATTGCTGCTGGGCGCCGATGGCAAGCGGCTGTCCAAGCGCGACAACGCGCCCACCCTGGCGGCGCTGCGGCAGGACGGGCACAGCCCGGCCGCGGTACGGGCGATGGCGATGGGGCACGCATGAGTTGACGGGGCGCTGCGCCGCCAACCTTCCCTCGCAGGAGGGTGCGGCCTTCTACACCCACTCGGCCTGACCGCAGCGCTTTCACCGATGAGGCGGGGCGCCGCGCCTTACGATGCCCGCCGTCAGCGGGCCGGCGGGTTCTGCAGCTTGCCGATGTCGAAGCGCTTCATCAGGTCGACGAGGATATCGGTGTTCGGCAGCCCGCTGCCGCTCAGCTTGATGGCGACGTTGCCCCGCACCAGCGTCAGCTCCGCATCGTCGCTGCCCTGTTCCCGCTGCAGAACCGCGTTGTCGTTGCCGATGCGGACGCGGCGGGCACCGTTGCCCAGCATGGCCGGGTTGTTCACCATGCTGCTGAAGGCCTGGATCATTGGGTTGTCGATGAACACGCTGGCCTCGATGCTGCCCTCGCCGCCGTCCCGCGTGTAGTTGCGCTCCACCAGCACGCCACCGCCCAGGATCTGCGCCGCGACGGCCCCGCCGCCGCTGTTGCCGGTATCCGCAGGCTCCAGCGTCCAGCCGGCCGGCGCGGCCGGGAACAGCGCGGCGTAGATGGCGGCGCGCTTCTGGAACAGCGCGTTCAGGGCGAAGTTCGTCTCGGTGACGGCACCACCGAGGTCGCCCTTCTCATAGAGCTGGCGCGCCCGTTCCAGCCCCTCGGTGATCTCATCGGCCTGCGCGGCGGCCGTGGCGCCCATAAACGCGAGGCCCAGCGCGGCGATGCGGAGATGACGGTGCATGGAGGTCTCCCGTGTCCTGCCCCTGCCGAATAAACGGCGGACGGGGCGGGAAACAGGGGCCGCGGGGCCGCGCGGCGTCACAACCGCGATAGCCGTGCTTTGGCTTGCCCACGTTCCTGGCCAGGCCCGGGGCCCGGCCGGTGGCGTCATGCGGCGTCAGGTGCGGCCGTAGGTGTCCTCGAAGCGGACGATGTCGTCCTCGCCCAGGTAGGAGCCCGACTGCACCTCGATCAGCGTCAGCGGGATCATGCCGGGGTTCTCCATCCGGTGGACGCAGCCCAGCGGCAGGTACACGGACTCGTTCTCCCGCAGCAGGATGCGCTCGGCATCGCGCTCGACGATGGCGGTGCCGTTCACCACCACCCAGTGCTCGGCGCGGTGGAAGTGCTTCTGCAGGGAGAGCTTCTGCCCCGGCTTCACCTGGATCTTCTTGACCTGGAAGCGGTCGCCCTGGATCAGGCCCTCATAGTGGCCCCAGGGGCGGTAGTTCCGGCGGTGCTCGGTCGCTTCCTTGTACTTCGCCTTCTTCAGCTGGCTCAGCAGGGTCTTCACGTCCTGCGCGCGGTCCCGGTGCATGGCGAGCACGGCATCGTCGGTGACGACGACGACCACGTCCTCCAGCCCGACCACGGCGGTCAGAATGCCTTCGCTGCGGACGTAGCTGTTCTTGCTGTCCAGCAACTCCACCGGGCCATAGGTCGCGTTGCCGGCGGCGTCATGCGGGGCGATTTCCCACAGCGCGCTCCAGGACCCGACATCGGACCAGCCGATGGAGGCCGGCACCACGGCGGCGCGGTCGGTCTTCTCCATCACGGCGTAGTCGATGGAGATGTCCGGGGCGGAGGAGAAGGCGGCGACGTCCAGCCGGACGAAGTCGAGGTCCCGGGTCGAGTTCGCCACGGCGGCGCGGACGGCCACCAGCAGCTCCGGCGCCAGGCGCTCCAGCTCCGCCACCAGCGTCGCCGCGGTGGCCACGAACATGCCGGAATTCCACAGGTGCCGGCCACCGACCAGGAAGCCCTCGGCCGTCGCGGCGTCCGGCTTCTCGACGAAGCGGGCGATGGCGGAGACGCCTTCCAGCCCGTCCAGCGGCGCGCCGGTCTCGATATAGCCGTAGCCGGTCTCGGGCGCGGTGGGCTGCATGCCGAAGGCGGCGATGCGGCCGGCGCGGGCGGCGGCGGTGGCGCGGGCCAGGGCGGCGGAGAGCGCGGCGTCATCCGCGATGGCGGCATCGGCGGCCATCAGCCACAGCACCGCGCTCGGGTCCTGCTCATGCGCCAGCAGGGCGGCCGCGGCGATCGCGGGGGCGCTGTTGCGGGCCACCGGCTCTAGCACGATGGTCGGGTTCACGATCTCGGCCGACTGCAGCTGCTCGGCCACCATGAAGCGGTGGGCCTGGTTGCAGACGATGATCGGCGCGGCGAAGCCGCTGCCGGTGGCGCGCGCCACCGTGTCCTGCAACATGGTGTGGCCGGAAACGAGCGGCCAGAACTGCTTCGGATAGCCTTCCCGGGACAGGGGCCAAAGCCGGCTACCGGTGCCCCCGCAGAGAACGACCGGAACAATCTGCTGGGAACTGGCTTCGACCATGCTGCTTTTCGGACCCTGTTGGTTCTCTGGCCTGACCATAAGCTGCGGGATGCGCAAAGAAAAGCCGCCCCGGTGTGACACCGGGGCGGCTTGCAGCGACGTCGATGCCGAGTGGGTTACTCGGCCATCGCCGCCTCCTTCTTCTTCCGCAGGGCCGGCGACAGCATCAGGCCAAGCGTCAGGGCGCAGATGACGAGCAGCGTGGCGCTGATCGGCCGGTTCGCGAAGTCGATGAAGATGTACGGATCACCGCGGGAGAGCAGCATGGCGCGGCGCAGATGCTCTTCCATCATCGGGCCAAGCACGAAGCCGACCAGAAGCGGCGCCGGCTCCATCTTCAACTTGTTGAACACGTAGCCCAGAATGCCGAAGAACACCGTGGAGTACACGTCGAACACGTTGTTGTTGATGGAATACACGCCGATCGCACAGAAGGTGAGGATCGCCGGGTACATGTACTTGTAGGGAACCTGCAGCAACTTCACCCACATGCCGATCATCGGCAGGTTGATGACGAGCAGCATCAGGTTGCCGATCCACATGGAACAGATCAGGCCCCAGAACAGGTCCGGCTGGCTTTCCACCATGCGCGGGCCGGGCTGGATGCCCTGAATGATCAGCGCGCCCACCATCAGCGCCATGACGGCGTTGGAGGGGATGCCGAGCGTCAGCAGCGGGATGAAGCTGGTCTGCGCCGCCGCGTTGTTCGCGGCCTCGGGACCGGCCACGCCTTCGATGGCGCCGTTGCCGAACTCATGCCGGCCCTTCGACATCTTCCGCTCCATCATATAGGAGCCGAAGGAGGCGAGGGACGCACCGCCGCCCGGCAAGATACCGAGCGCGGAGCCGATGATGGTGCCGCGCAACACGGACGGGGTGGCGCGCTTCCACTCCTCCCGGGTCAGCATCAGGCTGCCGACCTTGGCGGTCAGCACGCTGCGGACTTCCGGCTTTTCCAGGTTCAGGATGATCTCGGCGATGCCGAAGACACCCATCGCCATGGCGGCGAAGTTCAGGCCGTCAGAGAGCTCCGGCACACCGAAGGTAAAGCGCTGCTGGCCGGTCTGCACGTCCGTGCCCACCAGGCCGAGGGCCACGCCCAGCGTCACCATCGCGATGGACTTCACCACCGAGCCCTGCGCGAGCACGGCGGAGATGATGAGGCCCAGCAACATGAGCGAGAAGTAATCCGCTGGCCCGAAGGACAGCGCCACCTGCGTCAGCAGCGGGCCCGAGGCCGCGACCAGCAGGGTAGCGACGGAACCCGCGAAGAACGAGCCGACAGCCGCGATGGTCAGCGCGGCACCGGCCCGGCCGTTGCGGGCCATCTTGTAGCCCTCCAGCGTGGTCACAACCGATGACACTTCGCCGGGTAGGTTCAGAAGGATGGCAGTGGTGGAGCCACCATACTGCGCGCCGTAGTAGATGCCGGCGAGCATGATGATGGCGGTGGTCGCGGGCTGGCCGAAGGTGATGGGCAGCAGCAGTGAAATGGTGGCAACCGGCCCGATGCCCGGCAGCACGCCGATGGCGGTGCCGATCAGCGCGCCCAGCAGGGCGAAGAGCAGGTTGTCGAAGCTCATCGCGACGCCGAAGCCGTGCGCGAGATTGGAGAGGAGAAGTTCCATGGTCGTTCCTACTTACCCGCTCAGAAGGTCGGCCAGATGTTCACGCGGATATCGAGCTCGTAGATGAACACCCACCAGCAGAGCGCGATCAGGAAGACGACGCAGCCCACGACGCCCAGGGGACGGTGATCCTTGTCCGCGAACGCGGCGACCACGACCATCGCAGCGATGGCGAGGAACAGACCGCCCGCATCCAGCAGCACGCCGAAGATGTTCATGCCGGCCAGCACCAGCGCCAGCACGCGCCAGCCAGGGCTGACGGCCAGGATGAACAGGCCGATCGTGCTGGAGATACCGAGGGCGTACCAGTTGCTCTCCAGCCCCGGCACCGCCGCCAGCAGCGGGTAGGCCACGAGCGTGACGGCGATGGCGATGGCCAGCGTCACGAAATCCAGCTTGGTCCACTTCTCCAGTGAATCAGGACCGCTGAAGAACGCGATCCCGAGCACGATCAGGCCGAAGCAGAACTCCAGCCCGAACACCAGCATCGGCATGTAGCCCGGCCCCATGCGGCGCGCGCTGCCGAGCGTATGGTCCGTGTTGAGCCAAAGGCCCAGCGCCGCCAGCACCAGTAGAAAGATGCCAGAGGCAAGGTCTTTCGCGTTGATTTTCATGCCAATCCTTTCTTGAACCTCCGCGTACCACCGGCACGCCCCACGCACGTCACTCGTAGTCCTTGTACGATGTCGGATAGCATCGCCCCAGCGGTTCCCGAACGGCCAGATCCGGTCACCAGACGATCATCGCATGTCCCAGCACCCCCAACCGCCGGTCAGACCGTCGGTCACTTAGAAGCCCTGGTCGCATGCACGCCAGTTTGGCTGGCGCTTCCATCTCCTCCGAATCACAAAAGTTAGGCAACCTATGTCATCGGCACCGGAAACGGCAATAAGCTAGCTCACGATAACGAGACCTTCATAAGCCGGTTCACGCAAGAAAATTGCTGTTTCTCGGTTCACCACATTAAGTCCAGTACAGGATGTTGCTAAAATGCCCGATACAGCCCGGATCAACGACACCAACCGCCACTTGCAGGACGTCGCCCGCGCCCTGGCGCCCGGCCTGATCGAGATCCGCCGCGACATTCACGCCCATCCGGAATTGGCATTCGAGGAAGTCCGCACCAGCGGCATCGTGGCGGCGGAGTTGGCGCGGCTCGGCATCCCGCACCGCACCGGCGTCGGCGGCACCGGCGTGGTCGGGTTCATCGAGGGCGGGCGGCCCGGACCCACCCTGGCCATCCGTGCCGACATGGACGCGCTGCCGATCCATGAGGAGACCGGCCTGGCCTTCGCCAGCCAGGTGGACGGCAAGATGCACGCCTGCGGGCACGACATCCACACCGTCACCCTGCTCGGCGTCGCCGCCGTGCTGAAGGACCTGGCGCCCCGGCTGGCCGGCCGCATCGCGCTGGTGTTCCAGCCGGCGGAGGAGACGCTGGAAGGCGCCGAGGCCATGATCAAGGACGGCGTCATGGACGGCGTGGACCTGGCGCTGGGCTTCCACAACCACCCGCATCAGCCGGTCGGCAGCTTCGCCTATGTCCGTGGCGCCTGCCTGGCGGCGGCGGACCGGTTCGACCTGATCATCCGCGGCAAGTCCGGCCACGCCGCCCACCCCTACGCGGCGGTGGACCCGATCGTGGCGGCGGCGCATTTCGTCACCCAGGCACAGACCGTCGTGTCGCGGGAGCTGCGGCCGCTTCACCCGGCCGTCGTCACCATCGGCCAGTCCACCGGCGGCACCACCTACAACATCATCCCTGAGCGGGTGCACCTGAAGGGCTCGGTCCGTACCTTGCACCCGGCGGCGCGGGACACGGCCGAGGCAGCGCTGCGGCGGCTGGCGGACGGCATCGCCCTCGGCATGCGGATCGAGGCGATCATGGACTACCAGCGCAAGGTGCCGCCGCTGGTGAACGACGACCGCGTGCTGAACCCCGCCATCGCCGCGCTGACCGACCAGTTCGGCGACATCCTGATCGAGGGCGAGCCCAGCATGGGGTCCGAGGATTTCTCCGCCTTCGCCACCCGCGTGCCGGCGATGCAGCTGGGGATTGGCTCCGGCGCGCCAGGACGGCATGATGCCCTGCACAACGCCAATTATCAGCCCGATGAAGGCTGCATTCCGCTTGGGGTGGAAGCGCTGTCCCGTATCGCGCTCGATTTGCTGAAGTAAAGTCAGGGACAGCCTATGAAGATCTGTGTTTTCGGCGCCGGCGCCATCGGCGGCCATGTCGCCACGCGCCTGGCGCTGGGCGGGGCGGAGACCTCCGTCGTCGCGCGCGGCGCGCAGCGTGACGCGATTGCCGCCCATGGCCTGACCGTCAGCGCCAAGGATGGCGTGCACACCGCCCGCCCGCGCGTCGGCAGCCCGGCCGAGCTGGGCGTGCAGGATGCCGTCATCGTCACGGTCAAGGCGCCGGCCCTGCCGGGCGTGGCGCAGGCGATCGGCCCGCTGCTGGGCCCGGATACCACCGTGGCCTTCGTGATGAACGGCATCCCCTGGTGGTATTTCGACCGCCATGGCGGCCCGCTGGAAGGCCGCCGCCTGCCCGAGATCGACCCCGGCGAGGCCATCCGTAAAGCCGTGGGGCCGGAACGGACGCTGGGCGGCGTGGTCTATTCCGCCTGCACCGTGACCGAGCCCGGCCACATCCACGTGGAGAACCAGGTCAACCGCGTCATCCTGGGCGAGCTGGACAACAGCGCCAGCCCGCGTGCCGAAGCCATCGCCGCCTACCTGACCAAGGGCGGCATGAGCGGCGAGGTGTCGCAGGACATCCGCCGGGATGTCTGGACCAAGCTGGCCAGCAATCTGGCCTTCGGGCCCTTCGCCATCCTCGCCCGCATGGGCTCCGGAGCCGCGACGCACGATCCGGTGGTGCGAACCGCCATGGTGCGCGGCATGAAGGAGGTCATCGCCATCGCCGAGGCCCTGGGCCAGCCGGTGGACCTGGATGCGGAAAAGCGTGTCGCCGCGATCTCCTCGTCCGGCCACAAGGCCTCCATCCTGCAGGACCTGGAGCTGGGTCGGCCGATGGAAGTGGCCGCCATGTTCCGCGCCCCGCTGGAACTGGCGCGCATGGCGGAAGTGGAGACGCCGACCCTCGACCTCGCCGTGGCCCTGGCGACGATGCAGGCGAAGGGGGCGGGGCTCTACGAGGCTGCGTGAGGGGAAGAGGAAGGCTGGGGAAGGAATTCCCCAGACCCCTTCTTTTCTGCGAGTTTCGCGTCGTGCTTCAGGACTGGGGGCGGATGCTGCTTGATGATTCAAAGATGAGCCACGCGGGCTGAACGGTCAGCCGCCGGAGGTCCAGGACCTCAGGCGCGCCCAGCTGTCTCTCGGCTCGACCCATCAACAGCTCCACCCGAAACTCGAAGAAAGAAAAGAAGGGCCCCGGGGAATTCTTTCCCCGGCCTTCCTCCACCTGTCACCCTGCAGCCCCCAGGGAAGGAGAAGCCCTTCATGCGCTACACCCGCACCGCGCGTACCCTGCATTGGCTGACGGTGGCGGCCTTGCTGGTTGTCGGCACGCTGGGGCTTTGGCTGGGCTGGGCGGCGCCAGAGGACGAGGCGCTGAAGCTGCGCCTGTACAACATCCATGAAAGCATCGGCCTGCTCCTGTGGCCGCTGACGCTGTTCCGGCTGTTCTGGCGCTGGGGGAACCCGCCGCCGCCCGCACCGCCGCAGCCGGCCGTGCTGAACGCGGTGGCGGGGGCAGTGCATGCGGGCCTGTACGGGCTGCTGCTGACCATGCCGATCGTTGGCTTCCTGGCCACCAATGCCTGGGGCTTCCCGCTGCGCATCTTCGGCCTGGTGCCGGTGCCCAGCCCATTGGGGCAGGACGAAGCCTGGGCGCCGGCGCTGACGGAACTGCATGGCTGGATGGCGCTGGGGCTCGGCCTGCTGGTGCTGGCGCATGCCGGTGCGGCGCTGGTCTGGCACGGCGCTATCCGCCGCGATGGCCGACTGCGGCGGATGCTATAGAGCGTGATGGCTTGAGCTGGCACCGCCGGAAGGCGTGAAACACCTGGTCGGCGAACGCGGTGAGCGTGAACGGATCACGCTCTCGGCCGCGCCCGCCGCATGCAGATGCGGCGGGCTCGGTCTCAGGGCCGCCCCAGCCGATCAGCCCTTGGCCGCCCGGGTCATCCAGGCCGGCTGGCCGCGGGTCAGAGCGGCTTGGTGGCCTTTTCCATCAGCCGGGCAAAGAAGCCGGGCTTCTTGGCAGGCTGCGGGGCCGTCCTGGCGGCGGCGGCGGCCAACAGGGCCTCGCGCTCCTGCCCCTTCAGCTTCAG
>Ga0308171_1002183_pt1 | contig 21679 bp, 18 predicted proteins | sample PhyGR1_FD_202135 | JGI IMG/M metagenome (GOLD analysis project Ga0308171, IMG submission 202135) | Phyllosphere microbial communities from UC Gill Tract Community Farm, Albany, California, United States - DLSLSG.R1 | ecosystem: Host-associated > Plants > Phyllosphere > Unclassified | place: USA... | reverse complement strand
ATCAGTTTACCAGCGGTTTTGGCGACGATTTCCTCAACACTGACGCCAGGTGCGCGTTCCTTGAGGACAAAAGCGCCATTTTCGATTTCCAGATAGGCGAGGTCGGTCAGCACGCGCTTGATGCAGCCGGCACCGGTCAGCGGCAGGCTGCACTTGGCCAGCAGCTTGGACTCACCGTCCTTGGACGCGTGGGTCATGATGACAATGATGTTGTCGGCGCCGGCCACCAGATCCATCGCGCCGCCCATGCCCTTGACCAGTTTGCCGGGGATCATCCACGAAGCGATGTTGCCTTCGACGTCGACCTCGAACGCGCCGAGCACGGTCAGGTCGACATGGCCGCCGCGGATCATCGCGAAGGATTCGGCGGAATTGAAGATCGACGCGCCGATCCTTGCAGTCACCGTTTGTTTGCCGGCGTTGATCATGTCGGCATCGATGGTTTCTTCGGTCGGGAACGGACCCATGCCGAGCAGACCGTTTTCCGATTGCAGCATGACTTCCATGCCATCGGGGATGTAGTTGGCGACCAGGGTCGGAATGCCGATGCCGAGGTTGACGTAGTAGCCGTCCTGCATTTCGCGGGCGACGCGCTGAGCCATTTGTTCGCGGGTAAGTGCCATGTTGTTGTTCTCCGTAGGCCTGAATTATTTGCGGATGGTGCGCTGTTCGATGCGTTTTTCGAACGTGCCGCAAATGACTCGATCGACGTAGATGCCCGGGGTGTGGATCTGCGTCGGGTCGAGTTCGCCGGGCTCGACGATTTCTTCGACTTCGACCACGGTGATCTTGCCGGCGGTAGCGGCCAGCGGGTTGAAATTCTGCGCGGTGTGACGGTAAACGACGTTACCGAAATGGTCCGCCTTCCAGCCTTTGACGATGGCGAAATCGCCGGTGATGGATTCTTCCATCAGGTATTTGCGCCCCTTGAACTCGCGCACTTCCTTGCCTTCAGCAACCGGGGTGCCAACGCCAGTGGCGGTGAAGAACGCCGGAATGCCGGCGCCGCCTGCGCGCATCTTCTCGGCGAGGGTGCCTTGCGGGGTAAGGATGACTTCGATCTCGCCCTTGAGCAGTTGCTCTTCAAACAGTTTGTTCTCGCCGACGTAGGAGGCGATGACTTTGCTGATCTGGCGGTCGGTGAGCAGCACGCCAAGGCCGAAACCATCAACGCCGCAGTTGTTGGAAACCACGGTGAGGTCACGGGTGCCCTTGCGCTTGATCTCGGCGATCAGGTTTTCCGGAATGCCGCACAGACCAAAGCCGCCGGCGATGACTGTCATGCCGTCTTCCAGCCCGGCCATCGCTTCCTCGTAGGAATACACACGCTTGTCGAAACCTGCCATAGGCACCTCTTTTATTATTTGCGGGCGGCTGGCTAGCCGAATGACTGGAGTGTCTCTCTGCTGGATATATTTGTTAAGTTGATTTTTAAGGTGGATTGATTGATAAATCTCACCAATACGCGTTCGGCGATGATCGTTCCCACGCAGGAGCGTGGGAACGATCAGGGCCATCGCATCACGGCTTGCAGCTTGACGCTTGCAGCTTGCAACTGGAGCAAAGCGACCATGACCATCAAACAGATCCGGGCCTTTCTCGCCGTGGCCCACAGCCTCAGTTTTGCTGTGGCCTGCGAGCGTCTGCATTTGTCGCAATCGGCGCTCAGCCTGACCATCAAGGCGCTGGAAGAGTGCCTGGGAGGGCGTCTGTTCAGCCGTAACACGCGTAACGTGGCGTTGACCCCGGAAGGCGAGTCCCTGCTGCCGCTGGCGCGCCGCTTGATCGCCGACTGGGACAATGCCGAAGACGAAATGCGCCAGCGTTTCAGCCTGCAGCGCGGACGCGTGACGCTGGCGGCGATGCCGTCATTTGCCGGCAATCTGCTGCCGCCGATCCTCAAAAGCTTTCGCGCGCGTTATCCGAACGTCAACGTGACGGTCAACGACGTGATCAACGAGCAAGTGCTGGAAATGGTCCGCGATCGTCAGGTTGAACTCGGTGTGGCGTTCGCGCCGATGCAGAGCACGTCGATGACATTCACGCCTTTGTATGTCGATCGCTTTGTCGCCGTGGTGCCGGCCGATTCAGCGCTGGCCGGTCGCGCCGACATCGATTGGCAGACCTTGCTGGAGCAACCGTTCATCACCCTGCAGCGGCCATCAACGGTGCGGGTGATGCTGGAAGAGCATTTGCAGGCGCGCGGAATGAAGTTGCCGGTGGAGTTCGAGAGTCATCAATTGGCAACGGTCGGGCGAATGGTTGCCAGCGGGCTTGGGGTCAGCGCGGTGCCGGCATTGTGCGCGGGGCAAATGTGCGAGCTCGGTGCGCATTGCCTGACCTTGAATGATTCTGTGGAGCGGGCGATTGGTGTGTTGACCGAGCCGGGCAATGAACTGTCGGCGGCGGCGCAGGCGTTGTTCGAGATTCTCAAGGCTGAAGATTTGCAGCGCCAGTTCGATTTTCCCCTCACCCTGGGAGCGCGGAAACAGAGCGCCGAACGCTGATTCAGTGTGGGAGCGAGCCTGCTCGCGAAGAACGATAACGCGGTCTAAACCTTGGCCACGCGCCACAGATACCAGGCCGCAAGCGTCCGATAAGGTTTCCACGCCTGGCCAATCTCGATCATCTGTTTGCGCGTCGGCTGCACCTCCAGTCCCTTCAAGCGCCGATATCCCTCACGCACGCCAAAATCATCCGCCGGCAGGATGTCCATACGTTCCAGGCTGTAGATCAACAGCATCTCCACGGTCCATCGGCCGACCCCGCGCAGGCTGGTCAGGCGTTCTATCATGGTTTCATCGTCCATCGCCCGCGCAGTCGGGTAATCCGGCACCACGCCATCCAGCGTCGCCTGGGCGATCCCTTGAATCGTCGCAATCTTGCTCGCCGAAAAACCACAAGCACGCAGTCGCTCGACCTCGGTAGCCAGAATCTGCTGCGGACGCGGAAACGCCTGGCCGGGGAACAACTCCACCAAACGCCCAAGGATCGCATCGCCGGCCTTGGCGTGCAGTTGCTGATAGGCAATCGCCCGGACCAGCGATTCATAAGGGTCGCGTGCCGGATGTGGCTGATGCAGACATGGCCCGACGCTGCTGACATGGCGCTGCCAGTCAGTGTCTATCGCGGCCAGAAAAGCGCTGGCCGTCTCATACATGTCAGCCATCTTGCGGTGATTCGAACGTACTCATCGAAATCCTTGTTTGCGTGTTGGATCGCATGGCTCAAAAAGCCAATTGTTGAGTCATTTGCAGCGCAGCGTTTTCCAGCCTGAGCAGGAATGCCTTGCGCGGTTGTCCGCCACCATAGCCGGTCAGCGATCCGTCTGCGCCGATCACTCGGTGGCACGGCACCACAATCGACAGGCGATTGTGCCCGTTGGCCAGGCCGACGGCACGGCTGGCGCCGGGTTTGCCCAAGCCTGCCGCGATGGCGCCGTACGTGCTCGTGCGGCCATAGGGAATTTGCAGCAGCGCCGCCCACACCTCGCGTGCAAAAGCGCTGCCGGGCAGGTGCAGCGGCACGCTGAACTGAGTCAGTTTGCCGGCGAAATAATCCGCCAGTTGCACCTCAATCTGCTGCAAGTGGGCGTTATGCCCCGGCGCAACCGCGTAGCCATAACGATTCTGCAGCGCTTCGACTTCGCGGGTCAGCGCCGGTCGATCGAGAAACTCCAACAACACCAGCCCACGCTGCTCAGCCATGGCGATCATCGGCCCCAGCGGCGTGGTCAGGCGGGTGAACAGCAACGGCTCACTGTTGGCCGCACGGCCCGGGGTGATGTGGAAGGACTTCTGAAACGCATCGCGAAAACCGCTGAGCGACTCGTAGCCGGAGTCGAACGCCGCGTGATCGATCGAAGTGCCTTGCCTGATCCCGCCCAGGGCCATGCCAAGGCGACGTGTGCGCAGCCAGGCGTGGAAGGTCATACCGAAGTGCTGCTTGAACCAGCGTCGCAGTTTCAGCGGTTCGATGCCCTCGGCGAGCAATTGCGCATCGCTCCAGCGCCGTTCGGGATCGGCGTCCACCGCATTGAGCAGGCGCTGCACCCAGTCCGGGGCAATGGCTGCCGCGTCCAGCGGTTTGCAGCGCAGGCAGGCGCGGTAACCAGCGCACAGGCATTCGTCGGCGTGGGCGAAGAATTCGACGTTTTCCGGTTTCGGCTTGCGCGCCGTGCAACTGGGACGGCAAAAGATCCCGGTGGTTTTCACGGCGGTGAAGAACACGCCTTCATAGGCAGTGTCGCGCTCGAGCATGGCGCGAACCATTTCGGCGTGGGGCGGCAGGACAGCGGCTGGTATGTTCATGGCCAGAGAGTAAATCCGCTTTGTCGATGGCTCCACCGAAAAATCGACAGTGAATTTTTTCCCTTGTGCAGCACAATGAGCGGGTCGCCGCTTTCGAGGAAGCCAACTCATGCATCCGTTTTCCATTCAGCACATCGATCATATCGTCCTGCGCGTCGCCGACCTGCAACGCAGCATCGATTTCTACGCCAGGGTGTTTGGCGCCGAAGTGGTCAGGCATAACCAGCCACTGGGGCTGGTGCACCTGCGGGCCGGTACGTCGATGATCGATCTCGTCGATTTGGCGGGCGAACTCGGGCGCAAGGGCGGTGGCGCGGCGCAGGCGCAGCGACGCAATGTCGACCACTTCTGCCTGCGCATCGAACCGTTCGACGAAGCCGCGCTCATCGCCCATCTGCAATCGTTCGGGCTGACCGTTGCACAAGCCGCCAGGCGTTTTGGCGCCGAGGGTTACGGCTTGTCGCTGTACTGTTTTGACCCGGACGGCAATCAGGTCGAACTCAAAGGCCCGTCCGAGAGCGATCAGCCAGCGGTTTCCTGAAGCAGCAGCTCGGCCACTTGCCCGAGGGCCGAACGGCCGTTTTGCGCTTGTTCAGACGCCAGATTGAACAGCGCCAGTTGCCGATCGGCGCTGGTGCCGCTGTCGATGATCGTCCGCGCACGCTCGAACAACTGCGCCGCGCCCAATACCTGTGCCGTTTCGGCAAAACGCTGCTCGGCCAGTTCCAGCCATTGCGCGAGCGAACAGTCGCCGTCGATGCCTTCGACCAAATAGCGCCCATGAATTCCCAAGCGTTTGGCCCGCCAGCGATTTTCCTCCAGCATCGAACGTGCGGTCTGGTCATAGAGCAATCCTGGCCGCCGCTGCGCACTGGCGTGAGCCACCAGAACGCGAAAGAACGCCGCCAGGGTCAGCGCATCCTCGACCCGAGGGCAAGCGTCAGTCATACGCAGTTCCAGGGTCGGAAAACGCGCTGCCGGGCGCACGCCCCACCAACACTCGCCGGGCTGGCTGATCGCGCCGATACGCATGAGAAACGCCAAGTGTTCGTCGTAATGGCGCTGATCGACAAACAGCGGCGGGATGCCCATGCGTGGCCATTCGTCACTCGCGGTCTGCCGATAGCTCATGAAACCGCTGGCGGCGCCATCCCAGATCGGCGACGAACAACTCAGCGCCAACAGCAGCGGCGTCCACGGCAGGATTTCGTTCATCACGGCGATGCGATCCAGCGGCTCGATCACCTCGACGTGCACATGCAGCCCCGACAACACGCTGCGGCGGACAACATGGCCGTAGCGCTCGAACAGATGATGGAAATGTTCCTCGTCGGTCGGAACCTGCTCGCGCCAGTCGGCCAGCGGATGACTGCCGGCGCTGAGCACGCCCAGAGCAAACGGTTCAAGGGCTGCACCCAAGGCCTGACGGCTGCCACGGAGAAAATCGCCAGCGTGCACAAAGTCGCTGAACACCGGCGAAGCCACTTCGATCTGGCCCTGAAACATCTCCGTGGCAAACCACACACCCAGCGCCGCCCTGCAAGCCTCGATGGCCTGTGGGGGCGGACTGCCGACCATGCGCAGGCTCTGCAGGTCAGTGAGAAAGTACTCTTCCTCAATGCCGAATCGCGGGTGGCTCATGACGGTGCTCGAGCAAGTGGTTCTCTTGAGAACCGTGCGCCGTTGCGGTGGTTCACGCCAGGCGACCAGTGCCCCGCGAATGCACCGTTGGTCTTGTCCATTGCACTTGAGCGGCCGAGGCGTTTCCAAACAAGTCCGATCAACGTGTTCTGGAGGCAGACATGAGCAACCCATCCAGCAACGACAAAGCGCTTGAGCAAACCGTCAATGCCAACGACGACGGCTTCGCCATCGGCACGGCCGGGCGCGATGAAGACCCCAACGCCACCACCGACTGGGATGTCAGCCGCGATAACGAGGATGTCATGACGCCGGACGATACTCGCGGTCTGCCCGGTTATCCCGGCGCCGAAAAAAACAATCCTTCGAAACCCGTTGCCGACAGCAGCGTACCGGCCAACGGCGATCCATCGGTGCAGAACGACGGCGCTGATTGAGGTGGTCAGCAGTGGCGGGATAGTGGCGTCGGTCGAACTTTTCTGATCCGGCGCCACTCTGAACCTGTCATAGGGTCGCAGTTCGACAGAAAAAACGCTTCGGCAGGCAGAAAAAGCCGCGTGGCGTGATAAATTCCCCCCACGTCGAGCCCACCCAGAATGGCCCCTGCCGGGTCCCACCAAGAGCGATCTACATGCAAGCAAAGGCCCGTGAGGTTTATGTGCCACCGGTGCTGCAAGATCTGCGGGCCGGCACAGCCGAACTGCACATCGCACTGGAAAAACGCCTTCCTTTTTTTACCGATACCCTCGATACCCCCGCATTCGAGCGCTTGATGGCGGCCTATTACGGTTTTTATCAGCCGCTGGAACGGGCGCTGCTCGCCAGTGGCGCTGTCCCGGATGATTTCGATCTGACGCCTCGTTTGAAGGCCGAGACCTTGCACGCCGACCTGCGCGCGCTGGGCGCGACGACCAATGATTTGCCGCTGTGCAAGGACTTGCCGGTGATCGACTCCAGCGCCGCCAGTCTCGGTGTTTTGTACGTGCTCGAAGGCGCGACTCTCGGCGGGCAGATCCTGCGTCGGGAGATCGCCGCGCGGCTGAATCTGGACGCCGACAATGGCGCTGCCTTCCTCGATGTCTACGGCGCGGCCACCGGGCGGCGCTGGCGCGAGTTCATCGAATACCTGAGCAACCGGCCCATGGCGGCCAGCGAACGCGCGGCCGTGGTCAGCGCAGCACAAACCACATTCAGCTGTTTCGAGCAGTGGCTCGAGCGCCAGGAGGTACTGGCATGAACCCGCAAGACCCACAAGCCTTTGAAGAACTGCTGGCCAACTGTGCCGACGAGCCGATCCGCTTTCCTGGCGCGATCCAGCCCCATGGTTTGCTGCTGACCCTGACCGAGCCTGCGCTGCAGATCATTCAGGTCAGCGCCAACGTCGAAACCCTGCTGGCCCGCGCGCCCGAATCGCTGATCGGCCAGCCGCTGCACAGCCTGATCGGCGCCGAACACACCGCGCACGTGCTCGAAGCCTTGCAGCAGACAGCGTTTTCCGAGGCGGCGCCGCTACGATTCGAGCTCAACGGCACTGAATTCGAAGGTTTGCTGCACCGCCATCAGGGCGTGCTGATTCTCGAGCTGGAAATCCATGTGAAGAATTTCCAGCCGCGCAACGTCGCCGGGGTCAATACCCACCTGGGCCGCATGCTCCAGCGCCTGCAAGCGGCGACCACGCTGCAGGCCCTGTACGACATCAGCGTCAAGGAAATCCAGGCGATGACCGGTTACGACCGGGTGCTGATCTATCGCTTCGAGGAAGAGGGCCACGGTCAGGTCATCGCCGAAGCGTCCGATCCGTCGATGGAAGTGTTCAACGGCCTTTTCTTCCCGGCTTCGGACATTCCCGAGCAGGCGCGCGAGCTGTATCGCACCAACTGGTTGCGGATCATCCCCAACGCCGATTATCAGCCAGTGCCACTGGTGCCGAAGCTGCGCCCGGACACGCAGACGCCGCTGGACCTCAGTTTCGCCACGCTGCGCAGCGTCTCGCCGATTCACTGTCAGTACATGAAGAACATGGGCGTGCTGTCGTCGATGAGCATTTCGCTGCTCAAGGGCGACAAGCTCTGGGGCCTGATCAGCTGCGGCAATCGCCAGCCGCTGCACGTGCCGCATGAATTGCGCATGGCTTGCCAGACCATCGGCCAGGTCCTGTCGTTGCAGATCAGTGCCATGGAAACCCTTGAACTGACCCGCCAGCGTGAAGAGAAGGTCGAGGCGCTGTCGCGGCTCAACCAGGCGATGATCGATTCGCCGCAGAACGTTTTCGACGGCCTCGCCCAGCAGCCAGCGACGCTGATGGCGCTGGTCAATGCCGGCGGCATCGCGATCATCGAAGACAAGCAACTGCACCGTTACGGCAACTGCCCGGCGCCGGAAGAAATTCGCGCGCTGCACAAGTGGTTGCAGGCGCGCGGCGAGCCGGTGTTCGCCAGCCATCACCTGTCCAGCGTTTACCCGCCGGCGGCGCAGTATCAGTCTGTGGCCAGCGGTGTGCTCGCCATGAGCCTGCCCAAACCGGTGGACAACGGTGTGCTGTGGTTCCGTCCGGAAGTGAAGGAAAACATCAACTGGAGTGGCGATCCGCGCAAACCGCTGGATCTGGAAACCTCCGATGCCGGGATGCGCCTGCGTCCGCGTACCTCGTTCGAAATCTGGAAGGTCGAGATGGCCGGGATCTCCACCAAGTGGAGCCACGGTGACCGGTTCGCCGCCAATGACCTGCGCCGTTCGGCGCTGGAAAACGACCTGGCCCGTCAGGTACGTCGCGAGCAGGCGGCTGTGCAGGCGCGCGATGATCTGGTGGCGGTGGTTTCCCACGACCTACGCAACCCGATGACGGTGATTTCGATGCTCTGCGGCATGATGCAGAAAGCCTTCAGCTCGGAAGGCGCGCACACTTCGCGGCGTATCTCCACTGCAATCGACACCATGCAGCAGGCCACGGCGCGGATGAACACGCTGCTGGAAGACCTGCTCGATACCTCGAAAATCGATGCCGGGCGCTACTCGATCACCCCGCAGGCGCTGGAGGTCGGGCACATCTTTGAAGAGGCCCAAGCGTTGCTGTCGCCGCTGGCCCATGACAAGGACATCAGCATTTCCTTCCAGGCCGATCCTGACCTGCGCATCCACGCCGACCCCGAGCGGCTGTTTCAGGTGCTGTCGAACCTGGTGGGCAACGCCATCAAGTTCACCCCGCGCATGGGCACCGTCGGCGTACACGCGAAATCGGTGGGCGACGAGATCGTGTTCATCGTGCGTGACAGTGGTGAAGGCATTCCCAAGGAGCACTTGCCGCATGTGTTCGACCGCTACTGGACGATAAAGGAAGGCAACCCGACCGGCACTGGCCTGGGTTTGTACATCACCCAAGGCATCGTCGAAGCCCATGGCGGCCAGATCGTCGCCGAGAGCGAGCCGGGGCAGGGCAGCGAATTCCGCTTCACCGTGCCGCGCCTCGCCTGAGTGCCCCCTGGAGGTTTTGATCGTTCCCATGCTCTGCGTGGGAATGCCTCTACGGACGCTCTGCGTTCGGCTCTGAATGGGACGCAGAGCGTCCCGGGCTGCATTCCCACGCAGAGCGTGGGAACGATCGGATCAGATTCGCAGCCTCAGGGTCATTTTCTTCAATACTGCAAATCCCCCGCTCGCTACCGTAGCCACCTCGTTCCGCGATTGAAGCAGGTGTGCAATGAGTCTGATTCTTTCCATGGCGGCGTTTGCCCTCGCCGCATCCATCACCCCCGGGCCGGTCAATATCGTCGCCTTGAGCGCCGGCGCGCAGTACGGTTTCCGCGCCAGCCAACGGCACGTGGCCGGGGCGACGCTGGGGTTTGTGCTGCTGCTGGTGCTGATGGGCCTGGGCCTGCATGAGGTGCTGCAATTGTGGCCATTCATGACCCGCGTGGTGCAATGGGCCGGGGTGGCGTTCCTGTTGTTCATGGCCTGGAAACTGGCCAGCGATGACGGCCAACTGAACACCAGCGAGTCCGGCCGTGCGCCGTCGATGCTCTATGGCGCGGTGATGCAGTGGCTCAACCCCAAGGCCTGGCTGGCATGCGTCGCCGGCATGGGCGCGTTTGTCGCCGACGGCGAGGCGCGGCTGGCCTGGCAATTTGCGGCGGTGTATCTGGTGATCTGCTATCTGTCGGTGGGCTGCTGGGCGTATGCCGGGACGTTCTTGCGCGGTTATCTGAGCAATGCCGCCGGGATGCGCTGGTTCAATCGGTTGATGGCGTTGTTGCTGGCGGTGAGTGCGCTTTATTTGCTGTTCACTTGATTGACAGGCCCACCACAACCCCCTGTGGGAGCGAGCCTGCTCGCGAATGCGGTGGATCAGTCAGTGAAGTGTTGAATGACACACCGCTTTCGCGAGCAGGCTCGCTCCCACAAGGGGGGCAGTGTTCAACTTCGAGTATGAAGTCAGCCGCGATACTGCCCCGGCGTTGCCGCCAGATGTTGTTTGAACGCTCGCTGAAAATGCGCCTGATCGGCAAACCCGGCCTGGAGCGCGACATCGGCAATCAACTGGCCGCTGCGCAAGCGCTCGCGGGCGAACTGGATGCGCTGGTTGACCACGAACGCATGGGGCGTCATCCCGTAGCGCTGCTTGAACGCGCGAATCAGGTATGACGGCGACAGCTGCGCCGCCGCGCAAATCGCCTCGAGGCTGAGCACTTCGGTGCAATGTCCACGGATGAAATCAGCGGCGCGTTCCAGCTTGAAATTCGGCTCATCGACGGGCTCATCCGCCGGATTCAGGCGGACCTGCAAATCACTGAAAAACTCTACCGCCGCGCTGTGTTTCGCCAGCGCCTCCATTTGGTCGTCGAGCAAAACCTCATACAACCCCATCAATTTGCCGAACAGCTCGGCATCAGCCAGATGGGTGTCGGAAAATCGCCGGAATTCCAGCTCCCCGGCAAACCCCAATTGATGCTGCAAATCCGTCAGCCACGGCGTTTCGACATACAACATCACGTACGACCAAGGCTGATCATCGATCGGATTGCAGGCGTGTACATCGCCGGGATTCATCAGCACCACGGTGCCTGCTGCCACTTCATACTGCGCCTGCTCATGCACATAGGTGCTGCGCCCGGCGGTGATTGCGCCGATGGAAAAGTGCGCATGGGAATGCCGCGCATAACAGACTTCACGACCATCCGCGATGGCCCGCGCTTCGATGAAGGGCAGGGCGTCGTCGCGCCAGAAGCGCGGGGCTTTCTCGGGGTTTTTCGCAGCGGCGTGTTTCATCGTGATTGTCCCGGCAGGTCAGCGCCTGAGTGTATTAGCTCTGGCCGTCGAATGCCCGTTGCAGTGCGGCAACATTGAGTTCTTTCATCTGAAACATCGTCTGCATTGCAGCGCCGACTGTTATAGGCTCTGGGGGCGTGACACCACGAGCGCGATGGAGCTGAACCATGACTGCATTTACCGGCGGATGCCTGTGCGGCGATGTGCGTTTTGAAGCCTCTGGCGAGCCTTACCGGGTCGGGCTGTGCCATTGCCTGGACTGTCGCAAGATCCACGGTGCGCTGTTTCATGCCTCGGCGATTTTTCCTGAGGACGCGGTGACCATCAGCGGTGAAACCCATGAGTATCAAGGGCGGCACTTTTGCCCGCGCTGTGGTTCGTCGGTGTTCAATCGCAGTGGTGATGAGGTCGAGGTGAACCTCGGCGCGCTGGATGCGCCGGATCAGTTGAAGCCGACCTATGAGAGCTGGATTGTGCGGCGTGAATCGTGGCTGCCGGATTTTCCGCTGGCCAGGCATTACCGTGGTGATCGTGAAGGCGAAGGGCGGGCAGAGGGGTAGGGGATTGATTCAGCCTTCAGCACGCTTGCGATTTCTGTGGGGGCGAGTCTGCTCGCGAAGGCTTGTTGTCAGGCGGTGGGGGTGTTTTTGAGTGGGTACATATCCGTTGCTGCGGTAACGGCTGCTTATGGTTCCGCCCTTACGGCGGGTCACTTTTTCCAAACGCCGAAAAAGTAACCAAAAAGGCTTGCTCCTGCGTTCGGCCCTCGCAGGCTCGGGTTCCTTCGCTCCGGGACTGATCCGGGCGCAGCGGCTCCGGTTTGCTTCGCTGCACCTCCTTCCGCTGAGTCTGGCTGCGCCAGACGGTCGCTGCGCTCCCACGCCCGGATCAATCCCTCCGCTCAGCCTTCCGACGTCGCCGGTGGATCAAGATCAAAAGCAGGCGAGCTGACACTCGACCTAAGGCGAACGCGGAGACTGTAGGAGCTGCCGAAGGCTGCGATCTTTTGCTCTTGCTCTTGCTCTTGCTCTTGCTCTTGCTCTTGCTCTTGTAGGAGTGAGCCTGCTCGCGATAGCTATCTCAAAGATACGAATGAACAGCAGATCTACCCTGATCCCTGTGGGAGCTGGCTTGCCAGCGATGGCGGCCTTCCAGCCGACCAGTCTCTGACGGATATACCCAATCCCAACTGTGGGAGCTGGCTTGCCAGCGATGGCGGCCTTATAGCCGACCAGTCTCTGGCGGATATACCCAATTCCAACTGTGGGAGCTGGCTTGCCAGCGATGGCGGCCTTATAGCCGACCAGTCTCTGGCGGATATACCCAATTCCAACTGTGGGAGCTGGCTTGCCAGCGATGGCGGCCTTCCAGCCGACCAGTCTCTGACGGATATACCCAATCCCAACTGTGGGAGCGAGCCTGCTCGCGAAAGCGGAGTGTCATTCGCAGATAATTGGACTGTAGAGACGCCTCGCGGGCAAGCCCGCTCCCACAGGGGATCAGTGTTTGCCAATTGCAGTAAGCCTGATTGAGGCGGTTACCCGCGAATAAACGCCAACAAATCCGCATTGATGGTTTCCGCTTGCGTCGTCGGCATGCCATGCGGAAATCCCGGGTACGACTTCAGTGTGCCGTTGGGCAGCAGTTTCGCCGATAACGGTGCGGAGTTGGCGTAAGGCACGATCTGGTCATCCTCGCCGTGCATCACCAACACCGGCACGGTGACTTTTTTCAGGTCCTCGGTGAAGTCAGTCTGCGAGAACGCGACGATGCCGTCGTAATGCGCCTTGGCCCCGCCGATCATGCCCTGGCGCCACCAGTTGGCGATGATCCCTTCCGCCGACTCGGCGCCCGGGCGGTTGTAGCCGTAGAAAGGTCCGCTCGGCACATCGCGATAGAACTGCGCGCGATTCGCCGCCAACTGCGCCTGAAAGCCATCGAACACCGATTTCGGCAAACCGCCCGGGTTGCTTTCGGTCTGCACCATCAACGGTGGCACGGCGCTGATCAACACCGCTTTGCTGACCTTGTCCTGACCATGTCGGGCGATGTAATGGATCACTTCGCCGCCGCCGGTGGAATGGCCGACGTGGACAACGTCGCGCGTACCCAGATGATTGACCACTGCCAGCACATCGTCGGCGTAGTGATCCATGTCGTGGCCGTCCCAGACCTGGCTCGAGCGGCCATGCCCGCGTCGATCATGAGCAATCACCCGAAAGCCCTGTGCCAGGAAAAACAGCATTTGCGCATCCCAGTCATCCGAGCTGAGCGGCCAGCCGTGGTGGAAGTGGATCACCGGCGCGTCGCGCGGCCCCCAGTCCTTGTAGAAGATGTCGACGCCGTCTCGAGTGGTGACAAAGCCCATATTCGTTACTCCTGACCTGTGATGGACAACCGCGAGGTTCGCGGGCCGGTTGCGCAGAGATACGACGACTCAGTGCGAGCCGTTATCAACTGTAGGAGCAAAGCCGGGGTCTGCATGACCGCTGGTCACAACGTGTGGCTTGCTGCGCAAATTAGGCTTTGCTGAAAGGGATAAGCGCGGGCGTCCGTAGGTTTTTGCGACCACAGCGACGCCCCTTTGCAATACGTGAGTCTGAGGAAATCACCCGATGCTGACCCTGAATATCAATGGCAAGGACCAAGAGCTCGATGTACCCGCCGACATGCCGCTGCTCTGGGTTCTGCGCGATGTCGCGCACCTGACCGGGACCAAGTTCGGTTGCGGCATGGCCCAGTGCGGCGCCTGCACCGTGCACGTCGACGGCGCGCCATTACGCTCCTGCATTACCCCGGCGACTGCCGTCGCCCATGGGCAGAAAATCCTCACCATCGAGGGCTTGTCCACCGATGGCTCGCACCCGGTGCAGCAGGCCTGGGCCGAGCTGGACGTGGTGCAGTGCGGTTATTGCCAGTCCGGGCAGATCATGTCCGCCGCCGCATTGCTGGCGAAAATTCCCAAGCCCACCGACAGCGATATCGATCAGGCGCTCTCCGGCAATATCTGCCGCTGCGGCACCTATCCGCGCATTCGCGCTGCGGTCAAACGCGCCGCCGAAATCGGCTGATTCATTCTCTGGGAGATGAACGATGAACAGTCCCGTATCGCGTCGCGGGTTTCTCAAGGGCAGCGCACTGTTAAGCGGCGGCCTGATGGTGGCGTTTGTGGTGCCCGGGGCCAACCGCTTTGCCCGGGCGGCAGAAAATGAAAACAAGACCTTCGCACCCAACGCGTTTTTGCGCATCGCGGCGGACAACAGCGTCACTGTCCTGCTCGGTCATTCGGAAATGGGCCAGGGCATCTGGACCGGCCTGACCATGCTGATCGCCGAAGAACTGGACGCCGACTGGTCGAAAATCCGCGTCGAGCACTCGCCAGCCTCAGCGGCGGATTACGGCTTGCCGGCTTTTGGCGGCATGCAGATCACCGGTGGCTCGACGTCGACCTGGATGGAATTCGACCGCTATCGACTGGCCGGGGCGACGGCGCGGCAGATGCTCGTGGAAGCGGCTGCGAAACGCTTCGACGTCGCGCCGTCGACGATTCGCACGGAGTCCGGCGTGGTCATCGCCGGGGACCAACGCGCGACCTACGGCGAACTGGCCGATGCCGCCGGGCAACTGCCGGTGCCTGACCCGAAAACCATCACTTTCAAGGAAGCCAAGGACTGGAAAGTTATCGGCAAACCGACCAAGCGTCTCGACACCCCGGAGAAGATCACCGGCCGCGCCAGATTCGGCATGGACGTGCAGTTCGAAGGCCTGATGACCGCGATGGTCGCCCGCGCGCCGGTGTTTGGCGCCACGGTGAAATCCTTCGAAGGCGCCGCAGCGCTGGCCATTCCCGGCGTACACAAGGTGGTGCAGGTGCCCAGCGGCGTGGCGGTGGTGGCCGAGCATTTCTGGGCGGCGAAGCTGGGCCGTGATGCGCTGAAGGTCGATTGGGACCTTGGGCCGTTGGCCGACATGAGCAGTGAAAAGCTGCTGGAGAGTTTCCGCAAACTGGCGGCGACGCCGGGCACTTCCGCCACTCAGGCGGGGGACGCCAAGGCCAATTTCGGCAAAGCCGCGAAGAAAATCGAGGTCGAATACAGCGTGCCTTACCTGGCCCACGCGCCGATGGAACCGCTCAATTGCACGGTGAAAATCAGCGCCGGCAAATGCGAGATCTGGACCGGTACGCAATTTCAGACGCTGGACCAAATGGTCGCCAGCAAGATCACCGGGCTCAAGCCCGAGCAGGTCGAAATTCACACGGAATTTCTCGGCGGTGGCTTCGGTCGCCGTGCCAATCCGACTTCGGACTTCGGACTTCGTCGCCGAAGCCGTGCAAGTGGCGAAAGCGGCGGACCTGCCGGTGAAAACCGTGTGGGCGCGCGAAGATGACATTCGCGGCGGCTACTACCGCTCGATGTACCTGCACAAGGCGCAGGTCGGACTGGGTGCTGATGGTTTGCCGATGAGCTGGCAGCATGTGCTGGTCGGCCAGTCGATCATGGCCGGGACGATGCTCGAGGCAGCGATGGTCAAGAACGGCATCGATGCCACCTCGGTCGAGGGCGTGGCCGACAGTCCGTACATCAAGGATCTGCCTCATCATCAGGTCGAGCTGCATTCGCCGCAGACTGGCATCAATGTGTTGTGGCTGCGTTCGGTGGGCCACACCCACACGGGTTTTGTCATGGAATCGCTGATCGATGAACTGGCGACGGCGGCGGGCAAGGATCCGGTGGAGTACCGACGAACGCTGCTCAAGGCGCACCCGCGCCACCTCGGCGTGCTCAATCTGGCGGTGGAGAAGGCCAATTGGGGCGCACCGTTGCCGGACGGCCATGCCCTCGGCGTGGCGGTGCACGAGTCGTTCGGCAGCTACGTGGCGCAAGTGGCGGAGGTGTCGCAGGACAATCTGGCGATCCGCGTGCATCGGGTGGTCTGCGCGGTGGACTGCGGCATTGCGGTGAATCCGCAGAGCATCGCCGCGCAGATGGAATCGTGCATCACTTTCGGCCTCGGCATGGCGTTGCACAGCAAGCTCACCGTCAAGGACGGCGGCGTAGTGCAGTCCAACTATCACGATTATCAAGTGCTGCGGCTCAATGAAATGCCGGTGGTGGAAGTGCACATCGTCCCCAGCAGTGAAAAACCCGGCGGCATCGGCGAGCCCGGCGTGCCACCGACCGCGCCGGCGGTGGCCAACGCAGTGTTCGCCTTGACCGGGCAGCGTCTGCGCGAACTGCCACTGCAATTGTCGGGGGTGTGAGATGAAACGACATCTTGTGTTGGGCACCGTCGTGTTGCTCGGTCTTGGTGGCTATGCCTCGGACCTGTTTGCCGAGGATCAGGAAGCGTTGAAGGCCTTCGGCACGGTGCAGAAAGTGTTCCAGAGCCCGCGCTGCCAGAACTGCCACATTCCCGGCGATTCGCCGTTGCAGTTCGACGCTGGCATCCCTCACGCGATGAATGTAGTGCGCGGCATGGATGGCAAGGGCGCCGCCGGTTTGCCCTGCGCCACCTGTCACGCTGAAAGCAATCCGCCGGCCAGTTATGGCCCCCATGCGCCGCCGGGTGCGCCGCACTGGAGCCTGCCACCGGCGGCGCACAAAATGGCCTGGATCGGTCTGCCCTCGGACAAGCTCTGCGCGATGATCAAGGACCGCGCGAGCAACGGCGATCGGGATTTTGCCGCACTGTTAAAACACGTCAGCGAAGACAAACTGGTGCTCTGGGGCTGGAATCCCGGGGCAGGGCGCGCACCGGTGCCGGTGCCGCACGATATTTTCGTCGCGCAGTTCAAGCTCTGGGCCGATGCCGGCGGGCCTTGTCCGGTGGCGCAAATGTGATGCCCCGACGATTAAGCGCTACGCTGAACGCATGACTGTCTACGGAGTGTGCGCATGCTGGTGCCCGGAAAACCTGCCAATGAATCTGCACGAATCGACGCCTTGCACGGCCTCAACCTCGACTCGGCGCCGGAGGAGCGCTTTGATCGTCTGACACGCCTGGCCAAGCGCCTGTTCAGCGTGCCGATCGCCCTGGTCACGCTGGTCGACAAGGATCGCCAGTGGTTCAAGTCCTGTGTGGGTCTGGATGTCAGCGAGACGTCCCGCGATGTCTCGTTCTGCGGCCATGCGATTTTGCAAAACGAGCTGATGCTGGTGCCCGATGCGCTGGAAGATTTGCGCTTTCATGACAACCCGTTGGTCACCGGCGCACCGAATATTCGCTTTTACGCCGGTTATCCGCTGACCGTACCGGACGGTAACAAAATGGGCACCTTGTGCCTGATCGATACCAAACCCCGCCATCTCGACGACGAAGAGCGAGCTTTGTTGCGCGACCTCGCGGAGATGGCCGAGCAAGAGCTGACGGCGGTGCAGATGGCAAGCATGGATGAACTGACGCTGCTGTCCAATCGCCGTGGTTTCAAGCAACTGGCCCAGCATGCGCTGGATGCCTGCGCACGTTTGAACCGACCGGCGACGCTGTTGTTTTTCGATCTCAACGACTTCAAGCAGATCAACGATCTGTACGGGCATGCCGAAGGTGACAGTGCGCTGAAGACCTTCGCCGATGTGTTGCGCATTGCCTTTCGCGAGAGCGATGTGGTCGGGCGCTTGGGTGGTGATGAGTTCGTCGCGTTGCTGACCGGCTCGAGCCACGTTGAAACCACGCGGATCATGGCGCGGCTCAAGGAAATCCTCGAAGAGCGCAACGCCACGCTGCACCGTGGTTACGCGATTCGCTTCAGCGTCGGCCAGATCGAATACGACCCCACACGCCACGAAACCGTTGATCGCCTGCTCGCCGATGCGGATGGCGCAATGTATGCGCACAAGCAAGCTCTGAAAGGCTGCTAGCACCGGCACCATCGCTGGCGAGCCAGCTCCCACAGAGTCCAGTGACGTTAATGAGGTGTGAGTTCACCTTGAATCCCGTGGGAGCGGGCTTGCCCGCGATGGCGGTGGGTCAGGCAATTTGATGCTGGCTGATGGAATGTCTTCGCGAGCAGGCTCGCTCCCACAGGTCTCGATGGCGCGGAGGATTTTTCAGTTCAGCACCATCTATGTGGGAGCGAGCCTGCTCGCGAACGTGTCAGCCGATCTATCGCCGGATTCGCCAGTGCTCAGCGCTTGGGCGGGCTCAGCTTCTGGTAAAACGCCAGCCATTTCTCGTGACTCGCAGCGGCATCCTCGAGTTCGGGCACGCGCAATGCATCTTGCAAGGCTTGCGCTTTGAAAGCATCGAACAGATGCCTGACGGCAGTGCTGGCGATGGCGTTGACTGTGTTGGAGGCGAAGGTATCGGGCACGGCGGCGCGCTCCTGTTGCGCCAGGGGGGCGCCCTGAATATCGAGGCGAGTAATGAACGCGTTACAAGTGGCATTCAAGCGAGGCTGGGAGCCGTGCCTGTAGGCTTCGGCGTCGACGGGCAGCGATTTCGCCGCATCATTTGCCCCCGATGGTTTGAGTAATGCAAGGTCGATATCGCGACGCAGCACCACTTCATTCCTGCCAGTGAAAATCTCGAAGACTCTGGCTGGACTCCCACTCAGCAGCGCCAAGATGCCGAATGGCGCAGTGCTGGCGTCAGCCAGCTTGTCCGTGGCTGCCGATACTGGCCGCAGGGCGAGCAGTTCCAGCTCGTGGTCTTCGATGTCGATTCGCTGCGCGAACGGCAAGCGACAGAACGCTTCCTTGAGAAATGCGATATGTGCGTCCTTCATTTGCCTCAGGCGTGCGCTCAGTGCCGCATGGAAGTAGGTCGCCACATTGTGCAGTCTGGGCAACGAGGCAAGCATGGGGGCCAGTTGCAACTGTGCATTGCTCGATTGCCATCCCGCCAGCTTCCCTGTCAGCTTGCCGGCGACATGCAATTCGCTCAGCGAGTAATGCGCTGCAGAGGTCTGCGGGTTGGCGTCTGCAACAAACAGCGCCTTCTCCGTGAGGTAGGGGGAATCGCTGAACACCTTGCGCAGATCGGCCAGGGCAACCGTGACGGGAGTGGGCGGTGTCGAAAGGAACGCCCGCCGATAAAGATCGTTCAACAGGCGATTGTGGTTGCGGAACAGGACATCGGCCTGCTTCAGCGTCGTGGCGTCATAAACAGTCACCGGAAATTCGGCATTGCGCTGGATCAGCCCTCTGGCAACCGCCCAGTCAACGACCAGTGAGGCACAGGAATCCTCGCGCAGAAATTTGTAGAAGTGCGTGGGGGCCGGGCCTTTGGTCAGTTGGCTCAGTTGCTCATAGCTCATCAGGCGTGCCACACCCGGCATTTGGCTTTCGATATACAGCACGACCTGCTTCAGCCTGACCCAACGCGAACAACTCATGTAACAGAGTGATGGCGGAATATGCCGGGTCAGAAACTCCGGCGCTATACCGGACAACAACAGATGGGTGGCCAACGTCTTGTTTTTGACCGATGCAAGAGCGGGCTGCCGATCAATGAAGCGGCGTACCTCGTCATAGCTGTCGCCCCAGAAATCACGCCCCTCCAGACGTTGCTCGACAATACGGTTCAAATCCTCACCCGCGTTCGGCTCCAGGCTGAGAATCAATGCAGCGAGCAACAGGCGATCGCGGTTGGTGGCCAGCAGGCGTTTCTCCTGCGCCGGAGCGCCCAGATTCTTCACCAGCAGATTGCCCAGCGTTTGCGCGCGCGGTGTGATCAGGATACGGCTGATCAGGTAGTCGGCTTTTGCCTGGAGCGTTTTGAGCGGCAGATCGGTATCGACACCCTCACTGAGGTAGTCGATCAACGGCGGCGAGTCTACGGGTAAAAACGCCTGTGTGGTGTCGATGATGCTCTGACGCTGTTGCGCCGTGAACCGCTCGGTCTGTGTCCAGGGCTGACCCAGCAGATACCAGTGATTCATATGTCCGGGACGGGTGTGCAGATTGATCCTGAACCATTTCACCAGCGCGAGGGCTTGCTCGACAGTGTTCGGCAAAAGCAGATTGTAGAAGCGCAACATTTGCCCAAGGGTGACTTTACCGCTTGAACGCAAGGCGCCGCCGGCTTTGCTTGCCTTGGCCTTGAGCTGGTCGCGAAAGAGTTTCAGATCAGCCTGTTTTTCCACCTGCGCCGTCAGGGTGACCCAGCCTTTTACGCTGGCAGTACCGACATGACCGGATTCGGTGACGAGCAATTGACTGTCGGCGGGCAGTCCGTGCTGCTGCAGGATGGCTTGAAAATCCTCATCGGCGCTGAGTGTCTGCAATTGACGCTGGCCATACTTCATCCGTCCCGCCAGCGCGGAATCCGGATGGGGCTCGCTGATTTCCTCGTAATCGATCTTGGCCTTGGGCGCTTTGTTCCAGCTCAGCGCTTCAAGGCGTCGCACGATGTGCCGGTTATCTTCCAGAGCGCCAAATTCTTCACGATAACTGCGGATGGGGTCGTTGCTTTGCACGTAATCGCTGACGTAGGGCAGCGCCGGCCAGCTTTGCTGGCGCAGGCGTTGCGCAAGTGCCTTGGCTTCGCGGGCATCTTGCGGCAACGCAAACTCATAGCGGCCCAGAAGCTCGCCCAGTTTGAGGCGCGGCCCTCTGGCGGGTGCAGAAACAGAGGCCGAAGTGAGGGTTACCGGCGTGTCGAGAAAGCCTCGCTGCTCGAAAGGGTCGCTCGCCAGCAACACTTCATCGATTCGATCGGCGATCGCCCGAAAGTCTTCCAGTTGCGCGTTGCGTTCCTTCACTAGCGCCGACGTGCTCTGGCCGTTTTCATCGATGGCCGCCAGCCCGGTTTTCTTCAGCTCGGCGAGGATGACTCGGGCCTGAATCTGGTTTTGCGGTTCCGGGTAACCGTAGAACGCCAGCACCACTTGCCGTGGAAACCGATACAGCGGATTGGCGGATTTACCGCCGATGTAGGGCAGGCCCAGCCCCGCAGGATCGATACGCTGGGAAATCGACAGCAGCATCGGCGCCATCTGCCACCAGCCCGAATCATCTTCCAGCGTGAACGTGCGGACATCGCTGGAGCCGTTCGAGGGTGTCTGCGCTTGCAGGGTATCGCCCTTGATCTGCAGGGTATCCAGATCGATGTTAAAGCCACTGGCCCAATCGAGAAATTCAGGGCGTTCGAGGGCGCTCCAGTAAAGCTCCATCCATTCGCGCAGCCGGCATGCACGGGGAACCTCCAGCGTGCGCGCCGGTGTGGCGGCGCTGACCACCGGTACGGCGGTCAATTCTGCGATGAGATTGTGAATCAGCGTCTGTTCGTGTACCGGTGTGTCGTCCATCTGCGCCTCCCTGGCGGCTGATAAGCATCGAGCGCCGAGTATCAAAGGCAGGGCAGGGTGGTTGGCGGTACATATGTAGTTGGGCGAGCTTTTCTGCAGGCATAAAAAAACCCGCCGGATCCGGCGGGTTTTTCTATCGGCTACAGGAAGATCACTCTTCGATGTTGCCCATCGCGGTGGTGTTGAAGCCGCCGTCGACGTACATGATTTCACCGCT
>Ga0308171_1002182_pt1 | contig 21683 bp, 17 predicted proteins | sample PhyGR1_FD_202135 | JGI IMG/M metagenome (GOLD analysis project Ga0308171, IMG submission 202135) | Phyllosphere microbial communities from UC Gill Tract Community Farm, Albany, California, United States - DLSLSG.R1 | ecosystem: Host-associated > Plants > Phyllosphere > Unclassified | place: USA... | reverse complement strand
TGCCAGACCGAAAACACCATGGCCCGATCCGCGCCCCCGAGCTGGTCACCGCATTGATGGACGGTCACCGAGGCGCAGCGCAGCAGATCGGCAACATACAGTTGGGCGTCCTCCAGCGTCACATCTTCGCTGATGCTGTAAACGCGTTTCTGTCCCGCCAACGTGACCTGATTGCCGGCCAGATGCGAGTCGACGGCGCGGCACAGTGCAGAGCGATCCTTGAGCAAATCCTCGGTGAACCGCTTGCTTGAGGTAAGGCTGAGTGGCGGATCGGCAAGATTTTTTTCCATGGGTAAACTCCTGACTTCAAGTGGGAGCCAACCATTTCGCGACTAAACGAGCAGGACGGCGGCTGCACGCGGATCAGTCGCCGGCCGGACAACTGAATCCAGTCACCGCAAAACAGTGACGACCGGAGATTAGCTACAGGATATTTCGGGTACAAGCGGGCAAAATATTCTAGGAATCGTCCTGCAAACCCCCGTGGTTCGGGCTGGCGAAACGACAAAAGTGGTGTAGGAAGCATCTGATTTTTGCGAAGGGCGTTGCCTAAGATATCGCGATCACAAGGGCCTGATTGATGGCCACCTGCCGCCATCGACCTTAGCGCTTATTCAGTCCTCGCGCCAGCCTGTCTGAATGACCGCATGGGTGCGCAAACCTGAATGCAACTGGTAGTTCTTACAGTATCGGGATGGAGAAAACTGGTTCAGTCTCGGCGTATAGACATCAGGGACTCGCGTAGCCGTGAATACCCGCCATGACACCACCACTCCGACCTTGTCGGTAATTGACCCGCGCGCACTGGTGGTTCGCAGCGTTGCCTATTGCCGACACCCGGATAAAGCCGACATCGAATCGCGCATCACCCGGCAGATTTTTGATGAGGCGGGGCGTCAGGTAGCGTCGTGGGATCCGCGTTTGTACGGCGTTGCGCCCAAACCGAATCTGGCCACACTCTACGCATTGAGCGGTCAAGACTTACTCGCAGACAGCGTCGACGCCGGTTGGCAGGTGCGGCTGTTGAATGAAGCGGGCTCGATGTGTTCTGGCTGGGATGCGCGGGGCAGTCAGAGTCACCGCCAATACGATGATCTGCAGCGACCGCTAGCCCTCACCGAGCAGGCGCACGACGGGCAGCCTCGCGTGGTCGAGCGCTGGACCTATGCAAAAGCCACCGATGATCACGCACAGCACAACCAGTGCGGTCGACCGATCCGCCACGACGACCCGGCCGGCAATCGGCACTTCGATCACTACGGCCTCGGCGGTGCAGTGGTGGTGGAGTCGCGACGCTTTTTGATCGAGCTCGAGACGCCTGACTGGCCACTCGAACCCGACCGGCGGGATGACTATCTCGAGGAAACAACCTACGTCACCCGGCAGACTTTCACTCCAACTGGCGAGTTGCAGCATCACACCGACGCGGTAGGCAACCTCCGGACCCAGCATTACAACATCGCCGGGCAAGCTTGCGCGACCTGGCTGTTGCAGGCCGGCGAGGGCAGGCAGCCGAAGTGCCTGGTCAGCGCGATTCGCTACAACGCGCAGGGTCAGATCGAAAGCGAAACGGCCGGCAACGGCGTCATCGCCCGCGCCGAATACAGCCGCGATGACGGCCGGTTGCTGAGACTGCTCGCCAGTGTCGGCACGCATCCTCCGTTGCAGGATCTGAATTACGTCTACGATCCGGTGGGCAACATCATCAGCCTGGAAGACAAGACTCAAGCCGTGTCCTGGCTCAACAATCAGCGCATCGATCCGGTCAGTCGGTATCGCTACGACAGCCTTTATCAACTGGTCGAGGCCAGCGGCTGGGAAGTCAGCCAGCCCAGTCATGGCCCGGCCTTGCCGGAGCTGCTGCCAACGCCGCTGGATCCTAATCAACGGCGCAACTACACGCAGAAATTCGACTACGATGCAGCGGGCAACCTGATCACTCGCCAGCATAGCGGTGCGCCAGTTTTTTCGATGTACACCTCCCAGCGCAGCAACCGAAGCTTGATGCAGCGCGACGATGGTTCCTTGCCCGGAGAAGCGGAGATAGCGCTGGGATTTGATGCGGCGGGTAATCAGTTGGAGTTGCAACGCGGTCAGGCCATGTACTGGAACGTACGCAATGAGTTAAGCCGGGTTGTGTTGGTGCAGCGTGCGGATGAAAGCGATGACTACGAGTGTTATGGCTACGACGAGCCGGGGCATCGGTTGCGTAAAACGACTGTCAGCCAAGCGTCCGGTCAGACGCTGACGGTAGAAGTTCGTTATCTGCCGGGGCTCGAGATTCATCGCGAAGTCGATGGTGTCGAGCGACATGTCGTCAATGTCGACACCGGGCGCAATCGGGTACGACTGCTGCACTGGCCAAGCGGGGTGGAAAGCGACCAACTGCGTTACAGCCTCAATGATCATCTTGGTTCCAGCACGCTGGAATTGGATGATGGTGCGGGGATTTTGACTCAGGAGCACTATTACCCGTTTGGTGGCACGGCGTGCTGGGCGGGTAAGAATTCATTGACGGTGAAAAACAAAACGATTCGCTACTCAGGCAAAGAGCGGGATGCGACCGGTCTTTACTATTATGGATATCGTTATTACGCGCCGTGGTTACAACGCTGGACAAGTCCCGATCCTGGCCGAGATATCGATGGAATCAATCTTTACGCAATGCTAGGAAATAGTCCGCTGATTTTCGTTGATGAACAGGGGACGGTCAGAGGTTTGAGTAGCGTTTTGAGCGGCGAAAGTGACGCGGAGCATGCGCGCAGGGCCCATTTCAAATTGCATTTGCTCCCCAGCATCATGGCTAGAAAGGACACGGATAAGAGTTCTGCCATTGGCAAAATTAAAAAGCTGGCGCGCATCCAGAGCGATGTGGCTGCGGATGAATTGCTGGAAGCCGCTGTTGATGTCATATCCAGGGCGAAACTGACTTTCAATATCAATCCGCAAAGCATCCCTGATCTAGAAGGTGATGGCCTCATGAATATGTGGCATCAGGGGGTTAAACCGGGTTTTGCAACGGAGATCAGGGATGGTTTCGAAATGGGCATGTTTGACTATGCTCATTCCCCTTCCAGAATAATAAAAGAGTATGGCTCGCTAGATCATCCGAAATTCAATGGGGATTTCAGGCCTGTTTATGGGGCTTTGAAACTCTCTGCTGGTCTGGCCAGCGCGGGTGGCGCTTCAGCCTATGGGGCTGCTGCCTTCCATCTGAAAGATGAGTCACGTAAATATATGACGTTGACCGGAGTCGACAGCTTTGATCTGAAGCCTTCAATCAATAATCTGGCTTCATTTGGAAATCTGTATCCAGTGTTTCACCAAATGCAATCCAAAACGTGGCAAGTATTGACAAGGATTATGTCGGGTGTCGAAACGGGTCTGGCTTCGCCTGATGAGTATGTGGAGTGGCAATCTCATAACAGCGTGAAGTGGAAAGACATGACGAGTCTGATTTTTCAGACAAGAGAAAACATGGAAAACACGCTTGATCAGGGAAATACCCGGGCTTTTCTGAAAAAAAATTCGATTACTCCAGGTTATGTCGGGTGAACACTCACAGTAGCGCCACCAGTTCGCATCCGATGGTGGGCGCTGGCGTCCCAGCCATCGGAAGCAAAGAGTCTGCTTCACCGCTTGTTCAACCCCCGAGCCAACCGATCCCCACCCAACTGAATCACCGCCACCAGCGCCACCAGCAAGACGATCACCGTCAACATGATCTGGCTGTCGAAGCGCTGATAGCCGTAGCGGTAAGCGATATCCCCCAGCCCACCAGCACCAATTGCCCCAGCCATGGCCGACGAATTGATCATCGTCACCAGCGTGATGGTGAAACCGCCGACAATCCCCGGCAGCGCCTCGGGCAGCAGCACATGCCAGACGATATGCCAGCGCCGGCAACCCATGGCCTGCGCGGCTTCGATCAGACCATGATCGACCTCGCGCAGACTCACTTCGGCGATCCGTGCGAAGAAGGGCGTTGCGGCGATTGTCAGCGGCACCACAGCGGCCCACACGCCATAGGTGGTGCCGACGATCAGGCGGGTGAACGGAATCAGCGCAACCATCAGAATCAGGAACGGGATCGAGCGGAACAGATTGACGAAGGCGCCCAGCGCACGGTTCAACAGCGGCGCCTCATAGATCCCGCCCTTGTCACTGGTGACCAGAATCACCGCCATGGGAATCCCCGCCAGCAGCGCGATCAGCGACGACACGCCGACCATCAGGAAAGTGTCGATAAAACCCTGCAGCAAGCGATCAAACCACATAGCCCAATACCTCCACTCGTTGCGCCCATTGCCCGGCGCGTTCGCGCAATTGCCCGGCGCTGAACGCCGAGCCGCTGACGGCCAGCAACAGCTGCCCCAGTGCGTGACCCTGAATCCTTTCCACGCCGCCCTGAAGCAGCTTCACTTGGCCACCCAACGCCGCAAACAACGCGGCCAGATCCGGCTCATCAGCGGCACTGCCGGTGAACTGCAAACGCAACACCACCGCTGCATCAGAAGCCGTGGATTGCGCCTGCAAACGGCTTTGCAATTCTTCCGGCAAGGCGTGTTGCAGCGGCGCGAGCAAGGTCTGGCTGACCTCGTGCTGCGGATTGCCGAACACTTGCCACACCGGGCCTTGCTCGACCGCATGGCCATGCTCAAGCACGACGACGCGATCGCAGATGTCGCGGATCACTGCCATTTCGTGAGTGATCAGCACAATGGTCAGGCCGAGGCGTTTGTTGATCTCGCGCAACAGTCCGAGGATAGACTGAGTGGTCTCCGGATCGAGTGCCGATGTCGCTTCATCGCAGAGCAGAATGTCCGGGTCATGCACCAGCGCGCGGGCGATGCCGACACGCTGCTTCTGCCCGCCGGAGAGTTGTGCCGGGTAGGCCTTGTGCTTGCTTTGCAGGCCGACCAGTTCGAGCAGTTCGCGCACCTTGTTGTCGCGCTGTTCCTTCGGCACGCCGGCGACTTTCAGTGGCAACTCGACGTTCTGCCAGACGGTCTTGGCCGACATCAGATTGAAGTGCTGGAAGATCATGCCGATACGCCGGCGCAGAGCGACGAGACGGTCTTCATCGAACTCGCCGATATCGACCTGATCGATCAGCACGCGTCCTGAAGTCGGCTGTTCCAGGCGATTGATCGTGCGGATCAGCGACGACTTGCCGGCGCCGCTGCGGCCGATGATGCCGAACACTTCACCACGCTGAATCGCCAGGTCGATGCCCTGCAAGGCCGCGACCGGTCCTTGCCGGCCGTTGTAGGTTTTGCCCACGCCAATAAAGCGTACGTGGGCGCGATTCAACTCGGGGTGCAGCTCGGTTTTTTCAGCATTGTGTGGCTCTGGAAGCTCCAGTCGCCGTTGGATCGCTGCGGTCATGTTCAGCTTTCCCAGCCGGCCTGATAGAGCTTGCCGTGGGCCTTGTCCAGTGCCGCGCGAACGGCCGGCGAATGCTGATAGATGTCGACGAACTTGATCAGGCGCGGGTCGGTTTTGCTCTTCGGCTGGATGACGAACTGGATCACGTATTCCTTGTGATCGAGACCGTCGAACAGCAGTGCCGAGCCGGCATCGAAGGTCTTCGCCAAGCGGATATAGGCTGGATAACCCTGGACCAGATCGGCGTCGTCATACGCGCGCACCAGTTGCACGGCTTCGACCTGAAGGATCCTGATCTTCTTCGGATTGGCGACGATGTCGTCTTCGGTGGCTTTGTAGCCGACGCCCGGTTTCAGGGTGATCAACCCGGCCTTGGCGAGCAATTGCAAACCGCGTCCGCTGTTGATCGGGTCGTTGGCGATGGCGACGCTGGCGCCTTCGGGCAGCTCATCGAAGCTTTTGTATCGCTTCGAATACAGACCGACGTTGTTAATGATCCCAGGAGCGAATGGCACCAGATCGAAACCGGACGCGGCTTTGGCGTTTTCCAGGAACGGAATGTGCTGGAAGTAATTCACATCGATGTCGCCAGCGGCGAGGCTGACGTTGGGCGCGATCCAGTCGGTGAATTCCACCAGTTCGACTTGCAGGCCCTGTTTGGCGGCCTCTTCGACGGCGGCTTCCAGCGGGATGGCAAAAGCGGCGGTGGTGCCGATTTTCAGCGGCGCATCGGCAGCGAATACCGCCGAGCTGAACAGGCCGAAGACCAGAGCCAGTGCTTTGACTGGGTGGGACAGGGTTTTCTTGGTCATGATGAGTTTTCCAGTCAGTGCATAAGATTTGTGGTGCCTGTTGTGGCCTCATCGCTGGCAAGCCAGCTCCCACAGGTTTTGTGTGCGCCGCAGACCCTTGTGGGAGCTGGCTTGCCAGCGATGCTTTTAGCGTCGGTACGAAGAGCCGGCATGTTGCTCAGGCAATTGCGCCTCACCGTGAAACAACTTCTCGCGCAAGGTCCCGCTGTCATACGCAGTCTTGTACGAGCCGCGCCACTGCAGCTCGGGAATCACCAGCTCGATGAAATCGACATAGCTTTCCGGGGTGACGATGCGGGTCAGTTCATCCGCCACTTGCTCGGGCGAGCCGACCACGGTGATGTAACGACCACCGAGGGCGTGCTGGTCGAGCAATTTGCGCCGGGTCCAGTCGTTGTTTTGCAGGTTTTTCGTCGCCGACTGAATCGCATTGCTCTTCACGTACTGGATCGGCTCATCGATTTCGTATTGGGCAAAGTCGATGCCGGTGGAGGCGGAAAAATGCGCCACGCCGGCCTCGGCACTGGCGTAACTCAAATACTCGGCATGCTTGGCCCACGCCGCTTCTTCGGTGGCGCCGACGATCACATTGAGGCCCATGAACACCTTGATGTCCTCAGGATTGCGCCCGGCTTCGACGGCGCTGGCGCGAACCTTGTCGACCTGTACTTTGGTCGACGGTTTGTTCTGGCCGCTGATGAACACGCATTCGGCGTGACGCCCGGCGAAGAGCAAGCCGCGATCAGAGCTACCGGCCTGAAACAGCACTGGCGTGCGCTGCGGGGACGGCTCGCAGAGGTGATAACCCTCGACCTGATAGAACTCGCCCTTGTGCTCGACCTTGTGCACTTTTTCCGGGTTGGCGTAGATACGCTCCTCGCGGTCGTTGAGCACCGCGCCGTTCTCCCAACTGCCTTCCCAGAGCTTGTACAACACCTGCAGATACTCTTCGGCCTGGTCGTAGCGCCGGTCATGTTCGACCTGTTCGCGCAGGCCCATGGCTTTGGCGGCGCTGTCCAGGTAACCGGTGACGATGTTCCAGCCGACCCGGCCGCGACTCAGATGATCGAGCGTCGACATGCGTCGGGCGAACAGATACGGCGGCTCATAAGTGAGATTGGCGGTCAGGCCGAAGCCGAGGTTTCTGGTGACGGCTGCCATCGCTGAAACCAGTAGCAGCGGATCGTTGACCGGCAACTGGATCGACTCTTTCAGCGTGACGTCCACCGAGTTCTGGTAGACGTCGTAGACGCCGACGATGTCAGCGATGAACAAACCATCGAACAATCCACGCTCAAGCAACTGCGCCAGTTCGGTCCAGTATTCGATCGTGTTGTAGCGGGTCGAAGTGTCGCGCGGATGCGTCCACAGGCCGTGATTGATATGGCCGATGCAGTTCATGTTGAACGCGTTGAGCAGAATTTTCTTTTTCGCAGCGCTCATCAGATCGTCCCTCGCAGCGGAGGGTTTTCGTCGTTGAGGTAATAATTGCCAACTGCGTGATATTTCCAGCGCACTGGGTCATGCAGGGTATGCACTCGGGCGTTGCGCCAGTGGCGGTCGAGGCCGTGTTCACTCAGCGTCGCCTGGCTGCCGGCCAGTTCGAACAAGGTGCTGCCGGCGGCGAGGGAAATTTCCGTACTGATCGCCCGCGCTTCGGCAACTGCAATCGATGCGGCGGCGACGGTTTCGGCGTTGGTTTCGGCTTGCGCGGCATCGAGGATTTCGCCCGCGCGTTCGAGCAAGGCTTCGGTGGCGTGCAACCGAATGCTCAAGTGGCCGAAGCTCTTCAATGTGAGTGGATCTTCGGTGGCCTTGTCGTTGCCGGAATCGATCCACGGACGGGTCTTGCTGCGCACGAAATGCAAGGCATCTTCGAAAGCGGCGCGGGCGATGCCGGTGTCGATCGCGGCGTGGAGAATCTGCGCCAGCGGGCCGACCGTGGTCGGGCGCTCGAAAGCGCTCTGGAACGGCAGCACATCTTCAGCCGCTACATACACATCTTCGAACACCACCGAGCCACTGCCAGTGGTGCGCTGGCCGAAGCCGCTCCAGTCGTCGATCACCGTCAGGCCCTTGCTCTCGCGCGGGACGAAGGCCAGTTGCTGTACGCCGTTTTCATCGACCACCGACGTCGGAATGCGCTGCGCGTAAATCGCCCCGGTCGAGTAGAACTTGCGACCGTTGATGCGATAACCAGCGCCGTCGCGTTCGAGGCTGGTGACGCGGTCGTGAGCGGTTTTGGTGCCCAGTTCTGCCAGCGCATTGCCGAAGCGTTGACCGGCGAGGACCTCGGCGTACAGACGTTGTTTCTGTTCATCGCTGCCATTCACGCGCAGCACTTCCAGTGCGTAGAAATGGTTCTGCGGAATTTGCCCGAGTGAACCGTCGGCCTGCGCAATCAGGGCGATGACTTTGGCCAGGGTGACGTTGGAAACACCTGCGCCGCCATATTCCTTCGGCACGCTGATGCCCCACAGGCCGGAGCGGGAAAACACTTCCAGTTCTGCCAATGGCAGGCGGCGTTCGCGGTCGCGCAGGGCGCTGTCGCGTTTGAAATCTTCGGCCAGGTCGCTGGCGACGATCAGGGCTTGCTCATCGCTGGTGATGAGCGCGACGTGATGGGAAAGCGTCATAGGGGGTTCTCCAGATGACTGGTCGTCTCAGATCCAGGAATGGCGAGCCGGCAAAGTGCCGTTCAGGCGATAGGCGCCGACTGCGTGATATTTCCAGCGCACCGGGTCGTGCAGGGTGTGCACGCGGGCGTTGCGCCAGTGGCGGTCGAGATTGAATTCGGCGAGGGTCGCGCGGCTGCCGGCCAGTTCGAAGAGCTTTTCGCTGGCCAGCAGCGAGATCTCGGTGGTCAGCACTTTTGCTTCGGCCACGGCGATCGAAGCGCGTGCGGCGGATTCGGCAGTCAGCGGCGCGGCGTGGACTTCATCGAGCACTTGCCCGGCCTTGCGCAGCAGCGCTTCGGCGGCGTGCAGTTCTATTTTCAGTTTGCCGATATCGGCGATCACGTAGAGGTCATCGCTGGCGCGCTCGACCTTGGCGTCGATCCATGGTCGCGCGCGGCTTTTGACGAAGTCGATGGCGTCGTCGATGGCGCCACGGGCGATGCCAGCGTCGATGGCCGCTTGAATCAGCTGCGACACTGCCCCTTGGGTGTTCGGCTTGTCGTTGATCTTCCAGTTGTCGATGACGAGGCTCGACTCGACGCGTACGTTGTTCAGCAGGATCGTGCCGCTGGCGGTGGTGCGCTGGCCGAAACCCGACCAGTCATCGACGATGCGCAAACCTGGCGTGCCGCGACGGACGAAGGCCAGCACTTGCTTGCCGTCATCGTTGAGCGCTTTCACCGCGACCCAGTGGGCGAACAGGGCGCCGGTGGAGTAGAACTTCTGGCCGTTGATCACGTAGTCGTCGCCATCTGCACTGATTCGCGCCTTCAGTTCCAAGGTGTTTTTCGTGCCGCGTTCCGGGCCGGCATTGCCGATGCGCCAACCTTCCAGAACACTCTGGAACAGCTGCTTTTTCTGCGCTTGGGTAGCGGTGCCGAGCACCAGATGGATGATGCCGAACTGGTTTTGCGGAATCTGTCCGAGCGCCGGGTCGGCGGCAGAAATGATCGCGAATACTTCAGCCAATGTGACGAAGGAAACCTGCGGGCCACCGTATTCGCGCGGGATGGCAATGCTGCCCAGACCGCTGCGGGTGAACTGTTCGATTTCCGACCATGGCAGCTTGCGCTGACGGTCGCGTTTGGCCGCCTGCACGCGGGCGGCCTGCGCCAGCTCGTGGGCGGCCTTGATGGCTTGAGCGTCGTTGCGCAGTACTTGCGCGGGCAACAACAGTGGGGCGATGTCCAGATCGGACTGCAGATTCGCATCTGCCAGACTGGACATCAGTGCCGCTCCCTGGCTGCACGCAATGCCCTGGCGATCTGCACTGGGGTGATTGTGTTCCGGACCATACCTACCTCACATCTCATGAAAAACGCCGCGAAGTGCGGCGATTGAAAGAATGTCCGGTGGTCCGGTGCATATACCCTAAGCGTGTATAAAAATTAAATGAACTAACTTTTAGGAATATGCATAGAAGGGTGGATGTTCGGCTTGGTTAACGAGGTTCAGGTGAGAGATAACTGACCTCCCACCTTGAGCAGGTCTCACTTGGTACGTGATTCAGCGGCCTTGAATTCGGGCTTCAACGGGACTTTCACGTACGGATTCACGCAACCGATTTTGAGTGTGCGCGGCGGTGCCCAGCGCGAGTTGTTACCGACCCGGTCGAGGATGCAGTAGGTCACGTCCAGCCGCAGGTCTTCGCCCGCTTCGACAATGACCGCCGGTGGCACCCAGACCTGAATCGGCAGCCCGACGTCGGCCGCAGTGAGCGCCGCCAGATCCATGCGCACATCACCCCAGCGCAATGTGATGGCGTCGTCTTCGGCCATGTTCAGATAAGGCTCGATAGTCAGCGGCACGCCGCGTTTGATCTGGCTGGGGTTGACGCCCTGGCGGCGAATCGCTTCGGGGATGATCACCGGTGCCAGTTGCTGGTTTTCATCTTCGCAGTGCGCAGCGGGCTGGCCACCCGGGCAATCGAGTTTGACCTGTATCCGCGTCGTTGCCGAAAGCGCGGGGCCCTGGCCGACCTGCATCACGCGGTAGTGAATGCGCGCGGTGCCATTGGCAATGAAACTCTCCGGCACCCGCAGGCTGACCGACTCGCCCACATCGGCCGCGCTGAGGACTTTCGAAGCGACATAACATTTGTTCCAGAACAGTTCGATCAGATCGCCATCGTCCATGCCGCAGTAGGGCGGCACGTCGATGAGCAGGTGAGCTGCCGTTGCCAGGTTGATGCCGGTTTTTTGTGCGCATGCCAGCGTTGGCGCTGCAAGTTCGGGTGTGTGCGAAGTGCGGGTCATCGGTTTCTCTCCTTGAAGTCTTGCAGCGAAATCCGTTTCTGGAAAACAAAAAAGGCGCGAATCAACTGGCAATAAAAGCGACAAGTATTTGCTCGGTATTAGTGCGGGTTGTTTGAACTAATGGGCGCCGGTTGCCGACTAGATAAAAGTCTGCGGAGAGGGGTGTCAATAGAGGGGATTAGTTAATGCGTAAATTACAAGTTAATCAGAAAGCTCCTACGTCATCGAGGCACTAAGCCTAGGCGTAAGCGCGAAATCAGCTACAGATAAACAGCGGTTTCGCGGCGTTTTGTGCGGGTTCGTTCACCGGCAAACGTGTGGAAATATGACGAGTCGAGAACGTGCGTCATCGTTGCGCAATGTATATCTGCGCGCACAAGTAATAAATATTTAGAAGAATGAAATGCCGGGGGAGGGATAACTTCCGTCCGTGGAAGTTGAGGGCTGTGGCAGAGAAAGTTCTCAGGCGTGATTCAGAAACTTGCTGAGAAACTGTTTGGTGCGTTCTTCTTTCGGGTTGGCAAACAGTGCCTTGGCTTCACCTTGTTCAACAATTACGCCCTTGTCGAAAAACACCACGCGATTGGCCACGTCACGGGCAAAACCCATTTCATGGGTGACAATCACCATGGTGCGATTTTCTTCGGCAAGACCGCGGATGGTCGCCAGCACTTCGCCGACCAGTTCCGGGTCGAGGGCGGAGGTCGGTTCGTCGAACAGAATGACTTCCGGCTCCATCGCCAGCGCCCGGGCGATTGCCACGCGCTGTTGCTGGCCACCGGAAAGCCGGCGCGGATACGCGTCCTCCTTGCCGGCAAGCCCCACTTTGGTCAGCAGCTTTTTACCCAGAGCAACTGCCTGGTCGCGCGGCATCTTCTTGACCACGATCGGGCCTTCGATGACGTTTTCCAAAGCGGTGCGATGGGGGAACAGGTTGAAGTTCTGGAACACGAAGCCGACGTGCTGGCGCAGGTTGCGCACCAGACTTTGCTGCTGGTTCAGCGGACGGCTGGTATCGATTTCGATATCGCCGACCTTGATCCGGCCGCTGGTGGGTTCTTCGAGGAAATTCAGGCAGCGCAGGAACGTCGTTTTCCCCGAACCACTGGGACCGATGATCGCGACGACTTCGCCTTCCTTTACCTCAAGGTCGATGCCGTTGAGCACGACCTGTCCCTTGAATTGCTTGGTCAGTTTTTCCACGACAATCATCGCGTCAGGACTCCTGGTCGTGCCGATTGACCCGCTCTTCCAACTTGTTCTGCAAGTGCGAAAGCACCGTGGCCAGAATCCAGTAGATCAGCGCGGCGGCAAGATACATGGTGAAGACTTCAAAAGTCCGGGCGGTAATCAGCTGCGCCTGACGGAACAGCTCCGGCACCTGAATGGTCGCGGCCAGCGCCGTGTCCTTGACCAGCGAAATGAAGCTGTTGCCCAGCGGCGGCAATGCCGTGCGCATCGCTTGCGGCAGGATGGCCCGGCGCAGGGTCTGCGCGCGGGTCATGCCGATACTCGCAGCAGCCTCCCACTGACCGCGTTCGATCGAACCGATCGCGGCACGCAGGATTTCACAGGCGTAGGCGGCCATGTTCAGCGAGAAACCGATCAGCGCTGCTGGCAGCGGATCAAGCTCCATGCCCAGTTGCGGCAAGCCGTAATAGATCACGAACAACTGCACCAGCAACGGCGTGCCGCGAAAGAACGACACGTAGATGCGGGCCAGCCAGCTGACCGATTTGAAGCGCGACAGGCGCATCAGCGCGAGGCCGAAGCCCAGCAGCAGACCGAAGAACATCCCGCCGAGGCTGAGGACTACCGTGTAGTACGCGCCCTTCAACAAAAAGGGCGCGGAATCCAGCGCGAGTTGGAAAGCCTCTTCCATTATTTAGTGACGTCTGCGTTGAAGTATTTCTTCGACAGTTTCTCAAGAGTGCCGTCAGCACGCAGTTCGTCGAGCGCCTTGTTCACCGCAGCCAGCAGTTCAGGCTCGCCTTTGCGCAGGGCGATACCGGATTCCTGACGCGAGAAGGCCTCGCCGGCAGCCACGGTTTTCGGGGCTTTCTTGGCGTATTCGAGGGCAGCCAGACGGTCGATCAGGATGGCATCGGTACGACCGTTGTTGAGGTCGGCGAATTTGGTCGGATCATCATCGTAGGTGCGCACGTCAGCACCCGGCACGTTGGCGCGGACCCACTGCTCGTAGTTGGTGCCCAGGCCGACACCGACTTTCTTGCCGGACAGGTCAGCGGCGGTCTTGATATTCAGCGCCGACTCTTTGTTTTTCAGCACGAGGGCCTGGATGCCGGAGACGGTGTACGGTTCGGAGAAGTCATACTTCTTCTTGCGCTCGTCGGAGATGGTCACTTGGTTGACCACCAGATCCAGACGCTTGGATTCGAGTGCGGCGAGGATGCCATCCCATTTGGTCGGCTGAATCTTGGCCTTGACGCCGAGTTTTTGCGCCAGCGCTTCGGACAGCTCCACTTCAAAGCCCGACAGCTTGCCGTTCTCGTCGACATAGCTGAACGGTGGGTAAGTGCCTTCCAGGCCGACGTTCAGAACGCCCTTGTCCTTGATCTGTTGCAACTGCTCACCGGCCACTGCCTGACCGATCAGGCCGGCGCTGAGCGCAAGACCCAGCGAACCGACCAGCAGAGTGCGACGTAGTGCGGAAAAATTCATGACAAGCCCCTGTGTTTTCTTATGGAAGACGCTTAAGGAATGTAGGCAAATTGGTGATCCGGACGACAGCGCTATCCTGCCTTAAAGCAGCTTAAGCGTCTCGCCTGAAATTCGCCTGCGGCGAGACTATAAGATGTGATCGTTAGACTTGAAAATACTTAATATCAATTTTGATATTCACTTTCTGCATAAGATCATTCCCACGCTCTGCGTGGGGAACAATCACCATCTCTTGATCTGCTCTTACAGAAAATCCTTGTAGGCAAACAACGCTGGCGCGCCCCCGGTGTGCAGGAAGATGATCGGGCCGTCATCGAATCGCTGCCGGCCAATCCCGTCTAACAGGCCGGCCATGGCCTTGCCGGTGTACACCGGGTCAAGCAACAGACCTTCCTGAGCCGCCAACAGTTTCACCGCCGCCAAAGTACCGGCATTCGGCTCGCCGTAACGCGGGCCGAAATATTCGTCCCACAGCTTGACCTTGAAACTGGCCGGCAACTCGATGCCCAGCAGCTCAGCGGTGCATTCGGCCAAACCCTGAACCTTCGGGCGCTGATCTTCTTCACTGCGCGAAACGGTCACGCCGATCACCGGCAGTTGCGGCAGCACCTCACTCAGCGCCAGTCCGAGACCACTGTGAGTACCGGCACTGCCTGAAGCCAGCACCACAGCGGCGAAATCGAGGCCGCTGTCCTTGATCTGCTCGGCCAGTTCCAGCCCGGCGCGCACATAACCCAGAGCACCGAGCGCGTTGGAGCCGCCAATCGGCACCAGATACGGCTTCTTGCCGTTGCTGCGCAGGCGCACGGCGAGGGCGGCCAGTTGTTCGTCGGCATTGTCGAGGTTGTCGACCAGCTCGACTTTGGTGTCGAACAGATTCAGCAGCAAGCGGTTGCCGTTGCCGGTGTAATTTCCATCATCAGTGCCCAGCGGATTTTCCAGCAGCGCCACACAACCGAGGCCGAGTTTCGCGGCCAGCGCGGCGGTCTGGCGCACGTGGTTCGATTGCAACGCACCGGCCGTGATCAGCGTGTCAGCACCTTGCGCGAGCGCGTCGGCGGCCAGGTATTCCAGTTTGCGCAGCTTGTTGCCGCCCATCGCCAGCGGCGTCAGGTCATCGCGCTTGATGTACACCTCGCGACCAAGCCAGGTGGACAGGCGTTCGAGTTTTTCCAGCGGCGTGGGGTGGCTCAGCAGTTCGAGACGGGGGAAGCGTTGCAGCTGTTGTTTGATCATGGGTCCGTACTGGCGCAGAAGAATGAAAGGACTATAGGCACGCGATTTTGCCCGGGCAACCGCCAATCGCTTATAGCCAAATGGACTGAGGCCAGCACTATCGGTTCTTAATTCGTCGGCAAAGGCATGCCGTAAAGTAGGCGCCGTTGACGCGGCCAGACAGTCCGGCCGCCCGTGAGGAGTCTTTACCGTGAGCGAGCGTTCCAGCCATTGGCAATTGCAGACCATCGTCAGCCAGCTGCGCAGCGCGCGGGATCAGTGGCGCGCACAGAATGGTCGGGCTTCAGGAGAGCAGGGCGGCCGCGAATTGCCGTCGCGAGCGGCGATGGCGGAAATCCTCGAGGCGCTGTGTGGCGCGCTGTTCCCGATGCGTCTGGGGCCGGTCGATCTGCGTGAAGAAAGTGAAGACTTCTACGTCGGCCACACGCTTGATGTAGCGCTCAATGCATTGCTGGCGCAGACGCGCCTGGAGCTGCGTTACGTTGCCCGCCACAGCGCGCAGGACGACAGTGAAGTCGAGACCCGCGCCATTCAGATCGTGCAGGATTTTGCCCTCGCATTGCCGGGTTTGCGCACGCTGCTCGACACCGACGTGCTGGCGGCCTACCACGGCGACCCGGCGGCGCGCAGCGTTGATGAAGTGCTGCTGTGCTATCCGGGCATTCTTGCGGTGATTCACCATCGCCTCGCGCACCATTTATACCGCGCCGGACTGCCGCTGCTGGCGCGGATCAGCGCGGAGATCGCCCGCAGTTTCTTTATCGATCACGGCACAGGCGTAGTGATTGGCGAAACCGCGATCATTGGTGAGCGGGTGCGGATTTATCAGGCGGTGACCCTGGGGGCCAAGCGCTTCCCGGCGGATGAGGACGGCCAGTTGCAGAAGGGCCATCCGCGTCATCCGATCGTTGAGGATGACGTAGTGATCTATGCCGGGGCGACGATTCTCGGACGGATCACCATCGGCAAGGGCTCGACCATTGGCGGCAACGTCTGGCTGACGCGCAGTGTGCCGGCGGGGGCGAATCTGACGCAGGCAAATCTGCAGCATGATGACGGGACGCAGAAGTAGGCCGTGGAATCCTTTTCCCCTCACCCCAGCCCTCTCCCGGAGGGAGAGGGGGCCGACCGAGGTGTTTTGCGTCATACATCGACCTGAAATACCGGGTCGATTATGGATTCGGCACGGTTTCCTCAGGTTGGCGCACATTCTGAACATCCCCCAATCAGTCCCCTCTCCCTCTGGGAGAGGGTTAGGGTGAGGGGCTTTTGATTCTTGCTTGGCGCAGTGAACGAATCTCACAAAACCCGCGTCATAAACCTCCTCGGGCGCTGTAGGAAACCTACCGCCCAGCCCTGCGATTAGTCCTTACCACCCCATTCATGTTTAACTTGAACGTTCATTCAAGTTAAACCGGTGGTTCGCTGCCCGCTCACAACAGGAGGCTTGCCTTTGCTGAGTCCGATCATTTCAGCCACGTTTCAACCCTTCGAGGTGCACTTTTCATGAGTGCATCGTCTACCCCCGCCAGCGGTCTGGTGCGCATGAATCCGCCGGTGTTCTACTTCGCCGCGACGGTCATTCTGCTGTTTGGTCTTGTCGTCATCGCCATCCCCGAGCAGGCCGGCGCCTGGTTGCTGGAAGCGCAAAACTGGGCGGCCAACACGGTCGGCTGGTACTACATGCTCGCGATGACCCTGTATCTGGTCTTCGTGGTGGTCACCGCCTTATCCGGCTACGGCAAGATAAAACTCGGTGCCGACCACGACGAGCCCGAATTCAGTTACCTGTCCTGGGCCGGCATGCTGTTCGCCGCCGGGATCAGCATCACGCTGTTTTTCTTCTGCGTTTCCGAACCGCTGACGCACATGCTGCAGCCGCCGCAAGGCGAGGCCGGCACGGCGGACGCGGCGCGCCAGGCGATGCAGATCCTGTTCCTGCATTGGGGCCTGCATGGCTGGGGCGTGTTTGCCTTCGTCGGCATGGCACTGGCCTATTTCGCCTATCGGCACAACCTGCCGCTGGCCCTGCGTTCGGCGCTGTATCCGCTGATCGGCAAACGCATCAACGGCCCGATCGGCTATGCGGTGGACGGCTTCGGCATCATCGCCACGGTGTTCGGCCTTGGTGCCGACATGGGCTTCGGCGTGTTGCATCTGAATTCCGGTCTGGATTATCTGTTCGGCATCGCCCACACCCAGTGGATTCAGGTCGGCCTGATCACGCTGATGATGGGTGCGGCGATCATTGTGGCCGTCTCCGGCGTCGACAAAGGCGTACGGGTGATGTCGGACATCAACATGCTGCTGGCCTGCGGGCTGCTGCTGTTCGTGTTGTTCGCCGGGCCGACACAGCACCTGCTCAACACCCTGATCCAGAACGTCGGCGATTACCTCGGCGCGCTGCCGATGAAGAGTTTCGACCTCTACGCCTACGACAAACCGAGCGACTGGCTGGGCGGCTGGACCGTGTTCTACTGGGCCTGGTGGATCGCATGGTCGCCGTTCGTGGGCCTGTTCATCGCGCGGATTTCCCGTGGCCGCACCATCCGTGAATTCGTCTTCGGCGTGCTGTTGATTCCGCTCGGTTTCACCTTGGCGTGGATGTCGATCTTCGGCAACAGCGCCCTGGATCAAGTGCTCAATCACGGCATGAGTGCGCTGGGCATGTCGGCCATCGACAATCCGTCGATGAGCATTTATCTGCTGCTGGAAACCTATCCGTGGAGCAAGACTGTCATCGCCGTGACGGTGTTCATCAGCTTCGTGTTCTTCGTGACGTCTGCGGATTCCGGCACCGTGGTGCTCTCGACCCTGTCGGCCAAGGGTGGCAATCCGGATGAAGACGGGCCGAAATGGCTGCGGGTGTTCTGGGGTGCGATGACCGCGCTGATCACCAGCGCACTGCTGTTTTCCGGCAGCATCGATGCGTTGAAGTCGGCGGTGGTGCTGACCTCATTGCCGTTCTCGTTGATTCTGCTGCTGATGATGTGGGGCCTGCACAAGGCGTTCTATCTGGAGTCGCAGAAGCAGATCGCGCAGTTGCATTCGCTGGCGCCGGTCTCCGGTTCGCGGCGTGGCACCGGTGGCTGGCGTCAGCGCCTGAGTCAGGCCGTGCACTTCCCGTCCCGCGACGAGGTGTACCGCTTCATGGAAAGCACCGTCCGCCCGGCGATCGAAGAAGTGACCGCCGTGTTCGTCGAAAAAGGTCTGCACGTCGTCACTCAGCCGGATCCGGCGCATGACAACGTCAGCCTGGAAATCGGCCATGGCGAACAGCATCCGTTCATCTATCAGGTGCAGATGCGCGGCTACTTCACGCCATCGTTCGCGCGTGGCGGCATGGGCTCCAAGCAACTCAACAATCGCCGCTACTACCGCGCCGAAGTGCACTTGAGTGAGGGCAGTCAGGACTACGATCTGGTCGGCTACACCAAAGAGCAGATCATCAACGACATCCTCGACCAGTACGAACGGCACATGCAGTTCCTGCATCTGGTGCGTTGACCGACGGCTGCGCGCCGGGTCTGCTCAGGACTCGGCGCTCAGCAGCATGAACAACACCATTGCTGCTGCCGGCACGCCGAATACCGCGCTGCCAAGCGCTATTTCCGTACCCAGCGGCCGCCCGCATGAACTACGCCGACTGCGCCATTGATCAGGGTCATCGCAAGCCATAGCGCTGCGAAGCGGTAGGCCATGGTCTGGCGGCTGAAGCCAATGGGGTCGCCGATGTAAAGCATCAGTGCGAGCAGGACCAGGCCGGAGAAAGTGATGATGGTGATGTGCATGGCAGTTTTCGCCTGGTGAATGGGTGTTGCCTGATTGGCCGCCTTCGCGAGCAGGCTCGCTCCCACAATGGATCTCGGCTGGACATGAATTTCATGTTCACAGGAGAACTCTGTGGGAGCGAGCCTGCTCGCGAAGGGGCCAACTCGGTGTCACTTTGAGCATGGCCAATCCAGCGAGGCTGAAGCGCAGGAAAAAATGTGAAACGTTTCAGCAATTGGTCGAACCGGAGGTCGGCGTCGCGCCGCTTGGGCGTATGCTGGACGGGTTGTTCAGGACTGGATATGAAGGCCGGACGTTGCGGCAGAACTTGGGGCTGGTTCGACCAGCAAATCGCTTTGCATGATTGATGGGGCTTTTGTGGCGAGGGGATTCATCCCCGTTCGGCTGCGAAGCAGTCGTAAAACCAGCGCATTCGGTACACCAGATTCGCCGAGGTTTCAGGTTTTGGGGCGGCTTCGCCATCCATCGGGGATAAATCCCCTCGCCACAAAGGTGTCCGGTTGCAGATGACTAAAAGACAGACAAGAGAGGATTCGATGACTTACACCGCTGCCGAAAATCGCTACGACTCCATTCCCTACCGCCGCGTCGGCCGCAGCGGTCTGGTGCTGCCGGCCTTGTCGCTGGGCCTGTGGCACAACTTTGGCGACAGCACGCCGATCGAGACCCAGCGTGCCTTGCTGCGCACCGCGTTCGATCTGGGCATCAATCATTTCGATCTGGCCAACAACTACGGCCCGCCATACGGCAGCGCCGAGATCAATTTCGGTCGGCTGCTGCGCGAAGACTTCAAGCAGTATCGCGACGAGCTGATCATCTCCAGCAAGGCCGGTTGGGACATGTGGCCCGGCCCGTATGGTCAGGGCGGCGGTTCGCGCAAATACGTGCTGGCCAGCCTCGACCAGAGCCTGCAACGCCTCGGTCTGGACTATGTGGACATCTTCTATTCGCACCGCTTCGACCCGGACACCCCGCTGGAAGAAACCGCCAGCGCCCTCGCCACCGCTGTGCAGCAGGGCAAGGCGCTGTACATCGGTATCTCGTCCTATTCCGGGGTGAAAACCCGCGAGATGGCCGGGCTGCTGAAAGAGTGGAAAGTGCCGCTGCTGATTCATCAGCCGGCGTACAACCTGCTCAATCGTTGGGTGGAAAAGGATCTGCTCGACACCACCGATGAACTCGGCACGGGCGTCATCGCGTTCACGCCGCTGGCGCAGGGCTTGCTCACCGACAAATACCTCAACGGCGTGCCGGCCGATGCGCGAGTCAATCGCCCGGGCGGCGGCTCGCTGCAGGCTTCGCACTTGTCCGAGGCCAACATCGCTCACGTGCGAGCGTTGAACGAGATCGCCCAGCGTCGCGGCCAGAGTCTGGCGCAACTGGCACTGGCGTGGACGCTGCGTGATCCACGGGTGACCTCGGCACTGATCGGCGCGAGCCGGCCGGAGCAGATCATCGAGAACGTCGGCGCGCTGAAGAATCTGCATTTCAGTGCTGAAGAGCTGGCGGAGATTGACCGGTTTGCCCAAGAGGGCGGGATCAATCTGTGGGAGAAGCCTTCGACGGCGGAGTGAGCCACCCTCACCCCAGCCCTCTCCCAGAGGGAGAGGGAGCCGACCGAGGTGTCTTGCGTCTTACATCGACCTGAAATACCGAGTCGATTATGGATTCAGCAAAGTACGTTCAGGTCGGCGTACTTCTACAGCATCCCCAATCAGTCCCCTCTCCCTCCGGGAGAGGGTTAGGGTGAGGGGCTTTTGCCTTTAAAAGGGCTCAGCGAAAAAACGGCACATCCCCCAACACCGTCGCCCGCTGCATCACCCGCCGCGCCGGTCGGTAATCGTCCACCGCGTAATGCTGAGTCACGCGGTTGTCCCAGAAAGCGATGTCGTCCTTCTGCCAGCGCCAGCGAATGGTGAATTCCGGCCGTGTCGCGTGGGCGAACAGAAATTTCAGGATCGCCTCGCTCTCGGTTTCCGACAATTCGTTGATCTTTGAGGTAAATCCTTCATTGACGAATAGCGAGCGCCGCCCGCTCACTGGGTGGGTGCGAATCACCGGGTGCGACAGCGGCGGATTCTTGCGCCGCGCTTCTTCCCACTGCGCCAGCGCCTCAGGCGTGTTGCCGTAGCGCTCGAGCGGAAACGAACGAGTGAAATCGTGGGTGGCCGTCAGACCTTCGAGCAGGGTTTTCATCGGCGCCGACAGCGCTTCATATGCCGCGATGCCGCTGGCCCACAATGTGTCGCCACCGAACTCCGGCAGCAACTTGGCGCTGAGCACTGCGCCCATCGCGGGCGTTGGCAGGAAGGTCACGTCGGTGTGCCAGATCGCGTTATCGCGCACGTCGGTGACGGCGGTGTCGAGGATCAGCACTTCCGGTTGTTCCGGCACGTTCGGGTAGATCGGATGAATGTGCAGGTCGCCGAAATAATGCGCGAAACGTGCCTGCTGTGCCGGCTCGATCGGCTGGTTGCGGAAGAACAGCACCTGATATTTGAGCAACGCCTGTTCGATGGCGTCGCGGTGTTCCAGGCTCAGCGGCTGGCTGATGTCGACGCCGTTGATCTGCGCACCGAGGGCCGAGCTTAACGGGGTGATGTTGAGGGTGCTCATGGTCGTTCTCTTCGAATTCGGAGTGTCATGCTTTTGTGGGAGCGAGCCTGCTCGCGAATGCAGAGTGTCAGGCGACAGTGCAGTGAATGATCTGACGCTTTCGCGAGCAGGCTGAACTGGCCTAATGATTTTGGACACTTCAATCAGGCGCTATGATGGCGTCCAAATCTGAGGTGTTCGGATATGCGTAACTCTTATTCAACTGAATTCAAACTCAAGGCTGT
>Ga0308171_1002181_pt1 | contig 21703 bp, 14 predicted proteins | sample PhyGR1_FD_202135 | JGI IMG/M metagenome (GOLD analysis project Ga0308171, IMG submission 202135) | Phyllosphere microbial communities from UC Gill Tract Community Farm, Albany, California, United States - DLSLSG.R1 | ecosystem: Host-associated > Plants > Phyllosphere > Unclassified | place: USA... | reverse complement strand
CCGGTGTCTCGTCATAGCCCGGCACGACGCCGCCATCCTTCGCCATCCAGGTGCCGCCGACGGCGACCGAGAGCTTGTCCCGGTCCGCCGGCTCGCCCGCCTTGCCCACGGCCATGACGATGCGGCCCCAGTTCGCGTCCTCGCCCGCGATGGCGGTCTTGACCAGCGGCGAGTTGGCGATGGCCATGGCGATCTTCTGCGCCGAGCGCGTGGTGGTCGCGCCCGTCACGTCGATGCGGATGAATTTCTGCGCGCCCTCGCCATCCCGCACCACCTGCAGCGCCAGGTCCAGCAGCAACTCGTGCAGCGCCTTGACGAAGCCGCGCAGCATCGGCCCGCCCTCGGCCGGCACGCGGGGGTGCTTGGCCTGGCCGGTGGCAAACACCAGCACCGTGTCGCTGGTCGAGGTGTCGGAATCCACCGTGGTGCGGTTGAAGCTGGCGTCGGTGCCCTTGGCCAGCGCGGCCTGCAGCGCCGCCGCCGGGATCTTGGCATCGGTGGCGATGAAGCACAGCATCGTCGCCATGTCCGGCGCCACCATGCCGCTGCCCTTGGCGATGCCGGCGATGGTGACTTCCGTCTCGCCGATCATTGCGGTGCGGACGCAGGCCTTGGGGAAGGTGTCGGTGGTCATGATGCCGCGGGCGGCATCGGCCCAGGCATTGTCGGTTAGCTTGGCGTGCAGGGCGGGCAGGGCGGCTGTCAGCTTTTCATGCGGCAGCGGCTCCCCGATCACGCCGGTGGAGGCCAGGAACACCTCCTTCGCCTTGCACCCGACCAGCTCGGCGGCGGCGGCGGCGGTGGCCTGCACGGCATCACGGCCCAGCTTGCCGGTGAAGACGTTGGCGTTGCCGGCATTCACCACCAGGGCACGCGCCTTGCCGCCCTTCAGCGCCGCGCGGCACCAGTCGATCGGCGCGCCGGGGCACTTGTTGCGGGTGAACACGCCGGCGACGGTGGTGCCTGGGGCGAATTCCATCACCGTCAGGTCCGCGCGCCCCTTGTAGCGGATGCCGGCGGCGGCGACGCCAAGGCGCACACCGGCGATCGGCGGCACCGGCGGCAGCGCGATGGCGAGGGGGGAGACGGGCAGGTCCTTACCGGCCATGGGCCATAGTCCTCAGATCGAAGCGGCGGCGGGAGGCCCCCGAGGGGGACAGCGCATAAAGAAAAGGCGGGGGCCCGTCGAGGCCCCCGCCCTGGTTGCTCAGCGGCGCTGGCTGGGCTGCGCCGGCGGCGGCGATGCGCCATCCAGCAGGGACGGCGCCGGGGCGGCGGCCCGCGGGCTGCCGTCCTCGTTGAAGCGCTCCACCTTCGCGGCGGCGGAGATGCGGGTGACGGTGGCGTTCACCGCTTCCTCGAACGCTGCCTGGCGCAGCTGCTCGGCGCTTTCCTCGAAGGTCGGCGCGGCGGCGGTGCGGCGCTCCTCCACCTTGATCACGTGCCAGCCGAAGGCGCTGCGCACCGGCTCGCTGATCTGGCCGGTCTGCAGGGCGAAGGCGGCCTCGGCGAACTCGGGCACCATGTCGCCCTTCTTGAAGAAGCCCAGATCGCCGCCCTGCTCGGTGCCGGGGCCAGTGGAGCGGGTGCGGGCGATGGCGGCGAAGTCGGCGCCCGGGCGGCGCACCTCGGCCAGCACCTTCTTCGCCTCGTCCTCGCTGGCGACCAGGATGTGGCGGGCGTGGATTTCCTCCTCGCCCGGCTTGCCGGCGATGTCGCGCTGGTAGCGGGCGCGCAGCGCTTCCTCGGTCAGCAGGGGCGCGATCTCACGCCGCAGCAGCGCCTGCTGCAATTCCTGGTCCTCGGCGCGGCGGATGCGGGCCTGCACCTCCGGGTCCTCGTTCAGCTTCTGGGCGCGGGCGGCGGCGACCAGCGCCTGCTGCGTCACCAACTGGTCCACCACCAACGGGAACAGCATGGCCTCCGGCGCCGCGCGCAGCTCCGGCGGCAACTGGGCGATGGTGGCCGTGACGTCGCTGCGGCGGATCTCGGCGCCATCGACGCGCGCCACCACCGGATCGGCCTCGGCCGGCTGGGCGGTGGCCGGGGCTGGCGTACCGGGCGTGGCGGGGGCCGGCGTCGCCGCGGGCGGCTGGGCCGGAGCCTGGGCCAGGCCGGGCGTGGCCAGAAGGAGGAACGGGAGGAGGAGGGCGGATGAGCGCATAACGGGCATGTGCCTTCGCGGCGGGGGAGCCGCAAGATGGCGCAGGGCTGGCCCAAGGGCAATTCGGCGCTAGGGAAGGCCGGATGGTCCGCCCCGGCATCGTGGTAGCCGGGGCAAGTAGTGAGGACCGGGCGTGCCGTCAGGCCAGGAACGGGCGATGGTGGCGCTCGAACTCGGCTGCTTGAAACTGCCCTCCCTCCGAGCCGGAAAGGGTTTCTCGCATGGTTTCCAACATATTCTCGGTTGCGGCCTGAATGCTGGGCGCGGGCAGGAGGTCCGGCTTCTCCGGGTCGGGTCCCAGCCAGGACTGCATGGCGGCATTTACAAAGTCAGGCGGGCCGGCATAGGCGGTAGACTCGTCTCCGTCGCAATGGATCAGGAAATCGCGCTCTTCCGTAAAGAACAGGACTGCGGCTCCGAAATGATTTTGTCGTACATGGTCCATATCGGCCAGATCGACCGGCAGGCGCCAAACGGCAGAGGGGCGAAGCAACCGGCCATCCACCTGTGTGGCCAGGATACTTCGGTGCCCACGGGCACGGATAGCTTGCTCGATCGAAAGCGCATTGTGGGGGATGACGTAGCCGCCAAGGCCGACCCGCCAGCGGTTCTCAGCCAACCATTTGGAAGAAATGCGGGTCCAGGCTTCTCTCCCGGGCGGACCCCAGACTTCCATGGCCTCCCAAGCTATCAGACTGAGGCGGCGCTGTTCGTCCTCTGTACCAGCGAGGAGAATGGTAGAATCATTCTTCAAGCCGTCGAAGTCGGTGCGGGGCAGAGTCTCATTCATAGCCAGGGAACCTTCTAGAGGCGTTCCCGGCACAGGGGGTGCCGGGACAGCCGTGCCGCCTATGACGCCTTGAATTCGGCGTAGCGCGACAGGAACGCCCGGATGAAGGTGCGACCCCTCTCCGATTCCTCGTATTCCTCCACCACTTCCTCGATAAAGTAGCGTTCGGCCTGGGCGAGGTCGCCGAGTGCCTCGCGCAGGAAAGCCGGTGGCGCGGCGAGGGTCGCGATGTTCTCGCCGTCCATCAGCAGCGCGAAGTCCCGCTCCGGTGTGAAGACGATGGTCGGTGAGTAAGGATAAAGCGCCAGAATGCCATCCATCGGGCGTTCCTCCAGCGGCATGCTCCAGACGGCCGTCAACTCCTGGAGATCGGGAGAAACGCCGGTCAGCAGAAGCTGCTGATGGCCACGTGCCGACAGAGCGGCGAACAGGCCGGCGCGTTCCTCGCTTTTCATAGGATCTTCCATGTGCGCGACCTGCCAGCCCTTATGGCGCAGCCACTCCGCGGAGAAGCCGGTCTCCGTCGCATTGATCGGCGGGGGAGACGTCCAGATTTCCACCATTTCCCAGGCCAACTGGCCCAGACGGCGTTCCTCGTCCGCCTCGCCAGCGCGTTGGACATGCTGGGGCAAGTGCTGTTCATCGCAATAACTGGGAAGCTGGGCCATCAAGGTGTCACTCCATAACGGAATTTGTGCGTTGCTACTGCGGGATTTCGGCCAGCTTCGCGCGCCGCATGGTCCTGAATCTCGAGCGTGATATCCTCCTGCCGGCGTGTTGCCCTACGGATCACAGCTGTTCGGCCATCAGGCAATGGGTGGGATATCACCTCAGGCCTACGAGGATCGGGCCGGCCGGGACCAGGTCGCAATGCCTGCAGATCGGCATCACGCTGGGTAACCCCGCCGCCCCGGTCATACTGGGGCGTATGCTCGGTGGCTGGATTTTTAATGCGCCCCCGGCGTGGAATGCGCGGTGTCTGCGCCGCCAGTTCCTCGACCGTCGGCGGTGAGGGCAGCAACGGCTCGGTGGATGCGGCATCCTTGCCTGCATCAGCGGCTTCACCTTCGCCGGGCTGCTCCGGGATCGTATTGTACCACCCGCGCGCACCAAGGCTGCCGCGCCGCGTATCGGCACGGACTCCAGGGCGGGCGGGGATGCTCCGCACCGGCGGGCGTGGCAGGGCGGGCCGGGTGCCTATCGGTGGCCCCAACAATAATGGCCTCTGACCCAGCACTGAGCCGCCAAAGACAGGGTCCGCGCCCGACATGGCCAATTGGACGCCACCTCGACCGGACACGGTGCCACGCTGATGGGCCGAAACATGGTGGGACTTGCCGCCGCGCGTCCGTTCATAGGCGCGGACGAACACCATGCCTTGACTCATCCGGCCCCCGGGCGCGGCGGCACCCAGGCTGTCCCAACCGCCGGTAACCCACCTGACATAGTCATTCCGCTCGGGGTGGCCGGCCTGCCAATAGCGCGGGTCCCGCATGGCGCGCTTCAAACTGGCTTCCGTTACAGGAACAAGTATCATAGGGCACCTCCTGATATGGATTATATTCCTATAATAAGAAAAAAGTCAATGCCTCTCCCCCCATTCGCCACGCTTCGTTGACCCTGGCCTGCCTCACCCCTATCTGTGCGCGTGACGCAGCCTGTAGCCCGCCCCCATGGGTCGATGGATGTCGGCGGGACCTTATCCAAGGCCCGGCGCGCCCTGGATATCACTCGCACCACCGGGGAAGGGGTTGGGGGCGCTCTCGGAGAGACTCGAAGCACCATGTTCGCCCGCCTTGCCCGCGCCGTCTTCGGCACCGCCAATGACCGCGTGCTGAAGCAGTTCAACGCCCGCCTGTCCGCCATCGCCGGCTTCGAGCCCAAGCTGGCCGCCATGCCGGACGAGGAACTGCAGGCCCAGACCACCCGCTTCCGCGAGCGTCTCTCCCAGGGCGAGACGCTGGACGACCTGTTGCCCGAAGCCTTCGCCACGGTGCGGGAGGCCAGCAAGCGCGTGCTGGGCATGCGCCACTTCGACGTGCAGATGATCGGCGGCCAGGTGCTCCACTCCGGCCGCATCGCCGAGATGAAGACGGGCGAGGGCAAGACCCTCGTTGCCACCCTGGCGGTGTACCTCAACGCGCTGCCGGCCAAGGGCGTGCACGTCGTCACCGTCAACGACTATCTCGCCAAGCGAGACAGCGAGCAGATGGGCCGCCTCTATGGCTGGCTCGGCCTGACCACCGGCTGCGTGGTGCACGGCCTGACGGACGAGGAGCGGCGGGACGCCTACGCCGCCGACGTCACCTACGGCACCAACAACGAATTCGGCTTCGACTACCTGCGGGACAACATGAAGTACCGCCTGGACGAGATGGTCCAGCGCGACTTCGCCTACGCCATCGTCGACGAGGTCGACTCGATCCTGGTGGACGAGGCGCGCACCCCGCTCATCATCTCCGGCCCCTCGGATGACAGTTCCGAGCTGTACCGCAACGTGGACGTCGTCGTCCGCCAGCTGGTGCAGGACAAGGAGACCTATGAGAAGGACGAGAAGCAGCGCTCCGCCTCCCTGACCGAGGCGGGGGCCGAGACCGTCGAGCAGATGCTGCGCGACGCCGGGCTGCTGGAGGAGGGCAACCTCTACGACAGCCACAACATCTCCCTGGTGCACCACACCAACCAGGCGCTGCGGGCGCATGTGCTGTTCGCCCGGGATGTCGACTACATCGTCAACCGCGAGGGCAAGCTCGTCATCATCGACGAGTTCACCGGCCGCATGATGGAAGGCCGCCGCTACTCGGACGGCCTGCACCAGGCTCTGGAGGCCAAGGAAGGCGTCGAGGTCCAGCCCGAGAACCAGACGCTCGCCTCCATCACCTTCCAGAACTACTTCCGCATGTACCCCAAGCTGTCCGGCATGACCGGCACGGCGGCGACCGAGGCGGATGAGTTCGCCGAGATCTACAAGCTGGAAGTGGTGGCCATCCCCACCAACGTCCCTGTCATCCGCGCCGATAGCGATGACGAGGTCTACCGCTCCGCCCGCGAGAAGTACGAGGCGGTGGCGGTGCTGGTGAAGGAAGCCCAGGCGCGCAACCAGCCCGTGCTGGTCGGCACCACCAGCATCGAGAAGTCCGAGCTGATCTCCGAGCTGCTGAAGAAGCAGGGCGTGCCCCACAAGGTGCTGAACGCCCGCTACCATGAACAGGAGGCCGGCATCGTCGCCCAGGCCGGCCAGCCCGGCGCCGTGACCATCGCCACCAACATGGCTGGCCGCGGTACCGACATCAAACTCGGCGGCAATGTCGAGATGATGGCCGAGGCCAGCTTCGCCGGCCCGCATGAGGGCCCGGAGTGGGAGGCGCATGTCGCCGCCATCCGCGAGCAGGTGAAGCCGGCCGAGAAGATCGTGAAGGAGGCCGGCGGCCTCTTCGTCATCGGCACGGAGCGGCATGAGAGCCGCCGTATCGACAACCAGCTGCGCGGCCGCTCCGGCCGCCAGGGCGACCCGGGCGCCAGCCGCTTCTTCCTCTCCCTGGAAGACGACCTGATGCGCATCTTCGGCTCCGACCGCATGGGCGGGATGCTGGAGAAGCTGGGACTGAAGGAAGGCGAGGCCATCATCCACCCCTGGATCAACCGGGCGCTGGAGAAGGCACAGAAGAAGGTCGAGGCGCGGAACTTCGACACGCGCAAGAACCTGCTGAAATACGACGACGTCATGAACGACCAGCGCAAGGAGGTGTACGCCCAGCGCCGCGCCTTCATGCAGGCGCAGGACGTCTCCGAGACCATCGAGGAAATGCGCCGCGAGACCGTGGACGCCATGGTCGCCCGCGCCATCCCCGAGAACGCCTACCCCGACCAGTGGAATGTCGAGGGCCTGCAGCGGCAGGTGAACGAGACGCTGGGCCTGGACCTGCCCGTGGCCGACTGGGCGCGGGAAGAAGGCATCGACGAGGTGCAGGTGCGGGAGCGCCTCCAGCAGGCCGCCGACCAGGCCGCCGCCGCCCGCGCCGCCAATGTCGGCCCCGACCTGATGCGGATGGTCGAGAAGTCCCTGCTGCTGCAGGTGTTCGACGCCGTGTGGAAGGAGCACCTGCTCAACCTGGACCACCTGCGCCAGGGCATCGGCCTGCGCGCCTACGCGCAGCGGGACCCGCTGAACGAGTACAAGAGCGAAGCCTTCAACCTGTTCAACGGGCTGCTGGACGAGCTGCGGGAGCGCGTGACCTCCCTGCTGATGCGGATCGAGCTCTCGCCCAACGCGCCGCCGCCGATGCCGGAGCCGGTGCGCGTGACCGACATGCGCCACCCGGACCCCGCCTTCGCCGATGCCGCCGCGATGGCGACCGGCGGCGCCGAGGGCACCGGCTGGGACCACGCGCCGGCCCCGCTGGCCCAGGGTGGCGAGGAGATCGACCCGGCCGATCCCTCCACCTGGTACCGCACCCCGCGCAATGCGAACTGCCCCTGCGGCTCGGGCAAGAAGTACAAGCACTGCCACGGGAAGATGGGCTGAGGATGAAGGCTGGGGGAAGGAATTCCCTCAGACCCCCTTCTTTTCTTTTCACCAGTTTTGCGGTTGGGGCGGTTAGCCCATCAGATCTGGCCGATACTCGGCCACCAGGGCTTTGCAATTGTGCTTATTCACTCCGCGATTTTGGCGTGGAGCCTTGGCTGAGGTGAGGGTTACACCGGGCTTCGCCCGCTGAACCGACAGCCACCCCACGACTGCCCAACTCGAAGAAAAAAGGTGGGGGCTTGGGGGAGTTCTCTCCCCTAACCTTATCCCCCGCCGCCTTCAGCCCAGCCCGCCGAGCGACGCCTGCTGCCGGGCCAGCCAGACATGGATGCCTTCCGCCAGCGCCTTCGCCACCTTCGCGCGGTGCGCCGGGCGTTGCAGGGCGGCTTCGTCCCGCCGGTCGCTCAGGAAGCCCATCTCCACCAGGATGCTGGGGATGTCCGGCGCCTTCAGCACGGCGAAGGCGGCCTGCCGGTGGGTGTTGGGCAGCAAGGGCACCTCGCCGCCCAGGGAACGGACCATGGTGGTGGCGATGCGATCGGACCCGGCGCGGGTCTCCTGCCGCACCAGGCTGAACAGGATGCGCTCCACCTCCGGCGAAACCGGCGGCAGGCTGAGGCCGCCACGCAGGTCGGCCCGGTTCTCCCGCTGCGCCAGCCCGGCGGAGAGGCTGTCCGACGCGCGGTCCGACAGGGTGTAGACGCTGGCGCCGCGTGCCCCGGGGGCGCTGTCCGCGTGCAGGGAGATGAACAGGGTGGCCTGCCGCTTGCGGGCGAACTCCACCCGGCCGTTCAGCGGGATGAACACGTCGCGCGCCCGCGTCATGGCAACGCGGCAGCGGCCGGTGGCCTCCAGCTGCCGCTTCAGCTCGGTGGCGGCGGCCAGGGTGATGCGCTTTTCATGCGTGCCGGTGACGCCGATGGTGCCCGGGTCCTTGCCCCCATGGCCGGGGTCCAGCACCACCAGCGGCAGGTCCCGCGCCGCGACGGCCGGGGCGCCGGAGCCGACATTGCCCTGGGCAATGGTGCCGCGCGCCAGGCGGGCGAAGCCGGCCTGGGTGCCAGGGCCGATTTCCAGGATCAGCTGCCGCCCCGCCGCCTCGGCACGGGCGACGCTGACCGGTCCGCCGAGGGTCAGCACCAGTTGCTTGGCGCGGTTGTTCCAGTTGGCGCCGCGCACCAGCCCGGCGGAGCCCAGCCGGGTGCCGCCGCGCCAGACGGTGCCCGGTAGGTGCAGAACCAGTTGGGCCGGGCGGGTATTGGCGGTCAGCCGCCAGGTTGCGTCGGAGTTCAATGTCAGTGTGAGGCGGGCGGTGCCGGATACGGCCTGCAGCCGCGCGGCGGTGACGGCGGCCTCCGCCACGCCGGGCAGCACGGCGCCCGCCGCGACCATGCCGAAGGCCATCTGCAACAAGCTGCGGCGGCTCGGCCCTGTGGTCTGTTCCGCCGAGTCCTCAGGCCCCTGGAATAATGGCATGGCGTGGGGTCCCCCTCTGCAGTGCAACAAGCCTCGCCATGTCCTCCGCCCCCCAGCGGGTCCATGGCTGGGCGCACCCTATACGATAAATCAGCAAGATCACGGCTTTACTGAATGTAACATGAGAATGCGGCTCAGCCTTGTGGAAGGGGCGGGCGGCGCCTATGGTGAGTTGCCCCGGCGGTCAGTGCCGCCGGTGGAGGTTTTGGGCGCGGCCGCCCGGCCTTTTCCCTGGTGCCATTCCGCCCTGTTAGGCGGGCGCCGGGCGGGGGCGGCCCGAAGGAAGTCTCCGGCACCGGGCTGTGCCTCCGCGTCTCGCGGGGTCCGTTTCCCGTCAGGCCGGAAGTCCCGTCGCCCGCTCCACCGGTTGTCGCACATCGGCATGAGAGGGGCGGTGAGGGCCGTCGCGGCCCGCCGCCTGGCTCGCTGCCTGTCCGCTGGCCCGCCCGCGCCTGAAGGTGCCGCGATTCGCGGCCGCCCAGGCTGCACGGGGCCCGCGCGAGGCGCGCGACAACAGGGCCGCCCCCGGCGAACGGGGCAACGGCCCGCCGAGAGAGGTCGGATCACAGCCGCATGGCCTGTACCGCGCCGCGTAGCCTGTGCCACTCCGCTCACTCGGGCATGCCCACCCATTGCTGCCGCCCCGCGCCTGAGAGCGCCGGCGGCACGGAGCATCCCGGTTCATGACCAAGCGCATGCTGATCGATGCCTACCACCCGGAAGAAACCCGTGTGGTGGTGCTGGACGGCAACCGGCTCGAAGAGTTCGACGTCGAGACCGAGAACAAGAAGCCGCTGAAGAGCAACATCTACCTGGCCAAGGTTGTCCGGGTTGAGCCCAGCCTGCAGGCTGCCTTCGTCGAGTATGGCGGCAACCGCCACGGCTTCCTGGCCTTCAGCGAAATCCACCCCGACTACTACCAGATCCCCGTCGCCGACCGTCAGCGCCTGCTGGAGATGCAGGCCGCCGAGGCCGATGAGGACGAGGACGAGTTCGGCGGCGAGGATGACGTGACGGAGGCCGAGGCCGACGCCATGGTCGCCGCCATCGAGCAGATCGCCGATGCGGATGAGGCCGAGCGCGCCGCCGCCAGCGAGGGTGCCCAGGCCAACCCCTCCGTCTTCACCGAATCCCCCGTGCATGAGGGCGCCAGCCCCCACCATGCCGAGCCGGACGAAGTGCAGGAGGCCGACCCGGCCGCCGAGCAGTCCGACAAGGGCCCCGGCCGCGCCCAGCCGATGTCCGTACAGGGCGAGAGCCGTTCCGCCACCCCGGAAGAGATGGTCGCCATCGAGGCCGCCGCCGCCGAGGCGCCGGTGCCGCACGAGGACGTCCCCGCCCCGGATGAGGACGAGGACGAGACCCCGCCCGAGACGCTGGGCGGCCGTGGCAGCAAGGACGAGGGCGACAGCGACGACAGCTCGCGCGAGCGCCGCATCCCCTCCCGCTTCATGCGGCACTACAAGATCCAGGAAGTGATCCGCCGCCGGCAGATCATGCTGGTGCAGGTCGTGAAGGAGGAGCGGGGCAACAAGGGTGCCGCGCTGACCACCTATATCAGCCTGGCCGGCCGCTTCTCCGTGCTGATGCCGAACAGCCCGCGCGGCGGCGGCATCTCCCGCAAGATCACCTCGGCCGGGGACCGCAAGCGCCTGCGCGAGGCGGTGCAGGATATCGGCCTGCCCAAGGGCATGAGCCTGATCGTCCGCACGGCCGGCGCGTCCCGCCCGAAGCCGGAGATCATCCGGGACGGCGAGTACCTGCTGCGCCTGTGGGACGAGATCCGCACGCGCACCATGGAATCCACCGCGCCCGCGCTGGTCTATGAGGAAGCCGACCTCATCAAGCGCTCGATCCGCGACACGTTCAGCGCGGGTATCGAGGAAATCCAGATCGAGGGCGAGGACGCCTTCCGCCAGGCGCGCGACTTCATGCGGATGCTGATGCCGCAGCATGAGCGCAAGATCCGCCTGTACCGCGACCCCTCCGCCTCCCTGTTCGCCCGCCACGGCGTGGACGCGCAGCTCGATGCGATGATGTCGCCGATCGTGCAGCTGAAGTCCGGCGGCTACATCGTCATCAACCAGACCGAGGCGCTGGTCGCCATCGACGTGAACTCGGGCCGCGCCACGCGGGACCGGCACATCGAGGACACGGCGCTGCGCACGAACTGCGAGGCGGCGGAGGAAATCGCCCGCCAGCTGCGCCTGCGCGACCTGGCCGGCCTGATCGTCATCGACTTCATCGACATGGAGGCGAACCGCAACGACGCCCAGGTCGAGCGCCGCCTGAAGGAAGCGCTGAAGAACGACCGCGCGCGCATCCAGGTCGGCCGCATCAGCCACTTCGGCTTGATGGAGATGAGCCGCCAGCGGCTGCGCCCGAGCGTGACCGAGCAGTCGTTCATCACCTGCGCGCATTGCAACGGCCTCGGCATCGTCCGCAGCGCTGACAGTGCCGCCCTGCAGGTGCTGCGGGCGATCGACGAGGAAGGGGCCAAGCGCAAGGCCGCCGAGATCGTCGTGCACGTGGCGCCGGAGCTGGCGCTGCACCTGCTGAACCGCAAGCGCGACCGCCTGACGATGATCGAGCAGCGCCACGCCATGACGGTGGTGTTCGAGCCCGACGCGAAGCTGCTGCCGCCGGCGCTGCGCATCGAGCGCGTCCGGCCGCAGCTGGTGGCCGAGGCTGTCTCCGCCCCCAGCGCGCTGCGCATGGACTACGCGCCCGAGGCCGTGGACGTGCCGGAACTGGCCGCCGAGGCCGTGCCGGAAGCCGTGCGTGCCGAACCCCGTGCAGCCGAGCCCCGCGCTGCCGAACCGCGTGCCGCCGAGCCGCGCAACGGTGCCGAGGCCCGCGCCCCCGAGGGTGAAGGCCTGGATGGCGAGGGCAAGAAGCGCCGCCGCCGCCGCCGCCGCCGTGGTGGCCGCCGCGAGGACGGTACGCCGATGACCGCGCAGGAAGCCGCGGCCGAGGAGGCCGAGGGCGAGGGCGAGGAAGGCGACGAGGCCGATGCGCCCGTCACCGCCGAGGCCGCGCCCCAAGCTGCCGCGCCCCAAGCTGCCGCGCCGCAGGGTGAGGCCGCGCCGCGTGAGGAGCGTGCGCCCCGCGAGGAGCGTGGGCCGCGTGAGGAACGGGGTGAGGATGGCCGCATCCGCCGCCGGGGCCGCCGTGGGGGCAACCGCTTCCGCCGCGACATCCCGATCGAGGGTGAGCGTCCGCAATCCCAGCCGGAAGCACAGCCGCAGCCGCAGGCCCAGCCTCAGCCGCAGGCCCAGCCGCGCTATGTCGGTCCGACGCCGGCCAACCCCTTCGCGGGTGGGTCGCTGGAGGACATCTTCGACGCCATGGCGGCGGCCGAGGAAGCAGCGGCGATGCGCGAGAGCGCCGCGCAGCGGCCGGCCCAGCCCGCGGTGACGAAGGCACAAGCCAAGCCGGCCGAAGCCAAGGCCCCCGTGGCTCCTGCAGTCGAGGCCCCTGCCGTCCAGGCCCCCGCCGTCGAGGCTCCGGTGGCCGAGACGCCGGTGGCGCAGACGCCTGTGGTCGAGACGGCCCCGGAGGCCACGCCCGCTGCTGATGTGGCGGAGGTGACCGAGGCCGCGAAGCCGAAGCGCCGCGCCGCCGCCAAGAAGGCGGAGAAGCCCGCCAAGGCGGAAAAGCCGGTGAAGGCCGAGAAGGAGCCGAAGCCCGCCGCCAAGGCTCCGCGTGGCAAGAAGGCCGCCGTCGTGGCCGAAGCCGCGCCGGAGGTGGTGGAAGCCCCGGCGGTGCCGGACGCCGAAGCGGTCGCCGAGGCCCCGGCCAAGCCGAAGCGCCGTGCCCCCGCCAAGCGTGCCGCAGCCGCGGTGCCTGAGGCGGAGGTCGCCCCTGCGGCGGAACCTGCCGCCGAGGCGCCCGCAGCCGACTCCGCCTTGTCGGAGCCGGTGGTGGCCACCGCCGTGCAGCCCGTGCTGGTCGAGACCGGCAGCGAGGATGCCGCCCCGAAGAAGCGGGGCTGGTGGCGCCGCTGATCTGCCTAACCCCCGCGGCGGCGCTGGCCGCCGCGGGGCCTTCTGGACTGGTTGAATGACCGTCGACGCTGACTTCTCCCCCCTCCGCACCGAGCGGCTGACCCTGCGCCCCCTGGGGCCGGAGGACGCCGCCCAGCTGCACCGCCTGATCAATGACTGGGACGTGGTGCGCTGGCTCTCCCGCGTGCCGTTCCCCTATCCGCGCGAGCTGGCGGATGACTGGATCGCCTCTACCCACAAGCAGCGCGCTGCCGGCGAGGCCTGGCACCTGGCCATCGTCGGGCATGAGAACGACAAGGACGTGCTGGTCGGCTGCGTTGGCCTGATGCTGGAGCCGGGCGAACGCTCGGCCGAGCTCGGCTACTGGGTGGGCCGCCGCTACTGGGGCCATGGGGTCGCCGCCGAGGCCGCCGGCAGGCTCGCCCGCTGGGGCCTGGCCAATCTGGATATCGACCGCGTCGTCGCGAACGTGCTGGAGGAGAATGACCGCTCCGCCGGCGTCCTGCGCGCCGTGGGCCTGAGGGAGAGCGGCAAGGGTGAGGCGCATTTCCTCGCCCGTGGCGGCCGCCTGCCGGTGCGGCTGTTCGAGGGCGGGCGGGACGAGATCCTCGGCCCGTTCACCGAGGCCGAGCCACTGCCCGCCACCCCCGCTTCCACCGCCGCCGTCCCGGCGGCCGATGGCAAGCCGCTGCTGCTGGTGGCCGCCTGCGCCCTGGTGGATACCGATAGCCGCGTGCTGCTGGCCCGCCGGCCGGAAGGCAAGCCGATGGCCGGGCTGTGGGAATTCCCTGGCGGCAAGCTGGATGCTGGCGAGACGCCGGAGGAAGCGCTGATCCGCGAGCTGAAGGAGGAGCTGGATATCGACGTCTCCGCCGCCTGCCTCGCGCCCTTCACCTTCGCCAGCCACGATGCCGGCAAGTTCCATCTGCTAATGCCGCTGTATCTGTGCCGCCGCTGGCAGGGCACCATCACGCCCCGTGAGGGCCAGGCGCTGGCCTGGGTGAAGGCCAACAAGCTGACCGACTACGCCATGCCGCCGGCCGACAAGCCGCTGGTGGCCATGTTGCGGGATTTCCTCTGAAGCTGCCCCATGATCTTGGCGGGCCGGTCCGGCCCGTGGCGAACATGCCCCTTGGAACGTGATCTGCTCAAAGGCCTTCACAGACCACGCTCCAGCCCTTTGTTTGATTGCGTGATCAGCCGGCCGGTGAACCCACCGCAGGCCGTCACGCTTGAGGAGCGCGTCCGTGACCAATCCTACCGCCTGCCTGCTGATCATTGGCAACGAGGTGCTGTCCGGCCGCACCAAGGATGCCAACCTGCAATTCCTCGCCTCCCGCCTTGGCGAGATGGGCATCCCGCTGCGGGAGGCGCGCGTCATCCCCGATGTGCCGGAGACGATTATCGCCACGGTGAACGAGGTGCGGGCCAAGTACACCTACGTCTTCACCACCGGCGGCATCGGCCCGACGCATGATGATATCACCGCCGAATGCATCTCCCGCGCCTTCGGCGTGCCGTGGGAGCCGAACCAGGAAGCCTGGGCGCTGATGGCGGCGCACTACGCCAGCCGCGAACCGCCGACCGAATTCAACGCCGCCCGCCAGCGCATGGCCACGATGCCGCGCGGCGCCACGCTGATCGCCAACCCGGTCTCGGTGGCGCCCGGCTTCATCATTGGCAACGTGCATGTCATGGCCGGCGTGCCGCGCATCATGCAGGCGATGTTTGACCAACTGGCCCCCAGCCTGCAGGGCGGCACCCCGGTGCAAAGCCGCGCCGTGCACGCCACCGGCATGCTGGAAGGCAAGATCGCCGAGGGGCTGGGCCAGATCCAGGACCGCTTCCCCCAAGTCGAGATCGGCTCCTACCCCTATTACCGGGAGAATGGCGGCGGCGTCGCCCTGGTGGCGAAGGGAACCGACGTCGCGGCGATCGAGGCAGCGATTACCGAGATCACCGCGTATATCAGTGAGCTTGGCTTCACGCCGTTGGCGGGTGAGCCTGGGTGAAGGAAGGCTGGGGGAAGGAATTCCCCCAGCCTTCCTCCTTCCAAAAAGGCTCCCCCGTCAGCTCTGCCCCGGCGTCACATCCATCGCGCGTGTGCGTTCGTCCATGCGCGGGTCGTGCGTCAGGCCTTTGCGCACGGCCCAGGTGTTCACCAGCTGGTGCAGCGGGATGATGGCGACGTCGTCCATCGCCAGCTTCACTGCCTGTTGCAGGATGCGTTCGCGCTCCCGGTCATCCAGCGTGGCGGTGGCGCGCACTGTCAGCGCATCCAGGTCCCGGTTGGAATAGCGGCCGGAATTGTTGGCGCCGAAGCGGGTCTCGGTGCTGTAGGTGCCGAGGATGTTGACCAGGGCGTAGGAGGCCTCGCCGGTGGCGCTGCCCCAGCCGACCAGCCGCATGCCGAATTCCTGGCGGTTGGAGCGGGTGGAGAAGGCGGCCCAGGGCAGTGCTTCCACCGTGGTCTGCACGCCCACGCGCGTCCACATCTGCGCCACGGCCTGGGCGGTCTTGGCATCGTTGGGGTAGCGGTCGTTCGGCGTGTGCAGGGTCATGCGGAAGCCCTGCGGGAAACCGGCCTCGGCCAGCAGGCGGCGGGCGCCTTCCAGGTCCTGCGCCAGCGGCGGCACGGCGTCGTTGAAGGAATACGCGCCGGGTGGCAACCACTGGCCGGCCGGCTTGGCGGTGCCTTCCATCACCCGCTCGGCCAGGCCGTCGCGGCTGATGGCCATGCTCAGCGCCCGGCGCACCCGCACGTCGTTGAACGGGTTCTGCGGCAGCGGCTTGCCGGTGTTGTCGGTGACGAAGATGGGGTCCGCCGTGCGGCTGCGGTCCGGCGCCAGGTAGATGACGCGCAGGCCCTGGATCTGCGTCAGCTGCAGCCGCGCTTCCCGCTGCAATTGCGGAATGTCTGAGGACGGCACGGTATCGATGATGTCGACATCGCCGGAGAGGATCGCCGCCGTGCGCGCGGGCGGGGAGGAGATGACGCGGTAATCCACCGTGGCCCAGGACGGCCTGCCTTCCCAATAGGCGTCGTTGCGCGCCATCTGGGTACGGTTGCCCGGCGTATAGGCGGTGAAGCGGTACGGCCCGGTGCCGATGACGGCGCGGCCGGCGTTGTAATCCTCCGTGCTGGCGCTCTGCCCGACATGGCGGGAGATGATGCCGACCGAGGCGAAGTCCGTCGGCAGCAGCGGGTAGGGGGCGGCGGTGTGGAAGCGGATGGTCAGCGGGTCGATGATCTCGGTCCGCTGCACGCCGCGTACGAAGGCGCCGAAGCCGCCGGGGCTGTTCGGCACGTTCGGCGTGCGCTCGATGGTGAAGGCGACGTCCTCGGCGGTGAAGTCCCGCCCGTCATGCCACTTCACGCCTGGGCGCAGCTTGAACTCCCACACGGTCGGCTCGACGGCGCGCCAGGAGACGGCCAGCTTCGGCACCAGCTGCGCGCGGGCATCGAACTCGACCAGCTTGTCAAAGAAGTGGCTGGTGACGCTGTTATTGGGGGAGGCGTTGTAGAAATGCGGGTCCAGCGAGGTCACCGAGCCGCCGATGGCGATGGTGACGGTCTGCGCCGCGGCCGGCTGCAGGGCGGCGAGCCCGAGCGTGGCGGCGCCCAGTAGAAGCTTGGATCGGAGCGACTTCATGGTGCCCTGCATCTCCCTGACATGACGATGGAGACATCAGCAAGAAACATGCCGGTCATGCAAGAAAGGAATAGCGGGCGGCGGTTCAGACGTATCGGGCCAGCCGGATGGCGGTGTGGCCGCGCAACGCGCGGGGGCTCGGCATGATCAGCAGGCAATCATCGTGCGGGGTGCGGATTTCCTGGTCACCATCCAGCGCCAGCAGGGTGTTGCGGCGGGGAATGACGGTGCCGCCGCGGAACTGCTCCACGAAGGTGAAGGCGTGGGTGCCGGCGATGACGGTGCGCGTCACCTCCGCCAGCCTTCCGGGCGTCACGGGGGCAAGGGCGGGGGGGATCAGGCCGTATTCCTGCAACAGCGTGGTGGCGCAGCGTTCCAGCGTCTCCAGTGTCGTCTCCTCCCAATGCGGGCCGCCTTCCACCAGCAGGGCGGGGCGCTCGGCGAAGGCGGGGGAGTCGATCAGCCGGCGGCCGGTCTGGTGCCCATGGTCGGCCACCACCAGCGGCGGCGTGCCCAGGCGCAGCCCCAGCGCGCGGGATTCCGCCGCCTGGCCGGCGATGATCAGCGGGTCGGAGGGCCAGAGCATGCTGTGCAGGTCCAGCAGCACATCGACCTCGTCCATCAACGGGCGCAGCGCGCGGGCGCGTTCCAGCTCCGTGCTGCGGCGGGTGCCGGCCAGCATGCGGTCGTCCCACACGCGGTTCAGGTCCTCGTCGACGAAGCGGCTGATGGTGGGGTCGGCGGGGTCGAAGCGGGCGAAGGCGGCCAGATTGCCAAAGATGAAGGTTAGCCGCCCGCGCAATGGCCGCAGCCCCTCCCGCAGCCAGCGGGCCAGCAGCAGCGCGCCGGCGATCTCGTTGCCATGGATCAGGGAGACCAGGGCGACATGCGGCCCGGGCAGCGGGGCATCGAAGCTCCAGACCCCCGGCAGGCGGTTGCCCTCCAGCCAGGGGCGCAGGTCGGGGATCGGCAGCCGGACCGGGAAGGCCGGCAGATAGGGGTCGCGCCCCAGCCGGATCACGACCGCTGCCTCATGCGCGCGGCGGCCCCGGCGGGCGTGGGATGCCGCAATGGGGGCGGGTCGTGCCGGTCTGGCGTTGCGCCGGTTGCATCCTGCCCCTCCCTGTCCATCGCGGCGTGTAGTCTAGGATGCGTTTCGGCCCGTGGCCAAGCCGGGGCCTTGGGCGAGGCACGTGGCGATGTTGCCTCAGCCGCCCTGGCGTGCCTTGGCCACCAGCTGCTGCAGGGTCGCCAGGTCCACCGCCCCCGGTACCAGCGTATCGCCGATCACCAGCGCCGGCGTACCCTGGATGGAAAGCGCCTGGGCCAGCGCCACATTCGCTTGCAGCCGCTGGGCGATGGCGGGGTCTTCCATGTCCCGCCGCAGCCGGGCCCAGTCCAGGCCGATGCGCTCGGCCTCGGTCTTCAGCACCGCCTCGGTCGGCTCGCCGCGCAGGCGCATCAGCGCGTCCTGGAACTGCACATACTTGCCCTGGCGCTGGGCGGCCAGCAGCGCCCGGCTGGCGACGACGCTGTTGGGGCCGAGGATCGGCAGGTCCTTCATCACCACGCGGATATTCGGGTCGGCCTGCAACAGCTGCTGCATCGTCGGGTGCAGGATCTTGCAGTAGCCGCAACGGGCATCGAAGAACTCGACCAGCGTCACGTTGCCCTGCGGGTTGCCCTTCACCGGGTCCGCCGCATTGCGCAGCAACGCATCGGCATGGGTGGCGATGGCGCTGCGCTGGGCATTGGCGCGGTTGTCCTCCTCCGCCGCCTGCATGGCTACGATCGCCTCGCGCAGGATGCTGGGGTCCTGCCGTAGCGCCTGGCGCAGCACCTCCACCACCTCCTGCCGCTGGCGGGGGGAAAGGCCCGCGCCGCTGGCCGGCGCGGCCTGCGACATCTGTGCGGCCGGTGGCGCCTGTGTTGCCTGCGGCGCTGGCGCCGGGGGCGTTACCTGTGTTGCCTGCGGCGCCGGTGCCGGGGGCGTCACCTGGGCGCCCGCCGGCGTGGCGGCCAGCACACCGGCCAGCGCCAGCCCGCGCGCCGCAGCCGCGGGGAAGGCGGGACGGGCGTGGGCCGGGGCGGACGTGGCCGGGCGGTGTGGTCTCACGGGCAATCTCTCCGGTAGGTCGGCGCCGGGCGGGCGCCGCGCATATGCTGACCGCTGGGGCGCCGCCGCGCAAATACGCCGCCGGTCACAGCCACGCGGGCAGCCGTGCCCCATGCCCGGCGAGGGGGCTGCCCGGGAAACCGGGGCAGGTGACACGGCCGTGCGCCGAACATCCGGTTGCCGGGCTCGGCGAAGGAGTCTATGGCCCCCAAGGTATAGCCCGCCTGGGCGAAAGTTCTGCCTGCGCAACGGTTTGACCGGAGTGAAGTAAGCCAGCATGACCAGCAGCACCGCCCCGCGCCGCCGCCGTAACGCCCGACCCCAGGCCGCCGCCCTGCTGGGGCTGATGATGCTCAGCGGTTGCGGCACCGTCGCCAGCGCGGTGGGCGCCGGCCCGTCGGTGGAGGCGGGCCAGCCCGGCTATGTCCGCGGCTTCCTGGGCGGCGTGGTGGCGGATGAGCCGCGCGCGGCGCTGGTGGCGCGGGATGTGCTCTCTGCCGGCGGCACCGCGGTCGATGCGGCGGTGGCGGCGGGCTTCGCGCTCTCGGTCACCCTGCCTTCCCGCGCCGGCCTTGGCGGCGGTGGCGCCTGCCTGGTCTACAACCCGGCCCGCAACACCACGGAAGCCGTGGTCTTCACCCCGCAGGCGCCCGGCACCACCGGGGGCGACCGCCCGGCCGCCATCCCGCTGATGGCGCGCGGCCTGTTCGCCCTGCACACCCGCAACCCGCGCCGGCCGTTCGAAGAACTGATGGCCCCGGCCGAGCAACTGGCCCGCTTCGGGACCGAGACCTCCCGCGCCCTGGCCAACGACCTGACCGCCGTGTCCGGCCCACTGCTGGCCGACCCTGGCGCCGCCGCCACCTTCGCCCCGCGTGGCCGCGCGCTGGCGGCGGGCGAGCAACTGGCCCAGCCGGACCTTGGCGCCACCCTGGCGGCACTGCGCGTCTCCGGCGTGGGCGATCTCTACCAGGGCGCCATGGGCCGCCGGCTGGAGCAGCTCTCCCCCCGCGTCGGCGGTGCGCTGACGGTCGACGCCATGCGCCCTGCTCTGGCGCAGGTGGTGCCGCCGCTGCAGATGACGGTGGTCAGCGACACGCTCTCCTTCCTGCCGCCGCCGGCCGATGGTGGCCTTGCCGCCGCCGTCACCGCCCAGGCGCTTCAGGCCGGCCAGCCGGCCGATGCCGCCGCGCAACGTGGCCTGGCCGCCGCCGCCGCCTGGCGCCGGGGTGGCGCCGATGCCGCCGCGCTGATGGCCAACCCGCCGGCGGGCGGTGCCGGCTTCGGCGTGCTGCCGGCCTCCACCAGCCTGGTGGTGCTGGACAATGCGGGCGGCGCCGTCAGCTGCGCCTTCACCATGAACAACCTGTTCGGCACTGGTCGCGTGGTGCCGGGCCTCGGCTTCTTCCTGGCCGCCGCGCCGGGCGTGGGTCGGGTGGAGCCGCCGTTGCTCTCCGCCGTCATCGTCCACAGCCGCAACCTCAGCGCCTTCCGCTATGCCGGCGCGTCCTCCGGTCAGGAGGCCGCCCCGCTGGCGACGGCGCTGCCGCTGAGCCGCAGCCTGGTCAACCGCGCGCCGATCGCCCAGAGCTTGGCGGCGGTGCCGGAGCCCGGGCGCGGCAATGCCATCGACTGCGCCCGCTACCTGCCGGGCGATGCCGCCCAATGCGTCGCCGCGACCGACCCGCGCGGGGCCGGCCTGGCCGTCGGCGGCCTGCAGTAACATGGCGCTGAAGACGGGGAAGGGGGCGGAAGCGCCGCCCTTCCTGGTCATGGACGTCATCGCCGCCGCCAATGCGCGCGCGGCGTCGCTGCCGCCGGGCGCGCCCGGCGTGTTGCGGATGGAGGTTGGGCAGCCCGGCACCGGCGCGCCACGTGGCGCCGCCGAGGCCGCGATCCGCGCCCTGCAGGCCGGCCAGCCGATGGGCTATACCGAGGCCTTCGGCCTGCGCCCGCTGCGTGAACGCATCGCCGCCCACTACCGCGAGAAATACGGCGTGGTCATCGCGCCGGATCGCGTGGCGGTGACGGTCGGGGCCTCCGGCGCCTTCCCGCTGGCCTTCCTGGCTGCCTTCGATGCCGGGGACCGGGTGGCCATGGCCGCGCCCTTCTACCCGCCCTACGCCAATATCCTGACCGCGCTGGGCATGGTGCCGCAGATCCTGCCCTGCGATGCCTCCACCCGCTTCCAGCCCACCGTCGCGATGCTGGAAGCGCTGGACCCGCGCCCGGAAGGGTTGATCGTCGCCTCCCCCTGCAATCCCGCCGGCACCATGCTGTCCCGGCAGGAGCTGGACGCGATCGCCTCCTGGTGCGAGGCGAACGGGGTGCGGCTGATCTCGGACGAGATCTATCACGGCCTGTCCTACGGTGCGGAGGAATGCACCGCCGCCGGGTGCAGCGACAGCGCGATCGTGGTGAACAGCTTCTCCAAGTACTTCTCCATGACCGGCTGGCGCATCGGCTGGATGGTGCTGCCGGAGGATTTGCTGCGCCCGGTGGAGTGCCTGGCGCAGAACATGTTCATCAGCGCCCCGCATGTGGCGCAGGTGGCGGCCGAGGCGTCCTTCGGCTGTGTCGAGGAGCTGGAGGCCAACAAGGCCGTCTATGCCCGCAACCGCGCCACGCTGCTGCGCGGCCTGCCCGAAGCGGGGTTCGACCGGCTGGCCGAGGCCGATGGCGCCTTCTACATCTGGGCCGATATCAGCCGGCTGACCAATGACAGCGTCGGCTTTGCCGCCCGCATGCTGGCCGAGGCCGGCATCGCCGCCACCCCCGGCGTGGATTTCGACCCGGCACGCGGTGGCCGCTTCCTGCGCTTCAGCTATTGCGGACCGGAAGCCGCGATGGCGGAGGCGGTGCCGCGCCTGAAGCGCTGGCTGTCGGTTTAGCGGACGGAGGGGGGGGGGGGCGCCGCCCCCCCCCGCGGCCCCCGCGCGCCGCGCCCCCCCCGGCCCGAGGGGGTGCTG
>Ga0308171_1002179_pt1 | contig 21714 bp, 20 predicted proteins | sample PhyGR1_FD_202135 | JGI IMG/M metagenome (GOLD analysis project Ga0308171, IMG submission 202135) | Phyllosphere microbial communities from UC Gill Tract Community Farm, Albany, California, United States - DLSLSG.R1 | ecosystem: Host-associated > Plants > Phyllosphere > Unclassified | place: USA... | reverse complement strand
ACAATTGTTCTGTTGAATTGATTATTGCCAATGATAACTCTACTGATGAAACGGATCAAAAAATTAATGATTTTTTTGAGACCAATCCTGCTCCCGAAAATTTTATTATTAAATACACAAAGCATCCAAAAAACAAAGGTGCAATCCCTAACTTTGTCTGGGCATTACAACAGGCAACAGGAACCTACGTTGCAATCTGTGAAGGTGACGATTATTGGACAGATCCTTTAAAACTGCAAAAGCAGGTTGATTTTCTGGAGAATAATCAAGATTACAGCCTGACATTTCATAAGATAAAGGAACTCACCACAAGAAAAGAAAAGTTTACTTATCCTAATCCTGATGAAGAGAAAACATATACCATTCAGGATTTGTGTAAAGAGAATTTTATCATAACAGTATCTGTTGTTTTCAGAAAAAACATGGAACTGCCTGATTGGTTAAAATACTCCCCCATTGGCGATTACCCAATGCATTTATTAAACGCTTCGTTCGGTCTTATTAAATATTTCCCTGAAGAAATGGCAGTTTACAGAGTGGGCAGCGGAATGTGGAGCACGCAAAATACAGTAGACCAGATCACAAATACAATGTTCGCTCTTAGGCTTTTATTACAACATTTTAAAAATAATGAAAGTGTTTATAAAATACTATTTGAACAATACAATAATTTTAGATCTGCATTGATAAAACCAATTGACGACAAAAAGGCTTTAGATTCGAATTTAAAAGATTATCGTTATATTGAAAAAATTACCAGTATGGGGAATGTATTGAAAATATTAAAACTTAAAGTTGCCAAGAAGTTAAATTTTTAGATCGGTGTTAATGTTTACAAAACTAAAAAATAAAATTGCAAAAAAGATTATTACTCTTGTTGAGAATAATGATAGAAGCAAAGAGCAGGAAAAATGGAATACCTTTATATCCATGCCCAATATAAATATTCATTCTAGTTTTTATCCCAAAGACTCAAATCTTTTTAAAGGAGAAAATAATAAAACAGGAAATATTACCATCGGAGAGACCGTTCTGCTGAGAGAATATTGCAATATTTTAGTTTTCCCAAATGCTGAACTCCGAATTGGGCAAGGTGTTTTTTTCAATAATTATTGTTCCGTCAACTGTTTGGAAAAAATCGAAATCGGCGATGATACAATTTTTGGTGAAGGGGTAAAATTATACGATCATAATCACCTGATTGAAAAAGGAGAATTTTTTTTCGTAGAAAAAGAAAAATATACAAAAAGTCCTATCATAATTGGGAGAAATTGCTGGATAGGGAGTAATGTTGTTATATTAAAAGGAGTTACTATAGGAGACAATTCTATCATTGGTGCAGGATGTGTGGTCCACAAATCTGTTCCCCCCAACACAATTGTGAAAAACAATCAAAATTTAATTTTTCAAACCCTCTAAAATGAGTACAAAAAAAATATTATTTATTTCTCACGAAGCTTCTTTATCCGGAGCTCCCATTCTTGTTTTAGATTTAATAAAAAGACTGAAACAGGAAAAAGGAAATTACATCATCGATGTTTTATTAATAAGAGGTGGAGAATTGTATGAAGAATTTGCTAAAGTATCGAATCATATTATTGTAGCTCATTATCATTTGCAATCTTTTTCATTTTTAAAAAGAAATCTGAAAAGAGTTGAATCCATCGTTTTTAAAAGGCAGCCAGAAACTCAGCAAGATAAAATAAACAAAATCACCAGTGGTCTTTTACCAAATAAGTACGATCTGGTATATGGAAACACGCTGGAATCTTTGGCTTGGACACTGCCTTTTTACAAAAACAATATTCCGACAATTGTAGCGATTCATGAGCTTAGTTTCGGGGTGGAAAGTACCTATCCGAAAGAATTCGTTTTGGAAAACCTTCCAAATATTACAAAGATCATTGCCGGCTCCCAAGCTGTTGCAGACAATCTTATTGCTAAATACAATGCACAACCTGAAAAGGTAGTTGCGATTCATTCTTTTGTAGATACCGTTCTTACCATTACAAAAGATAAGGAAACGGTTAAACATGAACTTAATATACAACAAAATGAGTTTGTAATAGGTATTGCAAGTTCTCAGGAATTAAGAAAAGGAACCGATATGATTCCGTTACTTGTTCAGAAAATAAAACAAAAAACAGATCTTCCTTTTAAATTTATCAACTTAGGAGGAAACTCAAAAAGTCCCTCGGTACGTTGTGCGAAACTGGATGCTGAAAAGCTGGAAGTGGAAAACGACATTATTTTTGTGGATCATAATAAAACCCCGAATGATTACATTAATACGTATGATATTTTTCTTTTAATGTCACGCGAAGATCCGTTTCCGCTTGTTATGCTTACAGCCGCAAAACTTAAGAAAACTATTATTGCTTTTGAAAAAAGTGGCGGTGCCGTAGAATTTTTAGAAGACAGGCATGGTGTGCTCGTTCCTTATCTTGATTTGGATGCCATGGCAAGTGAAGTTGTAAAGCTGATGCAGGATCCGGCATTAAGAAATAGTTATGGAGAAAATATCCATAAAAGACTTGAAACTGAATATTCAGATAAGAAACTGTCCGGCAAAATTTTCACTCTTATTGATGAATTGGTTTAAATCATGATTTCTATTATAATCTCATCATATCTTCCCGATTACTTTTCTGCACTCGAAAAAAATATTGCAGAAACCGTTGGAGTACCCTATGAAATTATCAAAATTGATAATCCGGGATTAATGGGAATTTGCGAGGCGTATAACAAAGGCGCAGAAAAAGCACAATTTGATAATCTGCTTTTTACCCATGAAGATATTTTATTTAAAGATAAAAATTGGGGAAGTAAACTTATATCACATTTATATCATAAAAATACCGGAATTGTAGGTCTTGCGGGATCATCGTATGTTCCTGCAGCACCATCAAGTTGGACGGTTTCTGAGAAATATAATTTTGCTAATATTTTGCAGGGAAATAAGGAAAATACAGATTATATTAAAATTGATTCTACAAAAGAATTAAGAACTAAAGTTTTAGCGGTAGACGGAGTTTTTTTAGCAATTACAAAAAGTAATTACGGGCAAATTCTATTTGATGAAAATTTGCAGGGATTTCATGGTTATGATTTAGATTTTACTTTGAGAACATCAAAAAAATTTCAAAATTACGTTGTAAATGATATTCTTATTCAACATTTCTCAGCAGGAAATTTAGATAAAGTATGGCTAAATGCCAATATTAAAATAAGAGAAAAATTAGGATCAGATTTCCACAAAACATTTGATTTTGAAGTAGAAAAGGATGTTTTTCTGAGTTTTTTATATAAATATTTTAGTTATTATCCTGTTACATTAAAAAATATTTTCTTTACTTTAAAGTTTTATCCATCAGGAAGATTACATTTTAAAGATCGGATAAATATTTGGAAAAAGTATCTTAGTTATCTAAGGTATGCTTCCAGTATTAATAAAAAGATAAAATAATTCACACAAAGATTAAAAAAAAAATTATGATAATTGGTTCCGGCCTTGTTGCAAATTCATTGAAAAGCATAGACTCCGAAGAATATTTATTTTTCGCTTCGGGAGTCTCCAATTCCCTCGAAACACGAAGTTCAGAATTCGAGAGAGAATTCTCTTTATTGAAAAATAGTATAGAGGCAAATAATAAGAGTAAACTGGTTTATTTTTCCACGTTGAGTGTAAAAGACCAATCAAAACAAGACAGTCAATATGTTTTACATAAACTTCACATTGAAGAATTTATAAAAAACAACTGTGAAAATTATCTCATTCTAAGAGTAGGAAATATCGTAGGAAAAGGCGGAAACCCGAATACGTTATTTAATTTTCTTAAAAATCAGATCACGAATAACAGTCAGTTTAAAGTTCACAGTAAAGCGAGAAGACTTTTGTTGGATATCGATGATATAGCAAGCTTTCTAAGCACTAATTGTATTTCCATCAAAAATGAAACGCTCAATTTTGCTTATCCTTATTACTATGATCTGAAAGAAATTATAGGTGCTATTCAGGAGCATATACAAAAAAAAGCAGATTATATTGAATCTGATGAAGGTGATTTCTATAAAGTATATTTTGATGAGACAACAAATTCTTTCTTTAAAGGGATTACCGCCGATCAATATTTAAAAATTTTAGCTGAAAAATATATTTAATCAACACAAATGTCTAAAATCTATATCATTATTATCACCTACAATGCGATGAAATGGGCAGAGAAATGTTTTACAAGCTTAAGACATTCCAGTATTCCTGTACATTGTATTGTTATTGATAACGGTTCCACAGACGGCACTCAGGATTATATAAAAACTAATTTCCCGGAAGTAGATTTTATCCAGTCTCAGGAAAATTTAGGCTTTGGCAAAGCAAACAATATCGGAATAGAAAAAGCATACAAAGAAGGTGCTGATTTTTTCTATCTGATGAACCAGGATGCATGGGTGTATGAGGACAGCCTAAAAGAGCTTCTGAAAGTATATGCTGAATATCCCAATAAAAATGAAATCGGAATCATCAGCCCCATGCATATTGACGGAACTGAAAAAAAACTGGATATTTTCCTAGATAAATACATCTCTTATAACTGCGATAAAACAAGACTTATTTCCGATCTGTATTTTCAGACTTTAAAGACTGTTTATGAACTTGCTTTTATTAATGCTGCCCATTGGTTTATTCCCAGAGAAACCATTGCAACAGTTGGCGGTTTCAACCCCTTCTTTTTCCACTATGGTGAAGATAATGAATATGTAAACAGGGTACATTTTCACAAGAAGAAGATTTTACTGGCTCCGAAAAGCAAAGTGGTACACGACGGAAAACAGTCTTTGCAAAAAGTAGATTATAATAAATATAAAGACCTTAGAGTAGAAACAAATATTATGAATCCGGGGCTTCCCAAAGCTTTACAGCTTGAAAAAAGGGCATTAATGCAGAGTGTAATAAAAAATTTTTTTCTATTTAATTTTACAAAATCGAAACAATTTTTTGCAAAACATCAAGATATATTAAAAAAATCACAAACCCTTAGCGAAATAAAGAATAAGGTCAGCAAAAAAGGAACAACCTTCCTAAATACATGAGATATTTATGTATTTTTGAAATTCATAAAACACTATGCATAAAAAAATTAGCCTTATTATTCCCGTTTATAATTCATCACAGTTTCTCCATAAAACTATGCTGGCTGTTGATGAACAGAGAAAAGAATCAGATTGGGATCTTGAAGTAGTTTTGGTTGAAGATGGCAGCCCTGACAATAGCTTTGAAGTGATCGAAAAACTTGCCCAGGAATATAGTTATATCAGAGGCATTAAGCTTTCAAGGAACTTTGGCCACCAGATTGCCGTAAGAACAGGTCTAAGCTATGCCACGGGTGATTATATTGCCATTATTGATGATGATCTTCAGGATCCGCCCTCACTTCTTCCAAGATTTTTTGCTCAGCTTGAGCAAGGCTATGAAGTCGTATATGGTATCCGGAAAAAAAGAAAAGAAGACAGACTGAGAAAAATGGCTTATACCAGTTTTTACAGAATTCTCAGCTCTATAAGTGACACTAAAATACCTTTGGATTCCGGCGATTTTTGTGTAATGACCAAAAACGTTAAAGACAAAATGCTTACCCTCAACGAACAAAACCCTTATCTGAGAGGTATAAGAGCATGGGTGGGTTTTAAACAAATCGGTCTGGAATATGAACGAAGCGGAAGAATAGAAGGCGAATCCGGATATTCTTTGAAAAAACTGATTAAAATTGCGAAAGACGGTATTTTTTCATTTTCCTCAATCCCTCTGCAGATTATCAGCATTCTTGGAAATTTGGGGCTTATGACTTCAGTTTTATTCACATTGTTTACTATTTTCAGATATTTTAATAATCAAATTGAAGTGGCCGGTTATACCACTATCATTATCATGATTATGTTTTTCAGTTCCATCCTGCTGATCAGCCTCGGAATTATAGGAGAATACATTTACAGAATCTACAATGAGGTAAGAAACAGACCTCATACCATAATCGAAAAAACAATTAACTAAAACACAAGGTTATTCCCTCACCATGAAAGAAAAAATACAATCCATTATTGACAGCAGCTTTAAGTATGAGTATAAAGACGGAAAATTTGTTTTCCTGGAATTTGATGAAGACATCGTTTCAGATCCGCTTGATAAGATAAAAACTTTTTTTAAAAAGTATGTATGGCTGTATGAGCTCCTGATCTACATCATTGCACCGCTATATCCTTCCCGATATTACTTTTTAAAAAAAGTTTTGAAACAAACCAAAAATTCTGATAAAGTAGTGGTAAATCTTGGCAGCGGCTACACAGATCTCAGGGATGATATCATTAATGTAGATCTTATTCCGTATAATCCCGTGAATATTGTCTGCGATATTACAAAATTACCTTTTAAGGATAATTCTGTAGATCAGATTATTAATATTGCAGTTTTGGAACATGTTCCGGATCCTCAGGCTGTAATTGCAGAGATCTACCGTGTTTTAAAACCAGGAGGAAAATTATTATGCGAAATACCTTTCATGCAGGCTTTTCATGCTTCCCCTTACGATTTTCAGCGATACACCTATGAAGGAATCAAAGTACAATTCAAAGAATTTAATAACCTTAAAATCCATTCAATAAGTCCTACGGGAGGAATGCTCTGGCCGCTGCAGGAATGGTTTGTAATGCTGTTTTCTTTCGGAATCCGGCCGTTGCACAATATTTTATTGATTGTTGTAATGTGCCTTACATTTCCTATTAAATTTTTGGATGTCATCCTACAATATCATCCTTTAAGCAAAAATATTGCATCGGCATTTATATTTGAATGTGAAAAATAACAAATTATGAAGAAACTACTTCAAAATCCTGCGCATTTTTTTGCCTGTATCGTATTTTTGTTCGGATCTGTATTTTTGGCTTACCTTACCTATAATAATCTTGATAAAGGATTTATTTTCAATGATGAAGCCTATTATCTTTCGTATTACAGCAATAAAGGTGATTATCTGAGTTTTGACAGAACTAATTTTTTTAGAATATTCAGGTTTCTGTACACCCCGAACATTTATCACTTCAGGATTATTTCTATCACCACTTTAGTTTTAAGCAATTTTTTACTCTGTTTTACTATTTTCAAATATTTAAAGTTTGACAACAGGTTGTTCTTTTATAGTTTTATAGGTATTTTTATAGGCTTTGAAAGCTGGAGTATCAACAACCTGATTATTCAGCAGTACATTGGTAATACCATCTTGGTAAATGTTGGTGTATCATTAATGCTTATATCACTCACTATCAGAAAAAGATTCATCCTGATATTATCCGGATTTGTTTTGTCTTTTGTTTTATTTAATGGGAACTCCCATACGGTAGTTATTATTCCAATCCTTATTTTTTTTATCCTGAGTGATCCGGAAAACCGAAAATCAAACTTATTATACTTTTTTTCAGGCTACATTATCGGAGTCGTCATTTACTTCACATTTTTAGATACCTTAGATAATTTTATTTTTCAGTTTAAGTTTTTAAAAGAATATCTTGGCTTCCACAGAAAGCAGCACTCAAAAACCTTTATGGTCTTATGGTGTGTATATCTTTTCGTCAATACCATCTTACCAGTTGCCTTTGCTTATTTTATATTATGGAAAGCCAAATTTTCGGAAAAATCGATCAGTATTCTGAATAAAGTAATAGCTTCATTAGGTATTATCACAATTCTGCTGTTCTGTTTTAAATATGAATTTTATCTCTTCTCTTTTATCCTTTTCACTCATATTCTAGCATTAAGATTCTGGGTTGAAAAAAATGAAACTTTAAAAAATAAATATGTAATTATTTTACTTCTAATAATACCTTATTGTCTGGCCTTTGGCTCACAGACATGGTTCCATCTAAGACTGAATGCCTATAAATTTTACTACTTTCTCCTTATTTTCATCTGCCTTATAAGGCTTTACAAAAACAATTTATGGGTTGCAGGGTATCTTGTAAAAATATCCATTATGATCATTGCATTTCCTGGTATTTTGAAAGATAAAGGCTGGAAAGATTTTGTTTTTTCAGAACAGACTGAAAAAGTGAAGGTCAACGGTTTCGACTTATATTTAGACAAAGGAAGAAAAAAAGATATTGAAGATCTCCGCCCGTACCTTGAAAATCAGCCAAATGTCATTTATTCAAGTAATCATTTGATGGGCTATCTTTATATTTTAAATGCAAAACCACCTATCTATTATTATTTTACACTAAAAGATTACATTAAATTCATAATAGACAAAGAAAAAAAGAGTCCTGATGATTTTATTTACATCGAAAGTAACGATTATCCCTTCAGTCCAAAAGAAATTGTACCTTTAAAATTTGTAAAACATCCGGAAAATTACAAAACCGTAAAAACCGGAAGATTTACATTATACATTCCCTTATCAATATCAAAAAAACAATAACAAATGTGTGGAATCGCCGGAATAATTGCCAATAACGCCAGAAATTACCACGAAGAATTAAAAAAAATGACCGATGCTATAGCGCACCGTGGTCCCGATTCTTCTGACTTTGAATTTTATGAAAATGCCGCTTTAGGACATCGCAGACTTTCCATTATTGATCTTTCTGAAAATGGAAAACAGCCGATGCTTTCCTCTACAAAGAATGAATGCATCGTTCTGAATGGTGAAATTTACGGTTACCAGGCTATAAAGGCACAATATCCAGAATATCCTTATCGCGGAAGTTCTGATACGGAAGTGATTTTGGCAATGTATCAGAGAAAGCAGGAAAATTTAATTCATGATCTTCCCGGTATGTTTGCTTTTGCAGTCTGGGACAATGGTAAGCAGGAATTATTCTGTGCAAGAGACCGGTTTGGTGAAAAACCATTTTTCTATGCCATCGGAAAAAACAATGAATTTATTTTTGCGTCAGAAATTAAAGCTATTTTAGCATCGGGATTAATTCAGCCAAAAGTAAATCAGGAAGCGATTTCCTATTATTTGCAGTATGGTTATGTAAGCACGTATCAAAGCATTTACGAAAATATCTACACTCTTCCTCCCGCTCATCAATTGATATGGAAAGAAGGAAAGTTTACTATATCAAGATATTACAGCCTTCCGGCAAAAGACAGCGTTTTAAGTTTGTCTGATGCTAAAGAAGAATTTACTTATCTTTTAAAAAATGCAGTAAAAAAACAATTGGTTGCTGATGTAGAAGTTGGCAGTTTTTTAAGTGGTGGATTAGATTCATCCTCTATTGTAGCTTTAGTTGCGGAGTTTTTACCAAAACAGACCACCATCAGTTTTGGATATGATCATGAAAACAGTGAACTGAAATATGCAAAGGAAATTGCCGATAAATATAAAACAAATCATATTGAAGTTCATGAAAAAAAAGAAGATTTAGCAACTTCACTTTTAAAGATTTCTCCCTTTTTTGATGAGCCTTTTGCAGATATTTCTTTCATTCCTCATTTTGAGATTTGTAAAAATGCCAGAAAAAATCTTACCGTTGTCCTTTCGGGAGACGTTGGCGACGAATTATTTGGCGGATATAATTTTTACCGAGTTGAAAATCAGCTAAGAATACATTTCAGCTACAAGAATATTATTGCTAAGTTCGGACTCAATTTATATCAAAAAGTACGACCAATTTCCTTTGTTTCACAAAAGAATATGGCACATGAAAACATTTTGGATTTCCATCAGAACTTTGTAAGAAATTCTTTTAATCAAGAAGAAAAAAATGCATTGGGAATTGCCTCAACCTATTCTCAGCCTTATAGTTTTAACTCAAATCCGGATTCCTTGAATGACATCATGAGAGTTGATCTGGAAGGTTACGTTCCAGGTAATATGATGGTGAAATCCGACAGAATGGCAATGGCAAATTCTCTTGAAGTAAGAACACCTTTTCTTGATCTTGATTTTGCTGAATTCTGTATCCAGCTTCCTGAACAGCTAAAAATTGATAATGAAAATGATAAAATTATCCTCCGTGAAGCCATGGGATCTTACTGGACAGAAACAATCAGAGCCCGTCACAAGCAAGGTTTTGGAATGAGTGTGAAAAGCTGGTTTGAGGAAGAAAATTTAGTGAATCTTTCAAATGATTTATTAAAAAATCCTGATCAGAAAATCTTCAATTATATTGATTTTAAAGCAACACAAGAGTTTTTGAATAAAGATCATAAGCACTGGAATTTACTACAGCTGGCTCTTTGGGCACACAACAATCAAAATGTTTTATAATGCTTGATATCTCAGTAATCATCCCCGTTTATAATGCAGGTCAGTTCTTAGAGAAATCTGTGGAATCTGCATTACATTTTGATGAGGTAAAAGAAATTATTTTAGTTGAAGATAAATCGACAGACAATTCGTTGGAAATTTGTCAGAAATTAGCTTCTGAAAGCCCTAAAATAAAATTATTTCAACATCCTGACAAAGGAAATCACGGCGCCGGAGCAACCAGAAATCTTGGACTTGAAAAAGTAACAGGAAATTTTATTACATTTTTGGATGCCGACGACTATTATCTTCCCAACAGATTTAATGCTGAAAAAAAATTATTCGAAGATCCAAAAATTGACGGTACTTTCGGAGCAATCGGAATTGAATATTTGACAGAAAAAGGAAAACAGGAATATCAGTCAAAATTTAAAGATTCACCACTTACAACCGTAAATTACCATGCAGAAGGTGAAGAAGTTTTCAGAGGTTTATTAAACTTAACAACTAAAACTTTCGGTACATTTTTCCACCTGAATGCTTTAACAATAAGAACAAGTGCTATTGAAAAACATAAACTCAGGTTCAACGAAAATCTTCGTGTACACCAGGATTCGGATTTTATCATTAAATTAGCATATCACTGTTATCTAAAATCAGGAATTATTGATGAAGCCATTGCCATAAGAGGAATTCACGATGATAACAGGATTACAAAAATTATTCAATATTCACCGCAATATAACCAAAGACAATTGTTGTATTGGACATCTCTAAACGATTGGGCGAACCAAAACCGTCTATCTTCAGAGGTAAGAAAAAGAATTTATTTAACGTATAAATCATTTGACTTATCTCAAAAAAAGGGACTTTTAAAATATTTCTCAATTGCTTTGGAAGGCATCAAAAATCCGGAAATATTGAAGACAAAGTACCGTTTTAATTATTATAAATGAAAATTTCCGTAGTCATTCCTGTATATAATGCAGAAAAATATGTTGAAAATGCCGTAGAGTCTGCTCTTCAGTTTGATGAAGTATGTGAAGTTATTCTGATTGAAGATAAATCACCTGATAATGCACTGGAAGTTTGTCAGTATCTATCAGATAAATATGAGCGAGTATCACTTTATCAGCATCCCGACAAGGAAAACCATGGCGCTTCGGCATCACGAAATTTAGGGATAGAAAAAACAACAGGAGATTTTATAGCTTTTTTAGATGCAGACGACTATTTTTATCCGAACCGTTTTGATGCAGAAAAAGAACTTTTCAAAAATCCCTACGTAGAAGGAATTTATGGAGCATTAAACGTTCATTATTATTCTGAAAAAGCAAAAGAACAGCATTATGATTTTTTTAAAGATCATTTAACGACTGTTTACCAAAAGCATGATCCCAAAGACGTTTTCCCTGGGCTTATCTACCTGAGAGGGAGTTTTGGGCAATTCAGTTTAGACACTCTAACGGTGAGAAAAGAATCTCTGCAGAAAATGAATATTTTTTTTAAAAATTCATTAAGGCTTCATGAAGATACCGAGTTTTTGTTACGCCTCTCCTATTATCTCCAACTGTATCCCGGAATTATTGACAAAGCCATCGCAGCAAGAGGTATACACGAGGAAAACAGGATTACAGAAGTTAACTCAAAAAAAATAAGCCCTTCATTAACGCGAGAAATCTTTTGGAAAGAAGTAAATGATTGGGCTCAGAAGGAAGAAACTATCCCTCAAAATATCAAAATACATTTAACAAGAATTGAACGCAGTTTTATGATCGCAAATGCCTCAAAAATAAAAAAATGGGGAATGATTATCAAATACTTACTAACCGATTATACAAGCATAAGATCCGGTTTGTACAATATAAATTTCAGACACACCATATTATAAATTATTAATAATCAACACAATTGTTAATAATAAAATAAATATTTAAACCGATGAAAATATCTGTAATTGTTCCCGTTTACAACGCCGAAAAATACGTAGTTCAAGCTGTAGAATCTGCTCTCCAGTTTGATGAAGTGTATGAAGTTATTTTAATTGAAGACAAATCTCCTGACAATGCTCTGGAAGTTTGCCAAAAACTGGAACTGCAATACGAAAGGGTAAAACTCTTTCAGCATCCTGATAAAGAAAATCATGGAGCCGGACCCACACGAAATCTCGGACTCATGAAGGCAACCGGTGACTTAATAGCCTTTCTGGATGCAGACGATTATTACCTGCCCAACCGTTTTGATGCAGAAAGAAAACTTTTTAAAGACCCTAAAGTAGAAGGTGTTTATGGAGCTTTAGGGGTTCACTATTATTCGGAAAAAGCTAAAGAACAGTATTATAAGCTTTTTGGAGATAAACTGACAACGGTTTATAAAAGACATGAACCTAAAGAAGTTTTTCCGGGTCAGATTAATATGACAGGAAGCTTCGGACTTTTCAGCATCGACTGTTTAACCATAAGAAAAGAAGCGTTGGATAAAAAACTGAGTCCCTTTTTTAAAACCCATTTAAGACTTCATCAGGACACAGAATTCCTTTTCAGACTTTCATATTACCTCGACCTTTATCCCGGAATTTTAGATAAAGCAGTTGCAATAAGAGGAGTTCATGAAAGCAATAGAATAACTGCAGTAGACGCAAAAAAAATAAATCCCGCCACAACAAGAGTACTTCTTTGGAAAGAAATAAATGATTGGGCTCAAAATGAAAATACAATGCATCAGGATGTAAAAATTCATATTAAAAGGATGCATCGAAGTTTTGAAATTGCACTTGCCCCTCCTGTTAAAAAATGGAGTATGATTATAAAATATCTGATTACAGATTATACAAGCATCAGATCTGGGTTATATAATATTAACTTCAGAGAATATTTATTTTAATTTTTTTTGTCTAAAAGTATGGAATCTGCAATCCGGGAAGTGAAAATTTTTCCGGATTCTTTATACATATGGTTTCCGTCTGTATATTCATAATCATTGGATCTGGAGGAAAAATCGAAATATCTCACACCATTTTTGTCCGAAATAGCTTTAATTTTTTTGGTGAAATCCGGTGCGTAAGAATTTTCAATAGCCATAATTTTTTCGCCTGTAGGAATTCTTACCAAATAAACCGTCCCTTTATTTTTAAGAAATTTAATAATATCTTCAAGTGCAGTAAGTCTTACCTTAGATATACTTTGAGTTTTCGCAACATCTTCACCGAAAAACTTTTCTTTTTCAAGTTCTCTTTTCGCTAAAGAATCCTTTTGCATGATAACATTCACTTCCAGCCAACCGTCTTTATGTAAAAAAGTATTGGATCTGCCTAATTCTTCTCTTTCTGTATAAATTTTGAACCAGCTTCGGGAATAATTTTTAAGAAGATATTCGTAATTAGGAGACTTATCGTAAAAATACATATTCTTTAGCGGAGAATGTTCTTCCGGAAAATTTTTCAGTTCTTTTATGGTATTATTTAAGGATAAATTCCATGGATCAACCGTCAAAATAAAAACTCCATTTTTTGTATCGGGATGAATTTTCCTTTTTAACGCTTCAAAATAAACCGGTCCGTAAGGTGACTGTACAACATTCAAGGCAAAATTATCAAATTTCAGATGAAGCTTTCCCTTCAGCACACTCGGCAAAACTGCCTGAGAACCTCTGGAATCACCCAAAATAATATTATGTGGCTTCTCTACGGCAAAGTGCATATAATTATCGTCGATATTTCCATCTGCGAATGACCCCAGCAAGCCGAATAATAAAATCCCACCTACCAGATAGAATGATAGTTTGAATAAAAACTTTTTCATCTAAAATTGAAAATAAATAAATTCATTATTACCGAAATTAGCATAACGCAGAATAATATAAATAATTCCTATATATAATATTCTTCTCACCCAATTGTTAAATCGTTCTATTTCCAGACCATGTACTTTTGTTCGGTTTACCCATTCAATAATTAACATAAAAAGAATAAGTACCAACACTTTGTAAGGTAACTGATGAGGGATTGAAAATAATGTAGAACTGAATATTCTCCTGATATAATCAATCGCCTGAGATACTGATTCTGATCTGAAAAAAATCCATGCAAAACATGTTAAAGAAAAAGTAATCAATATCTGGAAAATTTCTTTTAGTGAAGGAATAAATCTTCCCATTGCCACAACTTCAAGATTCTGCCGATTCTTATTCGAAATCAATAAAGGCATAAAATATAATGCATTCAAACCTCCCCAGACAATAAATGTCCAGTTAGCACCATGCCAGAATCCCGAAACCAGAAATATGATAAAGGTATTTCGTATTTTCATCATTAATCCGCCTTTGCTTCCGCCCAACGGAATATAAAGATAATCTCTGAACCATGAAGAAAGCGAAATATGCCATCTTCTCCAGAACTCTGCAATATCTCTTGAAAAATATGGGAATGCGAAATTTTTCAACAATTCTATTCCGAACAATTTTGAAACACCTAATGCAATGTCTGAATATCCTGAAAAATCTCCGTAAATCTGGAAAGCAAAAAGAATTGAACCTAAAGCAAGGTTACTCGCACTTTCGGTTTGATAATGGGTAAATATTTCGTTCACCAAAGGTGCACAATTATCTGCGACAACCATCTTTTTGAATAATCCCCACATAATTTGACGCATTCCGTCTGCTGCAAGTTCATAATTGAAATATCTTTTCTTCTGAATCTGCGGCAAAAGATGAGTCGCCCTTTCAATGGGCCCTGCAACCAATAATGGGAAATAGCTTACAAATACCGAATAATCAACAAAATTCCGTTCTGCCGTAATTCTTTTCTTATAAATATCGATCACATACGACAACCCGTGAAATGTATAAAAGGATATTCCGACGGGAAGTACAATACTTAACAGCCAAGGGTTTGCTTTAAAACCAACATTAGAAAGAAGGTCTACAAAACTTTCAACAAAAAAATTATAATATTTGAAAAATCCTAAAAATCCCAGATTTATGATAATACTGAGAGCCAGCCAAAACTTAGCTTCACCACCCGTCTTACTTTTTTCTATCTTTAATCCTGAAAAGAAATCCAGCCCGATGGAAAATACCAGCAAAAATAAAAATCGCCAATCCCAGCAAGCATAAAAATAGAAGCTCGCTACAAGAAGCAGTATATTTTGAAATTGATACTTTTTGTTAAAAACAAACCAATATAATATAAAAACTATTGGAAGAAATATCAAAAACCCAATTGAATTGAATAACATATAATACGATTAAAAAGTTATTAATGTATTCTTCTGAAACTATTTGAAAATGTAAAGTAAATCTCAGTTGAAAACCAATGCTACACTGGGAACTCAACTTTGAATTCCATGGAAGCACCTGATTATCTTTACAATATATGTGTGATTATTTTACGAAAACCCCTATATATTTTCCTTCGTATTCTACGACAGTTGTTTCAATACTATTTTTTTCACAGAAATCCTGATATGCAGAGTTGTCTCCGATATCATCGCTAATGAAAACTCCGCCTTTTCTCAAATGCTTGTAAAGCTCTGTGTAAGCCCAGAATCTTCCATTATAACTTTTATCTGAATCATAATGTACAACATCAAAGCTTGCGTTGTCTGTAAAAATTTTAGGTAAAGATTCTTTATCAGCAAAACGAAATAATTTCCAACTGGATTTTAGACTTTGTGGAACAATACATCCCACGTACTGATCACCATCTTGAGCCAAATAAGGCATATCTGAACTATACAACGTTCCGCCTCTTTTTTCCAAAGAAAGCAATGCTGCCAAAGAAGACCACCCGTAAGCAACTCCTGTTTCTACAGCACTTTTTGCGTTGGTGAACTCACAAGAATAAAAAATTAATTCCAAAGCTCCCGCACCACCCATTTTGATCGGGCATTCGTTTTCTTTTCTTTCAGATTCTTTAAGGATTTCAGAATAGGTACTTCTAAAAGGGGTAATGTCTATATTGAAAAGTCTGGCAACCGCTTCTTTTTGGGAAATAGATTTCGAAGCTGCCCAGGAATTTGTTTTTTCTTTCCCTTTAAAGGCATTGCCTCTGTTTACGGTGTTTTTTACGATCTTCCTGCCCAACTCGGGATACAGATCCGGTCTTTTCAGATAGGCAATAAATGTCTTGAGAACTCTTGATACTTCACTCACTGTGTTAAATTTAAGACACAAAAATAAAGATTTTTCTCTTATCTTTAATATATATTTATATTTGTAAAAATTTATTAACACAAAAGGATGAAATTTTCTGTTCTAATTGCCAATTATAATAATGGAAAGTTCTTTAAAGATTGCTATAATTCAGTACTTTCTCAGGAATTTAAAAACTGGGAAGTTGTAATTATTGATGATCGTTCTACAGACAATTCCGTTGAAATCATCAACAGTATTATTGCTGATGACCCTAGATTCAAACTCTACGAGAATGCAACGAATTCCGGAGTTGGTGTTACAAAATCAAAATTAATCGAACTTTCTACAGGTGATATTTGTGGTTATCTTGACCCCGACGACGTAATAAAACCCAATGCCCTGAAAAGTGCTATGGAAGTTCTGGAAAAGAAAAAAGACGTAGTTCTCACCTATTCCCGGTTGGTAAAATGCGATGAAAAACTGAATCCTCTTAAAGAATTTAAAGGTGCAATGCAGATTCCCAATGGACAAAAACTTTTCTTTAATTTCCCGATACAGATAGCTCCGTTTGTTGCCTTTAGAAAAAATATTTACATGAATACTCCAAGGATAAATCCGGAGCTAAGAATTGCCGAGGACCAGGATTTATATTATAAAATGTACGAAGCGGGAAAAGTGCAGTTTATAGATCAGACCAATTATCTATACCGTGCTCATGCAGGAGGAATTTCGCAAAACGAAAACAAACAGAAATCATATCATTATTATGCCCTTGCCATCTGGGAAGCCATGAAACGCAGAAATATTAAAGAAATTAACGGAAAACCCGTTCCAGAAAATTATGCTGATCCGAGAGAAATTTTCGATTTACTGGAATATCAAAATAAAATGCCCTTCAGGTTAAAGAAAAAAATATTAATTATAGCACAAAAAATATTTGGATAAAATGCCGGAAAACAACAAGATAAAAGTTTTATTCAGGCACCGTTCTATGGAAATGGGCGGTGTGGAAAAGGTCATTTTAAGTATGCTTAATCATCTTAACAAAGATAAATTTGATCTCACCCTTTGCCTGAATATCAACCAGGGAGAACTTCGCAACGAGATTCCGAAACATGTGAGAAAAGTTTATCTTACAGATGGAAGAGAAGACCTTTCAGCAAATTCAGTGGTTCAGAAAGTGCAATTGGTAAAGAGAAAATTGAGACTTCAGAAAGCATTGAAAAGTCCTACTGTTGCTCAGAAAATCCTTAATGATAATTACGATATAGAAATTGCACCGACCTACGCTGCTTTTTCTGCCGTTCTGAATTCTGCCAATAAAAATTCCAAAAAAATTGGCTGGTTTCATTCAGATATTACGTTACCGAAACTTCAACCACTTGTTCCTGAAATCTTAAAGCAAATTCCTCAGTTCGACTATTTTATTTTTGGTTCGCAACAGACGAAAGATATTTTAATTGAAACCTATCCTGATCTCAAAATTCCTGAAAGTCAGGTAATTTTAAATGCAATTCCAATTGAAGAATTAAAGCAAAAAGCACAAGTTTTTAAACCTGCTTTCCCCGAAAAGCCTATTTTTGTTTCTGTAGCAAGACTTCACAGCAGAAAGGGATTTCATAAATTAATGGAAGCTCACGACAAATTATTAAAAGACGGTTTTGATCATCATATTGCAGTTATCGGTGACGGTGAAGAAATGGGAAATCTTAAAAAACAGGCAGAAGATTTAGGCGTCACACAAAGTTTTCAACTGCTAGGCTCTTCCATGAATCCTTATCCAGAGGTAAAAAATGCAGATTTTTTCATCCTTCCATCAGAATCAGAAGGTTGGCCATTAATTATTGCAGATGCTTTGATTCTTCAAAAACCTATTATTTCAACCAATGTTGGAGGAATTCCTGAAATGATTGAACATAGGAAAACAGGTTATCTTATCAATTATGAAACCGACGAAATGTATGAATCTATGAAAAAGTTTCTTACAGAACCCGAATTAATTGCTGAAATTAAAGAGAACCTGACCAATATTGAAGAACAATTTGACAATCAGAAGATCTTTGATACTGTTGAAAACATCATTATTAACTTAGTAAAAAAAGAACAATGATTTTCATATACCGTGTCATATTGAAACTTCATACTACCTATCAAAAAATTGTTCAGAATATTTATATCAAAATTTCTATTGCGAGAGGATTGAAAGTGGGCAAAGATGTAATATTTGTAGAAGCACCCGATTTTGGTTCCGAACCCTTTTTAATTGAAATCGGCGACAGAACGAAAATTACAGCAGGATGTAAATTCATCAACCACGACGGTGCAATGTATGTCATCCGAAGTATGGAAAAGTATAAGGATACGAGAAATTTCGGTAGAATAAAACTTGGAAAAAACTGTTTTGTTGGGAATAATTGCCTTTTTCTTCCCGGCTCTCAAATGGGCGACAACTGTATTCTGGGAGCGGGCTCTGTGCTCAATTCCAGTATGCCGAATAATTCTGTATATGCGGGAACTCCGGCAAAGTTTATTTGCACCATTGAAGAATACGGAGATAAAGCTTTGGAAAACAACGTAATGTACCCTCGTGAATTAGAACCAGACAGACCAAAACTAGAAGCATATATTAAAGAAAATCTCCCTCACAAATACAAACCTGTAAGAAAATAAATGGCTGAAAAAAAGAAAATACTCATTCGTATAGGTTCTCTGCGTCATGGCGGTGCAGAAAAAGTACTGGTGACATTTTTGAAAAACATTCCGAAAGATAAATATGAAATCGATTTATTGCTAAATCTTTATTCAGGAAAATATTTACCGGAAGTTCCCAAATGGATTAATATTTTACACCTCCACAAAGGAGAAATGATTACAACAAACCGTCCTCATGAAATCCCAAGAAAAATGGCAAGAGTGCTTCATGAAAAGACACTGAAAAAATTCCCTAATCTTCTTTACAACAAGAAACTAAAAGGTAAAAAATACGACATAGAGTTTGCCGCAATCCACGGAATGCGTGACGAAATTCTTGGATCTCCATTAAAATCTTCAAAAAAAATTGTCTGGATTCACAATGATCTTTCAGAAGTAAAAGGATATACCAACGATGAAATCAAAAAGTTTTTCGGTTTTGATAAAATTATGGTGATTTCTGAAAAAATCGAACAGCTTTTCCAAAGTTTATCCAAAAATGATATTGAAAAAAATAAAATCGCAAGAATTTATAATCCTCTGGATACAGAAGAATTTTTAGCCAAAGCAGAAAAAACCACCATTAATTATAATTTTGATAATACAATTCCCACTTTTGTTTCTGTAGGAACAATTTTTCCACAGAAGGGCTTTGACAGACTTTTAAGAGTTCATAAAAAACTGTTGGATGAAGGCTTCCAACACAAAGTTCTGATCGTAGGCGACGGTTATGATTTTGAAAATATTAAAAAACTCAAATCTGAACTTGGTGTCGACGCAACAGCGACAATGCTTGGCTTTACAGATAACCCCTACCCTTATTTCAACAATGCAGATTTTTATATTTTGAGTTCAAGATACGAAGGTTTTCCGACAGTACTTTTTGAAGCTATTACGTTGAAAAAGAAAATAATTTCCACCGAAGTTTCAGGAGCAAAAGAAATGTTAAATGATGGTAAATTAGGTTTAATCGTAGAAAATTCTGAAGACGGAATTTATAAAGGAATGAAAAAAGCTTTATCTGAACCTGAGTCTTTCCAAAAATATTCTGATCAGTTGAAAGATTACGAGATGCCTTTTAATCTTGAAAATTCAGTGAATAAAATAACTTCAATTTTAGACGAATTATAAGCAAAATCACTTCAATAAATCCTAGATTTCTTATCTTTATTGTATGGCAGACCAACATTCTACGCTCCAAAAAGATTTTTACCGTGAAAGCGGAAAGTGGCTTTCTACTTTTGAGATTTGGGCAAAATGCATCAATCCCAATCTTCATTTCATTTATGTTTTAAGAAAAGCCCAAAAATACCGGACAACACCGGTTTTGAAAACCATCTGGAAATTTATTTTACGACATTATCAGATTAAATATGGTTTCCAGATTTACCATGAAACCGAAATCGGTGATGGCTTTTATCTGGGACATTGGGGAAGTCTTGTCATTAATCCGAAAGTAAAAATCGGAAAAAACTGCAACATTGCTCAAGGTGTAACCATTGGTCAACAAAACCGCGGAAAAAATGCCGGATTCCCTATAATTGGCGATGAAGTCTGGATCGGTACCAACGCAGTCATTGTGGGAGGAATTACTATTAAAAATAATGTCTTGATTGCTCCTAATTCTTATGTTAATTTCGATGTTCCTGCGAATTCCGTAGTGATGGGAAATCCCGGAAAAATTTACTCTAAGGATGATGCTACAGAAGGATATATTAATAATAAAATTTAAAATATTTTTTCACTTTTGCTAGAATTCCGATAATCTTTCCTACATTAGATAAGAATTACTGTACAGTATTGGACATACCAATATGTTCACATAAAACACAAAAATAAATACAAATGATAGAAAATGACGATGCGTATGCATCTTCCGTGGGTGGCCGCCTGAACCATCCGGATGATCTTAAAAACCACTTTTCCGGGAAGACGTACCGCCAGTTTTCGGAAGAAAAACACAGTCCTCAGGTTTACAGTTTTATTTATATTGACGGGAAAGAATTTAAAGGTTCATGTCAAATTGAAATTATTCAGCATACAGGAAATCACGATACTTTTACGATTACCACTCCGGATGATAATTTTGATAGTTTTTCGGGCTATGTGATGGAAAATTCCAAGAATCTTTCGGGGAAAAATATCAGTATTCTGTTCAAAAGATATGGAGAAGACCGACAAACTTTCAGGGGAATTATCGGTAAAATTGAAAACAGTAAAAATGAAGGCGGCGGATACGGAAACCTCATCATTACGGGCTATTCACCCAGCATTTTACTGGAAAGCGGAAAGGACTGCCAGAGTTTTGAAAACAAAACGTTGGAGCAGATCATTAAACAAATTACTTCCGAATACCCTAATGAAGCCCATATTGTAACGGAAATTCTTAATACCAAACAAAATCTACCTTACACCGTACAATATAAAGAAACGGATTACGAATTCATTAAAAGGCTGGCAATTCTGCACGGAGAATATTTTTATTATAATGGTGAAAGTCTTGTCTTTGGCAACAAAGTTCAGCCGATTATTACTTTGGAAGAAGGTTCGGATTTAATTGATGTTCAGTTTGAATTGAATGTCAAACCACAGGATTTCAGTTATATTTCTTACGACAGTGTTTCGGGAAATATCATTTCAAGAGATT